>Ga0335073_10017430_pt1 | contig 10046 bp, 7 predicted proteins | sample Lox_Sample_22_FD_207093 | JGI IMG/M metagenome (GOLD analysis project Ga0335073, IMG submission 207093) | Soil microbial communities from Loxahatchee National Wildlife Refuge, Florida, United States - Lox_Sample_2.2 | ecosystem: Environmental > Terrestrial > Soil > Wetlands | place: USA: Florida... | reverse complement strand
CGCGTACTACTCCTACAAAATCATGCAGGCGCATGACTGGAGCTCGGCCCTGGTCGTCACTTCGCCGACCCATGTGCGCCGCGCCAGCCTTATTTTCAGCCACTATCCTTTGGCCTGGCGTATGGACGTAGCGCCGTGGCCCGCCGACCTTCCTCAATGGAAGAAGGTCTGGTACTGGGTGAGCGAAACAGGCTACACCAGCTACGGCCGCATCTTCGGTTTTCCCAACGCTCATCAGTTTCTGCCCAACACGCATTTCACGCCGCCCCAACTCTGAAGAATCTGTTACGCATGCCCAAGTTCTCCGGCTTCCAGTTCAATCGCCCGCAGCAACTCGCAGCTCTGCTCCTCCTGCTGTTGCTGGCCCAGTGCCTGTGGGTGTTTCATCGGCAGACGCTCACATCAAGGGATTACGACTTTGCTCGCTGCGGGCGTGAGATGTGGGAAAAACCCAATCCGCTCGCGGGATACTTCACCAGCTGTGGCAACGTATCCGACGGCACGCTCGGGTACCGGATCGCCGGCCTGCCTCTCACCCTGCAACGCATCGTTGCCGGTCAGGGTTCGGATGTCTCTACTTGGGAGATGCGCCACGAATTAAGTTACGTTTTGCTGTTGGAGCATAGCGGCTTTCTGCTCACAGGAATTCTCCTGGGGGGAGCCCTTTGGTGGGTAACGCGGCGCCTCTATGGCAACGCCGGAGGCTTTATTGCCCTGGCGTTGTACTGTTTCTCTCCGGCGGTAATTCATGCCTGCACATACCCTAACAATGAGATTCTCACCGCCTTCGGGCTATTCGCATCTTTATATACCGCCATGGGTGTCGCCCACGCCCTCCAGGGACCCCCGCGGAAATGGCGCTCACGGATTGTGTTGCTCACAGTGACCCTGGCGTTCACAGCGGCCTCCCATGTAGCTGCCTTCCTGCTCGCGATCGTTCTGGCGATTGTGCTCATGGCATATCTCGCGGTTGGCAGGCGCTCCTACATCCTGCCCATCATCATGGTGGCGGCCCTGGGCACCTTGCTGCTGTTGTTTGCGTCCTACGATTTCAGCCCGGATGCCTTCAGTTACTTCTTCCGTAGCGGCGCCGGCCGAATCTGGTTCTCATTCCAGCCGGCGCGCCGGTGGTTTTTGACCTTTGCCAACGCGCCTATTTCCTTAGCTGCGATCACCGCCCTGCTGCTCTATCTGCCCACTCGCAGATCGCGTTACTTTGGCAACACTGCTCCTCTGCTCTTAGCGGTGTTCTTCTTTTTGCTGATCACCACGGGAATTTCCAGTGAGCCTTCCCTCTGGGCGCTCCCTTTTCTGTTCACCTTTATTGCCGGAGTCTTCGCAGATTTTCTGGAAACACGCTACCGGCGGGTGTTTCTGGCCCTCACCGGATGTCTTCTGGCGCTGGCTGCGGCGGGCAGCGCTCTCTTCCTGCCGTGAGGTGCGCAAGTTATTAATAAAAATAGGCTTAGAATGGTCTCACCGCCTTGAATGACGGCCCCGAAAGACGTATCATCTAAGTAGCCCTCGACCGTATCTCTAGTTCCCGTCTAAGGCCCACCCTCTTATGGCAGACGACCAGAATCCTCTTCTCCCGCTAGGTCCTAATGGCAGCGACGGCAACCCGCCGGATGGCTCAGCCACGCGCCTTATCCCCATCAACATTGAAGAGGAGATGAAGCGTTCGTATCTCGACTACTCGATGTCGGTGATCATCGGACGCGCGCTACCTGACATTCGGGACGGCTTTAAGCCTGTACATCGAAGAATTCTCTACACGATGAACGAAATGGGTTTGGAGTTCAACAAGAAGTACGCCAAGTGCGCCAAGGTAGTCGGCCAGGCGATGGGTGTATATCACCCCCATGGCGACTCGGCCATATACGACACGCTGGTGCGGTTAGCGCAGCCCTTCAGCATGCGCTATCCCATGGTGGATGGACAAGGGAACTTCGGCTCGGTCGATGGCGATCCGCCAGCCGCGATGCGGTACACGGAATGCCGCATGACCCGAATCGCCGGCCAGATGCTGGCGGATATTGACCAGGAAACGGTTGACTTTGTTCCCAACTACGACGAGAGCACGCAGGAACCGTCGGTGTTGCCGACGCGCGTACCCAACCTGATCGTGAACGGGTCCAACGGGATCGCGGTTGGCATGGCCACCAACATCCCGCCCCACAATCTCAGCGAGGTGATTGGCGCCACCATTGAGCTCGTGAAGAACCCGCAGGCAGGCCTAACGGAAGTGTTGCAGCATGTGCAAGGGCCCGACTTTCCTACCGGCGGCTTCATCTACGGACGCTCAGGAATCTCCCAGGCCTACAAAACCGGCCGGGGCCGTTTCCTGATGCGGGCCAAGGCGGCCATCGAGCAGTTGAAGGGGGGACGGCAAGCAATCATCGTTACCGAGATTCCCTACCAGGTCAATAAAGCCAAGCTGATCGAGCGCATCGCGGACCTCATCAACGAAAAAGTCATCACGGATATCTCGGAGGACGACTTTCGCGATGAGAGCGACCGCGACGGGATGAGAATCGTCATCGGGCTCAAGCGGGGCGCCGAAGCCCAGATCGTGCTGAACCAGCTCTACAAGCACACCCAGATGCAGGAGAGCTTTTCCATGATCTTCCTCGCGGTGGTCAATGGCCAGCCGCGGGAGCTTGGGTTGCCGGACGCCATTCGGCATTTCATTAGCCATCGGGTGGATGTGGTCCGCCGCCGGACAGCCTTCCTTCTCAGGAAGGCCCGTGAGCGCGAGCACATTCTCGAAGGTTACAAAATCGCTCTCGACAATATTGACCAAGTCATCCGGATTATTCGCGGTTCTGGATCGCGGGCGGAGGCGCGTGAAAACCTGCGCCGCTTCTCTTTATCCAAAGACATCGTCATTAAACTCGATCTCGGCAACGCAACCCCAGCCGAGCGCGAACCGGGTCTGACCTACCGCCAAATCGACGCCATCCTCGAACTGCAGTTGTATCGCCTCACCCAGTTGTCGACCGAGGAAATCCTCAAGGAACTGGCCGAGGTGCGCGAGCGCATAGCCGAATACGAAGCCATTCTTGCTTCGGAAGCAAAGCTCCGTTCTGTCATTGTCAAAGAACTTGAAGCGGTGCGAAAGGAATTCGGCGATCAGCGCCGCACCCAGATTCTCGACGAAACTGCCGAACTTCAACTGGAAGACCTGATTGCCGACGAGCAGGTTGCCGTCACGGTTTCTCATTCCGGTTATCTCAAGCGCACGCCCATCTCCATCTACCGTCAGCAGCGTCGCGGCGGCACCGGCCGCCTGGGAATGAAGACTCGCGAAGAGGATTTCGTCTCCCAGCTGATCGTCGATTCGACGCACGCTTATCTGCTTTGCTTCACCAACACCGGCCGCGTTTTCTGGCTCAAGGTGTACGAGATCCCGGACGTCGGGGCGGCTGGCAAAGGCAAGTCGATTGCCAACCTGCTTAATCTGCAGGCGGGAGAGAACGTGCGCACGATTCTGCCGGTGCGCAATCTTGAGGAAGAGGGCAAGTACATCTTCTTCGCTACCCGCAAAGGCACGGTTAAGAAGACTCCGCTCAAGGATTTCTGCAATGTCATGGCCAGGGGCATCATCGCTATCGGCATCGATGACGATGACGAATTAATCGCGGCCTGCCGCACCGATGGCAATCAAATCATCTTCCTCGCGACACATGGCGGCATGGCGATTCGCTTCGATGAGAACGACGTCCGCTCGATGGGGCGGCCGGCATATGGCGTGCGCGGTATCGAACTTTTGAAGAGCGACTACCTGGTCGGTCTTGCCGCCACTCCGAAGGAACGCAAAAAGAACGGGAATGGCGAGCACTCCCCGTCGCTTATTCTTTCGGTTACCGAGCAAGGCTACGGCAAGCGTACGGATGTCGATGAATATCGGCTCCAGACTCGTGGTGGCAAGGGTGTGATCAACGTCAAGACGACCGCTCGCAACGGCAAAGTGAGCGCGATCCTGCTTGTGGATGAAAGCTCGGAGCTCATGGTGATCAGTCAATACGGCAAGATCATCCGCATTGACACCAACACCATCCGTGCGGCAGGCCGTTCGACCCAAGGCGTCCGGCTGCTGCATCTCGAGGAGGAAGACAAGGTAGCAGCGGCGGTTGTCATTCCTCCTGAGGAAGCAAAGAACGAGCCGGAGAACGGAACACTTTTGCAGTGAAAAATGAGAGGGGTACCGTGGGCACGATACCCCTCATCCCAAGGCAGATCTACAAATTCTGCAAAGTTAGAAGCCTCTGGCCGCAATCTGTTTCGACTCTTTCGCGGTTTCGATTTCATCGGTTGCGTGCGAATTGCCACAATTGTCGACCTGGTAACGACCGTACATGGGCTGCAGATAAAGCACGTACTGCTGGCCTACATACATCGCGAAAAAGCGCGGGCTGTTTTCGCTGAAAACGGTCAGCTCCGTGTTCCGGCGCGCCTTGCCATGAATTTTCGTGTCGATATGGACGGTATAGTTGACGCCGTCCAGGAAATCCCACGCCTCCGGCACGGGCGTTGCTGCGGTCACGGTTGCTACAACCACTGCGGACGACATATGCGCTTCTTTGCGGGCGCTGATGCGATTTGTCGAACACTGGGCGAGGCCACTGGCGGCGCTGAGGCAGAGAACCATTGCAATAGCAAACTTTTTCACAAACCCTCCTTGGGTTCAAAGCAATCGATCTGAGTACTACGTAAGTTGTATGTGTACTGCTTTAGTGGTAGATTGCCGTGTCCAAGGTGGGATGGCAATTGTATTGTTTTCAAACACCCCTTACTTCGGAACAGTCAGGCGCGCCGATGGTAATGGGCGATCGTGGCTCGCACCGATAAATATATTGTTTGCAATATTTGCCACAAATAACGTGGCAGATTTGTGGACTGCTGGAGGGGAAGGAAATCAAGGGCTGCAGAGGGAGGAAAGTACCTGCGTTTGCACTCAGGTACCGGAGGTGTCCGATGGGCCTGCAACCCGCGTGGATGTCAATCGTCGCGAGGCTTCCAGCCCTTCGACCTCTCCCGAAAACCATCTACCAAATCAGCAAACAGTCGCTCCACTTCGATTCCACGGCACGCTCCACGGCTTGCCGGGACAGGCGGGACAGGTCGCTACGGGATGACAATTCTGTTCCACTATTTTCATCGCCTTCGGTGGGCCGTGGGCCGAGGGCCCATGGTCCCTCTGTCGAAAATCCAATTTGGCGACGGCGCGAGAGGTGGCCCGCGCTAAAGTGCGTGATTGGCAAATGGCAGTGTTTTACGGTGCGCTGAAGCGCTCCTCCCCCGCATGAATCCGGGGGCTCCCTGCCCTCAGCCAAGCAAGTCCATCAAGACTCAGGGCAGGCTCTAAGGGTTTGGTCGCAGCGTTCGAGGCCAAGGATCACCCGTGGATGGTGGATCCTGCCTGAAGAAATCGGAGCGTAGCTCAGTCGTTCCCGACCGCGTGTACCATCTGCTTGATCACTTTGCTCTCATCGTCCATGGGGCCGGAATTCCCGCACTTGTTGATCATCCAGTGCTGGTAATTGTTGGTGAGAAAGAGCAGGTACTGAATGCCTGACTGCAGTGGGACCGCATCATCGGTGTGCTCGTTGAAGATCGTGATCTCGCCCGATTGCTTGCCTTTCACTTTCTGATCAATGTGCACGACATATTCAGTGCCGTCGAGGGTGTCCCAGGACTGGGGCACCAGCCGCGACGATACCACGGTTCCGATGATGATCGCCTCCGACTCTTTCATTTCCCTGGAAACCGGAGTTGTACTGCTGCAGGCTCCGAATGAAGCTGCCGTGAAAAAAAAGCAAACCAACCCTGTGGCGAATCGCTTCAATAGCCCCGCTCCCTCCACCGTTCGACTAGCTAAATGATCCCACGATTGCTGCGTCATTCCTTGCGATAAACCAATTCCGAACCAAGAGTTTCATCCCGATTCCACCAATGTGTCATGACGGCTAACCATCAGGTGGGAGCTGAAATGGAGTCCGTTGGCCAGCGGTCGCTAGCGCTCAATGCCTCCTGCGCAAGCCAAAGCCTCCGGCAGCATCGGGTCAAGATCTGGGTAGGTGATCGCCGCTTACGGGCGAAGGAAGGACAAGCCGTATAGAGTATTCCGCTTTTCCCGTGGATTTTCGGGAAATTCCGGCACCGAAAACGTGGTGGGGGGTACTTCTGATTGAAATGCCGGAACGAGGGGTGACGGGGAAGCCGCTGCTGCGAAGGCACATCGCCGGACTATCGGGACGATGTTGCCGGCTTCGGCAATTTCCCGATGCCGGCAACATCCAATCCTTTTTGCCTCGTGCGATTACTTACCGCTTTTTGCGTTCTTCTCGATGTAGTCGGTAGCGTCTTTTACCGTTTTGATCTTTTCCGCATCTTCATCCGGTATTTCCAGGTCGAATGCCTCTTCGAACTGCATCACAAGTTCCACGACGTCGAGCGAGTCTGCGCCCAGGTCTTCCTGGAATGAAGCACTGGGGGTCACCTCAGCCTCATCAACCTGGAGTTGCTCGACAATAATCTGCTTTACCTTTTCTTCCACAGCTGCTGTTGCCATTCCGTTCTCCTGTTTAAGAATGTGTTTAGAGGCTTACGGCCTGCTAGGTTGGGTGAACGGTCCGGGAAGGCGGTGAGGCGGTCGATCCGGTTTTCCTCCAGACGCCACCTGCCAGAGAAGTGGATTTAGCGCGTTAAGGCCCCGTTCAGGAGACCCTTGCGCCGGAAGCCAATGCCCGGCAGGAGACAGCAACAGGAAAAACGGCCTTGCCCGCAACCCGCGCAGTTCACGGCCCCAAAGTCTTCAGTCTACTGAGCGCTCCAAGTGGTGTAAAGCGAGGCACCTCGTGGTTTGGACGGCGCATTGCACAGCATCTTTGCTGACATGGCGAGTAAAGTCAAAAGTAGGCAGCGATGTTCTCCGGAATTCTTATCCCCCTTCTTGCGGCAGCCGGCGGCTTTTTCGCCGGAGTCATAGTCGCTATCTATTTTGAACGCAGCCGCGCATCGGTCGAGCGCGCGAATTTTGAAAAATCCTCTAAAAACCTCATCGAACAGCTCGAAACGACCCGCGCGCGCCTCCATGAGCTGACGGGCGAAGAAGCAGCCCAACGGGCCACGATCGCCCGTTTGGAGGAGCGCAACGCCGCGAGCGAACGCCTCGTGGAACAAATGCGAACCAGCATGCCAGAGACGTTCAAGTCGCTGGCCGGCGAAGTTCTGGAAGAGAAATCGCGCCGGTTCGCGGAGCATAACCGGGTCAGCCTGGGCCAAGTCCTCGAACCTTTCAGAAGCCGGCTCGAGGACTTTCACAAGGAGGTCGAGTCCGCACGCCAGCAGCAAGTGAGGGGAGGCGCGGAACTGAGCGCCCAGATCAGACAGCTTTTCGATTCCAACACCAGGTTCAGTGAGCAGGCCTACAACCTCGCCAGTGTGCTGCGCGGTTCCAACAAAGCCCAAGGAGCCTGGGGAGAGTTAATCCTGGAGAGGATCCTCGAGGCCGCGGGCCTGCGTTCCGGGCAGGAATATGACGCCCAGGAAAGGTACGCGTCGGAAAATGGGCGCCGCGGCCAGCCTGATGTGGTTATCCACCTCCCGGGCGATCGCCACCTGGTGATCGACTCCAAGGTCTCGCTGGTTCACTACGAAGCTCATAGCATTGCAGAAAATGAAGCGGATCGGCTGCTGGCAGCCGATGGTCACAGCAATTCCGTGCGTGCGCACATTCGGAGCCTGGCGGAGAAAAACTATCAGGCGCTGTATGGTCTCAATTCCCTCGATTTCGTCATCATGTTTTTGCCCATTGAGCCGGCTTTCATGCTGGCGGTCTCCCGCGACGACAAGCTTTGGGAGCAGGCCTGGCAGCGCAATGTTCTACTGGTCAGCCCGAGTACGCTGCTCTTTGTTCTGCGCACAGTGGCATCTCTATGGCGTCAGGAGCAGCAGAAACGCAACGTAGAGGAAATCGCACGTCGCGGGGCGGAGCTTTACAACAAACTGGCCGGCTTTGTCGCTGACTTTACGGATATGGGCAAGCGGCTGGAGCAGGCACAGGCCAGCTACGCCAGTGCGCTTTCCAAACTGCACAGCGGCCCCGGAAACGTGATCCGCCAGGCGGAGATGCTCAAGACCCTGGGTGTGAAGCCTACCAAGCAGATACCGCTGGGGTTAGCCGAATTGGCCCAGCAGGAGACTCTGGAGCTCGAAGATCAGCCCGAGCTCCCTTAGGCAGGGTGAAACGGCCGTTCTCAGGATTTCGGGTTGGGGGCTTGCGACTGCTCGGAGACTGCTGAGATTTGCTGATCGAACGCTTCCCGCAACCGCTGCCAAGTGACGTCAAGAGTCTCCGGCAGGACCCGTGTCTCCGCGATCACCGTCATGAAATTCGAATCGCCGAACCAACGTGGCAGAGCATGCATATGCAGATGGGCCGCGATGCCGGCTCCTGCCGCCTGACCCAGGTTCAATCCCAGGTTGATCCCCTGCGGGTCGTATACCTGTCGCAGGACGGTATCGGTGCGGCGCGCCAGGACCATCATCTCCAACGCGGCCGCTAGCTCCAACGCGGTCAGCGATTCCTGATGAGCGTACGGCACAATCATGACGTGGCCGGTGGAGTAAGGAAAAGCATTCAGGCAGATAAAGTTGTGTTCCGCACGCAGCACGATGTTCGCTGCCCGATCGGCATCGGTGGGAGACATCCCATGCTCTACCGCGAACCGGGTGGCGGCAATCAGATTACAAAAGACGCAATCACAGTCACCGGGCCATGCCGCCAGTGCCTGCGGCACACCTTTGCGTCCGCCCTTGGGGGAGCCGGGATCGTCGATCAGGTAAGCGTAGCGCCACGGCGTCCACAAATAGTCCATCGCCATCAAGTATACGGAGTACCCGGACCAGCCTCGCCGCCCGCACGAGCTTACTGTCGCGTCTTCCAGAGATCGTTACAAGGCAGTAAAGATAGGTACTTACGCTGTTTTCCGCCGACTTTTCCGGGGCCTGATTCAGCCACGACTTCGTTGACATGCTTTGCCTGCGATTGCTATAGTTTCGTATGAAGGGTCTACGTAGAGGATTCAGCGTAGACATCCATCGCCGCTCTTGATTTACCCCCCTCCCGGATGCTCCTACCGGAGATAGATGTAAGTGCCAAGCCATTTTGTGCGGCTACACTAACAGTCTCCCTCCGAATTTTTGCCCGGAGGAGAGTAAACTTACGGTGCCCTACTTCGCGGATCAAGCCTGCAAAATAGTCCGGCGAAGCAAGCTGCAGCGATGAATCACGGGAGCCTTGGTCGATATTTCTGAAGACCAGGACATCGTGGCTCATCGAATACTGTAGCGATGGACGAATCGGGAATTACCGATCGAGAATCCGGAGCTGGCATTCATGGCAGACGTCCTAAATCCTGAACAAACCGAGAGCACACACCTGAACACCGAATTGGAAACCCCAACGCTCGATGCACCGGCGGATCAATTTGACTCCTCCGAGGAACTAACTACCACCCCACAGACTGTGGCCCCCAGCGCGCCGCACCACACCGCTTCCAAGGCCGTGGTCACCCACTCAGTGCCGGAAGAAACGGAGCTGACTGGCTTGGAGGATTTCGCTGCCGCACTGGAATCCTTCGATCGCGAACAAGCTGCTGAGGCCGCCGCCCAGTCCTATGACGACAACATCGTCACCGGTACTGTTATCAAGCTGACGGACAAGCATGTCGTGGTCGATGTGGGACTCAAGTCAGAAGGCCTCATCCCGCTGGAGCAGGTGCTGGACCACACTGGTCAGCCCAAGTTGAAGGCTGGAGACACGGTGGAAGTTGTAGTCGAGCGGGAAGAGGTCGAGGGTGGCTTCTTACTGAGCTATGACAAGGCGCAGCGTCATCGGGTCTGGGACGCAATTGAACGTGCCGCGAATGAAAAAACTCCGGTGCTTGGAACCGTATTGGGGCGCGTCAAAGGGGGTCTCACGGTCGATATCGGCATCAAGGCATTTCTGCCCGGCTCCCAGCTCGAAATCAGGCCGGTCC
>Ga0335073_10017428_pt1 | contig 10047 bp, 9 predicted proteins | sample Lox_Sample_22_FD_207093 | JGI IMG/M metagenome (GOLD analysis project Ga0335073, IMG submission 207093) | Soil microbial communities from Loxahatchee National Wildlife Refuge, Florida, United States - Lox_Sample_2.2 | ecosystem: Environmental > Terrestrial > Soil > Wetlands | place: USA: Florida... | reverse complement strand
CAATCCTCCCATCAAGTTACGTGCGGGAAAGCATCCTGATTTATTGGCGACGGAGGGCAATGATCCGAGAGATGCGATTAAACGACTTACGAAGGATATGGAAGAACAGATTAGAGGAGGCACTCTTGATGCACCGTCTTGGGAAATTTTGCGCATTGCGAGGACTGCGCAACGATTATATGCTCCCTTAGGAACTCGTCTTTCGCTGGGAGAGTATGTTCGCTTAAATCAACGGTTTGTGGATTTGTTCGCTCATAAAGTTAAATCTACATCATCGGTATTACTTACTCCGAAACCCGAATCGCAAGAATTCAATCTCCAATCTACTTCTTCCAACAATATTTCAGAGGAGTCTTCGTTCGCGCACACTCCTGACGAAATTACTATATCACCAGCCGATATAGAATCGATTGACACCCTCGCTAAAGACTTGAAAGAGTATCAGAATGCTCTGTCATCAAATCTACTAAAAGACGATCGTATTCGCACTTCCAAGTATCTCAAAACCCGACATCTCTATTGGCGTCTCCTAGTCCGCTCTTTACATACTCTACTCCTGGGTATCATCGCCCTTCCAGGTTTAATATTCTGGATCCCTATTTTTGTGGTTGCTGGACGACAAGGACGTAGAACCGCCAAGAGCGGACCATTAGTCGATGTGTACGATGAAGTTGCCCAAACGAAATTACTTTACGGATTAGGTTCCGGATTAGTAGTCTACTTTATGAGTCTGGGATGGAGTTATACATTCAGTGTTCATAAATATTGGATGCTTTTCACTTCAATAGGAGTTCCGTTGATAATGTGGTTTACTCTCCGATGGATAGAAGATATGCTTTCTGCAGCCAGAAGCGCACGGAGTATTTTTAGAATGTTGGTTATTGGACGCGCGAAACTGGAGGAATTGAGGGTGTTGAGGGAGGATTTGTTGGAGAGGGTTATGGAGGTTGCGGTTAAGAGGTTGGGATTGCCGAGGGATGCGGAGGAGTTGGTTGCGAGTGGGAAGGGAGGGGGGTTGATGAGGAGAAGACTTGGGTATTTTAGTGTTAGACGGAGGAGGAAGAAGGATTGGAACGAGGTGTTGAGGACTTATGATGTTACTGAGTATGCAGAGTAGATTTTTTCAGATTAGTAGATGTAGAGCGATGTTTGGTGTATCTGATGCCAAATTGCGAGAGACAAAATGATCAGCGGAAATTGCATTAACAGGGACTACTCAAGATACTTAGAGTCCTTGCTTTGTCTCCGCTTACACAGGATCGTACATATTTGATGCTAATTACAACCTCCGATATCTAATATCTTGGCCTCGTAAACTAGATACGTAGAGGATGCTGATTGATCAAGACTTACCAAGTGACGGAACCGTCGCTTCGTGAATACACAATTCTTCTCCTCACCAGGCTCCCAGTAATCCCTCCCTTCAATATTACCCCCATAGCAGTTTGCATGATGCTTGTGTTACGCCTTCTCAACCCCATGTTCTTCATCTTCGTCATCATCAGGAAGTTCAATTTCCCCCTCTTGACCTTCCTCAACTTCATTGCCGTTGTCCTCAGCTTCATGCTTCCCCATGTCTCCTAACTCAGACCCTTCAGGTTCAGTTTTCTTCTTTCCAGATAGCAAATGCTCCCATGGATCCTCCAAGAAACTCGCTTTGAATAAACCCGTCTTCATATCTCCATGATCAGGATCCATTTCAGGACGCGGTCCTCGATTTTGCCATGTCCCCCTGCCACGACCACGACCTCCACGTCGATGATCAAATGGCCTTCCACCGCCTCGAGGATGAGAATATTGTCTCATCCAGTAGCATCTACCGTGGGACACTCAAGACTGCTTCTTTCAAGTTGTTGCAAGTGATGATGGTAAGGAAGGGAAACGGTCAACTTGGTGAATGATGATTTCTGATCGACGGCAATTTCGACGTTTTTTTTGCAGATCAAAACATTTTCGACGTTCACGTCCCCTTGGACCTGCTCTGAAATGGAATGCCTCGTTCGTGGCCAATCGACAATTCACAATACTCTCGGTCCAATTATTCGAAGACAAACTTCATATGTACTTCACGTCCGCTATAACTCGATCCTTTCAAACTGCACTGCAACCCGCCGAGTAAGAACCCATGTCCGTACTCAATCCCGGCGTTCCCTCGCCTCACAAGAGAAGGCAATGTCCACCTGGAATATAAGGAAAACCAAAGAACAATTCAATAGCCTTCTAAAGTCCCGTGGAAAGATTGTATTAACGTCCAAAGAATCCGAAATCATTCAATTTCTGAACCTCACAGCTGAATACCTCAATCGAGAGAGACTAATCGAGGGCCCTCAGGATTCTCCGGTACAATTGTACATGGTAGGAGGCTGGGTACGAGATAAATTACTGGACAGAGTCACAATGGATATGGACATTATTGTACGGAATATACAACCTAAAGAATTTGTGCAAAGGATGATTGACTTATGCGGATTCGTCCAGAATAGTCCACGATTGACTGATGGACCTGCGAAGGAATACAAATTGGATCCAGTGCTATTCAAGAGAAAGCGCAAGTCAGAATTTTCACGCAAGGTTCAGTGTCGAACATATACATTTGAGTATAAATCTCAGGAACGTTCGATCTCTGTTGCAGGATGCACTTTGTTTGATTATTTCGTCAATTTGGAGTTCACAAATATGACTTTTAAAGTTCCCTCGACTTCCCATGAGACGTACGCAGTGTTGAATCCGGAACAAAGTGAGTTGTTAGAATTGCGAATGGATGCTTTGCAACGCGAATTAACAATTAATGCTTTATATGTCGATTTGAACACGATGAACATCTTGGATCCAACACTGAAAGGGATTGAGGATATGGCAAATAAGGTGTTGAAAACTCCCTTGTTGCCAAAAACGACGTTGATGAATGATCCAACAAGAGTCTTGAGAATTATGAGATGGAGTAGTACCTTGCAAGAGGAGGGATTTCGTGTTGATGGCGACACTTTTGAAACCCTGTCAGATCCATCCGTTCGTGTATTCCTTCCCTTCTTTGGACTTGGTTAATTGGTTCTAGAAAGCACTAACAGACATCCCGCCTGACAAGATGGTGAAGGAATTGTCCGTCCTACTTAGTCCGAAGAACAACCCAGCACGTTCACTGCGACTACTCAATCGTCACAAATACTATACCTCTCTCTTCGTTCCCGTTGCCCCACCAAACGCACCGCCAGGTTACTCACCACCCGCCGTACCCCTAAATAACAGAGACTTCGTCTCAGCTGCATGGTTTATAAACCACTTATGTACCGAAAATTGGGATTTATGGGTGCCCTTCGAAGAATCCCTTCTAGGTCTGAGAGCAGCAGGCCTCCGAACACTCGCTAGAAACAGTCATCGTGAGCTGGAAATGTTACGAAGAAACACACAAGCCATCGGATATTCAATTGCCGTGGTCATGCCTTGGCGAAAGTACCCTGAAAAGCCTATTGATGGGTATAAAACGTTTGCAGGGAGTGTGTTGTCGAGGTTTACAAAACGGATTGTGCATGTGGACAATTGTAGGATGATTGACAAGATGTTTGATGAGGATGAGAAGACGGCAAAGGCCATTGAGGTGCTTTTGAGGGACGGTGATGCTGAAGAGAAAAGGATGGAGATGGAAAATATGTACGGATACTTTTGGTCTGCCCATGTACTGTGTAGTGCAATTTTTGAGTGGTGTGAAAAGACGAATCATATTTCTGAGTGGTGGCTGGAGGAAAGGTTTGAGGAGTCGAGGGAGCGCTGGAATATGGTCTCAACGACAGTGGATATACTACGTTGGAGTCGAAAGGATCCCATTCAATTGTCTGCCGCGAGATAAAATGAAGTGGCCAAGCTGTAAAATATAGCATTATAACAAGAGGAAATTTGATTACATCCCCTCTTACTCATATCCGGGTATCGTCATAATTTAGGCATAAAGTTATCGTATCCTTATCCGTCCATCTCATCTCGTACAATATAATACTCAACAGGCCACCGTTCTCTAATCTTCTCCTTCAACCTCCGTACTCGTGTCTCCAGATCCTTCAATTCCTTCTGTAATTCCTTGCAGTCATGAAGGCCGGCCCTGCATTCGACTCGTGCTTGTTCTAGTCGTGATTGGGCATAACCAGCTAATTCTTCCTGAGACTTATGTGCAATTTTCACTTGGGCAGAACTAGTCATCAGTCTTCAATTTCTCAATAAGAGAGCTGAGTACGTCTGAGTTTGGGAGGCTAGTGCTTTGTCGAGTTGGAGGACGGCATCGGAGAATGATTCGTCTAGAGCTGAAGCAATTTTAGCCGTGATTTTATCGATTGCGTCTTGGGTTTGTAAGTCAGACATTCATTCATGGCCGTTTGGCACAAGCAAATCCAGCTAAAACGAGAGGGACAGGCAGCTGAAAGTATTCCGTATGAAAGCCTGAAAATTCAGGTTTGTCGGGTTTTGATCGGCTGTTGCGAAACTTTGGAGACCGTCGATCTTGTTCCTGGCTAACTTCATCCACATTTCGTTGACCACTCGTTGAGAAAAGACCAACTTGACTTGACGGTATCGGTATTTGAGAGACTATTGAGAGACATGTGACGAAATAACTTCAACGAGAACAAAGAGACATCAGTTCAACAGCAGAATCCCTTTCTCGGGGGCGATGAAACACCGGTTTGCGGTGGGATAACGAAGGCACATGTTTCGAAGATCGAGTCCAGATGACCTATCATGTGCAGAAAGGAAAAGTGTCCCATATTGGGGAGGAGTAGCTTCCTTCAATGTCCGGTCAAAGGGGGTACTCGTGCATTCGTCCGAGACAGCCTCTTCTGCTTGAGGGAGAGTCGACCCCGACTTGTCCCCCCACCATTCAGAAGCTCGCTTTAAGCAGCAAATTGGAATCATTCACAGACGACATGTGACGCTATAGCACCGGACTGCACTATTGCACAAGAAAATTGCTAGTATACAACCACAGCCAAGCTTCTCACCTGCCGAGTGCGAGATCCGTTCAACACCATCCGGAGCCCAACCTCGCCAAACCCCCGCAAAATTACGTGTCGCCAAGTGAATACAGTCATTTTCTTTCCGGATTTCACCGCCTTCCAATTCCTTTTCAATAGCAATAATGAACTATACAAGGCTACTTACACCTATCCAATCAGTCGGTACCAAAGCAAAACCGCGCAAGGAAAACCCCTCCACAAATCGGCCCCCGGAAGAATGGAACATAACCATAAAAACTGGACATCCGCTATCCCTGTTCTCCGCCTCGTCTTATTCTCCCTATTCTCCACTGCGCTCCATGATCCGCGAACTCAAAGTCGGTTCAAAAAATCTTCTCCAAGTGGGTCGTCTGTTAGACGAGTACGTTCTAAGAAGGGGGGTATGTTCAATGTCGGCTTCGATATATGATACGGCGTGGGTGAGTATGGTTCAAAAAGGTGTGGAGAATGGCAAGAAAATCTGGCTTTTTCCACAGAGTTTTGAGTTTATATGTGACCAGCAACAGAGCCATGGTGGTTGGGAGGGTGGTGATGAGATTGATATGATTGTCAACAGTTTGGCTTCGTTGTTGGCGTTGAAAAAGCATCAGAAAGAGGATCCGGAAGAGATGGAGTTGGATGGGAAAATACAGAGAGCTGTTGAGTTTCTTACGACAAAGATGAAAGGTTGGGATATTTCAAGGATGGATCAGGTTGCGTTTGAAGTGTTGATTCCGAGTATGTTGGATTTATTGGAACAGGAGGGTGTCAAGGTTGAATTTCCGGACTCGGATGCATTGAGGCAACGCAATCAAAATAAAATGTCAAAGGTTCAAGTTTCTGTTTTGTATAAATATCCTTCAAGGATAATACATTCTTTGGAATCGTTAATTGGGATTATTGATTTCGATCGCATGGGGAAGTATATGAAAGATGGGAGTATGGGTGGATCTCCAGCATCAACTGCAGCGTATCTGATGAATGCTTCGAAATGGAGTGAAAGTGCAGAACGATATCTCCAAGATGCTATTGAAAATGGATCACGACTTGGTGACGGAGCAGTCACGACGGTATTTCCTATTAGCACTTTTGAGTTTGCATGGGTACGATCTTGCGACTTCCCTTCTAATAATAGTCCACCTGCAACATTCTCGAAAACGGGCTAGAAGTCGATGCACAATATAATGAAAGAATCGGAAATATTCTGGCGGGATACCTAGAAGAAGGCAAAGGATTAGCTGGATTCGGTACTTCATGTGAGACGTGAATTCTAATTATAGATCCTTCCACCGAACCTGATGCCGACGATACAGCGAAGACAATCACAGCATTACAGCTTATGGGTTACAAAGTCACGTATGATGCGCTCATTGAAAATTTCGAGAAGGAGACATATTTCCAATGCTTTCCACATGAAAGCGCCCCGAGTTTCAGTGCCAACTGTAATATCCTCTCGGCCTTCTGTCATGCTCCTGAGCCTTCTGAATACCTTTCACAAATCATAAAATGCATACAATACATCTGCTACGAATGGTGGAATTCAGATGAGCCGATTCGAGATAAATGGGTATACCGTCAAAGTCAAACTTTTCTAACTGAAGAATCTCTCAATTTTCTATCCGTCCCTATTGGCAGCGCAGGCACTTGTCCGAGTACTCTATCTCTATGAAACAAATTCTCTTGCTGTACCAGAAAGATTAATTCGCGTCAAGGTTATGGTTGTTCTCTTCCAAATTATGTCACGAGTCTTGCAACATCAAAATGAAGATGGTTCCTGGGGTACCCTTGGCTCACGCGAAGAAACTTCGTATGCAATCCTAACCCTCGCCAACGTCTCCTCTCTCCCCTTCCTCAATCCTGTCGCAGGCCAAATCGAATCTTCCGTCAGCCGTGGCCGAAAATACCTAAAATCCATCAAAGCCCTCGAAGAAATCAAATTAACACCCGTCGACTACATCTGGGGTGGAAAAGTATCTTATGGCGTGGAAAATGTTTGTCATTCATACGTCCTAGCCGCTTTAAACACTCCTATTCCTCAATACCTATTAGGTCCTCGTGTTTCGGGACTGGTAAATATCCCACAAAAGAGAGTCAGTAGTTTTACAAAGTTCTATGGCAAATTACCCATGTTCTCTGAAGTCGAGTCGTGGAAGTTGAAACTTTGGTTGATGGAGGGATATCTCTTTTTACCGGATTTGGAGAGGATGAGAGTGGGTGTGTTTAGTCGGAATGGAGAGGTTGAGGATAAGTATTTTGAGTATTTGCCGTTTTCGTGGACGGGACCGAATGGGTTGGAGGATATTCAGGTTGGAGCACAAACTTTGTTTGATATGATGATGATTTCGATGATCAATTACCAGGTTGACGAGTTTTTTGATGGGGTTGTGAGTAACGGCGATTTGAAAGCTATTTCGGAGTTACGATATACGATCGAGAGTTTATTTTCGAAACGAGGTTCTTCGAAACAACAGAATGGAGTCAAGAACGGACAGAAGAATGGTACTGGAAAAGGTCTGATGACAGATTTCTATGAACAACTGGATGAATTTTGTCAATTTGTGTTGAGTTACCCAAGGATTCAGAATGCAAGCACAAGAGACAAAACGCAATTGGAACTCGAACTCAAAGCATACCTCCTTGCTCATACTCAACAATGCGAAGACAGTATAAGACTTCGTCGTCTCAATTCAAAAGGCATTAGTTCAGGACCTAATACTTCGTACATCAGATGGGTCCAAACTATTGCAACAGATCATCTCAGCAGCCGTTATGCGTTTGCATTTCTCACATGTCTCCTCGGTAACAACGAAGAAGATTATCTCCCCAATGCAGAAGTACGATATATTGCGCAAGATTGTTGTACACATCTTTCTGTGGTGTGTAGAATGTTCAACGATTACGGATCGTTGGATAGAGATCTCCAAGAAGCTCATATGAATTCCCTATTCTTTCCAGAATTTGGGACGTCATCTGAAGACGGACGGGATGGTCGTAACGAATTGGTGCGGTTGGCGCAATATGAAAGAAAACTTCTTTCGTTGGCGTTTGAAGAATTGGAGAATGCTTGTGGAACACGATACCCGAGAATCTATCAGATCATGAGGCTGTTCTACAATGCGAATGAGATTTATACCGAGGTATATGAGATTCGAGATCCGTCTTCTTGGGTTTAAAAAGTTTAGTAGGGATATAGTTATATTAGTGATGATCAATCGTACTGTCTCTGTGTATCCGAAATATGTATGTACGTGTTTGTATGTACTTCCTCATGCCCATTCATAAACACCAACATGTAAAAAACAAGGATATGTTATTTCGAAACCTCCAAATGCGTCTCCAACCCATCTCTAGACAAACAAGAAAAACAAATTGTCTGTCCTTGCCCCTTAGAAAAATTTCTATCCAAACATAAAACTGTTTGCCCCCAAAACCATCGCTGTGCAAATGCATAACACACTCATCAAAGGAAGATTACACATTATCCTTCCGAACGCCGCGGATTTCGTCGAATCAGAGCCTCCTTCTCCACCTGAACCATCAGTCGAGTTGCCGGAAGTTGAATTGGTCGGTCCCAACAATGTGGTGTTGCCATTCTCGCTGGAAGAGGAAGTACCTTGACTTGAAGCTGCACTGGCTGTATTCAACGTCACTCCAGCAGACGAATTAAATAATACTACAACAGCTTGAGTATCTCTCACCAACACACTAAACTGTCCTCCTGCCGAAACAGTCACAAAAGTAGTGTCGTTTGTAGCCGCCACAGAAGGGAGACCACTGTCTGTTTGGTAATCTAGACCTGCCCATGTGACTTGTTTGAAGGAATCTGCTCCTGGTGCAGAGAGTTTGAGGACTGTGAGATTGTTACCGGCGTATGCGGGGGGTATGTTGACTGTGAAATTTAATTGAGTATCTGATGTTTCTGTATCGGTGGAATTGAATTCTTTCATGTTGATTAGTACTGTTGCGTAGATTGTGTTTGAGCGATAAATAACGTATGCTGATGCTTCGCCCGCATAGTCCTGTAATTCTTGAGTGGTAACGTCAATTTCTGCAATACTCGTATCATTCGCACTTCCAATCAACGTATCCACAACAACATGTCCATAATAAACAGGACGTACCCAAGGATCAATCCCTCCCACTTCAATAGGTTGCCACATACTTTGATTCCCCACATCGGTCATATGCATCAACACATGCGTAATATTAATAGTAGCAGCGTATAAAAAGAAATCTAACGACCATAATGCACAGCCAAATACATCGCTCACACCAGCTAGACCTTGTGGACCGATGGATGCCATTTCTCCTAGTAAGTATGGTTTTCCCGCTGCGGTTGCTTCTTGTACTTGGTCCGCCCATGCAATGAATTGGCCAACGATGTTGTTGTGGTTCATCATGTAGGATCGTGTCAACATGAAGGTGGATACTTGGATATAGTAGAAATAGTCGTGTTGGTTGTAGTGGAATACTGCGTCTGTAATGTCGATTCCGTCGCCTGCTAGGTCTTCGATTTCAAAAGTTGTCCCGATTGTTGAGGCTGTACAACCTGCTTCAAAGGTATTATTTGCTCTTCCTGCTGGTCCTAGGACCTACATTGCATCAGCACACCACATCTCACCACACCGCCAAGAGGAGTGAATTTGGAGGAGTACCTGTTGTTGAATTGCTTCTGCTCTTTGAAGCCATTGCTGAGTATATACAGCTCCATCCCAAGTCATTCCTGATCGATAAGGAGAGGTAGAATCATACAAATCCGGCTCATTTCCAATTTCAAAACTATACAATCTGTCGCCTAATTCGGTGACGGCCGCACTGGCAGTATCCACAATCCTCGTCAAATAATCAGGATTATCATACGCCATATTCAATCCGAAAATATACTGTGTAGTAGTAGGAAACGTATTCAACGCATCAAACAATTCGTCTCCGTAAATCAACTGGTCGAATGGTATGTATCCATTTACATTCTGTAGAGTAGGATACGGATTATATCCCATGTTGGAAGCAGTGTAGTTGGATTGGTATTCAGCGGTATCTTGAGTGTTTCCGCCTACTCGGATAGTAG
>Ga0335073_10017427_pt1 | contig 10047 bp, 11 predicted proteins | sample Lox_Sample_22_FD_207093 | JGI IMG/M metagenome (GOLD analysis project Ga0335073, IMG submission 207093) | Soil microbial communities from Loxahatchee National Wildlife Refuge, Florida, United States - Lox_Sample_2.2 | ecosystem: Environmental > Terrestrial > Soil > Wetlands | place: USA... | reverse complement strand
CGGGTCGGGCCGCATCATCAACGTCAGCTCGCTGGTCGGCCGGACCACGTTCCCCGGCATGGGCCTCTACGGCGCGACCAAGTACGCGGTCGAGGCGCTGTCCGACGCGCTGCGCCAGGAGGTGGCCGGCTTCGGCGTCCAGGTCGTCATCATCGAGGCGGGATTCGTGGCGACGAGCCTCGGCGAGTCCGCCGAGGCCCGCCCGGCGCCGCGCCGCCGGAGCGGGACGCCTACGCGAGCATGCTGGCCGCCGGGGAGAAATACCTGGCCCGGCAGATAGCCGGCGGGATCGCCCCGGAGCGGGTCGCGGTCGTCATCGCGAACGCCGCCGAGCACCCCCGCCCCCGGCCCCGGTACGTCGTGCCGGGCCGCGCCCGGCCGCTGATCGCGCTGCTCGCCTCGCTGCCCGAGCGGCTCGCCGACCGGGCCAAGCAGCGCGCGCTCACCTCCTGAGTACCGGCGACCCATTAGGCGTCGCGGACGCGCTCATGGGTCATATGCGCGAGGCTGTCACCGACGGCCTGCACCCGGACCAGGCGCATGGGCTTGGCGTCGCCGGTCTCGCCGAAGAGGCGCCGGCCGGCCCCGAGCACGACCGGGAAGACCATCAGCCGCACCTCGTCGACGAGGTCATGGTCCATGAGTACGGGGACGAGCCGGGTGCTGGCGTAGACGACGATGTCGCCGTCCAGCTCCTGCTTCAGCTTCGAGACCTCGTTGACCACATCGCCCCGGAGCACGGTGGCGTTGCTCCACCTGGGCTCGTCGAGGGTCGCTGACACGACGTACTTGGGCAGGCGGTTCAGCCGGTCCGCCCACTCGCCGTCGCGGGACAGCCACCGCGCCGCGAACCACTCGTCGCTGCGCCGGCCCAGCAGCAGGGCCTCGGTAGCCAGCGCCTCGCCGAGCAGTGCCTTCGCCCACGCTTCGCGGTCGGCGGGCCCGATCTGGCTGGTCCAGGCGCCGCGGTTCAAGCCTTCCTCGCCGGTTGGATCCTGCACGACCCCGTCGAGTGAGGCGTTCTCGCTGATGATGATCTTTCCCATGCCGGTTCTCCCTGGGCTGGCGTGGTCGGCGGCCGGTGATACAGACACCGGGCGGCCGGCCAAGTGGGCGCCCGCCGGCCGCCCAGTTCGCGCCCGGGCCGGTGTCTGTACAGGATGGAAGCGCGGGAGGAAGGTGACCCGAGGGTGGAGCTGGCAGCAGCCGACCTGATGACCAGGGCGCGGACCGGGGACGGCGACGCGTTCCGGGAGCTGACCGAGCCGTACCGCCGGGAGCTTCAGGTGCACTGCTACCGGATGCTCGGCTCCCTGCAGGACGCGGAGGACACCCTCCAGGACACGCTGCTGGCCGCCTGGCAGGGCCTGCCCGGGTTCTCCGGACGCGCCTCGATCCGCACCTGGCTGTACCGGATCGCCACCAACCGCTGCCTCAACGCGCGTCGCTCGGCCAGCCGGCGGCCCGCCATCTCGTGGAACGTCCCCGGGGTGGAACGACCCGACCCGACCCGGCTGGGCGAAGTCGTCTGGCTCGAGCCCTACCCCGACACCCTCCTGGAGGATGCGGTCGACGTGCCGGCCGGCCCCGAGGCCCGCTACGAGCAGGCCGAAACCATCTCGCTGGCCTTCGTGACCGCCCTGCAGGTCCTGCCGCCTCGCCAGCTCGCCGTCCTCATCCTGCGCGACGTCCTGGGATTCCGTGCCAATGAGGTGGCCGGCATGCTGGACTCGACCCCCGGATCGGTCAACAGCGCACTCAAACGGGCGCGCGCCAGCCTGCAGCGCCACCAGCAGCCCGGCGCCGGCCACCAGCCGCCGCCCGCCGCCGGGTCGCCGTCCGAGGACGCGATCGTGGCCAGGTTCGTCGCCGCGTACTCCTCCGCCGACCTTGACGCGCTGGTGGCCCTGCTGACCGACGACGTCTTCATCTCGATGCCGCCGATGCCCTTCGAATACGAGGGCCGGGACGTCGTGGCCCGGTTCTTCGCCCGCATCTTCGACTCCGGCCGCAGGTTTGACCTCGTGCCGACGCGAGCCAACGGTCAGCCGGCGTTCGGCGCCTACCTGCGGGCCCCTGCCGGCATCCGTCACGGGATCGGCCTGTTCGTGCTCACCCTGGCCGGCGACCGGATCTGCGCCCTCACCCGCTTCGAGCAGGGGCTGCTCTCCCGGTTCGGGCTGCCGCGATCGCTCCCGGCCGTTCCTGGCTCGCGCTAGCCCGGGAACCTGGCCGCCAGCCGCGCGCGCTCGGCCTCGCTGAACGGGACCGGCTTGGAGAGCTCGGCGTCCCAGCGCACCGCCACGACGCGCGCCTCGGCCGCCACCTCCTGTGCTGGTGTCAGGATCGTCTCCCGGGTCGTGAGGCTCGTCGTGCCCAGGCGTTCCACCTCGATGCGCACCGTCACCCGCCGGTCCGGGTAGCGGACCTCTGCGCGCAGGTCGATCTCGATCCGGACCACCACGTAGATGGGATCGCCGAGGACCTGCGCGAAAAAGGCGTCCCGGCCCTCCTCCAGGTAGGTCAGGAACACCGCGTGATTGACGTGGCCCAGGGCGTCCACGTCGCGCCACCGGACGTCGACCGTACGCTCGAACATCGCGCTCATGGGTTCTTCTTAGCAGGCGCTGACGGCGGCCGCCGTGAGCGAGCGCGCGGTCGCGGCCGCGCTGGCGATAGCCTCCTCGGGCGCCAGCCCGGCGCCCGGTTCCGGCTGCTGCCGGCCACCGGCCACGTGCCGCAGATCGAGACCCCGGCTCAGCTGCTCGGCGCCATCCTGGACTTCGCGCCCGTCGCGCCATAACGGGCCAGGCCGGGAGGCCCCGCCGGCTTATCCGCGCTTGGCCGCGGCGGCTGCCTTCCGCGGGGCGGGCGCCTTCGGCGCGGCGGCTGCCTTCCGCGGGGCGGGCGGCATTGCGGGCATCTGCGCCGGCTTGGTCGACGCGAGCAGGTGGCTCAGGGCGGCGGGGTTGCCCTGCATCTGCTTGAGCATGAAGTCGTGGTTGAGGTCCAGGACGGCCCGGGTCTCGGCCGCGATGACGGCGTTGCGGCTGAGGGTGAGCTCGTTGTCCTGCTGCTGCTCGCCCGACAGGGACCAGTTCGTCGAGCCCTTGACCGTGTAGACGCCGTCGATGATGACGATCTTCAGGTGCGAGATCGCGTTGTGCACCGAGCTGGTGCCGATGGCGATGGAGTTGCCGAAGGCGCTGTTGGCCCACTGGGCCAGGATCTGCTTCTCGTGCACGCCGCTGGCCTGGCTCCGGTCCAGGCTCATCTGCACGTAGACGTTCTCGTCGCCCAGCTTGCCCTGGATGATCTTGTTGAGCTCGTCGTCGTCGTAGCCGAACATGTTGATGACGATGGAGTGCTGGGCGCTGTCGATGAGCGCGACCAGCAGGCCGTGAACGTTGTCGCGCGGAGCGAAGAAGGTTCGCTCGGTATCGGGGTAGCCGTCCAGGAACCGGCCCTCGGCCTTGTACTTCGCCAGATCGTCCCACGCGAACCCCTGGTCAGCCATGACTGCCCCTCCGTTGATTCCCGGCTCGTGGGGAACATCCGACTCAGCCGTTACCCGCTCGCCCCGATGCACCCGGTATTTCCCCCCGAGGCCCCAGCCAATCCCCCTGGGGCCGCCGCGAGCCTGGAGACCGAGGGCGGGCGATCCACCCGCCCGCCAGAATCGGCGGATTCACCTGGAAGGAAGTGCCACATGACCGCCGCGACCATCGCCATCGAACCAGAAGAGCTCCTGGGACTGACCGCCCTCGCCGAACTGGAGCAGGCCAACGGCAGCCAGGCCGACGCCGCGAGCACGGCGAAATCGCTGATGCACGAGGCGCTGGCCGCCAAGCTGGAGGAGCACGGCCTGCCCTGGGCTCCTACCCCGGAGACATCCCGGCGGCTGGTCACCGAGGCCGCGCAGGCCGACAGCGTCCTGCGCAGGCTCGGCCGCAGCGACCGGGCGCGGAAAACCGCGATCAGCGTCCTGGCGGTCGTCGCCCTGATCGTGTTGTGGGGCGGCTACGTCCGGGGCTGGTCGTGGACCGGCTTCCGGCAGAACGACCAGCTGTGGGACTGGCTGCACCTGCTGCTGCTGCCGGTCGTCGTCGGCACCATCCCCCTGTGGATCCGGCACGGGCACTACATCAGCCGGACCCGGCGGATGGCGTACACGGCCGCGCTCGCGGGCTTCGTCCTGCTCGTGGTGGCCGGCTACCTGATCCCGCTCGGCTGGACCGGTTTCCGCGGCATGACGCTGTGGAACTGGTACGGGCTGCTCCTGCTCCCGGCGGCCGTGGCCACCCTGGGCGTCCGCCCCTCAGGCCGCCCGCTGCGCCCTGGCCAGCGCCGGGTCGCCGCGCTCATCGGCCTCGGCTGGATCGTCACCGTCATCGGCGGCTACCTGCTGGGGTGGGCCTGGACAGGTTATGCGGGCAGCACACTCTGGGACTGGCTGGAGCTGCTGCTGCTGCCGCTGGTGTTCCCGACGTTCCTGCTGCCGGCCGTGCTCCGGTGGGTCACCGGCAACGCGGCCGAGCGCGCCCAGACCATGCCCGAGAGGGATACGGTTCGAGTGTGACCGCGGTGCGGGTGATCCTGGTGTCGGCCACCCACCTGTCGCCGGCCGCGCCGATCACTGGTCGCTGACGGTCGCGGGCTGGACCGTGGCGGGGATCAACGCGCAGCTCCTGGGATCCGGGCCGCGGTGATCGATGGTGGGAGCCGCCATCGCGCGCAGCACCCGGTCCGGGACGTTCGTCGGACCGGGGATCCGCAGGTAATGCCGGCCGGGCTAATCCGGGTTCACCCGCAGCGTGATCTCGGTGCCCGCCAGGGCCTTGCTGACCGGACAGGAGGTCTTGGCCTCCTGTGCGATCTTGGCGAACTCCTCCGCGGTGACGCCCTGGGCCGCGCCGCGCACGGTCAGCGCGATGCCGCTGATCCGGAACCCGCCCGCCGGGTCCGGCCCGAGGGTGACGTTCGCGGTCACGTCCAGGGACTGGTCGCTGCCGCCCGCCGCGCCCAGCAGCGCGGAGAACTGCATGGCAAAGCAGGCCGTGTGGGCGGCGGCGATAAGTTCCTCCGGGCTCGTCGTCCCGTCGGCGTTGTCGGCCGCGCGCTTGGGGAAGCTGACCTCGTACGCACCGACGCCGGAACTGACCAGCGTCACCGTGCCCGTTCCGTCCTGAAGCCCGCCGGTCCATCTCGTCCGGGCGCTGCGGGTAGGCATTGGCCCCTCCTTCTTGCCTGCCGGCCAGCCGGTCGTGATCACGCTGGCGCGGGATCGTTTCAGCTCAGCTTGCCGTAGCGCGCGGGCCAGGTATCAACCGGGCCGCCCGCATGTCCTGTTCGCAGGTATCAGCCGCGGCCCGCGTTTCCTGTCCGCATGTATCAGCCGGGCCGCCCGCGTGTCCTATTTGGTGCACGACCGGCCAAGGAGGCCCGCCATGATGACATCTGCGGTCGCCGGGACCGCCCCGGCCGCCGGGACCGCCCCGGCCGCCCGGACCGCCCCGGCCGCCCGCCGCCCGGACAGCGCTGCGCCCGCGGCGTGCCCGCACTTTCCCCGGTGCCCGGCGGCGACCGCGCCCGGCCGGGGCGCCGCGCGCACCGTGGCCGCTCACCCGGAGCAGGGCTGGAGCCTGCTGTGCAACGGGGTCGTCGTGTTCGACGACACCGGCGAACTCCTCCCCGGCGGCCGGGCGCTCCCGCCCCGCAGGGTCGGCTGGCTCCCGCACCGCCCGGCCAGCAGGGCCGGCGCAGGCCGCCAGAGCAGGTTCGCCGAGGCAAGCTAGGGCCGCGGCGCAGGCCGCGCGAAACTCCGGCCGCCGCCCGGGCCAGATCCATTGACATCCGGGCAAGATCGGACCAACATCGGTCAACAACGGGCATTATCGGTGAGTGGCCCGCGATCGGAGCGGCGAATGCTGCCGACGCAGCGCCGGCAGGCGATCCTGGCGCAGGTCCGCGAGCAGGCGGCCGTCTCGGCCGAGGACCTTTCCCGGCAGTTCGGGGTGTCGGTCGAGACCATCCGGCGGGACCTGCGCAGGCTGGGCGAGCGAGGGCTGCTGGAGCGCGTCTACGGCGGCGCCACCCGGGCGTCCGGCCGGTCCAGCGAGGGCAGCTTCGCGGCCCGGAGCACCCGCCACATCGACCGCAAGCGGGCGATCGCGGCGCTGGCCGCGTCGCTGGTGCAGCCCGAGGAGACCATCGTCATCGACGTGGGCACGACCGCGCTGGAGGTGGCGCGGGCCCTGCCCGCCGGCTTCCGGGGCCGGGTGCTCACCAACTCGGTGCCCGCGGCGATGGAACTGTCCGGCCGCCCGGACATCGAACTGCTGCTGTGCGGCGGGCAGGTCCGGGCCGGGGACGGCGCGTGCGGCGGCGCGCACGCGGAGGCCTTCTTCGCCGAGTTCTACGCGGACCGGGCGTTCCTCGGCTCGGGCGGCGTGCACCCGCAGGCCGGGCTCACCGACTACTACCCCGCCGAGGTGGTGGCGCGGCGCACGATCATCGACCACACCGCGATGACGTACGTGCTCGCCGACTCCAGCAAGCTCGGCGCGATCGCCGTGCACCGGGTCTGCGCGCTGGGCCGCATCACGGCGGTCGTGACCGACGACGCGGAGAACTCCGCGGCGTTCACGGCGCTGGCCGCGGCCGGCGTCACCCTGCTCCGGGCCCGGATCCCGGGGCAACCAGAGCTGACCGCGGCCGACGGGCGGCCGCGGCTGACCGCCGCCCCCTAGCGGCCCGAGAACGGCTCACCGCGCGCGAGCCGCCGAGGAAGTGATGCACCGGTGTCCACCCTCACTGAACACGACGACGACGCACTGCTCCCGCATTTCGGCTACCGGCAGCAGTTCGTGCGCTCGCTGCGGCACTTTGAATCGTTCGCCGTGGCGTTCTCGTTCATCTCGATCACCACGGGGATCTTCACCACGTTCGCGTTCACGCTGACCACGGGCGGGCCGCGGGGGATCTGGGTCTGGCCGATCGTCACCGTCGGCCAGGCGCTGGTGGCCCTGGTCTACGGCGCGCTCGCCGCGCGCGTGCCGCTGTCGGGCTACTCCTACCAGTGGGCGTCCCGGCTCGCGAACGTGCACGTCGGCTGGTGGCTGGGCTGGATGTCGTTCGCGTTCCTGACCATCGTCACGGTGTCGGTGGACTACGGCCTGATCCAGGTCGCGTTCCAGCCGCTGATCGGCGAGACGTACACGCCGACCAGCGCGGCCCTGGAGGTCCTGGTGGTGCTGGTTCTCCAGGCCGCGCTGATCATCTGGTCCACCCGGATGACCACGCGGGTCAACAACACCGCGGTCGCAACCGAGCTGATCGGGATCCTCGGCCTGACCGTGCTGCTGATCGTGGTGGCCGCGATCCGCGGCCTGGGCCACTGGTCCAACCTGACCTCGACCGGGATCGTCCCCAGCGCCGGCTACTGGACCTGGCTCGGCCCGTTCATGCTGGCCACGCTGCTCGGCGCGTACACGATCGTGGGTTTCGAGTCGGCCAGCAACCTGGCCGAGGAGACGCAGCAGCCGCACCGGGTCATCCCCAAGGCGATGCTCCGCGCCGTGCTGGTGTCCGGAGCGGTGGGCATGGCGTTCCTCATCGCGCTCGACTACGCGATCAGCGACATCCCCGCGGCCAGCAAGAGCAGCGCGCCGGTCGCGTTCATCGTCAACGACGTGCTCGGCGGCGTGGTGCAGAAGATCTTCCTCATCTTCGTCTGCGTGTCGATCTTCGCCTGCGGGCTGATCATCATGGTGACCAACAGCCGGCTGATCTGGTCGATGTCCCGGGACCGGCGGCTGCCCGGGTACCAGCTGTGGCGCCAGGTGCCGCGGGCCACGGGCGGCCCGTCGTGGGCCACGGTCCTGGCCGCGGTGCTCGGGGCGGGGATCACGCTGGTGCTGATCAACCACACGTCGGCGCTGGTCACCCTGTTCACCGCGTCGACGATCATGCCGGCGCTGCTGTACGCGAGCACGGTGCTGCTGTACGTCTTCGTCGGCCGCCGGCGGAGCGGCCAGGCCGGCTTCTTCTCGCTCGGGCGATGGGAGATCCCGGTCCTCGCGGGCGCGCTGCTCTGGCTCGCCTACGAGCTGATCATCCTCATCGCGCCCAGCGAGTTCCGCGACGCCCAGTACTACGTGCTCGGCGCGCTGGGCGTGGGCCTGGTCTTCTACATCGGGCAGTGGCTGCTCGAGCCGGCCGCGATGCGGACCGAGACCGGGGCGCACGGCGCGGACGCGCTGGAGGCCGTGGGACAGCCCGCCCCGGGGCCTGCGCCGGGCACCGGCCCGGAGGACGGCGCCACACCCTGACGAGCCGTTGAACATCCTCGCCATCGACCAGGGCACGTCAGCCACGAAGGCCCTGCTGGTCGGCCCCGGGCAGCAGGTGCTCGGGACCGGGGAGGTGCCGGTCGGGGTGCGCGCGGTCGGCCCCGACGGGGTGGAGGCCGACCCGGAGGAGCTCTACCAGTCGGTGCTCGGGGCCGGGACGCAGGCCCTGACCGCGGCCCGCGCCCCGGCGGACGCGGTCGCGCTGGCCAACCAGGGCGAGACCGTGCTGGCCTGGGACCGCAAGACCGGCCGGCCCCTCACCCCGGCCATCGTGTGGCAGGACCGGCGGTCGGCCGGCGTGTGCGAGCGCCTCCGGGACCGGGCCGCCGAGCTAGCCCAGATCACCGGGCTGCCGCTGGACCCTTACTTCGCGGCGCCGAAGATGACCTGGCTGCGGGAGAACCTCACCGCCGACGGCGTGGTCACCACGACCGACACCTGGCTGCTGGCCCGGCTCGGCGGCGGTTACGTCACCGACGCGGCCACCGCGTCGCGGACGCTGCTGCTCGACCTGGACACGGCCGGCTGGTCCGGGCCGGCCTGCGCGGCCTTCGGAGTGGATCCCGGCGAGCTGCCGGAGGTGGCCGACTGCGCGGCGATCACCGGCGAGACGACGGCCTTCGGGCCGGCGGTGCCGGTGGCCGGGCTGGCCGTCGACCAGCAGGCCGCGCTGCTCGCCGAGCGCTGCTTCGCCGCGGGCCAGGCCAAGTGCACGTACGGGACCGGGGCGTTCCTGCTCGCCACCACCGGGCCCGCGGCCGTGCGCTCGGCCCGCGGGCTGTCCTCGTCGGTCGCCTGGCGGCTGGCCGGGACGCCGACCTACTGCCTGGACGGGCAGGTCTACACGGCCGGCGCCGCCGTCCGGTGGCTGGCCGAGGTCGGCCTGCTGGCGGACCCGAACGAGATCGACGAGATCGGCGGGTCCGTCCCGGACCGCGGCGGCGTGACGTTCCTGCCCGCGCTGGCGGGGCTCGGCGCGCCGCACTGGCGCCCCGCGGCCCGCGGCGCGTTCCTCGGGCTCGGCCTCGGCACGACCCGGGCGCACCTGATCCGCGCCGCGATCGACGGGCTGGCCGCCTCGGTCACCCTGCTGGCTGGCGCGGTAGCCAGCGATCTCGGCGGGCCGCTGACCGTGCTGCGGGCCGACGGCGGGCTGACCCGGTCCCGGCTGCTGATGCAGGCCCAGGCGGACCTGCTCCAGGCGCCGGTCGAGGTCTGCCGCGTCCCGGACGCGACCGCGCTCGGCGTGGCCGCGCTGGCCAGGATCGGGATGCGGGAGGCGGCCGGGCCGGAGCAGGCCGTGGGTCCGGCCGACGTCCAGGCGGTCATCGAGCCGCGGATCGGCGCGGACGAGGCCGCCGAGCGGATGGCGGGCTTCGAGACCGCGCTCGCGGCGATCCTGGCGACGGTGTAGCGACCGTGACGCCCGCAGAAATCTGTGACGTCGCGATCATCGGGGCCGGGGTGGTGGGCACCGCGATCGCCCGCACGCTGGCGCGCTACGACCTCGGCATCGTGGTGGTGGACGCCGCCAACGACGTCGGCACCGGCACCACCAAGGCGAACACCGCCATCTTGCACACCGGGTTCGACGCGGTACCCGGCAGCCTGGAGAGCCGGCTGCTGCGCCGCGGCCGCGCGCTGCTGGCCGACTACGCCGCGCGGGCCGGCATCCCCGTCGAGCGCACCGGCGCGC
>Ga0335073_10017426_pt1 | contig 10048 bp, 9 predicted proteins | sample Lox_Sample_22_FD_207093 | JGI IMG/M metagenome (GOLD analysis project Ga0335073, IMG submission 207093) | Soil microbial communities from Loxahatchee National Wildlife Refuge, Florida, United States - Lox_Sample_2.2 | ecosystem: Environmental > Terrestrial > Soil > Wetlands | place: USA: Florida... | reverse complement strand
GGCAGCGTCGCCGCGCTCCGCGCCCTGCGGGCCGAGGTCGCCCCGTGGACCGCGGACCGGAGCCCGGCGCCGGACATCGAGCGCGTGGCGGCGCGGCTCGAGGACGGCGCGCTCGTGCGCGAGGTCCGCGCGACCGTCCCGTTCTAGCGACCCGGCGCGATCGGAGCGAGCTCGGGCGTCGCGGCCGGGGCGGAGAACCGTACCTGCTGCCCGCACGCCGGGCAGCTGTATTCGCTGACGCCCCGGTGGCGCAGCGGGGTCCGGCATTTGGGGCAGGGGATCGGTTTCGCCGTCACCCACGCCGCGAACATCTCCTGCGACCGCCGGTCGGCGGGCACCGGCGGGCTCTCGCCCGCAGGCGAAGGCGGGGGAGCGGGGCTCGCCGGCCGCGCCGGGGCGGGCGCCGGGGTCGGGGCGGAACGGGCCGGTCCCGTCGACCCGCTCGCCGCGGGGCTCCGCGCCGAGGAGAGCCGACCGCACTGCGGACAGACCGCCAGGCTCGGCGTGCCGGTCGTCTGGAGGGGAACGTGGCAGCTCGGGCAGAGCGTCTTGAGCCCGGCGGGCGTGAACACCGGCGCCGGGGCCGCGGGGGTCCGACCGAGTTCCGACCGGGTCGGCGGGACCTCGGTCGAGGGCGGGGCCGCGGGGGCGACCGGCGGAGTTCGGGCCCACCGCACCGTCCGTCGGCCCGGGTCGTACGCGATCGGAGTCCCGGGGCGGGCGAGCTCGTGCGCGAGCAGGCGCTCCGCCTTCCGCTCCCGCCACGAGAGCGCGGCGGCGAGGCCCGGCACGCTCGTGGTGCCGAGCGATTGAACGGTCGATCGAAGGCGTTCGAGGTCCTGCTCGGAAGGCCCGAAGAAGCCGGCCATCAGCGCGGAGGTCGGAGCGTCCGCAAAAGAACCTATCGCCCGAGTGGAAAGAAAAGGGAAGGCACCGGTGGGGGGACCCCTGGTCTCTTGGACGGTGCCACCAAGAGCCGCTTCCACCGATGCCCGAGGCCAAAGACCAGAAACCATCGACTCTCTATATAGTTATCCGGGCCCCCGGAGGGTGGCCGATGGGGGGTTCTTCGGCCTAAAAACGAGCGTTTCGCGGCAGTTTTCCCCCGGGACTCCCGGACCCCGGGCGCGGCGCTCCCGGGCCCGCGCGCGCTCGCTAAGCGGTCGTAGGCGGTGCCCGCGCCCGTGAACTCGACGGTCGCTTCGCTGGAGCGAGCGGTCCGGGGGACGGTCCGGAGCGACGCGCCCGAGCTCCAACGGGTCGGCCGCGACGGGTCGCACGTTCGCGGGACCGCGATCGCGTCCGTCGCTCCCCGGGACGCCGAGGACCTGGTCGCCCTCATCCGCTGGGCCCGGGCGCGCTCCGTCCCGCTCGTCGCGCGCGGCGCCGGCACGTCGCTCGACGGCGAATCGGTGCCGGTGGGCGGCGGGGTGGTGGTCGACCTATCGGGCTGGAACGACGTCCGCGAGATCCGGGTCGACGAGCGGCTCGCCCGGGTCGGTCCCGGCCTCGTCAACCGGGACCTCCAGGCCGCGCTCGCCCCGCACGGGCTCTTCTTCCCGCCGAACCCGGGGTCGTGGACCGTCTCGACGATCGGCGGCCACGTCGGGACGAACGCCTCGGGTCCCCGGTCGTTCCGGTATGGCCCCACCCGGGCGTGGGTGGGGGCGATCGACGCCGTGCTCGGCACGGGCGCGCTCGTCCACTGGGGGAGTCGGGCCGTCAAGCGCTCGGTCGGACCCGACCTCGTCTCGCTGTTCGTCGGGAGCGAAGGAACGCTCGGCATCGCGACCGAGGTGACCGTCCGGCTCGCGCCCCTGCCGGCGGTCCGTCGGGCGCTCGTGGTCCCTCTCCCCGGGGACCTCGCCCTGGGACCGGTGGCCGGCGGGCTCGCCCGGGCGGCCGGCACCGGTCTCTCCGCGATCGAGTACCTCGACGCCGCCTGCGCGGCCGAGCTCTCGGGTCCCGCCGGGTTCGACCTCCCCCACGAGGGCCCGCTCTTGCTGCTCGAGATCGAGGCGGACGGGACCGAGGACGCCGGGGCGCGCGAGCGCCGCGTCCGGTCGCTGCTCGACCGCGCCGGCGTCGGCTCCGAGCCGACGGTCTACGACGACGCGGACGCGCTCTGGACGCTGCGCGGGCGGGCCAGCCTCGCCCTGGACGCGCGGCTTGGGGAACGGATCCGGGAGGACGTCGCGGTGCCGCTCCCGGAGGTCGACCGCCTCCTCGCCGCACTCGAGCGGATCGCCCGGGTCGAGCGGGTCCCGCTCTACGTCTTCGCCCACCTCGGCGAGGGAAGCGTGCACCCGAACTACGCCGTCGACCCGGCGGGCGCCCGCGGCCGCCGGGTGCGCGCGGCCCTGCTCGCCGCGTCGCTCGCGCTCGGTGGGACGATCAGCGCGGAGCACGGCATCGGCGCCGTGAAGGTTCCGTTCCTCACCGACGAGGTCGGCGCGCCCGGCGTCGGGGTGCTGCGCGCCCTGAAAGCCGCGTGCGACCCGGACGGGATCCTGAACCCCGGAAAGCTCTACCCGCCGGCCCCTCGCGCAGCCGCCCGGCGACCTTCTCGGTCGCCTTCGGGATCGGGAGCCGCGCGAGGCCGGCGAGGGTGACCCATCGTCGTCCCTTCGCGGCGGCGCCGGTCGTCCCTGCGCCCGCGAGGCGGCCCTCGAAGACGTGCAGCTCGACCGAGAAGTGACTGTAGGCGTGGCGGACGACCCCCCGAGGACGCAGTCGGCCCGCCTCGATCCCCGTCTCCTCGCGGAGCTCGCGACGGGCCGCGTCGACCGGTCGCTCGCCGCGCTCGATCTTCCCGCCCGGGAACTCCCAGAGCCCTCCGAGGAGCCCGGACGGGGCGCGACGTTGGACCAACCAGCGGTCGCCGCGGCGCATCGCCGCGATCGCCCCGCGGACGTGGGGGCGGGGGCCTCGCTTCGCCCGTCGCGGCAGGAGGCCCGGGTCGTCGGTCTCGCGATACGCCCGGCAGGACCCGCGCACGGGACAGCGGACGCACAGCGGCGACGTCGGGCGGCAGATCGTCTCCCCGAGCTCCATGACCGCCTCGTTGAACTCGGCGGCCCGCCCCGCGGGCAGCACGGTCGCGAGCGCGGCGGCGAGCCGGCGGCGGACCGCCGGCCGTCGCACGTCCCCCTCCTCGCGCGTCCACCGTGCCGCCACCCGAAGCCCGTTCGCCTCCACGGCCACGACCGGGGCCCCGAACGCGAGGCTCGCGACGGCCCGGGCGACGTACGGGCCGACGCCCGGGAGCGTCTCGAGCTCGGCGACCGTGCGGGGGACGGTTCCGTCGCGCTGCTCGACCAGCTCCCGGGCGGCTTGATGGAGATGCCGGGCCCGGGCGTAGTACCCCGCGCCCTGCCACGCCTTCAGGACCTCGCCCTCGGAGGCGCGCGCGAGCGCCCGGACCGAGGGAAAACGGCGAACGAACCGCTCGTAGTAGGGGGCCGCCTGGGCGACGCGGGTCTGCTGGAGGAGGACCTCCGCTACCCAGACGTGGTACGGGTCGCGGTCCCGTCGCCAGGGAAGGGGGCGTCGGTGACGTGCGAACCACCGGACGAGAGCCGGGCCGACGGTCCGCGGGAGGGGCGGAGGAGGGGGCCTCCCGCTCGCCGCCGCGACCACGGTGCCGTCCGCAGGAACCGTACCCTTAAAGGGGCGGTAGAATTCGAAAACCGGCGGGGGAACGCACGTGGCCGACCGAGCCGCTCCGGTTCGCGTCAACGACGAGACGTTCGAGGCCGAGGTGATCCGCTCGCCGATCCCCGTCGTGGTCGACTTCTACGCCGACTGGAGCGCGCCGTGCCGGGCGACCGAACCGGTGTTCCGGGACCTCTCGGAACGGCTCGCCGGTCGCATCAAGTTCGCGACCGTCAACGTCGACGAGGCGTCGCTCGTGACGCGCTCCTACGGGATCCACTCGATCCCGACGTACGTCTTCCTCCGTCAGGGCCACGAGACCGGCCGCGAGGTCGGTCCGGTCGACCCCGTCCAGTTCCGCGCGATCCTCCGCCGGCACTTCGCGGCGGCGGACGCCCGTCCTAGTGGCGGAAGACCCGCCACCCCGTGAAGTACATCGCGATCCCGAACTTCTCGGCGACCGCGATCACCTCCGGGTCGCGCATGCTGCCGCCGGGTTGGATCACGGCGGCCACGCCCGCCCGTCCCGCCACCTCGAGCCCGTCCGGGAACGGGAAGAAGGCGTCGGAGGCGAGCACGGAGCCGCGGGCGCGCTCCCCGGCGACCTCGCACGCGAGCTCGACCGCCTTCACGCGGGTCGGCTGGCCCGACCCGATCCCGACGGTCCGGGCGCCCTGCGCGAGCACGATCGCATTCGACTTGGCGTGGCGGACGACCCGCCAGGCGAAGTCGAGGGCGCACGCCGCCTCCGGGGAGGCGATCTTCGTCGTGACGCACTTGAAGTCGGACGGGACGAGCTCGCGTCGGTCCCGCTCCTGGAGCAGGAGCCGCCCGAGCGCGCTCTTCGCCTCCCAACCGGGGGTGGTGAGCGGGGGCGGGTCCGACCGCACGACCTTGACCTTGGGACGGTGGCCCAAGCTCTCGAGCGCGGCCGCGTCGAACTCCGGAGCGACCAGGAGGTCGACGAACACCCCCTTCAGCGCCGCCGGGTCCTCGGCGCCAAGCGGTCGATTCACCGCCACGGCGCAGCCGTAGCGCGCGACCGGGTCGGTCGCGATCGCGCGTTCGATCGCCTCGCGGAGGGTGGCGCCGGAGGCGACCCCGCACGGGGTCGCGTGCTTGACGACCGCGGCGCTCGGGCCGGGGAACTCGGCGACGAGGGCCAGGGCCGTGTCGACGTCGAGCAGGTTCGTGAAGGAGAGCGCGTCCCCCTTGACCACGGTGAACGGCCGGGGGCCCCCGCCGGCCACCTCGGGGCCGACGCGCCGGTAGACCGCGGCGCGCTGGTGCGGGTTCTCGCCGTACCGCAGCTTCAACGGCTCGCGCCGGAACCGGACCTCCTCCGGGAGGAGGTCGGCCGACACCGGTCCGAGGGCGTCGGCGATCGCGGCGTCGTACGCGCTCGTCCGGTGGAACGCCTGCTCGGCGAGTCGGGCGCGCGTCGCCGCGCTCACCGTGCCCCCGTGCTCGCGCAGCTCGGCGAGGAACGGCCCGTAGTCCGCGGGGTCGGTCAGGACCGCGACCCCGGCATGGTTCTTCGCGCCCGCCCGGGCGAGCGTGACGCCGCCGATGTCGATGTACTCCTCGCGGTCGGTCGCCGCCGGATGCTCGGCGAGATGGCGCTCGAATGGGTAGAGGTTCACGACCACGAGGTCGAACGGACGGAGCGAGCGCTCACGCATCTCGCGTCGCCCGACCTCGGTGCGGGGCGCCAGGATCCCGCCGAGCAGCGCCGGATGGAGGGTCTTGACCCGGCCACCGAACCAGGCCGAGACGCCCGTGAGGTCCTCCGCGGCCCCGACGGGGATGCCGGCGGCCTCGATCGCCTTGCGCGTGCCGCCGGTCGCCCAAAGTTCGACGCGAAGGTCGACCAAACCCCGCGCCAAATCGACGACGCCGGTCTTATCGTCGACCGAGACGAGCGCGCGCTCGACCCGTACCGGGGCCCCGTCTTCGGAAGGCACTCCCCTTACCCCCAACGGGGAGGAAGGGCGAAAGATAAGGGTCGCGGCCGGAGGCGAGCGGCCCGCGGTTCTACCGGGGCGGTGGGCGCCGCTCCTCCAAATGACTAAATAGAGCGCGCGAGGGTATTTTGTACTCCACTGCTGAGGGGATCGTGTTCCGTCGTCGACGTCCGGTGCGCAAGTGGAGACTGCGGGGCCGACGCGGCCAGGTCTCCGCGGTCGCGACGATCCTGGGCCTCCTCCTGGTCGTGACGTTCATCGCGAACTACCTCACCGCGACCCTGCCGGGTCAGATGAGCATCAACGACTTGAACCACGTCGTCCAGGTCGAGGACCAGGTCGGCCGGCTCGCCGCGCTGCTCCAGGCCGCCTCGGCCGTCGACGCGGTCGGCGCCCAGCTCACGCAGCCGATCACGCTCGGCTCCGCCGGCCAGCCCCCGTTCGCCCAAGCCGACCCCGGGACCATCGCTCCGGCGACCAACGGCTCCTCCTTCAACCTCACGCTCCCGATCGGCGGGTCGTGGTCGTACTCGGCTCCCACGATCGGCACCGCCGGCTACAAGGGATTCCCGTCGACCTCGTGCACGTCCTCCGCGACGCAGCTCACCTGCACCGGCTCGAGCACCGCGTACTGGAACGTCTCGGAAGCGAGCGGCACCAACCTCGCGTTCACCGGGGCGAGCGGGACGTACAACGTCGCGATCAAGGACAGCGGGACCAATGCGACCAAGGCGACCATCACGACCACCCTCAACAACGTCGGGACCCTGAACCTGCTCGTTCTCGGGAGCAACGTCTCGATCCCGTTCGCGCTGTCGGGGCAGGGGACCGTGAATATCGAGATCGTCGGCAACTACGACAACCTCACGATCACCGACACCTCGGGCGGCGGCGACGTGAATCTCGTCGAGGTCGGGCTCCACGACACCACCTGGGTCCCGCAGGCTGCGGGCCTCAATTTCCTCGCGAACATCGCGGGCACGTCCGACTACGTCCGGTTCTCCGGCACCGAGAGTGCGCTCAACGCGAACACGGTCGCGAGCGTCTACTTCCTCGGCGACACCCCGACCACGACCGCCTGCCCCAACGACAATCTCGCGGCGAGCGACTTCGTGGAGGGGGGTCACAACGTCGTGCACACGGGCGGCGGGTTCGGCGGGGGCCACTACACCTCGTACGGGCAGTACAACGTCACCTACAACGTGACCTCCACGCCGGTCACGCTGAGCACGACCCCGCCGGCCCAGTGGACGGAGTACAACCCGCTCCCCGAGTTCAACGCCCTCGTCCCGGAGGCCGCGTACTGTCCGCTCTACGTCCAGGCGTCCAACCCGTTGAGCGTCTCGGCGCTCGGCGGAGGGACGATCGTCCACCTCTCGAGCACGTACATCCCATCCGCCGACGTGGCGTTCGACCAGGGGGCGGTCGTCTACGCCCAGCAGGGCGGCATCCCGATCCTCATCGACCCGCCCGGGATCACGGCCACGATGTCGGGCACCGCGCTCAGCGCCCTCTCCATCTGGCTCCCGATCTTCGTCGGGACGATCCCGATCGCCTCGGGGCTATCGACCGCCGAGTTCCAGAGCCGCCTCGTCTCCACCAACACCATCACGTTCACGAGCGGAAGCGCGACCGACATCGCCGCGAACAACAACATCAACGTCACGATCGTCTCGCCGTTCGCGGCGGCCTGGGTCGGCTACTTCAACGCGACCTACCCCTACGACACGTTCAGCTACGGCTGCTTCGGCCCGTCGGCCGCGTGCAACGGGCCGTACAACACCGGGGGCCCGCTCGGGACCGCGTGGATCGACATCGCCACCGGCGCGCTCCTCTCCACGGTGACCGTGGAGACCGCGGTCTTCTCCGTCTCGCTCGTGTGAATCAGGCGCGGGCGAGCCCGGCGCGGACCCACGCCTTCGCGCCGCGGAGCGTCCCCCACGTGCGATGGACGGCGAGCCGCACGCCCGGCTCACTCGCCGGACCGGTCCAGGCGGCGCGGGCGGCGAGCGCACGGAACTGATCGACCTCGGCGATCGCGCGGTAACCCTCCGCGCGGACCAGGCGGAACCGCCCCGCGACCGCGGCGCGGTCGAAGCCGCGACGCAGCGCGGCCTCCCACCAGCGGGGGGACGGTGGGGGAAAGTGTTCGCCCGCCACCTCGACGCCGAGGTAGCGGGGCCGCAGCGGGGCCGGCCTACCGGACGAGGTCGATGACTTCCTCGGACTCACCGGCCGCGTAGCCTCCCTTCTGACCGAGGAGGCTCGTCGCGCGGACGCCCGTGATGATGAGGAGCACCTTGATGGTGTTCTCCATGTCGGGAGAGTTCTCGACCGAGCAGCCCCAGATGATCCGGGCGCGCTTGGAGATCTTGCCGCCGACGAGCGCCGCGGCCTTCTCGGCCTCGCTGACGGTCATCGTCGGTCCGCCGATGACGCGCACGAGCGCGCCGGTCGCGTCCTTGAGCTCGACCGCGCCGAGGAGCGGCGAGGTGAGCGCTTCGGTCACGGCCTCCGTTACGCGGTCGGTGGCGCTCTCGCTCTCCCCGAGGCCGATCAGCGCGACGCCGCCGTCCTTCATGACGGTCAGGATGTCGGCGTAGTCGAGGTTGACGAGGCCGGGCTTCGTGACGATCTCGGTGATCCCCTTGATCCCCGTCATGAGGACCGCGTCGGCGAGCTTGAACGCCGAGTCGAGCGGCATGCGGGGGACGAGCTCGAGGAGCTTGTCGTTCTGGATGACGATCGTCGTGTCGCAGACGCGGCGCAGGCGCTCGAGCCCGTCGCGGGCCTGCTCCATGCGCGCGGCGCCCTCACCGGCGAACGGGAGGGTGACGACGCCCATCGTGAGCGCGCCGGCCTCCTTCGCGAGCCGGGCGACCAGGTGCGCGGAACCGGTCCCGGTCCCGCCGCCCATCCCCGCCGTGACGAAGACGATGTGCGCGCCGTTCAGGAACGCGCGCAGCTCCTCCTCGTTCTCGCGGGCCGCCTCCTCCCCGATCTCGGGGCGGGCGCCGGCGCCGAGCCCCTTCGTGGCCCGGCGACCGATCAGGATCTTGCGCGGAGCGTGGATGGTGAGCAGGTGCTTCGCGTCGGTGTTGATGGCGCACATCTCGGCGCCCTGGATGCCTTCCTCGACGCAGCGGTTGATCGTGTTCGACCCGCCGCCCCCGCATCCGACGATCCGGATGTTGACCTTCAGGGTCTCCGCCAACTTCGCGAGCTCGGCGTCGTCGGCGCTCCCGTAGGTCGGCGCGGTCGGCTTCTTTTCCTCGACCAGGGTCTGGTTCTCCTGGTGCTTGGCGATCGCTTCCTGGATGATGGATTTCATCGGTACTTCTCCCATCCCGTTTGTCAGACGAGCGTCATACGCTCTGGAGGAGCAGTCGGGAGGTTGCTACATAAACATTTGCGTTGAACGGAACCGAAATGACAGCGGGGCCTCGCCAGTCTCGCGAATCCGCAGAAACTTTTCGCGCGACGGGCGCGTCCCACTGTCCGAGTTTGGGGGGCGGGGGACGGATGGGGGCTATTGGGACCAAGATACCGTGAAGCCCTGGAAGCTGCCGGTCGCATCGACACAGTACTCCCAGCTTCCCTCGGTGGAGAAGGTGACGGAGGAGCCGCTGGTGAGCACCACGGCACCGCTCAGCGAGTTGCACGATCCCGTCCCGCTGCCGGTCCCTAGGGTCGCGGGAAAAATGTATGCAGCCGTGGCATTGGTCGGCAGACCAAACGTGGGAGTCGCGGTCGTAGGGGTGTTTACCTCGAAGGCGCCGGCGTAACTCGTGCAATTGAAGATGGCCATCCCTCCACCCGCAGGAAGGACCCCCCACTCCTGCAGGTCGGAACAGTCGGCCGTCACCGTGCCGGCCGAAGTGGATGGGAACGACTGGGTGAACAATACCGACGAGGCGGCGGCCAGCCCGATCAAGGTGATGCCGACACCGATGAGGGCATAGATCGTCAGTCGAGGAATCCCGCGGCCGGCCTTCGGCGGCATTAGTACAGTGGCTGCTACACGGCATCGATTGATATCCGCCTTTTGGGACTCCCCAATGAGAGCGCACGATGCGCAGCCTTCCCCCGGTTTGTTACCTTACTGGGTTCGCGATTGCGACCCCGATTATCTTGCAGAACCGCGTCGCACGGCACGGCGACGGCGCAGAACCCGGAGGGTCGGGCGCTCGCGCGGCGCCGCGGTCGCGTCGCCCGCGGTGCGCTGCCTCCGGCGGTTGGCGGCCCCCCAGCAGGGGCTGCCCGGCCGCTCGGAAGCAACGCTCGACCCGAGCCAGCGAACGGGGGCATCCGCTTCCGGATAACCGTATGTACCGCGCGCGCGGTATCGCTCCTGGCGATGGAGCCCGCCTAACCCACGCCGCTCCGCGGATGATGGCTCCTACGGCAGTGGTCGATGGCTACTCAGCTCT
>Ga0335073_10017424_pt1 | contig 10048 bp, 8 predicted proteins | sample Lox_Sample_22_FD_207093 | JGI IMG/M metagenome (GOLD analysis project Ga0335073, IMG submission 207093) | Soil microbial communities from Loxahatchee National Wildlife Refuge, Florida, United States - Lox_Sample_2.2 | ecosystem: Environmental > Terrestrial > Soil > Wetlands | place: USA: Florida... | reverse complement strand
GGCTCGGCGAGGACGGCCGGGTGATTTCCCCGCCGGAGCTCGCCGCCCAGGTCCGCGAGGACGCCACGGCGGCGCTGGCCGAGTACGCGTGAGGTGTCGCGCGCGGAGAACTATGGTGGCCATATGTCACGTGTAGACTTCTGGGTGCAAGCAACCCTAGGCGCGGGAACGCGCTTCCCGCGGAATGGGGACACACATGATCGGTGACCTGTTCGACAGCCCGTGGAAGATACTGATCATCGCGCTAGTGCTGATCATCCTGTTCGGCGGCAAGAAGATGCCGGAAGCGGCCCGCTCGCTGGGCCGTTCCATGCGCATCCTCAAGGCCGAGGTGAGCGACCTGCACCACGATCACGAGGAGGAGAAGGCCCCGGAGGCCCAGCCGGCCCAGGCCATAGCGCCTCCCCAGTCACAGCAGCAGATCGACCAGCTGCAGCAGCAGATCCGTGACCTCCAGCAGCAGCAGTCCGCGGCAGGGCAGGCGGTGACCGTCAACGGCGCTGCCACGACGGAGACCCCGCAGACGCAGCAGCCCAGCTGAGCCCCCTTCCCCGGTAGCCCCCCATGGCGAAGCTGGCTGACACCATCACGGGCGCGCGCCTGCTCGGCGCCCGTATCGCGGCGTCACAGCGGCAGGCCAACCCCGAGGGCCGGATGCCGCTCATGGAGCATATCCGTGAGCTGCGCAACCGGCTGCTCAAGGCGCTGGCCGCGATCGTCATCGGCATGGCCATCGGGTTCATCCCCGCGGTCTACGACCGGGTCTGGAACTTCGTCTACCATCCGTTCAAGCAGGCCGCGGCGCAGTTGCCGCACCACGTCCAGCTGCTCGTCATCGGCGTCTTCGACCCGTTCATGCTCCGAGTGCAGATCGCGTTCTTCTTCGGCCTCATCGTCACCTGCCCGTTCTGGCTGTACCAGATCTGGGCGTTCATCGCCCCGGGCCTGTACCACCGAGAGAAGCGCTGGAGTTACGCGTTCGTGGCCGCCGCGGCGCCGCTGTTCCTGGCCGGAGCCACGATCGCCTACTTCGCGATGAGCCGGGGCCTGAGGTACCTGCTCGCGCTGGCCCCGAGCGGGATCGCGGTCTACCCGACGATCAACAACTACCTCAGCTACTTCCAGGCGATGATCCTCGGCTTCGGGCTGGCCTTCGAGCTGCCGCTGGCCCTGGTCATGCTGAACATGGTCGGCATCCTCACGCACGAGCGGATCCGGAAGTGGCGCCGGATAATGATCTTCCTGGTGTTCGTGTTCGCCGGCATCGCCTCGCCGAGCCCGGACCCGCTCACCATGCTGATGCTGGCCGTGCCGTGCGTGCTGCTCATCGAGGTGGCCGAGGTCATCATCTGGGCGAACGACCGGCGCCGGGCGAACCGGCCGTCGGCGTACGCCGGGCTGGCCGACGATCAGCTCTCGCCGCTGGATCTCGACCTATCCGGGGACGGCGCCGACAACGGGCAGCCCCGGCCGGGCGCTTGACCCGGACTCAGCCGGAACTCGGCGCGTTCCAGGCCCTGTATGACTTCAGCTTCGACGGCTTCCAGCTGGAGGCCTGCCGGGCCCTGAGCGCGGGCCACGGGGTGCTGCTGGCCGCCCCGACCGGGTCGGGCAAGACGGTGGTGGGGGAGTTCGCCGTGCACCTGGCCCTGGCCGAGGGCCGCAAGTGCTTCTACACCACCCCGATCAAGGCGCTGTCCAACCAGAAGTACGCCGACCTGGTCCGCAGGTACTCGGCCGCCAAGGTCGGCCTGCTCACCGGGGACAACAGCATCAACGGCGAGGCCCCGGTGGTCGTCATGACCACCGAGGTGCTGCGGAACATGCTCTACGCGGGCTCGCCCACGCTGTCCGGGCTCGGCTACGTGGTCCTCGACGAGGTGCACTACCTGGCCGACGTGTTTCGCGGCGCGGTCTGGGAAGAGGTGATCATCCACCTGCCGGAGTCGGTGCGGCTGGCGGCGCTCTCGGCCACGGTCAGCAACGCCGAGGAGTTCGGCGACTGGCTGTCCCAGGTCCGCGGCGGTACCACGGTCATCGTCGATGAGCACCGCCCGGTGCCGTTGTGGCAGCACATGCTCGTCGGCTCGCGGCTGTACGACCTGTTCACCGGCGCCGACGGTGGCCGCGCGGCGGGTCCGCCGTCGGGCCACGGCGCCCCGAAGGTCAACCCGGAACTGCGCCGGCTGGCCCAGCGCAGTGAAGAGGGGCGGGGAGGCGGGTGGGGGGCAGATCGCAAGGCGCCCGGGCGGTCCGGCAAGGGCGGGCGCCGCCCCGACAGGTTCCGGGTGCCCCGCCGCCCGGACGTGATCGACCGGCTCGACGCGGCTGGGCTGCTCCCGGCGATCACGTTCATCTTCAGCCGGGCCGGATGCGACGCCGCGGTGGCGCAATGCCTGGCCGCGGGCCTGCGGCTGACCACGCCGCAGGAATCCGCCCAGGTCACCGACCTGGTGCGGCAGCGGACCGCCGACATCCCCCGGGAAGACCTGCCGGTCCTCGGTTACGGGGACTGGCTGGCCGGGCTGCAGCGCGGGATCGCGGCTCATCACGCCGGGATGCTGCCCACGTTCAAGGAGGTCGTGGAGGAGCTGTTCGCGGCCGGCCTGATCCGGTCGGTGTTCGCCACCGAGACCCTGGCGCTCGGCATCAACATGCCGGCCCGGACGGTGGTCATCGAGCGCCTGGACAAGTGGAATGGCGAGAACCACGCGGACCTGACCCCGGGCGAGTACACGCAGCTGACCGGGCGCGCCGGGCGGCGCGGCATCGACGTCGAGGGGCACGCGGTGGTGCTCTGGCAGCCGGGGGTGGATCCCGTCGCGGTGGCCGGCCTGGCCGGCACCCGGACCTACCCGCTCACCTCGAGCTTCCGTCCGTCCTACAACATGGCGGTCAACCTGGTCGGGCAGGTCGGCAGGCGCCGGGCCGCGGCGCTGCTCGAGTCCTCCTTCGCCCAGTTCCAGGCGGACCGGGCGGTGGTCGGCCTCGCCCGCCAAGCGCGCGAGATCCGGCAGTCCATGGAGCAGCTCACGGTCTCCTGCGACCTGGGCGACTTCGCCGAGTACGAGTCCATCCGGCGGGAGCTGTCCCGCCGCGAGGCCGAGCAGTCCCGGCGGCGCTCGGCCGTCCGGCGGGCCGAGGCGGCGGCGTCGCTCGAGCAGCTGCGCCGCGGCGACATCGTCCAGGTCCCGGCCGGGCGGCGGGCCGGGATCGCGCTGGTGCTCGAGTCTCCCGCAGCCGCCGACCCGTCCGGGCTGCTCGTGCTCACCACGGGCCGCCAGGTCAAGCGGCTGGGCACGGCCGACTTCCCGGTGCCGGTCACGCCGATCGACCGGGTGCGGATACCCAGCTGGTTCAGCGCGCGGTCGGCCAAGCACCGCCGGGACCTGGTCTCGACCGTGCGCAACAAGCTGGCCGGCCACGACCTGTCCCGGCCGCCGCGGGCCGGCCGGAGCGGCGGGTCCGGCGACGGCGGGCACGATCCCGAGATCGAACGCTTGCGGCGGCGGCTGCGCCGGCACCCGTGCCACGGCTGCCCGGACCGGGAGGAGCACGCCCGGCAGGCCGAGCGTTACCAGCGCCTAGAGCGCGAGGCCCAGGAGCTGGAGCGCCGGGTGGCGGGCCGGACGCACGTCATCGCCCGGACGTTCGACCGGGTCTGCGCGGTGCTCGACCAGCTCGGGTACACCGACGGCGACACGGTGACCACCGAGGGCAGGCGGCTGGCCGGCTTGTACGCCGAACTCGACCTGCTGGTCGCGGAGTGCCTGCGCCAGGGGCTGTGGGACGGCCTGGGCCCCGCCGAGCTGGCCGCGTGCCTGTCCGCGCTGACCTTCGAGTCGCGCCGGCCGGACGACATGAGCCCGCCGCGGCTGCCGGGGGGCAAGGTCCGCGAGACGGCGACGTCCATGGTCCGGGCCTGGGGCGAGCTCGACGGCGTGGAGAAGGAGCATCACCTGTCGTTCCTGCGCGAGCCGGACCTGGGCTTCGCCTGGACCGCGCACGCCTGGGCGCAGGGCCGACCGCTGGAGCAGGTGCTGTCGCCCGACCTGACGCCCGGCGACTTCGTCCGCGCGGTCAAGCAGCTGATCGACCTGCTGGACCAGGTGGCCACCGCGGCCGGGGCGGCCGACACGGTGGCCGCGACCGCGCGGCGCGCCATCGGCGCCCTGCGCCGCGGCGTGGTCGCGTACTCCTCGGTGGGCTAGCCGGCGCTGCGCGCCGTGGCCACCAGGGGCAGGTCGTAGGTGCGGCGCACGCTGCTGCCCAGGCGCGCGATGTCGGCGCCGTAGACAGGTCGGCCGGGCACCGGGCCGAGGGGAGCGCGGCGGTCTGCATCATCGGAAACCTCCGCCGGGGGCCTGGACCGGATGAGCCCAGCCTAGGAATCCCGCCCCGGCCCGCCCCAATGCCAAACCGCTCACACACCCATAGAGGACCCGCATACATGCCCCGCCGAGCGGCCTGACCCTCCGCCCTCGCCCCCGGAGGATGGGGTGACGGGGGCGGGGATACGGCGGGGACGGGAGGGGGCTGGCAGGATGGCGGGGTGGGCTCGCTGATGCTGCTCGATTCCGCCTCGCTGTACTTCCGTGCCTTCTACGGCATCCCCGCGGACAGCATGACCGCGCCGGACGGCACGCCGGTCAACGCGGTCCGCGGCCTGCTCGACATGATCGCCCGGCTGGTCCGGACACGCCGGCCGGGCTGCCTGGTCGCCTGCCTGGACGTGAACTGGCGGCCGGCGTTCCGGGTGGCGGCGATCCCGTCGTACAAGGCGCACCGGGCCAACCCGGACGGCACCGAGCAGGTCCCGGACGCGCTGACGGCCCAGATCCCGGTGATCCAGCAGGTGCTAGCCGCGGCCGGGGTGGCCATGGCCGGGGCGCCCGGGTACGAGGCGGACGACGTCATCGGCACGCTCGCGGCCCGCGCCGACGGCCCGGTCGACGTGGTCACCGGCGACCGGGACCTGTTCCAGCTGGTGGACGACGCCCGCCAGGTCCGAGTGGTCTACACCGCGCGGGGGATGTCCCGGCTGGAGGTGGTGGACGAGGCGGCCGTGGCCGAGCGCTACCAGATCCCCGGCCGGTCCTACGCGGCGTTCGCCGCGCTGCGCGGGGACCCGAGCGACGGCCTGCCCGGCGTGCCGGGGGTGGGGGAGAAGACGGCGGCCGCGCTGGTCCGGGTGTTCGGGAGCGTCGAGGCGATGCTGACCGCGCTGGATTCCGGTCACGGCGGCTTCCCGATGGGCAGCCGGGCGAAGCTGGTCCAGGCACGGGACTACCTGGAGGCCGCGCTGCCCGTGGTCGCGGTGGCGACCGACGCGCCGGTGCCGCCGGTGGACGGGCGGCTCCCGGCCACGCCCGCCGACCCGCGGCGGCTGGCCGAGCTCGATGAGCGCTGGGACCTGGGATCGTCGCTGGGCCGCATGTCCGCTGCCCTGGCCGCCCGCCTGGACTGACAGGTGCATTGGCAACGGAGCCGCAGCAGTTGAGGCGGCGAGAGCCGGGGCCAGCCGCGACGGACGGGCTTGCCCGGCCCGAGCGGATGGCACGCGGGGGGGTCTGGGGGGGTCGCCCCCCGAATGTCACAGTCACAAAACGTGCAGGGCGACCAGGCAGGTGTCGTCCTGCAGGTCGGTGGAGCCGAACGCCCGCAGCGCGGCCTCGATGGCCTGCTCCGGGTCGGCGATGCCGCGCACGGCCGCCGTCAGCGTGGCCATGCCGACCTCGACGGACCGGTCCCGGCGCTCGATCAGCCCGTCGCTGTACAGCAGCAGCAGGTCACCGGGGACCAGCGCCAGGGTCGCCGCCGCGTACTCCTCGTTGCCCGCGCCCAGCAGGATGCCGGCCGGCGGCTCCAGCGGCCGCGCCCACGAGTCCCGGACCAGGACCGGCGGCGGATGGCCGGCCTGAGCCCAGGTCAGGGTGCGGCTGGGGGGATCGAAGTAGCCCGCGATCACCGAGGCGGTGTGCTCGGGCGCGACGTGGCGCACCAGGTCGTTGAGCCAGCCGACCAGCTGCTCGGGCGGCGAGCCGGTGATGGCCAGGCCCGCGAGCGCGCCGCGCAGCCTGGCCATGCCCGCCGCCGCGGCCAGGCCGTGCCCGGCGACGTCGCCGATCGCGATCAGCACGTGGCCGCCCGGCATGTCCGCGGTGATGTACCAGTCGCCACCCACCCGGCCGGCCGGGGACGCCGGCAGGTACCGCACCATGGTGCGCAGCCCCGGCAGGTCGAAGGCCTCATCGTGCAGCGGCAGGATGGCCCGCTGCAGCTCCAGGGCCACGTGGCGCTCCTCGGCGAGCTCGGCCTCGAGCCTGGCCTCGGCCGCGAGACCGGACCCCGAGCCGTTTCCCGATGCGGGGACCCCCGGGCCAGGCTCCGCGTCGGCGCGCGGCGGTACCGCCGCGGTGTCCGGGCGGCTCGCCGGGTAGTCAGCAGCCTCAGAAGTCATGGTCTGTCGCATCAGGTTAGCTTTGGTGCACCCAGCGTGAGGCATCCCGCGCCCCCGTGTCTAGATGCGGCCCCCATTCTCACGGGTGAGATGATGCCGAGGCAAGGGGAACCACCGGCATAGGTGTGCACGGCGACCGGAGGCGCAATGGGAACCGACCGGCCTGATCCAGGCCTCTATCCGCCGGATCGGCTTGACCGGGCCGGGGCGGCTGCCCGGGACGGGGGCCTGGCGGCGCTGCTGCTCAGCCCTGGGCCGGACCTGCGCTACCTGACCGGCTACGACGCGCACCAGCTTGAGCGGCTCACCTGCCTGGTGGTTCCGGCGGCACCGCCGGCCGGCAGGCCGGCCGAGGCGGCAGCGGCGTTCCTGGTCGTCCCGAGGCTGGAGCTGCCCGCGGCCCTGGCGTCGCCCGCCGGCGGGCTCGGGCTGGAGATCATCCCCTGGGACGAGACCGACGACCCTTACGCGCTGCTGGCGGGGCGGCTCATCACCGAGGCCGACGTGGTGGGCCCGGTCGGCCTGTCGGATCGCATGTGGGCGCTGATGGTGCTCCGGTTCCGTGACGCGCTGCCCGGCGTCCCCCAGGACCTGGCCAGCGTGGCCCTGCGCGGGCTGCGCATCCGCAAGACGCCCGCCGAGGTGGCGGCGCTGCGCGCGGCGGGCGAGGCCATCGACCGGGTGCACGCCCGGGTGCCGGGCTGGCTGCGGGCCGGCCGGACCGAGCGGCAGGTCGCGGCCGATATCGCGGACGCGATCCTCGAGGAGGGGCACGCGCGGGTCGACTTCACGATCGTCGGCTCCGGCCCGAACGCGGCTAGCCCGCACCACGAGGTCTCCGACCGGGTCCTGCAGCCGGGGGACGCCGTCGTGGTGGACATCGGCGGGACCATGCCGAGCGGCTACTGCTCGGACTGCACCCGGACCTACGCGATCGGCACGCCGCCGCCGGAGTTCGTCGCGTACTACCGGGTGCTGCGCGACGCGCAGCAGGCCGCGTGCGACGCGGTCAAGCCCGGGGTGGCGGCGGAGGCCGTGGACGCCGCGGCGCGCGAGCCGATCACCGCGGCCGGCTACGGCGAGTTCTTCGTGCACCGGACCGGTCACGGGATCGGCCTGGAACCGCACGAGGATCCGTACATCGTCGCCGGGAACGCCGAGCCGCTGGCGCCGGGCATGGCATTCTCCATCGAGCCGGGCATCTACCCGGGCCCGCACGGCGCCCGGATCGAGGACATTGTGGTCTGCACCGATCAGGGGTACGAGCGGCTCAACCATGCCGGGCGCGAGCTGGTCTGCGTGGACATCCGGTGAGCACGGTCGAGCGGGAGTGCCCCGACGAGGAGACCCGCGCGCTGTTCGAGCTGACCAGGGAGCTGGCCGACGCCGAGCTGCGGCCCAGGGTCGCCGACGCCGAGCGGGACGGGACGTTCCCGCGCGAGGTGTTCCGGATCCTCGGCCGGTCCGGCCTGCTCGCGCTGCCCTATCCGGAGCGGTTCGGCGGCGGCGGGCAGCCGTACCAGACCTATCTCCAGGTGGTGGAGGAACTGGCCGGCGCGTGGCTGGCCGTCGGGCTCGGGGTCAGCGTGCACACGCTGACCTGCTACCCCCTGGTCACGGCGGGCACGCCGGAGCAGGCGCAGCGCTGGCTCCCTGGAATGCTCGGCGGGGAGCAGCTCGGCGCCTACTGCCTGTCGGAGCCGGCCAGCGGCTCCGACGCGGCCGCGGTGCGGACCACGGCCGAGGCGGACGGCCCCGACTACGTCGTGAACGGGGTCAAGGCGTGGATCTCGCACGCGGGCCAGGCCGATTTCTACACGCTGTTCGCGCGCACGTCCGGTGATCCCGGGGCCCCGGACCGCGCCCGGGGGATCAGCTGCCTGCACGTCCCGGCGCAGACGCCGGGGGTGTCGGCGGCGGCTCCCGAGCGCAAGATGGGCATGCGCTCCTCGGTCACCGCGCAGATGATCTTCAACGGGGCCCGGGTGCCGGCCGACCACGTGATCGGCGAGGAGGGCAGGGGGTTCGCTATCGCGCTGGCCGCGCTGGATGCCGGCCGTCTCGGCATCGCGGCCTGCGCCACCGGCGTGGCGCAGGCGGCCCTGGACGCCGCGGTCGGCTGGGCGCGGGAGCGGCGCCAGTTCGGCCGGCCGATCGCGGACTTCGAGGGTCTGTCGTTCCTGCTCGCGGACATGGCCACCGCGGTAGCGGCGGCGCGCGCCCTGTACCTGTCCGCCGCCCGGCGCAAGGACGCCGGCCTGCCGTACGGCCCGCAGGCCGCGATGGCCAAGCTGTTCGCCAGCGACGCCGCGATGCGGGTGACCACCGACGCGGTGCAGGTGCTCGGCGGCTACGGGTACGTGGAGGATTATCCCGCCGCGCGGCTGATGCGGGAGGCCAAGGTACTGCAGATCGTGGAGGGCACGAACCAGATCCAGCGGATGGTGATCGGCAGGTCGCTGACCCGGCCGGCGCGTGCGCGCTGACGTCCTCCTGCCGCGCCGTTCCGCTACGGTTAGCCGGGTGGAGGAGATCAACCGCACCATCATCTCGCTGCTGTCTCGCGACGGCCGGATGAGCTTCACCGAGCTGGCCAAGCGGACCGGGCTGTCGGTCTCAGCCGCGCAGCAGCGAGTGCGCCGTCTGGAACGACGCGGGGTGATCAAGGGTTACGCAGCCGTCATCAACGCCGACGACGCCGGCCTGCCGCTGACCGCGTTCGTGTCCATCAAGCCGTTCGACCCGGCGTCCCCGGATGACGCGCCGGAGCGGCTGGCGCACCTGCGGGCGATCGAGGCCTGCCACAGCGTGGCCGGGGAGGAGAACTACATACTCAAGGTCCGGGTGTCCTCGCCGACCGAGCTGGAGAACCTGCTGCAGGAGATCCGGTCGGCGGCCAGCGTGTCCACCCGCACCGCCGTCGTCTTGAGCACCCCGTACGAGAACCGCCCGCCGAACGTGTGAGACGGGCCGCGGCCCGTTACTACGCCACCGCGAAGACCCGCAGCCGCTCGTGGGTTCCGGCCGGCGCGCTGCCCGGCGCGATCATCGCGGTGCCGTGGTGCACCTCGGCGGCCGTGGCCAGCTCCTCGGCGCTGACCGCCACGACGGTCGCGCCGGACAGCAGCGCGTGGTCGAGCAGGGCGGTGTAGCACCGCCCGTCGCCGGCCGGCGGGGCCGCGAGGACCACGTCGTCCTCGCCGATGCCCGCCTCGATGTCCAGCCTGTGCAGCAGGCCGGACAGGTCACGATGGCTGAGCGGTGCCGGGCCGAGCAGCCCGTCGGGCTGGCGCGCATACGGCAGCAACGTCGGGTCATGCGGCCGCCCCGTAGCCGGCCGCAGGGTGCCCATCCGGAGCAGGGTGCCGAACTGGGTCGCGCCGGGCGCCTCGCCGAACGAGATCACCTGCCGCACCCAGGAGCGGTCTGCCGCCGCGAGCGCGGCCGCCGCGAACGGCGGCGCGGTCAGCAGCATCCGCGCGCCGCAGTCGGCGAGCTGGCCGGCCATCTCCGGCACCGTCAGCGCGGGGGCGACCGGCGCGGGCACGCCCCCTGCGGCTCGTATGGCGTGCACCGCGAGCACGTAAC
>Ga0335073_10017423_pt1 | contig 10049 bp, 9 predicted proteins | sample Lox_Sample_22_FD_207093 | JGI IMG/M metagenome (GOLD analysis project Ga0335073, IMG submission 207093) | Soil microbial communities from Loxahatchee National Wildlife Refuge, Florida, United States - Lox_Sample_2.2 | ecosystem: Environmental > Terrestrial > Soil > Wetlands | place: USA: Florida... | reverse complement strand
GGCCAGGAGCTCGCTGATCGCCACGTCGATGTCGTGGGCCAGCATGTGCGCGTCCGGTAGCGCCTCGCGGTCGGCATAGACGCCGAAGCACGCCCGCCGGCAGACCGTCGTCATGCCGATCGAGACGCGGTGGCGGTCGGACAGGGGAACGACCGGGTAGACCGACTCGAGGCGGCACCCGCGCATGTACATCGGCACCGGAGGTCCCGGGATGTTCGACACCACCAGGTTGTACGTGCGGGGGCTGGCGATCACGCGCGAGAACGCGCTCTGGACGATCCCCGGGCCCAGTTCGGCCGCCTTCAGCGCGAGGTCCGCGCCCTCGGGCTCGCGGTGCTGCTTGCGCGAGCTCATCGTGTCGTGGACCCGGAACAGCCGGCTGAGCGGGTCCGGGAGGTCACACGGGAGCTCGGCGAACACGAACGAGATGTGGTTGCCCAGCACGTCGTCGTCGCTGCGGACGCTGACCGGCACCATCGCCTTCAGCGCCACCGGCTCCTCGCCGTGCTCGGCCAGGTAGGTCCTCATGCCGCCCGCCACCGCCGCCAGCATGACGTCGTTGATCGTGGTCCCGTAGGCCTGCTTGATGCGGCTCAGGTCCTCGAGCGGGCGCTCGGCCCAGGCCAGGCGGCGCAGCGGCGAGAGCGAGCGGTTGAGCGCGCTCGAGGGGGCCCCGCTGAGCAGCGAGTGACCCACCGCCCGCGTCACGCGGGCCGCCCCGCCGGCGACCGAGCGGGCCGCCCGGGCGGGCGATGCGGCGACCCTCACGGGCGCCCGCAGCAGGGCCGCCTCGGCGGCCAGCAGGTCGCGCAGTCCCCTGACCAGCAGCCGCTCGCCGCCGGGTTCCGGCTCCGGGCACCACGACTCCGCCGGGGGCGCGTCCGCCTCGGGCGTGGTGTCGAGCAGCAGCGAGCCGAGCTCGACCGCCGCGATCCCGTCGACCATGCAGTGGTGGGCCTTGCCGATGAGGGCGAAGCGGTTGTCCTCCGGTTCCTGGCAGATCCACATCTCCCACAGCGGCCGGTCGCGGCGCAGGGGCATCGACATGACTTCGTCCACCAGCCCCGGAAGCGGTCCCGGGGCCCAGTACAGGTGGCGCTCGATGCCGAAGCTCTCGTCGTCGATCCACTCCGGGGCGTTGAGGTTGAACGGCACCGGGGCGAGCTTCTGGCGGTAGCGGGGGGCCCGCACCAGGCGCCGCTCGATGTGCTCCCGCAGCTCCCCGAACGACGGCAGCGGCTCGCCCTGGTGGCCGGAGAACACCGCCACCCAGCCGACGTGCATGTGGGCGGCCGGGGTCTCTACCGCGAGGAAGGAGGCGTCCAGTCCCGACAGGCGCGCCATCAGGCGAACAGCGGCCGCTGGGCCGTCCGCAGCCACCGCTCGGGCCCTTCCTCCGGCAGGCGGCGGTGGGTCGGCGGGCGCCCCACGGAGAGCCCCGCCCGGGGAAGGTCGCGCTTGCCCCATTCGGCCGCCGTGGCGAAGGCGATCAGGCGGTCGAAGTACTCGTACAGGGGCGGCGGCTCGATGCCGCTTCCGTGCAACAGCGCCCGCGTGCGGCGGTCGTCGTAGCGCACGCGGGCGTCGAAGTAGGGGAAGAAGATCTCGCTGCGCCGCAGCGCCCGGCGCAGGCGCTCGTCGCGGGAGGCACGCACCATCACCGGGTGCACGACCCGCCGGTAGAGCTCCGGCTCGAGCAGCCGGGGGGCGGGGCGGGCGAAGAAGATCCGCGCCAGCTCGACCAGTTCGCCGACAGTGCTGGTGTGGCGGCCCGCAGTGAGGTGAAGGGTCGCCCCGACCGCGTGCGGAGCCTGGCTGAGGGCGAAGGTGGCGTCGGCCACGTAGTCCACCGGCACGACGTCCACGGGGGCCGAGGCGCGTGCCGGTATCACCCGGTAGGCACCCCGCGAGAAGGCCCGCAGGGGCCAGTAGATGACGTTGAAGGTCGGGGTCCAGCCGCTGTCCTGCTCGCCCACCACGATGCTCGGGCGCACGACCGTGACCGGCATCCGCGAGCGCCACCGTTTGACGATCCCCTCCGCTTCGAACTTGGAGCGCTCGTACGGGTTGCGGAACCGCTGGCCGACGTCGAGGTCGTCCTCGCTGAAGGTGCCGGCGTGCTCCCCCGCCACATACGCCGTGGAGAGGTAGGTGAAGCGCCGCAGGCCGGCCCCGGAGCCGTGGCACAGCTCGGCGAACTCGAGCACCCGGCGGGTGCCGCCGACGTTGATCGCCCGCGAGCCCGCCAGCGGCAGCTCGAAGGACACCGATGCGGCGCCGTGGACGATCTCGTCGATGCGGTCAGCCAGCGGCCACGCCTGGCGGCCGAGCCCGAGACCCTCCTTGGTGACGTCGCCGCGAACCGCGACCACGCGTTCGCCGTAGGGGTGACCGGACCCGAACAGGCAGTGCAGCGTGCGGCGCAGGCGACGGGTCGCCACGCCCTGGTCGCTGGCGCGCACCAGCGCGTACACGGGCCGGTCGGTGTGCTCGAGGTAGCGCGCGAGGATCTCCATCCCCAGGAACCCCGTAGCACCGGTGAGCAGCACCCCGTCCTCGCGGGATCGGTACTCCTGCTCTGTGCTGAAGCTCATCTAGATAAAGGCCCGAATCGTCGGACAGTCGCTTGCATGCACGCGAGCGGCCTTCCGAAGCCCACGACGCGCGGCCCCACGACCACAGTAGTACTCGCACGCGGCGGGAGCGTCCGTTCGTTTTCCCGGAATCAGCGAGGACTAACACGAGCTGGCCGAACAAATCTGATGCAAACAGCGAGCATCGCCAAAAGGGCCCGCGAGGGCCCTTCTCAGAGGGTCAGGACGATCTTCCCACGCACGTGACCGGCCTCGCTGAGAGCGTGCGCGCGCTGCACGTCCTGCAGCGGCATGACCTCGTCCAGCGCCACCCTGATCACCTCGTCCGCGACGAGCACCGCGAGTCGCTCGAGCGTGGCGGAGTCGGGGCTCATGATCAGCAGCTCGGCGTCCACGTCACGCTCCGCCGCCCCCGCGGGTGGGGCGCCCGCGATCAGCACCATCCTGCCCCCGGGGCGGATCGTCTGCAGCAGCTTGTCGGTGTCGTGGCCGGTGACGTCGAACACGAGGTCCACCCCCTCGGCGGCGGTGGCGACGTCTTCGCTGGTGTAGTCGATGAAGCGCTCGGCCCCCAGCCCGAGGACGAACTCGCGGCTGGCGGGCGAGCCGGTGCCCAGCACCTGCGCTCCGGCGTTGGCGGCCAGCTGCACGGCGAGGTGCCCGACCCCACCCGAGGCGCCGCTGACGAGCACCGTCTGGCCCTCCTGCAGGCCGCCCCGCTCGAACAGCGCCTGCCAGGCCGTGAGCACGGCGACGGGCATCGCGGCCGCCTGCTCGTGGGAGAGGTGGTCGGGCTTGTGGGCGAGCGTGGCCGGGACCCCGATTCCGAACTCCGCGTAGGAGCCGCTGCCGAGGAACCCGAACACCTCTTCGCCCGCGCTGAAGCCTTCGGCGTTGGAGGCCTCGACCACGCCCGAGGCGTCGCTGCCGAGGATCGCCGGGAGCTGCTTGGGCATCAGCCCCCGTCGCAGCTTCCAGTCGATCGGGTTGACGGAGGCGGCGCGGACGCGGACGAGCACCTCGCCGTCGCCCGGCACCGGTTGCTCGACGTCCTCCAGGCGCAGCACGTCGACGTCTCCTGTTTCGTGGATCACCACTGCGCGCATCGGACCTCCCGTGGATCGCTGGGCGCGGCGAGTGTAATCACTCGACGACCACCCGCACCGTGTGCAGCAGGCGGTCGCTGGCTCCCCGCACGCTCCCCCCCTGCTCCAGCGCGCTGCGGATGTACGCCAGGGTCTCGGTCGTGAGACGCTCGCCGGGGAGCACGTTGGGTATCCCCGGCGGGTAGGTGGCCAGCGACTCGGCGGCGATCCTGCCGGCGGCGTGCTCGGCGGGGACCACCTCCTGGGGTCCGAGATAGGCGGCGCGGGGGGTCATCGCCAGTTCCCCCCACGGAGGCGCGTCGGCGAAGCTCGTGTGCAGCCCGGCCGGTTCGACCCCGACCTTCGCCACGGCCGCGCTCAGGGCACGGACGAGGCGACCGGCCTCGGTGAGGGAGCGCTCGGCCATCCCGAACACGGCGACGAGCACGTTCTGGCCGTACAGCTCGAGGTTGATGTCGTCGAGCTCCCGCAGCAGCGGTGCCAGCTCGTAGCCGCTGGCGGCCACCCCGCGGACGTCGATCGCCAACCGCAGGGGGTCGTAGGCGAACACCCCGGGGCGCCCCACGAGGCGCTCGTCGAGCACGTCGAGCCCCTCGATCGTGCGGATCTCGGCGCGTGCCCGCGCGAGTGCGTCCATCGTCCGCGAGAGGTGGGCGCGGCCCCCGGTCACGGCGGCCCGGCGGGCGGCGTCGAGCGAGGCCAGCAGCAGCGAGCTGGGGCTGGTGGACTCGGTCAGGGTGACCGCCCGGTCGACCTCCTGCTCGTTCATCAGCGAGCCGGCCGCGAGGTGGAGCATGGCCGACTGGGTGAGGCTGCCGACGATCTTGTGGGTGCTCGAGATCACGAGGTCCGCCCCGGCCGCGAGGGCGTGCTCGGGTAGCCGCTCGTGGAAGGCGAGGTGGGCCCCCCAGGCCTCGTCCACGATCAGCGGCACACCCCGCTCGTGCGCGATCCCGGCCAGCGTGCGCACGTCCGCGACCGCTCCGAAGTAGGTCGGCGAGACGATCCAGGCCCCGGCGGCGTCGGGCGTCAGCTCGAGCGCCCGGCGCAGCGTCTCGGGGTTCAGGCAGTGGGCGATCCCGAGCTCGGGGTCGAGCTCCGGGGCCGCGAACGTGGGCCGCATCCCGGACAGCACGAGCGCGTCGATCGTGCTCGAGTGGGCGTTGCGCTGGACGACCACCTGCTCGCCCCGGTGAGCCAACGCCAGGCCCGCCGCGAGGTTTCCCTGGGAGGCACCGTTGACGAGGAACCAGGCCCTCGCCGCCCCCCACGCCTCGGCCGCCAGCGTCTGCGCCCGGGCGAACGGATTCGGCTCCGGGCCGAGGTCCACGCCGTAGGTGAGGGCGGGGATGTCGAGTGCCAGGGCGCGCTCGCCGAGGGCCTCCAGCAGACCCTCGTCGGCCCCCTGTCCGCCCTTGTGGCCGGGGACGTGCAGCCGGGCCGGGTCGCGCCCCGCGTACTCACGGAGGGCGTCGAGGTACGGGGTCCCGGCCTGGTGCTCCTCGGAGGCGCCCACCGTCCTGCCGGCCTACCGCGCGACCGCCGCCGCGCCGGCGCCAGACGTGCAGGCGCGGTGCTCGGCGTACATCCGCAGCGCGTGCGCCCCGGCCGGATGCTCGCGGACCCGCCGCACCAGGCGGGCGGTCTGCTCGGGGAGGATCTCGGGTTGCGGGAGCGGCACGCCGTAACCAGGGGGCATCAGCACCGGGGCGCAGAGCGCCGCGAGCGTGAGGTCGGCGGCCGTGAAGTCCTCACCGCACAGGTACCGGCGGCCGTCGGACAGCAGCTCGGCGACGTGGCCGAGCTCCCGCCAGACGACCGTCTCGTCCTCCCGCTCGACGCCGGGGCGGATCTCCAGGACCCGGGAGATGAGGCGCTTGAACAGTGGCAGCCCCAGACGCAGCAGGCGGTCCTCCCAGACGGGGACGCCCTGGTCGTTGAAGCGCAGCATCAGCTCGCGCTGGCCGAACATGTGGACGTATGCCAGGCGCCTCCCCGAGGGCCCCAGCAGCTCGTCGAAGCGGCCGCACAGCGACAGCACCTCCCTGCGCCCAGCCGCCGTGTCCGGGAACAGCCGCCGCGAGGTCTCGGTGCGCCGGTCCACCCACTCGAGGATCTGGGCCGACTCGCCGATCGACTCCTGCGGGGTCACCAGGACCGGCGTCGTGCGACCACCTCCGGCACGGCGAGCGGCCAGCATGTGGATTCCCTGCACGTGGCGCTCTTCGCGATAGGACAGGCCGGCCCGGTCGAGCGCCCAGCGCGCCTTCTCGCAGTAATGGCTGATCGGGATCGTGACCAGGCGGAGCACGCTCAGGCGCGGGCCGCCAGCCGCCAGGCGGGCGGGTAGGACAGCGGCGTGAGCGTGTCCTGCAGCTGCTCCCGCAGCGGCTCGAACTTGGGCGGTAGCGAGAGCCGCTCGCCGAGGTGGGCCTCGTCCTCGTCGACGGCGAAGCCGGGGCCGATCGTGGCGATCTCGAACAACACCCCGCTGGGCTCGCGGAAGTAGACCGAGCGGAAGTAGAAGCGGTCGATCACGGGCGTCGCGTGGGCTCCCGCCTCCAGCGCCCGCCCCCGCCAGGCGTCCTGCTCGTCCGGCGGCGAGGCGAAGGCGATGTGGTGGACGCTGCCGGCACCCTGCACCGGGGCTCCCGGGGGCGGGGCGTCGTACACCCAGGTGCCGCCCCGGTGGGGTCCGCGGACCGTCCAGCGGCCCTCGCCGTCGGGTTCGAACCCGAGCGCCCCCTCGAGGAAGGCCTCGCTGCGGCCGGGGTCGCTCGCGTAGGCACGGGCGCCCTCGAAGCCCAGCAGCGCGTGCTCGGCGGGGATCTCCGGCGAGTCCGCCCTCAGCGGGGGGTCGGGGGCGTCGCTGAGGACCAGCTCGTGCTCGAGACCCTCGGGGTCGGCGAACACCAGCCCGCCCTCGCCGCTGCGGGTGCTCACGTCGGCGGCCGCCAGGCGCTCCTGCCAGAAGCCGAGCGTGTCGTGTGAGCCCACCCTCCACAGGATGCGGTGGACCATCCCGTCCCCGGCCCGTCCGGGAGCGGCACCCGGGTACTCGAAGAAGGTGAGGTCCATCCCCGGGGAGCCGTCCTCGTCGCCGTAGAAGAGGTGGTAGACGGTGGGGTCGTCCTGGTTGACGGTGCGCTTGACCATCCGCAGGCCGAGCAGGCCCGTGTAGAACTCGACGTTGCGGGGGGCGTCGGCGGTGATCGCGGTGATGTGGTGGACGCCCTCGAGCTTCATCGCGGCCAACTCTAGTACTCGCGCACGGGCCGTCATCAGGCGGCCCCGAGAGGCCGCCGGGCGCGCCCGGGCTGGAATGATCGGCCCGTGAAGGACGGTCCGCTGATCCCCCGTTTCGGCCGCGCCCGGCGCGACGGAGGGCTGGCCGTGCTCGAAGGATTCCACGCCGTCAAGCACGCGCTCAGGTTCGGTGCCACGATCGAGCTGCTGGTGACGAGCGACCCGCGGGAGCTGGGCCGCCTGGCCGACGCGCTCGCCCCGGACCTCGGTCCCAGGCTGGCCGAGGCGCGGGTGGTCGAACGGCAGCTGTTCGACCAGCTCGCGCCGCTGGCCCCGAGCACGCCCGTGATGGCGATCGCCGAGCGGCCGCAGCGGACCCCGGCGGAGATCCTCGCGGGCCCCCACCCAGCGCCGGTGATCCTGCTCGAGGATCCCCGCGACCTCGGCAACATGGGCGCCTGCATACGCGTGGCCGCGGCCGCCGACGCGGCTGGGGTGCTGACGACGGGTACCCACGACCCGTGGCACCCGGACGCGCTCCGGGGAGCCGCCGGGCTGCACTTCGCACTGCCGGTGGCGCGGCTGGAGGGAACGGAGCAGCTCGCCGGCGGCGAGCGGCCGCTGCTGGCTCTCGACCCCGACGGCACCCCGTTCGACGCGCGGGCGCTGCCCCCCCGTTCGGTGCTCGCCTTCGGCACCGAGCGCCACGGCCTCAGCGACGAGCTGGCCTCGCGGGCCCGGCAGCTGATCCGGATCCCGATGCGCGACGGCGTCTCGAGCCTGAACCTGGCCACGGCCGTGGCGGCGGTGATGTTCTCGTGGCGGACCGCCACGGAGGTGCCGGAAGGAGCGTGAGGGCGGGCGCAGAAAGCCTCACCCATAGGCGTGTCGAACTATCTGCTGGCCGCCGCGGTCGCGCTGCTGGCCTTCTGGGCGATGCTCGTGCTGGCGCTGGCACGCAGCGCGGGGACGGCCGACCGTGAGCTACGCGGCGGCGTTCGCCGGGTGCGCGCGGGCCCAGTCGACGATCGCCTTCGAGTCGTCGATCACGGTGCCGTCGTCGAGCACGAGCGTCGGGACCATGCGGTTGCCGGTCAGCTCCTGGACCTCCCGCCGTCCGCTGGTCTGGTTGAAGACCCCCGGCAGCACTCCGAGCCCGTAGGCCTTCACGACCTCCGGCTCGTAGCCGGCATCGCGCAGGGCGTGGTAGGCGTTGGCACAGGGGTGCCCGCCCGGGCGGGGCGTGGGAAACGTGCCCCAGCAGACGAACAGCCTCATTTGACCACCAGCGTGCCTTCCATCCCGGCCGCGCGGTGGCCCGGGACCGAGCAGTAGAACACGTATTTCCCCGGCTTGAGGTTGAGCGTGATCGACTTGGTCCCGCCTTTGAAGGTGGGGGTGGCGCCCAGCACCTTCGAGCCTTCGGCGATCGTGACATTGTGTTCGAGAGGGCTCATGTTGGTCATCGAGATCGTCACCGAGCCGGCCTTGGCGCTCAGCAGCTTGGTGTTGTAGGCGAGCTGCCCGGCGGGGTTCGCGGCGAGCGCGAGCTTGGTCGAGTTGGGCGTCGGCGTGGTCGGGCTGGTGGCGGCGCCGGGGGCTTTACCGGGGGTCCGCGTGGTGGAGGTAGTGCGCGCCGGTGTCGTCGACGCCGGGGTGCTGGGGGCGGCCGGGGTGGTTTCACCAGAGGGCGCCGCCGCCACGGCGGGTTCGGTCTTCGCCGGGCTGCCCGAGGTCAGGATCGCGGCGGCCAGCGTGCCGGCCACGAGCAGCACCGAGATCGAGATCACCAGGCGCTCGCCGCGGGAGTTGGTGGGGAAGTCGGGGCGCAAGGTTCCGATCCCCAGCGCGAGGCCGAAGGCCCACACCACCAGCAGGCCGCCCACGATGTAGAACGGGGTCTTGCTCTTCTCGGCCGCCAGGACGGGGGCCAGCTGCAGGGCCAGCGAGTGCACGTCAGCGCGCGAGCCTAGCCGATGGACCAACGGGTATGCTGCGCCGGCCGTCGAGAGGGGAGGAGCAGCGTGAGCGAGGACGTGGTGCGCACCGACGAGCAGGCGCTGGAGGGCCTGCCGGACTTTCCGTTCGAGTCCACCTACCGTCAGGTGAACGGGCTGCGGCTCGCCCACCTCGACATCGGAGAGGGCGCCCCGGTGATCTTCTTCCACGGCGAGCCCACCTGGTCGTTCCTGTGGCGCAAGGTGATCCCCCCGGTGAGGGACGCCGGCTTTCGCTGCCTGGCCCCCGACCTGGCGGGCTTCGGGCGCTCGGACAAGCCGACCGATTTCGACTTCTACAGCTACGACCGCCACACGGAGCTGGCGGGCACGCTGCTGGAGGACCTCGACGTGCGCGACGCGACCGCCGTGGTGCACGACTGGGGCGGCCCGATCGGGCTGCGCCTGGCGGTCGAGAACCCCGACCGCATCTCGCGCCTGGTGATCATGGACACGGGGCTGTTCACCGGGCACCAGAAGATGACCGACGCCTGGATCGCGTTCCGCAACTTCGTCGAGCGCACCGAGGACCTGCCGGTCGGGATGCTGGTGCGCGGGGCCTGCAAGACCGACCCCGGCGACGACGTGATCGCGGCCTACGAGGCCCCCTACCCCAACGCCGCCTCCAAGGCGGGGGCGCGGGCATTCCCGCTGATGCTCCCCACGACCCCGGATGCGCCGGGAGGGCAGGCCGGACAGCGGGTTCTCGACGCGCTGCGCGGGGACCGGCGCCCGACGCTGATGCTGTGGGCCGATTCGGACCCGATCATCCCCCCCGCCACCGGCGAGCGCTTCGCCGACGCGATCGGACGCGAGCGCCCGCGCACGATCGAGGACGCGAGCCACTTCCTGCAGGAGGACCAGGGTCCCCTGATCGGCGGCCTGATCGCCGAGTGGCTATCGGCTTCGTAGCCGTGACAGAAGCGCCACGGGCGCGCGTGGCCCCGCGGCGGAAGCGCTCTGCCTAGCCGCCGCCGACGGGCGGCTGCTCGGCCGAGCCGTCGGTGCCGGCCGGCTCCTGCGCCTCGGCCTCCAGCTCGACGGCGGACTCGTAGCGGTCCGTGCCCGCCGCCACCGGCGTGGGCGCGGGGGCGGCGGCCGTCGTG
>Ga0335073_10017422_pt1 | contig 10049 bp, 10 predicted proteins | sample Lox_Sample_22_FD_207093 | JGI IMG/M metagenome (GOLD analysis project Ga0335073, IMG submission 207093) | Soil microbial communities from Loxahatchee National Wildlife Refuge, Florida, United States - Lox_Sample_2.2 | ecosystem: Environmental > Terrestrial > Soil > Wetlands | place: USA... | reverse complement strand
GACTTGGCGGCGATGAGTTCGCGGTGCTACCCGGGGAGAACACCGGCGACCCAGAGGAGCTTGAGGCGATCGCGCGGCGCCTAATCGACTGCGTGCATAAGCCAGTCACCGTCGATGAGATGACGCTCGATGTGGGAGTCAGCATCGGGATCTCTCGGTTTCCGCGCGACGGTGGCGATCCGCACTCGTTGCTGCGCAGCGCGGATGTCGCCATGTACGCGGCGAAGGAGGCCCACGCCGGCTGCAAGGTGTACGCGGCTGCGCTCGATCGCCACTCTGTGCGCAAGCTCAGCGTTCTCAGCGAGTTCAGGCGTGCACTTGACTCCGACGAGATCGTTGTCTTCTATCAGCCGATCATGCACATGGACGGCACCCGCGTCCACGGGGCGGAGGCGCTGGTGCGCTGGCAGCATCCCGAGCTGGGCCTGCTGCCGCCGTCGGACTTCATGCCGATCGTGGAACAGACCGGGCTGATCGGGCCGATGACGCGCCACGTGCTCGCGCGCGCGGTGGCGCAGTGCGCGGCATGGCGTCAGGCCGGTCAACAGTTGACCGTCTCGGTCAACCTGTCGGTGCGCAACCTTCTCGATCCGGACTTGGCGTCGCTGATCGCCGACCTGCTCACGATCTACCGCCTTGACCCTGCAGCACTCCAGCTCGAGATCACCGAGAGCATGCTGATGTCAGATCCGGACCGTTCGCTGGTAACGCTGACGAGGCTCAGCCAGCTCGGCGTCGGGCTCTCGGTCGATGACTACGGCACCGGCTACTCATCGCTGGCCAACCTCCGCCGGCTGCCGATCGACGAGCTCAAGATCGACCGGTCGTTCGTGTCACCGATGCTGAGTGACGAGAGCGACCTGATCATCGTGCGGTCGACGATCAATCTGGGCCACGACCTAGGACTGAAGGTGGTCGCCGAAGGGGTGGAGGACGAGGCCACGCTCCACCGGCTCGCAGGGCTCGGCTGCGACCTGGCCCAGGGCTACCACTTCTCCAAGCCGTTACCGGCCGAGGCGTTCAACAAGTGGATGGGCGTGCAGGTCGGCCCGCCGCAGCAGCCGAGGCCGCCGGCGTTCCAGTCCACCGAGCAAGCAGCCGCCTGAGCACGCACCCCCGCGCCGGCGCCATTAGCTGACGCCCGCCTCCTGCGACTGCGCGGCGATCCACTCGTCGATCCGCTTCCACCAGTCGTAGAGCCACGCAATGCGCGCGTCGTCGCCGACCGGCACCTCGGAGGCGGGGGCGAACCACATCCGCGTCTGCAGCGTCCGGCCGATCGGCATGTGGCGCCAGACCTGGTTCGGATACGCCGCGAGCCCGAGGCCCGTGTGGGCGGCGAAGACGATGTCGGTGTGGCCGCCCGCGTCCAGCGCGGCCAGCGTGCCCGAAGGTTGGGGTGGCAGCACGTGGGGCATGCGCTCCGCCTGTTCGGCCGACCGCCGCTTACCCCGCCGGCGCAGTCGCTGCAGCGCGGAGTGCCGGCGCTCAGGGGTGAAGTTGCCGCCTTCGGGGAACAGAAGCAACACGCCGCCCGGCTCGAGGTTGGACGTAACACGCCTGATGATCTCCTCGGCCTCTTCCCGGTCGGCCTTATTGAGCATCGCTTGCGGGAGCCGGTGGCCGAGCAAGTCGATGCACGGATCGAGCGCGAGGCTCTCCTTGAAGACCACGCTCGGCCGGCGGCGGAAACGCGACATGAGCTGGTCGACGATGAAAATCGTGTCGCCAGGCCCAGCATGGCGGCTGAGAACGATCAGCGGTTGCTCTGACTCGAGCGCGCTCGCCGCCTCGGTTGAGAGCTCGGGAGCGATGTCGATGCCGAGCGTCCGTCGGCCCGCGTCGGCGAGCCCGGCGACGAACCAGCGGAGCAGCCGCCAGTGCAACGCCTGCCATCGGCGCGTTCGAACCAGCAGCCCGCAACCAGCCGCTAGCCAGAGCGCCCCGCATCCGATGAGGGCTGCGAGCTCGTAGCCGAAGTACGCGAGGGTCAACCGCGTCGCGATCAATGGTTGCGGGCGCCGGGTGACGGCGCTCGCGAGCTTGCCGAGGGCCAACAACAACGGGGATGCGAGCACGACAGCCGTCGAGACGATCAGCCAGACGACCACGGTCACCGGCCGGCGGACCGATATGGGCGGCATCAGGTCCGCACCAGGTACTGCCGGGAGGCTTCGTAGGCCGAGTCAATTTGACGGTCCACAGTGCGAGCGATCCGGCCCACATGCAGCTGGCCGGTGAGATCGTTGTAGGCAGGGGCAGCCGAGCCGCCGGTGGGGAGGACATGCAGCTCGACGTCCGGCGGCAGCGAGTGCAGGTCATGCGCGAAGCGATGCCGACGGGCGACCTCGAACGCGACGAGGCCGACCTCCCATGGCCACCGAGGCGGCTTGAGGGGCTGCTCGAGCCGCCCGACTTGGAGGACGTAGATCTTGCGCGCCCCGAGTGTCACGGCGCGGCTCACGGGAATCGAGTTGACAATGCCCCCGTCGATGAAATGCTCGCCGTCGATCCGCACAGGAGGGAGGATGCCGGGCACGGCACATGAGGCGAGGACCACGTCCGCGAGCGGGCCGCTGTCGAACCAGTGCTCCGCAGCCCGCTCGATTGAAGCGGCCACGCACTGGAACGGGACCGACAGCTCCTCGACTCGCTTCGCCGGGAGCAGGGCGGTCAGCCGGTCGCGCATCTCGGTCAGCGACTGAAGGTGCGTCCCGCTGCGCGCGAGCGTCGTCACCCGTCGGAGCACCGTGCCCGGCGACCGGTCGGCCAGGTTGGCCGTACGCCACAGCTCGGTCAGACGCTCGACGCCGGCGAGCGTCGGATCGGCGGCGAAGAACGCTCCGTTGATGGCCCCAACGGACGTGCCGAGAATCACGTCGGGACGGACGTCACATTCGGCGAGTGCGCGCAGCATCCCGACCTCATGTGCGCCGAGAACGCCGCCGCCCCCGAGGACGAACGCAACCTCGTAGACCGGCCGATCCGGCGGCATGCCTAGAACAGCGCCGCCTGGCCGTCCGGGACGGGCGGAGCCAGGCATTCGGGCCCGTCGTAGCGGGCGTCGTTGACCGCAGGCCCGACCGGCCGCACGGCGGTGTCGGCCGGGTTCAGCCCCGCCAGCAGGTCGTGCAGGCGGTCCGGCGGCCGGCAGTGCTCGAGCCACGCGGACTCGGCGCCGGGGGCGAGGATCACCGGCATGCGATCGTGTAGCGAGGCGATCGCCGGGTTCGCCGCGGTCGTCAAGATCGTGCACGTACGCAGCGTGTGCCCCTCGTTCTGGTCGTCGTGCCAGATCGACCACAGGCCGGCGAACGCGAACGTTGCGCCGTCGCCACGCGTGATGTGGAAGCCCTGCTTGGGTCCTGCGGCCTGGCGCTGCCACTCGTAGAACCCGTCCGCGATGATCAAGCAGCGGTAGCGCTCGAACGCACGACGGAAAGCAGCGCGCTCGCCCACGGTCTCGACACGGGCATTGATCATCTTGAGGCCGGTGTCCGGGCTCTTGGCCCAGGTCGGCACGAGGCCCCATCGCAGGAGTTCGCCACGAGGATTGCCGTCTCGGTCCGTGGTGACCGCAAGCACCTCGTCGCCTGGCGCGACGTTGTAGCGCTGGCGGATCTCGACTGACTCACCGATAGGAAACTGCGCCCGGACGTCCGCCGGGTTGGGCGTAGCCAGCGAATAGCGCCCGCACACGGCGCGGCGTCAGCGAGGCCGGGACGCCGACGCGATCTGTTCGGCGCGCGCGGCCTTGGCGCGCTTCTGCCGCCTCCGACCGACGACCGCGAGCACACCGACGGCGATGAGGACGAGCAGGAAGCCGTAGAAGATCGCGATGTCGACCGAGATGCCACCGGCTGCCGAACCGATGCCGTAGACGATCCCAAAGCCGAGTGCGAGCACGGCGATCACCAAGACGATCGCGATCAGGACCCCGCGGATCCGCATCAGGGCCCCGGCGCTCTTTGGCGGCGCGATCAGGCCGAGGAACCTGAGGCTCCGCAGCTGACCGGCTGACGGCGACTCGACGCCGAGCCGCTCGGTGGCCTTCTTCAGATCGTCGGCGCGGCGCTCGGCCAACGCGAGTGATGCATCCGCCATCCGCCGGATGCCGACTCGCTCCTGCGGCGTCGCCGCGGCCAGCGCTCGCTGGAAGTGAGCCCGCGCCGCCTTGGCGTCGTAACGCTCGGCGGCTCGGTAGCCGAGAATCGCCTGTGCGGCAGCCTTGTATCGGGTCTCGGCCTGGAGCTCCTCGTCCGACTTGCTCTCGAGCTGCTGCATCGCGGCCATCTGGCCACGTTGCTCGACCCGCATAACTCGCTGCTGCTTCGGCATCGAAACGGGAGTCTAGCTGCGCTCGGGCACCAATAGGCGCAGCATCTCGGTACTTGTGGCCTCGACCCGACGTGATCGTGCTCGGTCGCCCTGAACCTCCCCTCGCATTCGCATGGTGGTCGACATAAGATCGATTATCGAGCGTTGATCACGAGCGTTTGGGGCTTGGGAAGATAAGCGCGATGACGAAGATGCGCCGCTCCCTTGCGCCGGCGACCGTCGAGCCGGCCACCGTCGACGTGCTCGACCGCGTTGTCGGGTTCGTGCGCCAGAACCTGGCCAAGACCGCCGACGAGCTACGGCCAATCGAAGCTGGCTGCGTGGTCAGCACACCGTCGCTGCCCGGCGTCTGGAGCGTCAACCAGATCCGGGTGGCGCCGCCGCTCGGATTCGAGCCGCTGATCCAGCTCGCTGAGGAGCAGCTCGCCGCGATGCGTTACGTGCACATCGTGAGCGAGAACCAGGAAACCGGCACCGATCTCGAGGAGGCGTTTCGCGCGGCCGGCTGGAAGACCGAGCGCGAGGTCTGGATGGTCCTGGCCGAGGAGCCCGACCGCGCGTCGGATACCAGCCTCGTGGTGGACGCCGGCGAGGACGAAGTCAGCGAGCTGATGCGTCGCTGGTACGCCGAGGACGAGTTGAGCGCCCTCGCACTCGATCAGCTCGTCGAGTTCAGCCGCCGCGAGTCTCGGGCCTGTGCCGACCGCCTTCTGGGCGTCCGCAGCTCTGACGGCCACCTCGTCGCGGTCAGCAAACTCCGCTCCGATGGCCGCACCGCCCAGGTCGAAGACGTGTACACGGCGCCGGAGGCGCGCGGACGCGGTTTCGGGCGGGCGGTGGTCACGCGTGCGGTCGAGCTCGCGCGCGACGACGGGCACGACTTGATCTTCATCGGCGCCGACGACAACGACTGGCCCAAGCAGCTCTACGCGCGCATCGGCTTCCGGCCGCTCGGCCGGATGTGGCAGTTCCACCACGACTGAGCGGCGCGACCTCGCCGAATATCGAGGTCCTAAGCGGCCTCGGCGCGCTCGAGGGCGGCCGACTCGGTGTTCTCGACCAACAGATCGACGACCGCTCGCTCCACACGAGTCCGTACCCGATCGTCGGCCACGTCGAGGTCGGGGATCCGTTCGAGGGCGCCCGCGATCGTCCACCCCGACCGGTAGCGGTCGAACACGCGTGGGTCTATATAGGAACGTCGAGCGACCGCCGGGGTGTTCCCAAGCAGCTGCGCGACGGCGCGCACCGACTCGTTGATCGCGCGCTTGCGGGCGGTCTTCGACGTCGCCTCGCGCCCGTTCGCGGCGAGCGTCACGGCCGCCAATACGGTCGCGTTCCAGGTCCGGAAGTCCTTCGCGCTGAACTCGTCGCCGAGCTGCTCCTTCAGGTACTCGTTGATCTCGTCCGAGCGCAGGTCGTGCCAGCGTCGCCCCTCGCGGTACGCGAGCAGCTCGTCCGGTCCGCCTCGGCGCCGCTTGAGCGCGGTGATCAGATCGATCGTCACCGGATCCTCGATCACCTGACGGCGGCGGGTCCCTCCCTTGCCCGGATAGTCGAACTCAACGGCGTCGCCGTGAACCTGGACGTGCTCCTTGCGGACCGTGGCCAGGCCCACCCCGCTGTCGTCCTCGGCGTACTGCGCGCTGCCGACGCGGAACATCCCGACGTCGAGCAGGCGCACGGCCGCAGCCAGGACCCGGTCGCGAGTCGGTTCATCATCATCGTCCAGGACCCGGACCAGCCGCCGGCGGAGGCGTGGCAAGAGCTCCGCGAAGGTCAGCATGCGCTCGAACTTCTCGCGATCCCGGCGCTCGCGCCAGCGCGGGTGGTAGAGATACTGCCGACGTCCGGCCGCGTCGACCCCGGTGGCCTGGAGATGGCCAAGTGGGTCCGGGCACAGCCACACGTCCTCCCACGCAGGCGGTACCGCGAGCCCGCGAATCCGCTCCAGCACACCGGGCGACTTGACCGGATTCCCGTCCTCGTCCACGTAGCTGAAGCCCCGGCCCCGCCGCACACGACGCATCCCGGGCCCCGAACAATCGGAACGCCGCAGGCGTTTGCGGCGCGCCGCGACAGCCGTCCGGGCGCGCTCAGCTTGTCGTGTTCGTGTCCTTGATGGTCGAGGCAGAACGCCACTCATACCCGGCTTTGAGCCGGGCCACTCGCCCCCCCTCTGCCGCGGACGACGAGCGCAACTTCCGCACCCGGCCCGGGTATATGGATGCCAAGTTCTGCCTAACACGGGAGGTAGGGATGAAGCGCAAGCTCGGAATGCTGTTGCCTGCAGGGGTCCTGTCCGCGGTTCTCGTCCTCGGCACGGCCGCCTTCGCGATCGCCGCGGCCTCGCCCTCGGTGACGACCGGGAGCCACTCGAACGTCACCGACACGAGCGCGAAGCTCCACGGCACGATCAATCCGAACGGCAACGCGACGGCCTATTACTTCGAGTGGGGTCTCACGACCGCCTACGGCGTGACCAGCGTCGAGCACTCGGCCGGACACGGGACCACGTCTGTGGCGGTGAGCACGACGGCATCCGCGCTGATTCCCGGCACCATCTATCACTACCGGCTCGTGGCGGCCAACGGTTCCGGCAGCGCGACCGGTGCCGACCGCACCTTCAAGACCGCCGGCAATCCTCCCCCGGGGGTTTCGACCGGGCCGGCAACGCAGATCACCAAGAACGCGGCAACGCTGACCGCCGTCGTCAGCCCCAACAAACAGGCGACGACCTACTACTTCCAGTACGGCCCGTCGACCGGCTACGGCTCGCAGACGATCGCCGCGACGGTTCCGGCCGGAACGACGCCGGTGACCGTGACCGCAAACGTTCAGGGCCTCGAGGCCCAGACGATCTTCCATTACCGGATCGTGGCGCTTCACGGCAACACGCCCCCGCAGCCCGGCGCCGACGCGACCTTCATGACGCTCCCGTTGCATCGGCCCGTGCCGCAGATACACGCGCGGACGAGGCCTCTTCACGACGCGACCAAGCCGTATGTATTCACCACGACGGGATCGGTGCACGGACCATCCTGGATCCCGGCGGTCTACGACTGTCGCGGGAACGTGTCGATCCGGTACTTCCGTGGCTCGCGCCGAATCGGGTCGACGTTGGTGCCGCTCGGACCGGACTGCAAGTTCTCGGGCCAGACGGTGTTCAACAAGCTTCCCGGCGGGCGTGGGCCCGTGGGGATCACGGTGGTGGCCCACTACCTCGGCAACTTCTACCTGACGCCGCACAAGACGTCGGGCCAGACGATCACGCTGGGATAGGTCGCGATTCCCTTACCGGGGACGATCGCGCAGCCGGTAGACAAACCGCAGCCCCGACCACACCTGGTCGATAGCGCATACCTTGTTGTCGACGAGCCCGGCCGCGAGCCCGAGGTCGCGAACCGCGCCTTCGGTCACGTCGGTCGGGACTCGCGACGCACGCTTGGGCCAGGCGATCCATAGCCCTCCCGCGGGGTCGAGCGCCGCGCTCAACCCGGCCAGGCGGCGCTCGAGCGTCGAGCGCTCCGCGAAGAACGCGACGATCACGTCGAAGGGCTCGCGCCCGAGCCGCCGGCGCACGACCACGCCCTCGGGCAATCTGGCCAGCGCCGCTTCAAATCCCTCCGGGGCGCCGATCAATGCCACCCGGGCGCCGGGCTTGATCCCCAGCTTCCGTGGCAGCGGCGTGCCCGAGTAGCCCGCCGCCCCGGTCGTGGCGCTCACCGGGCGTCCGCCTCGGCCGCCACCTCCGCAATGATCTTGGACAACTGGCTGCCCTGCCACGCGATCGGTGAGCGGCCCGGCTCGTCGCGCACGAGACGCGCGCCCGGGATCGTGGCGGCATACGCCTCCCCCACGGCCTGAGGATGGCCGGGATCGGGCTCGTCGGAGCTGGCGACCACGACCACCGGCACGTAGATACTCGCAAGCTCGGAGATCTCGCCGAACGGCCGCGATCGCGGCACTGCCCGGAGTGCGTCGGCTACGGCATCGAGATCTGAGTGCTCAGAGAGCCGCTGGCGCGTCACCTTCTCCACCGTCTCCTGCCACGACTCGGGGACGCCCGAAGTCCCGGAAGCGGCGATGAACCCGTCGATGCCGCCGCGCTCGAGGCCGTCGGCGAGCGCATCCCACCGCGTGAACCGCTCCTCGGCGTCATTGGTCGCCGGGTCATATGCCGGCGTTATGACAACCAAACCCGCCACCCGGTCGGGAGCGTGAAGCGCGAGCCACAGCATCGTGTGCGCACCCATCGACGCGCCCGCAAGCACCGCCCGGTCGATTCCGCGGGCATCGAGCACCGCTTCGAGATCGCGACCGAGATTGTCGTACGTGTACGCCTCAGGTACGGGCGCCGGCGAGGACCGGCCGTGGCCGCGTGCGTCGTAGGCGATCACGCGGTGGCCCGAGCGCTCGAGCGCGCGCGAGCCCATGACCACATACCGCCGGGTCGCGGTGAGGCCGTGAAGGAGGACGACGGGAACTCCCTCCCCCGTCTCGTCGCCCGCGAGCCTGACGCCGGAGCCTTCCACCACGAATTCGGCCATGACCTACCCGAGCAGCCCGAAAGACTCGCCGGGCTGCACCGCGAACGACACGCCACCGACGGCCACAACTTCCTCGAAGCGGACGGCGAGATCGTCGACGAGGATCGTCGAGCTGTCGGCGGCAGGCGTGGTCGGCGAAATTGACGTGAACGTTAGGTTACCCGACGAACCACCGTCGCTACCATCAGTGGCATGGATGTCTCGGAAAGCAGCTTCCAGTCAGCGGTCCTCGACCGTTCGCACACCCTGCCGGTGGTCGTCGACTTCTGGGCGGAATGGTGCGGACCATGCCGGCAGCTTGGACCCGTGATCGAGCGTGCCGTCGATGCCCGCGCCGGCAAGGTCGAGCTGGCCAAGGTCGACGTCGACGCCAACCCGGGACTGGCGAGGGCGTTCGGGATTCAGAGCATCCCCGCCGTCAAGGCGTTCCGGGACGGGAAGGTCGCGGCGGAGTTCATCGGCGCGCAGCCGCCGAGCGCGGTCGACCAGTTCCTCGACTCCCTGCTGCCCTCCGAGGCCGACGGGCTCGTCGAGCTCGGGGACGAAGAGTCACTCCGGCGCGCGAACGAGCTCGAACCCAGTCGCGCCGACGCGGCGGTGCCGCTGGCCAAGATCTTGAAGGAGCGCGGCGAGACCGACGAGGCGCTGGCGGTCCTCGCTCGCGTCCCCGGCAGCTTCGCCGCAGACGGCCTCGCGGCCCGAATCGCCCTCGAATCGGCGGCGGGGTCCGCGGCAAGCAGCTCCGCGCAGCCCCCGGTGCCTGATCTCAGCGAGGCGTTTGCAGCCCTCGATGCCGGCGACGAGGAGCGAGGCCTCGACCTTCTCCTCGACGCGCTCCCGAGCGCCGACGGTGCTCGCGACGACGTTCGCCGCGTCGTCGTCGGCGTCCTCGACGAGCTCGGCGTCGAGCATCCGCTCGCGCGGAGCGCGCGACGGCGACTCGCTTCCGTCCTGTACTGAGCGGCGATCCGTTCCCCTCGGAGTACACCGCAGCCGAAGCAACGGCTGGCCGAAGCCACGGTTTCTGCTCAATGAAAGCTGCAATTTTCTGCGAATGACTTGGCGCTCATCCGGGTATCCGAAAATCGAGATGAGTAGGGGCGAAGCGCTGAATGAGTCCTATCTGGCCGTCCCGGAGGCCGTGCCGCTGGCCCGTCGCGC
>Ga0335073_10017421_pt1 | contig 10049 bp, 9 predicted proteins | sample Lox_Sample_22_FD_207093 | JGI IMG/M metagenome (GOLD analysis project Ga0335073, IMG submission 207093) | Soil microbial communities from Loxahatchee National Wildlife Refuge, Florida, United States - Lox_Sample_2.2 | ecosystem: Environmental > Terrestrial > Soil > Wetlands | place: USA: Florida... | reverse complement strand
CCCCGCCAGACCCTTCAGAGCCGGTGAGTCAATTCGTCGCACCCGTCATGCGGAAGCAAGGTGAGGTGAGCAATTACAACCAGGGGATCGAATATACGCAAAAACACGTTATTGCGATCTTGAATCACTTTGGACTGCAAAAGAACGCCATTATCTGCGTGGGATACTCGACCAACAAAACCGTAAGCAACGACGGCGTCGCGTTCACCGACCAGAACGGAATCGAATACGATCCGTATTCGGGCTTTCAGAGCGAACAGTCGTGCGAGAACACCCTGCCAAATCTTTGCGCGATTTCGGAGGGAAAGTTTGATTTTGCGGTCGTGGACGGCAATCACGAGGGAAGCCATCTGCGGCGCGAGACTGCGATTGTGCGCCGACTTTTGAAACCTGAAGGAATTCTTATTCTCGACGACGTTTCCGATGCTTGGACCGAAATCAAGGCGGAGTATGACAACCTCCGAACGAAAGGCTGGCGCGCGGTTGCCGCCGATGGCCGGGTCGGCGTTCTTCAGGCCGGATCGCATAGTTCCGCGCCGTCGTGAACGCCAGACGTGGGACTGGAAAGGCGGCCATCTAAGGACGGGCTACAAACCGTCGGCGCGGCGGATCTTCGCAGATGCCGGTGAACCGAATCCTAGGGTGCGATGCGTCGGGACCGGTCAAGCTACGCTTGCGACGACGGCGCGGGGTTCGGTCAAAACGGTAACCGGTCGAGAGGAACCGGAAGTCAAACTGAAAGGCGGCGATCTATGCCCAGTGGCGTCCGTGTTGTCTTGATCGGCTGTGGCAGGTTTGCTTGCGTCGCTCATATCCCGGCTCTCAAGCGCCTCGAGAGAGAGGGCCGAATACGGCTTGTCGGGCTCTGCAGCCGATCGGAGGAGTCCGTCGCGCGCGCAAGCCATTTGTACGGGCGCAAGGATATCAAGCGCTACTGCTCGCTTGAAGAAGTCGCGGGAGATCCGGATGTCGATCTCGTAGACCTGTCGTTGCCCATCGACCTCATGCCCGACGCGATCAAACTTTCTCTCGCGGCCGGCAAGCACGTGATCAGCGAGAAACCGTGTTCGCCGTCGTTGGCGAGCGGCCTCGAACTGATGAAGTTCCATGCGCGGCTCGAACGGCCGCCGCTTTGGGCCGTCGCGGAGAATTGGCGCTTTAAGAAAACGGTGAAAATCGTCGAGAATATCGTCGCCGGCGGCGCAATAGGCGAGATCCGATTCGCGGATTTTACCTATCTCGCATTCCAAAATCCGGAGAATCTACGATGGCGGGGAACACCCGAATACGTGGGCGGGTTTCTCCTCGATTCGGGCGTTCATTTCGTCGCGCTTTTGCGAAAGATTGTCGGCGAGATTGAGGAGGTCAGTGCGTCGGTGAGGCAACACCTCCCCTATCTGCCGCCGGCCGATAGCGTCACCGCGATCCTGTCGTTTGCGGGCGGCGCAGAGGGAGCTTACCGCTTGTCGTTCGCAGCGCCGTCAGCCGCAGGAGACCAAGGGCTAAGATTGATCGGCTCCAGGGGGACATTGCTTGCCGGTTTTCAACGCTTCAGCCGGCGGGATATTCGCCACAATTGGATTCGTGTCCAAAGCAACGCTGGCAGGCGGTTTATTCCGGTCACCGACGATCTGTTTGTAGCGGGCGGCGTTTACGAGACCCTTTCTCATTGCGTCGATGCAGTTCAACTCGGTACGCCATTACAGAGCACCGCGGCGCAAGCCTTGCGTGACGTTGCCGTCGTTGAGGCGATGCTCGAATCGGACCGCATCAAGCGGCCGGCGAAGCCGGCATCGCTTCTTCCGCTTATTCACGGCGGCGCTCAGACTTTAAAGACATACGGCGATGTCCTGTGCTTTAGGCCTCGCCAGGTCGCCGAGTGCAGTACGGTAGAGGATGTCAGCAACACCGTCGTCGCCGCTGGTCGTTCCGGCTTGCGGGTAAGAGCCTTCGGCCACGGATTTTCCTATGGCTCCGAAAATTCTTACCGACGACGTGGCCATTCGCCTCAATGGGCTTAATCGCATTCGGCGCCTGGACCCGGTCAAAAAGACGGTCGTCGTGGATTCCGGCGTCCGCATGGGGGATCTGACGAGATTTCTGGCTAGAGTCGGCCTTTCTCTGCCGTCGCTCCCGTTCTTGACCCAATGTTCGATCGGCGGCGCCGTAGCGACCGGCACCCACGGCACGAGTGCTCGGTGGGGCACAATGTCGGACTTCGTGCAATCGTTGACCGTCGTTGTCGCGTCTGGCGAGGTCAAGAAGATCGATCAGAGCAGCGCGCTGGACGTGAAGCGTTCGGCCGGTGTGGCGGTTGGCTGGCTGGGCGTCATCGTCGAACTGGAGCTTCAAGCGATCTCGACGCCCTGGGTTCGATTCGACGAACTTTCGATGACTGTTGACGATTTCCTTGCCCGGATGCCCGAGCTTTTGCAGCGCTACGAGCATCTTTGGGGGCACTGGAGTCTCGGCAAGGATATGGTTGTTTTGAAAGGCCTGGAAACGAGAACCGAACCTGAAAAAGGATTCAGACCCTACGTGGCCGGGGATGGGCCTTTCTGGGGTGATGAAAGCTGGAAGTCCGCGGGGGTCGGTCGAGCGAAAGCCGCCCTCCGTCGAATCGCAAATGTCCACCCGGCCGTGGCGCGGATCGCGAAAGTGGCAAGAGGTCCAAAGCGACAACAAGTTTATATGACGATGCAATACGGCGTCGCCGCTTCACGAGCGCCCATAGCGATCGAACAATTGCGCGCGTCGGACTTCGCGAGGTTGAATCCTGGTCGGGTCCTAGAGATTAAGTTTTTGAAGGGCACCGAACAATCGTATCTTGGGCCGAACGCTGGCTGTGACGCGGTTCTGTTCAATACATGGTGGGCCGTAGATGAGGCGGTCAAGCTCAATGTCTTCGATCCCTTTGAGGAGGTTATGCAGCGGATGGGCGCGCGAGCTCATTGGGGCAAACTCCACAAGCGACAAGACATTGGATACTTGCGAGCAGTATATCCAGGCTGGGACAGGTTCGAGGCCGTGCGGGCAATGTTTGACCCCGATCAAATGTTTGGCACGCTCAATCGTGCTGTCAGTCGTGAGGCAAGTCTTTCTGGATGTTGACGGATCGATGGGCTCGAGCGTCACCGAGATCGAAACTTTGCGGGATTTCGCGTTCATCGGTTAGGTCTTTGCGAGCGGTTCCGGCTCAGCGCGTCGAGGTCATCGACCCCGGATGAGGGCGCGCCGCTCGCCAGGGGTTTGCCGGGGGGCCATGTCGTTCGCGAGCAGCATCGCCGAGTCCACGCTCGCCTTCTGCTCGAAGACCCTCGACGACCTCATCCCGACAACGGATGATGAGCCGATTGTCGGGTTTCACGTCGGCAATTTTCTCGGCGCCTGGCTCAGTCATTTCGTCAATTATGTTCGTCAAAGAAATGAAAAAAACGGTTGTCGTCGATCGACCCCGACCTGACCCACCGACGGATCGAACATCCGCAAAAGGACGTACGCAGGGTTTCAGAGCGAACAGTCGTGCGAGGATGCCCTGTCGAATCTGTGCGTCCTTCGGAACGGATAGGCATGATCCTGCCACCTTGCCTGGGTCACGCCCCTTGATGGCCACAAAGCGAAGCTAAGTCTTCCGCTAGCTGCGCCCGGACCAAGGCCCGTCCCGGAGGATGGTTTCAGGCGCTCGTTCCGAATTCGGCGCGATGGTCCCGGTATGATCGGCTTAAGCTCGATGCGGCGCGCGCTGTTTCTCTTTGTCGCCCTCGTTTGCGCCGCGCCCGCGCGCGCGGAAGTGCGCATCGAAGCCAGTTCCGGAGGCGAGGCGACGTCCTTTCTCACCTATTTCGAGTTGCTGCGCCGGTCGGGCGAGCGGGTGGTCATCGACGGCCCCTGCTTTTCCGCCTGCACGCTCGTGCTTGACATCGTGCCGCTCAGCCGAATCTGCGTCACGCCGCGAGCGGTGCTTGGCTTTCATGCGGCAAAGTTGATCGACCAAATGGGCGAGGAATTTCCAGCGCCCCGGGCGACGCGGATCGTCGCCGACGCCTATCCGGCGCCGATCCGCCATTGGATCGAGCGGCACGGCGGCCTGACGAGCCGGCCGATCTTCCTGAGCGGGCGCGAGCTTGACGCCATGTACCCGCTCTGCAGGTAGAGCACGCGGCGAGGCGGGCGAATCCCTTCTCCCGTCCGCGGGAGAAGACGGCGCGAAGGATGAGGGTCCTCACCCTTCGACAAACTCCTTGCGCGAAATCCCCTGGGCGTAGAGCAGCGCGGTGAGATCGGAATGGTCGATACGGGCGTCAGCGCCGGCGGCGACTTTGGGCTTGGCGCGGTAGGCGACCCCGAGGCCGGCGGCCTTGAGCATCGCGAGATCGTTGGCGCCGTCGCCGACGGCGAGCGTCTCCACGAGCATGAGGCCCCTCGCCGCGGCGATCTCCTTCAGCGCCCCGAGCTTGGCGTCGTGGCCGAGGATCGGCTCGATCACCTCGCCGGTCAGCTTGCCGTTTCGGATCGCGAGCTCATTGGCGCGGTCCTCGTCGGCGCCGATCCGCTCGCGAACCGCGCGGGTGAACTGGCGAAAGCCGCCGGAAACGATCGCGACATAGGCGCCACGCGCCCGCATAGTGCGGGCGAGCGTCCGCGCCCCGGGGTTCAGCGTGATCCGGTCCCTGAGCACTTCGATGATGACGCTCTCGGATAAGCCGGCGAGCAGCGCAACTCGCTCGCGCAGCGCCGGCTCGAAGGCGATCTCGCCCCGCATCGCCCGCTCGGTGATCCTGGCGACCTGGTCGCCAAAGCCGGCACGAGCCGCGAGTTCGTCGAGGCCTTCCTGGCCGATTAGCGTCGAATCCATGTCCCCGACCAGGAGGCGTTTCTCCCGATGCGCGGCCGGTTGCACGATGACGTCGACCGGCTCGCCAGCCAGCGCTTCCTCGAGCGCGGCGCGGACGGCGTCGAGCGGAGCGGTGAAGAGGAGATCGGCGGCGACGCCCTCGTCGAGCCACCGCGAATCGAACGCGCCGACGCCTTGCTTAAGACGCGCGAGATAGGCATCGCTGAGACGCATCGACCGGGGATCGGCGATCAGCGTGGCGACGACCAGAGACGACGGCATGAAGCTCCCCTCGCCCCGTCCCGTCTCCCGCGCGCGGGAGAGGGGACGGCGCGCGCTCCTCATCGCAGGCCCGACCGCGAGCGGCAAGTCGGCCGCGGCGCTCATTCTTGCGGAGCGCTTCGGCGCGACGATCCTCAACGCCGATTCAATGCAGGTCTATGCGGACTTGAGAATCCTGACCGCGCGACCGACGGCGGAGGAGGAGCGACTTGCGCCGCATCGCCTGTTCGGAACAGTCGACGCCGCGGTCAATTATTCGGTTGGCCGATGGGCGCGGGCGGCGGGCGATATACTCGCCGACGTTGGCGATCGACCGGTCGTCTTCGTCGGCGGAACGGGGCTCTACCTGCGCGTGCTGACCGAGGGCCTGTCCGACGTGCCGCCGACGCCCGAAGCCGTCCGCGCTAGGATTCGGGCCGAGGCCGAGGGCCGCGCCAGCGCCGATCTCCATGCGGAGCTTGCGGGGCGCGATCCCGAGACCGCGGCCCGTCTCAACGCAAGCGACCGGCAGCGCATCATGCGCGCGCTCGAGGTCATGGCCGCGACGAAGCGTCCGCTCGCTTCATTCCTTGGCGCGCGGGCCGCGCCGCTGCTCCAGGGACACGATTGGGCGGGGATCTATCTCGCTCCCGATCGGGCCGAACTCTATCGGCGGATCGACGCTCGGTTCGACGAGATGCTCGCTGAGGGCGCGCTCGAGGAGGCCGCGCGGCTCAGGAGGCGGGGGCTCGATCCGACGCTGCCGGTGATGCGCGCCCATGGCGTCCGCCATCTCATCGCCCATCTCGAAGGCCGGATCACGCTTGCCGAGGCGGCGGCGCGGTCGAAGCTCGACACCCGCCATTACGCCAAGCGGCAATTCACCTGGGCGCGCCAGCAGATGACCGGCTTCCGGTGGGTCGCGCCCGGTGAGGCGGTCGAGGCGGGGACGCGGGCGCTCGGGGGGGCTTGAGGCGAGGGCGCGCTGCGTTGTAGCCGCGCTCGCCGAGCGCGGCAGACGCGGTCAACGACCGCGTCTACAGTCGCGCCCCGGTTTGAAGCCACCTTCCCATCAGGTACGGTGCTCGACCGACCCTGCCGGAGCGCGCCATGCCGCAAGCGAAAGCGAACGGAATCGATATCGAATATGAGAGCTTAGGCCGCGACAGCGATCCGCTCGTCCTCCTCATCATGGGCTTCGGCGCCCAGCTCATTTTTTGGCCGGAGCCGCTCTGCGAGGGGCTGGCCGCAAGGGGGTTTCGCGTCGTGCGGTTCGACAACCGCGACATCGGCAAGTCGACCCATCTCGTGGGCCTCGCGGCGCCGGACGCGCGGGCGGTGCTGGCGGAGGTCATGGCGGGCAGACGGCCGGAGGTTCCCTATACGCTCGACGACATGGCGAGCGACGCGGTCGGCCTCATGGACGCGCTTGGCGTCGAGCGCGCTCACGTCGTCGGCGCCTCGATGGGCGGCATGATCGCCCAGCTCATCGCGATCAACCATCCGAAGCGGACGAAGAGCCTCGTCTCTATCATGTCCACGACCGGACGACGCGACCTTCCGGCGGGCGATCGCGAAGCTTTGTCGACGCTGTTCCAGCCGCCCAAAAGCTCGAGCCGCGAGGATCTGATCGACATGAGCATTCTCGTCCAGAAGACGCTCGCCAGTCCGGGCTTTCCGGCGACGGAAGCAGAAATCCGGGCGACGGCCGTGCGCCGCACCGACCGCGCTCCTTATGACCCGGCCGGACTGGCGCGCCAGTCAGCGGCGTTGATCGCGGCCCCGCCGCGCAACGCCCTGCTCGCGAAGGTGCGCTGCCCCGCGCTCGTCCTTCACGGCGGCGCCGATCTGGTCGTGCCCCCGGCCGGTGGCGATGACACCGCGCAAAGCATCCCGGGCGCCGAATTGATCGTCGTCCCCGGCATGAGTCACGACTTCGGCCTGCCGCTCGTCCCGGTCTACCTCAGGCACATCGGCGATTTTTTCGAAAGCGTCGAAGCGCGGGCGGCTATCGCCGGGTGAAGCCGCATTCCTTTTCGACGTACCTGCTTTCCCAGCAGCCGGTTTCGAGGCACGACTGGAGGTATCCGCGGCAAGCAGCCATGCAGGAAAGCGAGCCGGCTTCGCTCCGGATGCAGAACTTCTGGCAGACGCTGAGGCGCTCGGAGCAGGTCTTCGCCTCGGCCGGCGAGATGAGCGCGAACGTGAGCATTCCGATCGCGCCCGCCGCAACGCCACGATGCAACAACTTTCGCATGCGCCCCCCGGTCTTCGCAAAATGCCGCCGGCCGCAGGTTAGGCGGCGGATCGCCGGTTGGCAAACAAGCCGTCCAATCGAGAGGGCTGGAAACCACGCCAAATCAGCTCCTGCGCACCGACCAGGAGTTCACGGCGCCACGGCCGTCCGGGGTCGGCGCGATATAGACGATGAGCTGGTTGTTCTCCCACCAGCCGAATTTGAGCGCCTGGCACGTCCATTCGTATCCGGCGAGGACGCCGCAGCTCTTCACTTCGGCGGAGACCGGCGGCGACCCGATGACGAGGATCGCCGCGTCCGTCGGCATGCCGGCCGCGAGTTTCATGCTCGCCTGAAAGGCGTCGAACGGCGCCGGATTCGCGCCCGAAAGAGCGGGATAGCCGCCGGCGCAGCATCCCGTGACGAACGAAGCGGCGACAAGAGTCGCAATTCGCTCGCGCATTGGCGATCTCGGCTGTCGGGCAGGCGGATCCTGTCTCATGACGCGCGGCAGCCCCGCTCCGGCGTCTCGCCGAACTCATCAATCGGACAAAGGTGTTAGCCGCCGGTTAAAAGGGCCTCGCCTTCCGCGGGCCGCGACGCTGGGCTAAATTTGCCTTATGACGACGCCAGAGAAGAAACCGCCCAAGCTCACCCTCGCCAGGGCGCGGGCCGAGCACGCACGCCTCGGGGCGGAGATCGCCGAGCACGACCGGCGCTACCACGGCGAGGACGCGCCGACGATTTCCGACGCCGAATACGACAAATTGCGCCGGAGCTATGAAGCGCTCGAAACGGCGTTCCCCGAGCTCGCCGCCGCCGAGTCGGAAAGCCGCAAGGTCGGCGCGCCGCCGTCGGAGAAATTCACCAAAGTGCGCCACGTCGTGCCAATGCTGTCGCTCGGCAACATCTTCGCCGACGACGAGGTCGAGGAATTCTGCGCCCGGGTCAGGCGCTTTCTGGGCATGAGCGCCGGCACGCTGCTGGACGTCGTCGCCGAGCCCAAGATCGACGGGCTTTCCTGCGGCCTGCGCTATGAAAACGGCGAGCTCGTCCAGGCGGCGACGCGCGGCGACGGCTACGAGGGCGAGGACGTGACCGCCAATGTCCGCACGGTGGAAGCGATCCCGAAGCGGCTTAAGGGCGCGCCGAAGGTTTTCGAGGCCCGCGGCGAAGTCTACATGCGCCACAGGGATTTCGCCGCACTCAATACGCGCCAGGCGGAGGCGGGAAGGCCGGTGTTCGCGAATCCGCGCAACTTCGCCGCTGGCTCGCTTCGCCAGCTCGATCCGCGCATCACCGCGGAGCGCCCGCTCCAGTTTTTCGCTTACGCGTGGGGCGAGATCAGCGAGCCCTTCGCCTCGACCCAGTTGGGCGCGATCGAGGCGATGCGCCGGTTCGGCCTGCCGACTAATCCCCTGACCCGGCTATGCCACACGACCGCCGAACTGCTCGAACGCTATCACGCGATCGAGGCGCAAAGGGCGACGCTCGGCTATGACATCGACGGCGTCGTCTACAAGGTCAACGATCTCGCGCTCCAAACACGGCTCGGCTTCATCTCGCGCTCGCCGCGATGGGCGGTCGCGCACAAGTTCCCGGCCGAGAAGGCGATGACGGTTGTCGAGGCGATCGACGTCAACGTCGGCCGCACTGGGGCGCTCACTCCGATCGCCAAGCTCAAGCCGGTGACCGTCGGCGGGGTCGTCGTTTCCAACGCCACCCTGCACAACGAGGACGAGATCGCGCGCAAGGACGTGCGGGTCGGCGATACGGTCGTGGTGCAGCGCGCCGGCGACGTGATCCCGCAGATCCTCGAAGTCGTGCTCGACAAGCGGCCGCCGGGCGCAGCCCCTTATGAGTTCCCACATGTCTGCCCGGTCTGCGGCTCGGCGGCCTTGCGCGAAATCGACGAGAAGACGGGCGAGGCCGACGTCGTGCGCCGCTGCACCGGCACGCTCGTCTGTCCGGCGCAGGCGGTCGAGGGCCTGAAGCATTTCGTGTCGCGCAACGCCTTCGACATCGAGGGGCTCGGCGAGAAGCTGATCGAGCTTTTCTTCGCCGAGGGCCTGATCCGCACCCCGGCCGATATCTTCACCTTGCAGGCGCGGGACGGCCAGGGTCGTCCTCCCCTGCGCGAGTGGGAGGGCTTCGGCGAGACCTCGGCGCGCAACCTGTTCAACGCCATCGACACGCGCCGGACGATCGCCCTCAACCGCTTCCTCTACGCGCTTGGCGTTCGCCATGTTGGCGAGACCAACGCGCGGCGCCTCGCCCGCCATTTCGGCGACTGGGCGCCCCTCCGCGCCGCCGCGCGCGCGCCCGACGCCGCCGAAGAACTATCGGGGATTGGAGGAATCGGGCCGGTGGTCGCCGAGGCGATCGCCGATTTCTTCGCCGAGCCGCGCAACGAGGCGGCGCTCGACGCGCTCTTGAAGGAAATCACGATCGAGCCGATGGAGGCGGTCGCCGCCGGCCATCCGCTCGCCGGCAAGACGATCGTCTTCACCGGATCGCTCGAGCGGATGACCCGCGACGAAGCCAAGGCGATCGCCGAGCGGCTCGGGGCCAAGGTCTCGGGCTCCATCTCGGCCAAGACCGACCTCGTCGTCGCCGGCCCGGGCGCCGGCTCGAAGCTCGCCAAGGCGCGGGAGCTCAACATCGAGACGATCGACGAGGAGGAGTGGATCAGGCGGGCCGGGCCGGGGTAGGAAAGTC
>Ga0335073_10017420_pt1 | contig 10050 bp, 9 predicted proteins | sample Lox_Sample_22_FD_207093 | JGI IMG/M metagenome (GOLD analysis project Ga0335073, IMG submission 207093) | Soil microbial communities from Loxahatchee National Wildlife Refuge, Florida, United States - Lox_Sample_2.2 | ecosystem: Environmental > Terrestrial > Soil > Wetlands | place: USA: Florida... | reverse complement strand
AGATCCCGCCGGGGATCGAGATCAACCCGTCGATCCGGCTGATCCATCGTCGCGACGACCTCTACCCGGACGCCGGCGCCTTCCGCCCGGAGCGCTTCCTCGTCGAGGACCCGCCCGACACGTACACGTGGATCCCGTTCGGCGGCGGCACGCGCCGCTGCCTGGGGGCGAGCTTCGCGCTGATGGAGATGCGGATCGTGGTGGCGCGGGTGCTCGAGCGGGCGGTCGGTTTGCGGGCCGCTGATCCGCGGCCAGCGAAGGTTCAATTCCGCGGGATCACGCTGGCGCCGAGGGACGGGGCGCGGGTGGTGTTGGATCGCCCGCCGGCGGTGGCGGTCGCGCCGGCGGCGGCGGTCGGCGCGTCCGAGTCCGCCCCCGCGACCGCGTAGCCCCGCCGACGGGCGCCCTAGCCACCCCGAGGCAGGCGCCCTAGCCACCCCGAAACAGGCGCCCTAGCCACCCCGCGGCGGGCGCCCCAACCACCCCGCGGCGGGCGCCCCAGCCACCCCGCGGCCCGGCGTTTGGGAAGAAACTTGGACATATTCCGGGTTTCTTCCCACGCGGTCACTCCCCCCGCGCCACCGGGCGCCCGGGATCCGTGATCCAGTCGCTCCACGAGCCGACGTAGAGCGCGGCCGGAATGCCGGCAACCTCGAGAGCCAGCACCTCGTGCGCGGCCGCCACCCCCGAACCGCAGTAGGCGCCGACCGCGACGCCCGCGTGCGCGCCGGCGCCGGCGAATCGCGCGCGCAGTGTGTCCGCGTCCAGGAATCGCCCGGCAGCGTCGACGAGATCTGTCACCGGCACGTTCACCGCCCCGGGGATGTGCCCCGCCACCGGGTCGATCGGCTCGCTCTCGCCCCGGAAGCGCTCGGGCGCCCGGGCGTCGAGCAGCACTCCCTCGCGTGCCAGCGCGGCCGCGGCGCCGGCGTCGAGCAGCGGCATCCCGCCGGCGCGGGGCACGAAATCCCCAGGCTCGACCCTCGGCACATCCCGCTCGATGGCGAGCCCGGCGGCTAGCCAACCACTGAAACCCCCATCAAAAACACTGACATCCGGATGCCCGTAGTAGCGGAGCAGCCACCACGCCCGCGCGGCCGCCACCGAATTGCCGGCGTCGTAGACGACCACCGGCCGCGAGCCCGACACGCCGGCCGCGCGCATCGCCTCGCCGAAGGCGTCGGCCGAGGGGAGCGGATGGCGGCCGCCGGCGCCCGGTGGCGACGCCAGCGCCGTGTCGAGGTCGACGAACACCGCGCCCGGGATGTGGCCCTGCTGGTACAGATCGAACCCCGGAGGACCCCCGAGCTCCCAGCGGACGTCGAGCAGCGTCGCACCGTCTGGCAGGTCTCCGGCAGAGAGCAGCGTCACGGCCGGTTCCCGATCGCGTACTGGAGGATCGACAGGTCGGTGAGCCATTCGACGGGCGCCTTGTCGTCGGTGTAGACGGCGCCGCCGCGCAGGGCCGGTCCGACCTGGGCGGCGACCTGTTGCGCAAGCGGGCGCAGCGGGGCCGGAACTGCCAGGTGCGCGAACGACAGCGGCCTGGCGCTCGCGATCACAAGCGAGTTCGCGTCGCCGGCGACGTCGCGCGCGACCACTCCGAACACCGCGTGCAGGGTCGCCGAGACGACCTTCTCGAGCGCGTCCGAGCCCGGAATGTGCCCGACGTTCACGATCACGACGCCTCCCGGGTTCAGGTGATCCCGGATCAGCGCGAAGAACTCGCGCGTCACCAGATAGAACGGGATGTACGGCTGGCGGTAGGCGTCGAGGAAGATCGCGTCGTAGCGAGCGTGGTTGGCCTCGAGCCAGGGGCGGGCGTCGGCCGTGTACAGGTGCAGGCGGGGACCGCTCAGACCGAAGTACCGGCGCCCTATCGAGGTCAGCTCTCCGTCGATCTCGACCGCGTCGACGCGCGTGTTGGGGAAGTAGTGGCCGTAGGCCCGCGCCACCGTCCCCGCCGCATCCCCCAGGATCGCGATCCGCCGTGGCGGCGTCGGCGCGGCCGCGAACGGGAGCACGAGGAAGTTGTCCCAATAACCGCCGGTGAGGTAGCTCCCCGGGCGATAGAGCGAGTGGACGGCGACCCCTTCGTTGAGCTCCAGCCAACGCTCGCCGCTCGGAAACTGGAGGACGCGCGCGTACTGATACTGCGTCTCGGTCGAGTAGACGACGCGAGCGCCGGCCACGTCGGCGCCGATCGCCGCCGGCGGGATCGCCAGCAACCCGGCGATGCCCGCGGCGACCGCCAGGAACCGCCACGATCCGCTGCCAAAGGCGGCGACTACAGCGAGCATGACCGCGAATACGAGGAACGTCCGGTGCGTGCCGATCAGCGGGATCAGAAGCAGCGCGGCCAGGAAGGTGCCGAACAACGATCCCGCGGTCGAGATCGCGTACAGCCGCCCGGTGACGGTGCCGGTGTCGGCAACGCGACCCACCGCGAGCCGGTTCGCGTAGGGCGCGACCATCCCGAGCAGCACCACCGGGACGGCGACCAGCACGAGCACGGCCGCGAGCGACCCGAGGAACCCGCCGATCGACAACGTGCCGAGCGCCTTGACCGCCTCGCTGAGGAACGGGTCCGAGACGAACGGCACGATCGCGAGCAGGACCGCCGCGCACAGGACGATCGCGCACAGCCCGGGCAGGTCCGCGTGGCGGTCGGCCAGCCGGCCGCCGACCGCGTAGCCGACCGAAAGCGCGACGAGCACGGTCGCGATCGTGTTCGCCCAGATGATCGTCGAGGCTCCGAAGTACGGGGCGAGCAGGCGCGCGGCGGCGATCTCAGCGCCGAGGCTGGCCGCGCCGACGAAGAACGCGACCGCCCGCAGCCGCGAAAAGGAGACCGAGGCAGCCGCCCGCGGATGGCTATGACGTCGCCCGCGCCCCACCGCCTGGCGGCTCTTGGTCGTCGCGCTCACGTCGAGGCTAAAGCGTAGACCCCGCTGGACATCGGTCAGCATCCGTACACAAGGGGTTCAGCTTCGGCCGCGCGAAGTCGATTAGACGTTTTGCGGGAAATCAACCGACCGCGGGTGCCATGGCAGAGGTCTTCGTCGCACGACAGCCGATCTTCAACCGGTCTCTTCACGTGGCCGGCTACGAGCTTCTGTTCAGGGGCGGCGAGGTGCCGCACGCGCTGGTCGCCGACCCCGAAGGGGCGACTGCGTCGGTCGTGCTCAACTCGTTCACCGAGATCGGGCTCGAGCGGCTCGTCGGCCGGAACCCCGCGTGGGTCAACGTCTCACGCGAGTTCGTGCTCAGCGGCCTCGCCGGCACGCTCCCACCCAGCGTGGTCGGGCTCGAGATCCTCGAGAACGAACTGCTGGACGAGCGCTTCGTCCACGCGCTGATCGAGCTCAAGCGCCAGGGCTACCGGCTCGCCCTCGACGACTTCCAGTACACGGTCAGCGCCGAGCGGCTGCTCGGCCTCGTAGATGTCGTCAAGCTCGACCTGGTCGAGATGGGGCACGAGCGGCTCAAGCGCGAGGTGGCTCGCCTCAAGTCCTACGGCGTGGCCCTGCTCGCCGAAAAGGTCGAGACCCGCGAGGATCACGCCTGGTGCGTCGAGCACGGCTGTGACCTGTTCCAGGGCTTCTTCTTCTGCCAGCCCGAGCTCGTGCACAAGCGCGGGATCGTCGCCAACCGCGCGGCCATGCTCGAGGTCGTCGCGGCCCTCCAGGATTCGACCGTCCAGCTCGCCCAGCTCGAGCGCAAGATCAGTCGTGACGTGGCGCTGTGCTTCCGGCTGCTGAGCTACATCAACTCGGCGTTCTTCGGGCTCCGGTTCGAGATCAGCTCGATCGGCCAGGCGCTCGCGCTGCTCGGCGTCGAGAACCTCCGGCGCTGGGCGACGCTCACCGTGCTGGCGAGCATCGACGGCAAGCCGCCCGAGCTGACCGTGACCGCCCTGGTCCGGGCGCGCTTCTGCGAACTCGCCGGCGAGCAGCTCCCCGGGCCTCGTCCCGGAGAGCTGTTCACGCTCGGCCTGTTCTCGGTGATCGACGCGCTGATGGACTCGCCGATCGAGGACGTGATCGCGCTGATCCCGTTCCCTCCGGACATGCGCGCGGCGCTCGTCTCCCGCGCCGGCGACAAGGGCGCGCTGCTCGACTCGGTGACCGCGATCGAGTCAGGCGACTTCGACCGCGCACGGCAGCTGGTCCCGGACGCCGGGGCGCTGTACCTCCGATCGCTGATGTGGGCGAACGACGCCGCCGGCCCGCTGTTCCAGCAGGCCGGGCTCGCCGACGCTCGCCCCCACGCCGCCTAGCGGCGCCGCTCAGCCTGAGACCGTCGCCGCGCCGTACTGCTCCAGGAGCCCGCGCCACCCGCCGGGGGAGTCGAAGCTGTCGCGCATCTTGCCCATATCGTCCCCGTACGCGTCGAGTCCGCGGTGCTCGAGCTCGACTCGCGTCCGGTCTGGACCTTCGGCCGAGAACGTGACCTCGACCTCGGTCCACACGTCGGCGTCGTAGGCCCACTCGCTGCTGAGCTGCCAGGAGAGCACGAGCCGCCTCGGCGGAGCCCAGACCAGCACCTTGCCCCAGTCGCATTCGCTGCCGTCGACGCCGCGCTCGTACCAGCGCCCGCCCTCGCGCGGTTCGATGACCGCCGCGTCCAGCTCAGCTTCGCCGATGTGGTGGCCGCGCGGCCACCAGCTGTTGAAGCCGGCGGTGAACGTCGAGAATGCCTGCTCGGGCGAGACCGCCACCGTGATCGCGTGGCGGACGGCTGTGTCTGTCGTCATGTTCCCTCCTGTTGTTGCTCCTCGGCCGCGGCGCGGAAGCTCGCGAGCGCCTGGCCCCAGAACGAGTCGAAGTACTCGCGCAGCGCCGCCACCGCGGCCGGATCGACCTGGTAGACGCGCCGCGTGCCCGACGCGCGGTCGAACACGAGGCCAGCGTCCTTCAGCACCTTGAGGTGCTGCGAGACCGCCGGGCGGCTGACCGGGAGCTCCTGCGCGAGCTCCCCCACGGCCAGTGGACCGTCGGTGAGCCGCTCGAAGATCTCCCGCCGGGTCGGATCGCCGAGAGCGTGGAGCGCCTGCTCTTGTCGGTAAGTCCCCACGAACGGTAAGTCTAGCCTTACGGAGTCTGTTGAGTCAAGCCTCGGAACGATTCATTAGCCGCGCTCGACCACACCCATAAGGACAAGGTCCGTAGTCAGGAGCCACGGCGGCTGATACACACACCAGCGACCGTGCTCCTCTACGACTCCCGCGTGTCAGGCAACTGCTACAAGGTCCGGCAGCTGTTCGCGCATCTGGGGATCGAGTACGAGCGCCACGAGGTCGACGTGATCGATCGGTCGGGCCGCCTCGAGTTGCTGGGCGCGCTCAACCCCGCGCTCCGTGTCCCGACGCTCGTGTTCGACGACGACCGCTCGATGGGCGAGTCCGACGCGATCATGTTCTACTTCGCGGAGGGCACGCCGTACCTGCCCGATGACCGCTTCGAACGCGCGCAGGTGCTCCAGTGGCTGTTCTTCGAGCAGTACAGCCACGAGCCGAACATCGCGGTGGCGCGGTTCTGGCTGATCGCCGGCATCACGCCTTCAGAAGCCGACGCCGAGGCCAAGCGACGCGGCGGCACGGCGGCGTTGAAGGCCATGGAGGGACACCTGGCCCAACGTGACTACCTCGTGGCCGATCGCTACACGATCGCCGACATTGGCCTGTACGCCTACACGCACGTCGCCCCGGAAGGCGGGTTCGACCTCGACCTCTACCCCGCCATCCGCGCCTGGCTCGACCGCGTCGCGGCCCAGCCGGGGCACATCAACATCACCGACTGACGCGGCCGGCGCTGGACGCCGCGCTGTTGCGGCGTCTGGCTTGGATTAACCTTCAGGCACCGTGGATCGCCGTATCGGCTTCTTGATCATGGGTGTGGTCTTCTTGGAGCCCTTCCTCGTGGGAATCTGGATTGCGGTCGGCTCCGGACGGCAGAGGCGATCGCATTTCTGGGTTCGCGCGTTACTCGCCGTCCTTGCTCTGCCCGCGTTGATGGGCGCTCTCGATGGGCTCAGCCGCCTGCGCGTGCCATCGCTCGAGACCGCCGTCGAGTCGTCACTGACGTTGTTGTTCCTGATCGGCGTCGTTGCCTTGATGTTTGTCCCTGGCCTGCTGTACCTCCCTTCGGATCCGTCATCGGGGCCGTCTGACTCCGATGGTGGCGGCGGCCCCGGTCCGGGACACCCACGCCCGTCGCCCGGCGGCCCAGGTGGAGGCGTTCCGCTGCCGGATGCCGACCAGGCGCGCGCACGGGTCCGTGACCACCGCTCGCCGAAATTGCATGACCTGAAGCGGCGCAGGCGTGCGCACGAGCCCCGGCGCACACCAGCGGCATCACCGACTGAAGCTCCGTCTCAGCGCTTGCCGTGGACGACGCGCCGCGGCAGCCGCACCGGCGAGAACTTCTCGACGACGAGGCCTGCGAACAGCCGCGGATCGGCCTTGGCGATCAGCCGGACCAACTCGATCCGCTCCCCCGCCGTCAGACGACCCCTCCGCCCGCCGGCCACGCGGACAAGCGTGATCAGACGCCGCCGCTCGTGCGGCTCGAGCCGGTGCCAGTGCCGGCGCGCGAGCATCACGACCTGAGCCGCCGCCATCAGGCGGGCCATCGGAATCAGCTTTGCGGTCTTGACCACTTTGCTTGCCACGTCACCGAGTGTAGGAAGGCGAACAACTACGCTCCACAGATGCCTCTGGCCGCGCTCGAGCGCCCTGCCGATGGCGACCCCGCCGGCCTGCTCGTCCTCCACCACGGGCGCGGCAGCGACGAGCAGGATCTGATGGGTCTCGCCGGCGTGCTCGACCCTGACAGGCGGTTCCTCGTCGTCACCCCGCGAGCGCCGCTCCAGTTGCCCGGGTCGCCCGGATATCACTGGTACCTGGTCCCTCGGGTCGGCCACCCCGACCCAGACAGCTTCCGCGCCGCGTTCGCCGAGCTCGCGGCGCTCCACGACCAGCTGTGGGAGCGGACCGGCATCGGCCCCGACCGCACTGTCCTCGGCGGCTTCTCGATGGGGACCGTGATGAGCTACGCCCTCGGCCTCGATGGCGGCCGGCCGGCGCCGGCCGGGATTCTGGCGTTGTCGGGATTCATCCCGACCGTCGACGGCTGGGAGCCGTCGCTCGAGGATCGAACCGGCACGGGCGTCCTGATCGCGCATGGTCGCCTCGACCCGGTGATCCCGGTCACGTTCGCACGCCAGGCTCACGAACTGCTCGAGCAGGCCGGCTTCGACGTCGACTACCGGGAGTCCGACGCGGGACACAACGTCGATCCGGGCGACATCCCGCGAATCGTCGCCTGGCTCGACGTGGTCCTCGAGGCGGACTGAGCGGGGCGGCGGGTCCGGCGCCGCCCCGCAGATCAGATCACGTCGCTCAGTGCCCGCGCTCCGGCTCGCCGGTGCTCGGATTCAGGATCAGCTCCTTCGCGAGGGGGCGCGTGAAGTCGAACATCCCCGCGAGGTCGAACTTGATCCCCTCCGAGCGGTCGAGGCGCGAGAGAACCTTGTCGGCCGAACCCGGGATCCCCGGCAGATGCCAGTTGTACTCGATGAAGTTGATGATCGAGGCCTGGTCGGTCAGGTTGCTGTCGACGTGGTTCACGCGCGCGTAGGGCGAGATCACCAGCATCGGGAGCCGCGGGCCGAAGCCGCAACGCCCCTGCTCGCCGGCGAGGGGCGCCTTCGTCTGCGGGGTCGGCCCGCACTGGCCCGAGGTCGGGAGCGTGAACGTGGTATTGGTCAGATTATCGGCCGGCGACAGCGACGGGTTCCTGACCCCGCTGTACACATGGTCATACCAACCATCCGAGTCGTCCCAGTTGACGATCACGACCGTGCTCTTCCAGTCGGGCGTACGCATCAGCGAGTTGATCTCGTCGGTGACGAACGCCTGCTCATCCGCCGGATCCGAGTAGCCGGGATGGCCATCCTGGTAGCCCGGAGCCTTCAGGAAGCTGACGGCCGGCAGGGCTGAGGCCGGCAGCCTGCCGGCGTGGATCGCGGCCACGAGCTGGTCGAAGTCGCTCGTGTCGTACTGATGGTTCGGGGTGTTGAACTGCGGGACCCCGCTGGCGTAGGACTGAGTGTCTCGACCGATCTCCTTGAGACCCGCCAGCGTGTCCTGGCCGGCACCGTTCCCAGACACGGTCAGGTGATGGGGGTTGGCGGTCGAGGCGTAGAACTCGAATGGCTCGTGGTGCGGGATGTAGTCGTCCTTGTAGCCCCACTGACCGGTTCCGCCGAGCGCCACGCCGACCGGGTGCACCGCGTCGCATAGCGCCTGGTTGGATGCGTTCGGCGGCACGTTCTTGCCGGTGAAGGCGCCCGAGAACTCGTCCGGGATGAAGTCGGAGGTCGCCTGTCCGGGGTGACCGGTGGCGGCGGAGGCCGTCGCGAACGTCGTCGTCGGGTCGAACCCGCCCTCGAACCAGCCCCAGGAGAGGCCGGCTTTGTTCAGCACATCGCCGATGTTCTCGCCGCCCAGGGCAACCGCGTCGCGCGTCGAGCAATCGTCCCAGTAGGGCTGCGCATCGCTGGTCAGCGAGAAGCCGCCCTTGCCGTCGGGCGTGAGGTCGCCGTCGGGCGAGGTCGCGGTCGATACCGACGGGCTGTTGGCCATGTGGGTCGTGTCGACGTTGCCCGTGTCTCCGGCGGTGACGTTGATCGCACCCGGCGCAGACGGCCCGAACGTGACCCCGAACGAGTAGTCCTCGAGCGAGTAATGCTGGGCGTAGTTCCACATCGCCGTGACCGTGTTGCCGTCGTAGTAGTCCATGACCTGGGACGCCAGGCACGGGGCTCCACCCGGGCTCGTGCTACCGGCGTCGGTGCCGGTGCTCTGGACGAAGTGGTCCATCTTCCCGCCGTCGAACGCCTGCTGCTCGTCGCTGTAGTCGTGGTCCTGGTCGCACGTGAGCTGACCACCGGCGTCACCGGTGAGGCCGGTCGCGCTGCTGTCCAAGCGGCGGGGCTGGTCCTCGTTGGGGTTGCCCGTGAGCAGATTGGTCTTGTGGCGCAGGCGCGGCGGCAGCGAACGGCTGGTCGCGGGGGTCAGCCCGTCGACCGCGGGCGTGCCCTTGGCCGCGTGGAATCTCCGTCCGTCGGTGTTGGCGGCCTTGGGATAGGTGCCGAAGTAGTGGTCGAACGATTCGTTCTCCTGGAAGATCACGACGACGTGCTGGATCGGCGTCGCCGTTTTGGAGGCGTGGCCGCTGCCCCGATGGTGCGACCCGCCGGTCGAGGCCTGCGCCACCGCGACACCGAGCCCCGCGAGGCCCAATGCCGCGAGCAACAGCACGAGTGTGCGCCTACGTGCCATGGAACATCTCCTCTCCCCGTGTCTCGCCGATGACGGCCGCGGACGATCTGGCAGGGAGTTCTAACCGACTTCGCCGCCGGACGCGGCTAGACCGTGGCCAGCCCGGACCCGACCCAGTCCGATCCGCCCTGCGCACCTCGCGGCGCGAAGAAGTAGCCGCCACCGACGGGCGTGATGTAGTCGGTCATAGGCTCTGCCTCGAGCCGCGTCTGGATCGTGGCGAACTGGCGCGCGGGGTCCTGGTTGATCGCGACGAAAACCAGGCCTTGGTCGAGGTTGCCGGCCTCGTCCACCCCACGGTGGTAGTTGTATCCGCGTCGCAGGATCTTTTGATCGGCCGTCGCCGCCGTCCGCGGGTTCGCGAGCCGGATGTGCGCGGTCAGCGGGATGCGCTTGCCGCCCGGATCCGAGGCGTAGTCGGGGTCCTGGAACTCGCCGGTTCCGCCGAGCGGCGCTCCGGAAACGCGATCGCGGCCGATCATCTGCTCCTGCTCGAGCATCCCGACCCGATCCCAGAACTCGACGTGCATGCGGATCGTGCGGACGATGAAGTACGTGCCGCCCGTCGCCCACGCCGGCTCGCTGCTCCCGGGCTGGACCCAGATCAACTGGTTCATCGTCGCCGCGTCGTTCACGTCCGGGTTCGCCGTCCCATCGCGGAATGCGAACAGGTTGCGGCGGCTGTTCCTCACCGTTGGTCCGCG
>Ga0335073_10017419_pt1 | contig 10050 bp, 4 predicted proteins | sample Lox_Sample_22_FD_207093 | JGI IMG/M metagenome (GOLD analysis project Ga0335073, IMG submission 207093) | Soil microbial communities from Loxahatchee National Wildlife Refuge, Florida, United States - Lox_Sample_2.2 | ecosystem: Environmental > Terrestrial > Soil > Wetlands | place: USA: Florida... | reverse complement strand
GCGTGCGCCCGCTGAACTCGATGCCGAGGTACCAGCCGAGCCCGCTCGCGGGCGCATCGACCAGCACATACGGGATCATCTCCCGCGGGCGGCCGGGAAGCGGCCGTGCGTAGGGGCTCGAGGTGCCCTCCCAGGCGTCGCCTTCGCGGAGCGTATCGCGATGCGTGCCCGCGGAGGAGGGAGCGTCCGCGCCCTTCTCGACCCAGAAACGCTCGAGGGTGGCGCGCGGGTCGATGGCAAAGTCGAAGCGCCACGTGGGTACGAGTGGCAGCCACAGCGGCTCGCTGCCGCGGTTCTCGATGAGCACCGTGTGCTCGAGAGGGCCGAAATCGGCACGCGCGCGCCAGCGCCACGTCAGCCGCAGCGCCGGTGCCACGCTCTCGTAGACGAGATCGATCTCGCGCGGTTCGAAGCGGCACGCCGCTGCATCGAGCCGCCACTCGAGCGGCTGTGAGCGGCTGTCGATCCCGAGATGGGCCGGGAGTCTCTCGGCGGCCCCGCCGGCCCACACGAGCCCGCCGCCGGCCAGTGTGCGCAGGCGCGGGCCCTCGGCGGCGGCCTCGATGAGGATGCGGACGTCGGTGGTGGCGAGCGTCGCGCGCAGCGCCGGCGGCTCCGCCGCCGGCGCCCGGGCGGCCAGGGCGCAAACGACGGCGCAGGCGCCGCAGCGGACGAAAGCGGAGGCGCGGCGGTGCCGGCCCGGCCGCAGTGGAGGGCCCGGGGGCCTCAGTTGCGCGGCGTCATCGACTTGAGATATCAAGACGGCATCACCGCGTCATGCGGGCGGCGGAGGTGGATATGCGCTTCTCCCATGCTGTGCTCGCGGCGCTGCCCGTGTTCCTGCTCGGGGCCGCGCCGGTCCGCGGTGAGCCGCCCCCGGCACCCGGAACCGCGGCGGTCTGGACGACCAGGGAAATCAAGTTCGTCTATCAGGGCTTCACCACCCAGTACAGCTGTGACTCGCTACAGGAAAAGGTCAAAGGATACCTGCTCAAGCTCGGCGCGCGCTCCGATCTCGAGGTGCGCGGCTACGGCTGCACCCAGCCGACGGCGCCCGATCCTTTCGCCGGTGTCAGCATCCGCATGAGCGTGCTGCAGCCGGCGGCCGGTTCGGCCGCACCGTCGGTGGCCGCGCACTGGAAGGAAGTCGACCTTGTGGGCGATCGTGATCCGGCGAGGGCGGCCGCCGAGTGCGAGCTCATCGACCAGTTCGGCCGCAAGGTGCTGCCGCTGTTCACGACGCGCCACATCGAGCGTGGCAGTCCCTGCGAGTATCGCAACGTCATTCCGGGCGGCACGCAGCTCAAGGCCGAGGTGTTGATCGCGGACGGCGGAGCGCCCGTGGCATCGCGCTAAGTCCGCCAGCCGATCCCGCATCGACGCCGCCGAACGCATGATCCAGGCTCGCTCCTTCGGCATCGTCGCTCTGAGTTTGCTCGCCGCCGCTGGCGCGCGATCGGCCGGGGCGTCGGGTGGCCCGGCAGCGGCCGCGACACCGGGTACGGTGGTTTCCGGCAAGGCGCGCTTCGAGTTCCTGACGCCCTCGCTGGTGCGTCTCGAGTACGCCGCCGGGGGCGCGTTCGTCGATGCGCCGACCGCGGTCGTCGAGCGGCGCGACTGGGCGCCGGTGGCGGTCGGATCCCGCGAGCAGGACGGCTGGCTGGTCGTCACGTCCACCGTCCTGACGGTGCGTTACCGGCTCGGATCCGGGGCATTCAGCGCCGGCAATCTCTCGGTCGCCTGGAACGACCGCGCCGGCCTCACGCACGTCTGGCGTCCGGGCGACCCCGATCCCCGCAACCTCGGCGGGCTCACGTATTCGCTCGATAACATCGCCGCCGCCAACCTGCCGCGCGACGGCATGGATCTCGCCAATCCCGTGGGCGACTCGATTCCCGGGATCGACCTGGTGCTGCCCGAGGCGAAGCCGGGACTCTTGAGCCGCAGCGGCTACGCCTTCATCGACGACAGCGAGACGCCGGTGTGGAACGCGCAGCGCCGCTGGATCGAGCCGCGGCGGGCGAAGGGGCAGGACTGGTACCTGTTCGCCTACGACCGCGACTACCCGCGCGTGCTCGGGGAGTACGCGCGGCTCTGCGGACCGATCCCGATGATCCCGCGCTACGTGCTCGGGCCGCAGATCACCGATTTCAACTTCGAGTACTTCCCGGGGAGCGAGGAGTCGCGCCGCGCCGATTTCCGCCGCTACGACCAGCGCTACCTGCTCGGGGAAGTCGACCGCATGCGCGCCGCGCACATTCCCTTCGACACGCTGGTGCTCGACTTCGCCTGGCACAACTACGGCTGGGACGGCGGCTACGACTGGAGTCCGCTCTTTCCCAGGCCGCTCGAGCTGATGCAGGCGCTGCACGCGCGCGGGGTGCACTTAAGCCTCAACGATCACCCCGGCTACATCCACACCGACGAGAGCATTCTCTCCTTCGACGACAGCCACACTCCCGAGGTGCTCGCGGCACTCGGCCGGCCGCCGCTCGCGAAACCCGCGTTCGATCTCGACCTGTCGCGGGGCTGGAGCTTCTCCACCGACCCGCAGAAGGGACACTGGCGGGCGATCCGCATCGGCGTGCCGTGGCAGGAGCAGGGCTACGCGCACTACCGCGGTATCGGCTGGTACCGCAAGCGCGTGACGCTGCCGGCGCAGCTGCCCGCGAAGCTCTATCTCTATGTCGGCGAGGTGCGCAGCACCTACCGGCTGTTCGTCAACGGCAAGGAGGCGGCGGTGAGCCCGCTGCACTGGCCGCAGCGCGTCACCACCGCCGAAATCACTCCATATGTCGTCGCCGGTGCGAGCAACGAGCTGCTGCTGCGGGTGGAGCCGGACGCGCAGGCGCAGCCCCCGGAGCAGCGCGACGGCATCCTGATGGGACCCGTGGCGATCCGCGACCTGCCGCGGCCCGGCCGCATCTACTTCGATCTCTCCGAGCAGAAACAGGCCGAGATCTCCATGCGCGAGCTGCACGGGCCGCTCATGCAGCAGGGGGTCGACTTCTGGTGGGTCGACGGCGGCAGCGGCGCGGTCGACATGCCGGGGCTCAACAAGCAGCTCTGGACCAACAAGGTGTTCTACGACTTCAGCGCCGCGCACACCGGCCGCCGCGCCTTCATCCTCGGGCGCTACGGCGACTGGGGGAGCGAGCGCTATCCGGGCTTCTTCACCGGCGATACCTACTCGGAATGGCCGGTGCTCGCCTACGAGGTGGCGTTCTCCGCGCGCGGCGGCAACGTGCTCGTGCCCTGGATCAGCCACGACATCGGCGGCTTCCACGGTGCGAAGATCGATTTCGATCTGTACGCGCGCTGGATCGAGTTCGGCGCTTTCAGCGGCATTCTGCGCATGCACAGTGCGCACGAGAACCCGCGCGAGGGCAACCTGCGCATGCCCTGGACCTACGGGCCGCGGGGCATCGCGCTCATGAGGAAGTACTTTACGCTGCGCACGCAGCTGATTCCCTATATCTATACGTACGCCTGGCGCGCGCATCGCGACTCGCTGCCGCTGCTGTCGCCGCTGTATCTCGTGTACCCGGAAGCGGAGGAGGCCTACCGGCACCCGCACGAGTACTTCTTCGGCGCCGAGCTGCTGGTGGCTCCGGTGCTGAACGCGGACGGGCGGGTCACCGTGTGGCTGCCGCCCGGGGACTGGCTCGACTTCTTCACCGGTGAGCACTTCGCGGGCGGACAAACGCTCACGGCGCACTACGCGGTCGATGCGACGCCGGTGTTCGTGCGCGCCGGCGCCCTCATTCCCGAGCAGCCGCCGGGTGAGACCTCGGACGCGCCGCCGCCCGATCGCCTGATCCTCAACGTCTACGGGTCCGGCGGCGGGCGCTTCGAGCTTTACGAGGACGACGGCAGCTCGCTGAATCCCGACGCAGCGGATGCGCACGCTACGACGCGCATGACGCACACGGTGACCGCGGATGGCATGCAGCACCTCACGATCGAGCCGGCGCGCGGGACCTACGCCGGGCAGCCGGCGCGCCGCTCCTACGAGCTGCGGCTGCATGGGGCCGGGAAACCCGCGCGCCTCACGGTCGACGGCCGCAGCGCCGGCGGCTGGAGCTTCGCGGCCGACGGCACGGCCGTCGCGCAGCTGCCGGCGCACCCGGTCGGCGAGGAGCTGCGCATCGACTGGCGGTAGCGGCGCCTACCCCGCGAGCGTGAAAAAGGTCGAATACTCCTCGGCGTCGATCTCGACGTACGGAAGCAGCGTGAGCGGCGTCGCGCCGGCGCGCATCTCCCAGCGGCGTGGCGCCGCCTGGTGCGCGGCGAGCAGCTCGGCGCGCGTCGGGCGCGGCCGCCCGGCGCCGGTGCTCACCGGGAAGAGCACCAGGGGACCTGCGAGCAGGGCGACGATGTCCGGATGCTGCCGGTCGATCGCCTCGAGGCGCTTCGCGCGCGGCAGCTCGAGATCGATGCGATCGCCGTCGCGCCACTCGCGCGCGAGCGCGGCGAACGTCCCGGGCTCGGCGCTTCCCGTCCAGCGCCGTCCGTTCACTTCGATGCGGGCATGCTGCGCCCACGCCGGAATCCGCAGCCGCAGCGTGAGCGCGCACGGCTGCGAAGCCGCGAGCGCCAGCGACACATGATCGTCGAAGGGGTAGTCGCCGCGCTGCGTCAGCGTGCAGCGCGTGGCGCCCATGCGCCAGCGCGCGCTCGAGGGCAGGTACAGGTTCACGTACAGGCCGGCCGCATCGCTCAGGTAGGCATTGATGCCGTAGTCGGCGGCGACCTGCGGCAAGGTGCCGGAGCAGCAGGGGAAGCGGTGATTCGAATACACCTTGCGGCCGGCGAAGTTGTAGTCCGCGTAGTAGAACGCCCGCCCGTCGGCGTGCATGGGGCGCGCGCCGAGCACGGTGTTGAACATGACGCGCTCCATGCTGTCGCCGTAGCGCGCATCGCGCGTCACGCGCAGCAGGTAGCGCGTCAGCTTGAAGTGCGCGTAGGCCCCGCAGGGGGTCTCGAAGCTGTTGTGCGTGCCCGTGAGACTCGCGTCGAGCTCGGGGCCGTCGGGGCCCATGAGTTTCTCGTCCGGTCCCCAGCCGCCGGTCGGGTAGCTCTGCGCGGCGAGCATCGTGAAGGCGTTGCGCGCGGCCGCGAGGTGCTTGCGGCTGCCGAGCGTGAGATACGCCTGCATGGCGGACGAGAGCGAGTTGACGTAGCTGTAGGCATGCTTGCCGGCGAGCACGTTCTCGCCGCGCGCGAGCGGATCGAACCAGGTCGCATCGTCGAGGAAGCGCACCGCGAGCTCGCGGTAGCGCCGGCCGGCGCCGCGGCGGTACGCGAGGAAGAGATTCTCGGGATTGGTATAGGACTCATCCCAGCGGTAGGACTGATCCTTGCCCGGCCGCCACTCGAGCTCGCGGTCGACGGCGTGCGGCGGCAGGTGCGGCAACGCGGCGCGCGTGGTGCGCGCGAGCACGGCGTAAGCCTGCGGATCGCCGGCCAGCGTGTGGGAGTCGAGGAGTCCGAGCAGCAGCTTGTCGTAGCAGTAGGCCGGGAAGCGGTTCTTGTCGTAGAACGCCTCATCGATGGTCGCGGCGTAGAGCCGGTTGAGGCGCAGCACCTTCGCGCGCGCCGCCGCGGAGCCGGTGATGGCGTAATAGCGGGCGAGCGCCGACACCCACTGACCGAAGGTCGCGCCGGGGGCGAAGCCCGCATCGTCCCGGTGCCAGTCGTAGCCGGGATCGTAGTTGTACCAGCCGCCGAGGTCCTGCCCCGGCGCCGGTTGCCCGGCCATCTGCCGGAAGGGCCTGAGGAGGCTGTCCTCGCTCAGGCTCATGAGCACTTCGTGCGTGTTGTCGAGCTGCGCGCGGTGCGCCGCGCTCTCGACCGTGACGTCGCCGTAGGGCAGCTCGCTCAGCACCGGCGCGGCCGCGCCGTCATCCGGAGCGGCCGCACCGTGCGGCGGGAGACCCGCGGCGGCCGCGCCGGCGGCTGCGGCCGCGAGCCGTGCGAAATCGCGGCGGGTGAGTCGCGTGTATCTCATGTGCGCCATGCTCGCGCCGCGGGCCCATTACCCGCAAGCGCCGCCCTCTCAGGTATATTGCCGCGCTACTGCGGCAGGCGCGGGGTGAGCATCCGGTGAAGGCGAGGGCGGCGTGGCGGGCGGCTTGCGTGCTGGTCATCGCCGCGGGCGCGGCGCGCGCGGCGGTGCCCCTCGACTTCGAGGTGGACGATGCGCTCAACCTCAACCGCTTCGTGCGCTCCGGGCCGGTGGCCGCGCATCTGCTGCTGCGCGGGGGCGCCGAGCCGCGCATCCTCGTGGCATTTCCCGCCGGTGATTCCGGCGTCGGGCTTTGGTTCGGCACAGGTGCGGCGGCGGGCGGCTGGAAGCTCGCCGGTGCGCCGCAGCCGCTGCATGCCCGGGACGCGCGCGGCCGTCCGCTCGAGGGGATTGCCGCCGAGGCCACTCTCGGCGTGCCCGAGCTCGTGCCGCGCCAGGCCGTGCTCTCGAGCATCCGCGTGCTGCGCGACTACCAGCTGCTGAAGACCGTGCCGGCGCAGATTACCGTCGCGCCGGCCGTCGCCGGGAGCACGCTCAGCTGGTCTCGCGAGCGGCTCGATGGCGCGCTGAGCTACCGCCTGACGCTCGAGGTGACGCACGGCGTGCTCGCCGACGGGCGGATTCGCGCCGCGCCCGACGGCACGATCGGCGTGCGCATCACCGCCCTCACCGGCGAGGAGCCGCTGACGCCGCTCGCCGGCGCCGAGCTGCTCGACGCGGCGGCCGGCAGTGACGTCGCGGCGCGCAACACGCTCACCTTTCTCGCCTACCGCGAGAAGCTGCTCGCGGGCTCGTGGCGCTTCGATACCTACTTCGGCCGCGACACCCTGATGTCCGTGCGGCTGCTGCTGCCGGCGCTCGCCCCGACCGCGGTGGAGGCGGGTCTCGCCTCGGTGCTGGCGCGGCTCTCCCCGGAAGGCGAGGTCGCGCACGAGGAGGACATCGGCGAGCAGGCCGTGCTCGATCACCTCAAAGCCGACGGCTCGCGTTCCGCCGCCCCGGTCTACGACTACAAGATGATCGACGGCGACTACCTGCTCGCGCCGGTGGCGTGCGCCTGGCTGCTGCACGACACGCGCGGGCGCTCACGCGCGGCGGCATTCCTGGCCGCCGCGGTCGGTGCGGCAGCCGGACCGCGCGTGACGCGCGGCGCGGCGCTCCTCGGCAATCTGCGCTTCGTGCTCGGCAAAGCGGCCGCCTTCGCCGCCGCGCCGGGCAAGGCCAATCTCATCGGCCTCAAGGACGGCTACGCGGTCGGGGAGTGGCGCGACAGCGGATCGGGGCTCGGCGGCGGTCGCTATCCGTACGACGTCAACGCGGTGCTGGTACCCGCCGCGCTCACCGCCGCGGCCGAGCTCGAGGCGAGCGGGCTGCTCGCACCCTACGCCACCGCCGCCGATCGGGCGCTGCTCGCGCGGGCCGCCGGCTTCGCGCGGGTGTGGCGCACCGCGGCGCCGGCGCTCTTCGACGTCGCCATCCCGAATCAGACCGCCGCCGCCGCGGTCTTCAGCTACGCGACCGCGCAAAAGATCGCGGCGCTTCCGGCCATCGCGGCGCTCGGGGCGGATGCGCTGCGCTTTCACGCCCTGGCGCTCGACGCCGCGGGGGTGCCGGTCCCGGTCATGCATTCGGACGAGGGCTTTGCGCTGTTGTTCGGGGAGCTCGATGCCGCCAGCGTCGATCGCGCGGTGCGCGCGCTCATGCGGCCGTTTCCCGCGGGTCTCATGACCCAGGTGGGACTGCTGGTCGCCAATCCGGCCTTCGCATCGCCGGCGCTGCAGGCGCAGCTCAACCGCAATGCGTATCACGGCACGGTGGTGTGGTCGTGGCAGCAGGCGCTGCTTGCCGCGGGCCTGGCCCGGCAGCTCGAGCGCACCGATCTGCCGGCGGCGGTACGCACCGACCTCGAGAGCGCGCAGAGGACGCTCTGGGCCGCGATCGCGGCGACGCGCTCGCTCAGTAACTCGGAGCTCTGGTCGTGGTCCTTCAGCGAGCGCCACTACCACGTCGCACCCTTCGGCAGCGCCGCCGCGGATGCCGACGAGGCCAACGCGGCGCAGCTCTGGAGTACGGTGTATCTGGCCGTGAGGCCGCCGCCCGCATTGGAGAACACGCCATGAGCCATCGCGCCATGCAGTTGATCCCGGCACTGCTGCTGCTCGCGGCGGCCGGCGTATGCGCCGCGGACGAGGACCCGGGCTTCCTGCTGCGTGCGCAGGCGAAAGACCTGCCCAATTACTTTCCCGGCTATCTCGGCAACGGCTACGTGGCGGCGCTCACCGCGCCGCGCGGCACCGAGACGACGCGCAGCTACCTCGTCGCCTTCATGGACTACACGCGCGGCGACATGTCGCGGCCGGCGGCGATTCCGGGATGGAACGAGGTGGATTTCAGCGCGAGTCTCCCGGATGCGGGCCTCGCCTGGCTCAACCGCGCGCCGCTCAACGAGCGCCATTTCGAGGGCTGGCAGCAGACGCTCGACCTGCGCGCCGGCACGCTGACGACGAGCTATCGCTACCTCGATCGCGGCCGCGCGACGGCCGTCGAGGTCACGACGCTCGTCAGCGAAGCCGCGCCGCATCTGGCGGCGACGCGCTTCGCGATCACGCCCGACTACGACGGCGTGGTGCACCTGTCGTTCCCGCTGATGCTGTGGGCCAACCACGCGCCGCGCTTCCCGCTCGCCGAGATGACCGGGCCGCAGATGGAACAGGCGGTCGCCGCCAACGGCCTCACGCTCGAGCCGCGGCCGCCCGCCACCTCCGACCGCGAGGCCATCTGGTATCCGGGCTACACCGAGGTCACGGCGAGCGATGGCGATCCGGCCACCCTCTCGCTGTGGGTCGACGGCAGGGCGGCGCAGGGCCTGACGATGGGCATGGCGGCGGCGGTGGCGCTGCCCGAGGGAGCGATCGCGGAGACCGTGACCCTCGAGCGCGGACGCTACCGCCTGGCGCTCAACGTGGCCTTCCGTGTCGAGCGCGGACACCGCTACGCGTTCACCAAGTTCGTGGCGCTGTCGCGCGAGGGCTGGGGCGGAAACGCGGCGGAGGATCTGATCCTGGCCCGCGAGGCGCGCAAGCACGGCTTCGAGCGGCTGCTCGCCGAGCAGCGCGCCGCGTGGGACACGCTGTGGCAGTCGGACATCGCGATCGAGGGCGACAGCCAGGCGCAGCAGGCCGTGCATTCCGAGCTCTATTACCTCATCGCGAGCTCGACCCCCGATACCGCCTGGTCGCCGGGGCCCGATGCGCTCACCCCCGCCTACAGCGCGCACGTCTTCTGGGACAGCGACACCTGGATCTTCCCGGCGCTGCTGCTGCTGCATCCCGAGCGCGCCAAATCGCTGGTGGCCTTCCGCGAGCGCACGCTCGGGGCCGCCGAGCAGCGCGCCAGGCAGCACGGCTTCGCCGGCGCCATGTTCCCCTGGGAGTCGGATCCGGAGAATGGCAGCGATCAGACGCCGCACTCGGCGGTGGTGCTCGCGGACACCGAGATCCACGTGAATGCCGACGTCGCCATTGCGCAGTGGCAGTACTACCTCGCCAGCGGCGATCGCGATTGGCTGCGCGCGCACGGCTGGCCGGTGATCCGCGACGTCGCGCGCTTCTGGGCGAGCCGCGCGACCTACGACGAGCCGCGCAAGCGCTACGACATCGCCCACGTGACCTCCGTGGCCGAGTCCTACAACGACATTCCGAACGATACGTTCACCAACGTATCGGTGGTGCGGGTGCTCGAGATCGCCGCCGCGGCGGCGAAACTCGTCGGCGAGCCGCCCGACCCGCAGTGGGCGCGGATCGCGAGACTCCTCTACATCCCCATGGCCCGCGACGGCAGTCATCACCTGCCGTTCGATCCGAGCGTCGCGACCCACGGCGGCAGCGATTTCGGCGGCGGGCCGCTGTCGCTGCTGTTCCTGCCGTCGCTCGATCTCAATGCCAGCCGCGCGCTCATCGACGGCGACTACGCGTTCGCCGTGCAGCCGGTTGCGGTGGCGCGCGCGGGCAGCGGCAGCATGA
>Ga0335073_10017418_pt1 | contig 10050 bp, 7 predicted proteins | sample Lox_Sample_22_FD_207093 | JGI IMG/M metagenome (GOLD analysis project Ga0335073, IMG submission 207093) | Soil microbial communities from Loxahatchee National Wildlife Refuge, Florida, United States - Lox_Sample_2.2 | ecosystem: Environmental > Terrestrial > Soil > Wetlands | place: USA: Florida... | reverse complement strand
CGATCCGGCCATAGCCGAGAATGCCGAGAGTCTTGCCGGCGAGCTCGGGCCACACCGGGGGCGGCGCAACGTCGACCGCCCATTGGCTCTGCCAGCTCCCCTGCCGGAGCGCCGCATCGAGACGAACGAAGTCGCGCGTCAGCGCCAGCATCGCCCCGATCACGTATTCGGCGATGCCGTTCTCGTGTCCGTAGACGTTGGCGAGACACGCGCCGTGCGGAAGCGCCGAGCGGTCGATCCGGTCGAGGCCCGCGCCCGGCACCTGAACGAGCTTGAGGCGCGGAGAGGCGCGCGCCATCTCGTGGGTCAGCACCATCGTGACCAACACGTCGATCTCCGCGAGCTCGGAGACGACCACCTCACAAGGTATCGTGAGACGCCGGCGTATCGCAGCTTCGAGACTGAGAGCAAAGGTGCCGACGAGGGCGACGCGCAGCATGGCTGTTCTCCCCGCTGGGACGGGGCCAATGCTGACCGCCAGGCCGCCGGCGCTCAATTACCTCGCAGGGAATTGGCGGCACGACACGGGCAGTCCTGGTCTACCCGCCGCGCCCGCCCTCCTCTATCATGGCCGCCCGGGTTCAATCGGCCGAGACCATGGCTCTTCCGCTCAGCGTTTGTCCGCCCGTTCTGCCCAGCACAACCGCGCGAGGGGTGCGCCCCTGACACCCGCCGGTCTCGGGATCGGCGCGCCCGTGCCGCGCCGCGTCGGGCTCCTCGGCGGCTCCTTCAACCCGGCGCATGAGGGGCATCTCCATATCAGCCGCGAGGCGCTGAAGCGGCTCGACCTCGACGAGGTCTGGTGGCTGGTGGCGCCGCAGAATCCGCTGAAGCCGGTGCGCGGCATGGCGCCGTTCGCCAAGCGCTTCGCGGCGGCGCGTGTGCTCGCCCGCCATCCGCGCCTGCGTGTGCTCGACCTCGAAGCGCGGCTCGGTACCCGCTACACCGTCGATACCGTAACGGCTCTGCAACGAATCTTTCCGCGAACGCGTTTCGTTTTCATCATCGGCGCCGATATTTTGGCACAAATCCGCCAGTGGAAGCGCTGGACCGATATCTTCGCGCGCCTCCCCATTGCAGTCCTGGCGCGCCCTACCTATTGTTTTAAGGGACTGGCCGAGCTGGCGGCGCAGCGTTATGCGCGGCACCGGTTGGCACCCGCCGCGGCGCAGAGCCTGGCCGAGCGGGAACCACCGGCCTGGGTCTTCCTGCCCATAAAGCTCGACGTTCACTCGGCCACGGAAATCCGCTCCCATGCCGGGCCCGAACGCGCGGCGCGGGGGCGGCGGAAGCAACGCCAAACGAGGTGACCCATACCGCGCAGCAAAGCCCAGCCGCGTCCCGCCGCGGCATCGAAGCCCCCGCTTCTCGCGCTCGTCGAGAAGACCCTCGAGGACGGCAAGGCAGAGGACCTGACCGTCATCGACCTCCAAGACAAATCCGGCATCGCCGATTATCTCGTCATCGCCACCGGACGCTCGCAGCGCCAGGTGGTGGCGCTCGCCGAGCGAATGCTCCAGGCGCTTAAGGATGGCGGCTACGGCAAACGCTCGGCCGAAGGGCTGCGTCAGGGCGATTGGGTGCTGATCGATGCCGGCGACCTCATCATCCATCTCTTCCGCCCGGAAGTGCGCAGCTTCTACAACCTCGAAAAGATGTGGGGCGAAGCCCTCGGCGACACCGCCACGGCACTCGCCTAGCTCACTTCTGCGATGCGGCTCCATATCCTCGCCATCGGCCGGCTGAGGCCGGGGCCGCATGAAGCGCTGGCGCGGCATTACGCCGAGCGCATCAGCTGGCCGCTGACGCTGCGCGAGATCGAAGAAAAGCGGCCACTGCCGCCGGCCGAGCTCATCGAGCGCGAAGCGGCGTTGCTGCTCGCCGCCGTGCCGAAAGGCGCCGCGCTGGTGACGCTCGACGCGCGCGGCAATTCGCTGGGCAGCGAGGCATTCGCGCAGCGCCTCGCGCGCTGGCGCGACAGCGGCACGAGCGACGTCGCCTTCATCATCGGCGGCGCCGAGGGGCTGGCGGAGCGGGTGCTCAAGGCGGCGCAGCTCGTGCTCGCGCTCGGCGCCATGACCTGGCCGCATCTCCTGGTGCGCGGCATGCTGCTGGAGCAGCTCTACCGCGCCCAGCAGATTCTCGCCGGGCACCCCTACCATAGACCATAGTATCTCCCGAAGAGCCCTCGCGAATCTCGCGAAGTGGTTAGCAAAGGCTTTACCCTGCCCAGGTATGTTCGTGCCGCGCTTGGCGCTTGGGGCCATGCCCGCTGCCGGCGGCGGCGACCGGGAGATGCGGGGCAAAGGCGACGGTGGACCGAAGCATCACACGACCTCGGCGGAAGAAGGCCGCGCTGCGCGCCGAGGAGCGGGCGCCGGAGACGCCACCCCTCGCCTTTCACGACAATCCGCTGCCGATGTGGATCGCCGATGCCGCAACCGGGCAGCTGCTCGACGTCAACGACAGCGCGCTGCGGCTCTACGGCTATGGCCGCGAGCCGTTCCTGGCGCTGACGGAAGCGGCGCTCGAAGCCCCGGAGGACGCGCTGGCCGGAACCCGCGCACGGCGCCATCGCAAGGCCGATGGCGGTCTCGTCGATGTCCGGCTTTCGGCGGTGGCGCTGGCCTGGGAGGGGCGCCCGGCGCGGCTGGTCTCGGTCGTCGACGTCACCGCCGAGCTCGATGCGATCCGCGAGGGGCTGCTGCGCGAGGAGCGCTATCAGCGGCTCTTTCTGGTTGCTTCGGACTGGTACTGGGAGCTCGATACGGAGCTGCGCATCACCTATGTGTCGCCCGGCATCGAGGCGATGTCGGGACTTGCGATCTCCTCCATGCTCGGCCGGCGCATCGACGAGGTCCCCGGCACCGAGATCGATCCGGAGATGACGCAGCGCGCCTACGCCGCCCTGGTCGGGCGCCAGCCCCTGCGCGATATCATCTACCGCACGCGGCCCTGGTCGGACGGCAAGCCGCGTTACGTCAAAACCAACGGCGTGCCGATGTTCGATCGCGACGGCGCCTTCCGCGGCTATTGCGGCGTCTCCAAGGACATCACGGCGCAGCTCGAGGCGGAGCGCTCGCTGCGCGAGAGCGAGCAGCGCTTCCGCCAGCACTACGAAGCCGGCTCGGACTATTTCTGGGAGATCGATGCGGAGATGCGCATCGTCTATCTCTCGCCCAACTTCACCGACATCGTCGGCATCTCGGTGCCCGAGCGGCTGGGCAAGCGCCTGCTGGATATCCCCGGACTTCAAGCCGAAGTCGACACGGCGCGGGAGTTCGTCGCCGCGATCACCGCGCGCAAGCCCTTCCGCGATCTCGCCTTCTCGCAGAAACCCCCGAACCGGCCGCAATTCTGGCTCAAGGTCAGCGGCGTGCCGTTCTTCGACGAGGCCGGCACCTTCAAGGGCTATCGGGGCGTCGGCACCGAGGTCACCGGGCAGCGCCGCGCCGCCGAAGCGGCGCGCCTCGCCGAAGGGCGGCTCGAGGAGGCCGTCGGCCATGTGCGACAGCCCTTCGCGCTCTACGACGCGGAGGACCGGCTGGTCGCGCTCAACCATGCCTTCGCCGATCTCCATCGCAACACCGATGCCGGCAACTTCGTCTATAAAGGCATGTCGTTCCGCCGGATCGCGGCGTTCCGCCTGCGCAACGGCTTCTACGCCGAGGGCCCGCAGGACGAGAGCATCGATCTCGAAACGCTGCTCGCCCGCCATGGCAGCGATGGCGAGCACATCTATCACCTCCGCGACGATCGCTGGATGCTGGTCGACCATCGCCGGCTGCCCGGCGGCGGCAGCCTCGATCTCTGGACCGACATCACCGCCGTGCGCCGCGCCAAGGACGCCGAAGCGGCCAACCGCGCCAAATCCGAATTCCTCGCACGGATGAGCCACGAACTGCGCACGCCGCTGAACGCCGTCATCGGCTATAGCGAGATGCTGCTCGAGGACGCCGTCGCGGCGGCGGGCGACGAGCAGCAGATCGCCGATCTGCGCCGCATCAACAGCGCCGGCAAGCATCTCCTGTCGCTGGTCACCGACGTTCTCGACCTCTCCAAGATCGAAGCCGGCAAGATGGAAGTCGCAGTGCTGCCCTTCGATCTCGAGGACTTCGTCGACGAGGTGGTGGCGACCTGCCGGCCGCTGGTCATGAATAACGGCAATGAGCTCGTGGTCGAGCGCGGCGCGGAGCTCGGCACCGCTCTCGGCGATGCCACCAAGCTCCGCCAGATCGTGCTCAACCTCTTGAGCAACGCCGCCAAATTCACCAAAGCCGGCCGCGTCACCCTCAGGGTTGCGCGCGAAGCCGATGCCGGCGGCGAGGAACGCATCGTCATCGCCGTGCGCGACACCGGCATCGGCATCAGCCCGGAGAATCTGCCGAAGCTGTTCCAGAACTTCAGCCAGATCGGCGCCGCCGGCAGCGGCCGCCAGGGCGGCACCGGCCTCGGGCTGGCGCTGAGCCAGAAGCTCTGCCGGTTGATGGGCGGCGAGATCACGGTGGCGAGCGAGCCGGGCAGCGGCTCGTGCTTTACGCTGCGCATTCCACAGGCGCTCGGCGCGGAGTCCGCGACTGCTGCATCGGGCGATGCCTGGAACAGCGCCGCAACGGCCTGATCGAACCGGCCGGACCATGGTCAGAGGCTGCCGCCCATGCTGACGCTCGACTGGCACTTGCTCCCGGTTTTCGCCAGCCTCGATCCGGCAACCGCCTATCGCGGCTCCTACAGCTTCGGCATGGTCGCGACCTCGCTGGCGATTGCGATCCTTGCGGCCTTGGTCGCGCTGTCGATCTCGGGGCGAATCATCGCCGCCAAATCCCCGCGCGCGCGTTGGGCCTGGACGACGGCCGGGGCCATCAGCATGGGCGGCGGCATCTGGTCGATGCATTTCATCGGCATGCTGTCGTTTTCGCTGCCCTGCGGCATCACCTACGACCCCGTCGGAACCGTGCTGTCAATGATCCCGGGGATCATCGCGAGCGGCATCGCGCTGGGCGTGATCAGCCGACCGCACGGGCCCGGCCTCGGCCGCCTCGCCATCGGTGCCGTGCTCATGGGAGCCGGCATCGGCGCGATGCATTATTCGGGAATGGCGGCGATGCTGCCCGAGGCACTGCTACTTTACAACCCGGGCGTCGTCGCGCTGTCGATCGTGGTCGCGGTCGTCCTCTCCTTCGTGGCGCTCGGCATCCGCTTCAGCTTCACGCAAATGCATCCCGTCCCGGCGACGATGATCGCCGCGACCATCATGGGCTGCGCCGTCGCCGGGATGCATTACACGGCGATGCAGGCGTCGATCTTCTTTCCGCTGCCCGAAGCCGCGTTCCACAGCATGGCGCTCTCGCCGCACCTGCTCGCTCTGCTGATCGCGATCTTTACCGTCCTGATCGGCGCCGGAACCCTGCTCGCGACCTTCGCCGGGCGGCAAAACGAGCTTGCCCTCACCCTCGCCGCCGAAGTCGCCCGGCGCCAGAACACCGAACAAGACCTGGTGCGGGCGCGCGAGGAGGCCGAAGCCGCCAACGACGCAAAATCGCATTTTCTCGCTGCCATGAGTCATGAGCTGCGCACGCCGCTCAACGCAGTCATCGGCTATAGCGAGCTGCTGCTCGAGGACGCCGCCGGCCAGGCGCGCGACGAGCAGCTGGTCCGCGATCTCCGGCGCATCAACGCCGCCGGCAAGCACCTGCTGTCGCTGGTGACCGACGTGCTCGATCTCTCCAAGATCGAGGCCGGCAAGATGGAGCTCGCCCTCCAGCCCGTCGACATTGCCCGCCTCATCGACGATGTCGTCGCCACCTGCCGGCCGCTGGTCGCGCAGAACGGCAACGAGCTCATCGTCGAACGCGGCGACGGCCTTGGCGCCCTTATCGGCGACCCGACCAAGCTGCGCCAGGTCGTGCTCAACCTCTTGAGCAACGCCGCCAAATTCACCAAGGAAGGCCGCATCACCGTGACCGCCGCGCGGGAGCGGGCGGCGGGCGGCGACTGGATCGGCATTGCCGTCCGCGACACCGGCATCGGCATCAGCCGCGACAATCTGCCGGCGCTGTTCCAGGACTTCAGCCAGGTCGGGGGACCGGGCGGCCGCCAACCCGGTACCGGTCTCGGGCTGGCGTTGAGCCGGCGGCTGTGCCGGCTGATGGGCGGCGAGATCACGGTCGAGAGCGCGCCTGGGCAGGGCTCCTGCTTCACCGTCCGGCTTCCCGCCGCCCTTACCGCCGGCCTGAAACCGGCCGAGAGCACGCCCGCGCCCGCGTGACGCGGTTCGGAGCACTACCCCGGCGCCGGCCGTTCCTCTATAAGACATGTCCATGCAACAGGCTCCCCGACCCCGCCCGGTGGTGCTCTGCATCCTCGACGGCTGGGGCTGCCGCAGCGAGCGCGCCGACAATGCCATCCTCGCGGCGGCGACGCCCAATTGGCACCGTTTCCTCGAAACCGCGCCGCATGCCCGGCTCCAGGCGAGCGAGCTCTATGTCGGGCTGCCCGAAGGGCAGATGGGGAATTCCGAGGTCGGCCACATGAACATCGGCGCCGGCCGGGTGGTGATGCAGGACCTGCCGCGCATCGACCGGGCGATCGCCGATGGCAGCCTCGCCGCCAATCCGGCGCTGGCCGAGTTCATCGCCGCACTGAAGCGGAGCGGCGGCGCGGCGCATCTCCTGGGGCTGATGTCGCCGGGCGGCGTCCATTCGCATCAGGACCATCTGGCGGCGCTGGCGCGGCTTCTCGATCAAGCCGGCATTGCCGTCAAGGTGCACGCCTTCCTCGACGGCCGCGACGCGCCGCCCAAATCCGCCAGCGACTACATCGCCAAATTCGCCGCCGATACGGCGGCACTCGGCCGCACCGCCATCGCCACGGTGAGCGGGCGCTACTACGCGATGGACCGCGACAAGCGCTGGGACCGCGCGGAGAAAGCCTATCGCGCCCTGGTGCTGGGCGAAGGCGAACCGGCGGCGGATGCCGAAGCGGCGATACGGCAGGCCTATGAGGCGGGGAAGAGCGACGAGTTCGTGCTGCCGACGGTGATCGCCGGCTATGCCGGGATGCGCGACGGCGACGGCGTGCTCTGCGCCAATTTCCGCGCCGACCGCGTGCGCGAGATCCTGGCGGCGCTGCTCGATCCCGATTTTGCCGGCTTCCGCCGCGCGCGCGTGGTGAAGACCGCCGCGGCGCTCGGCCTTACCGAATATTCGACCGAGCTCAATCGCTTCCTGAGGACGCTGTTTCCGCCGGAAGATCTCACCGACACCTTCGGCGAGGTGGTGTCGCGCGCGGGGTTGACGCAGCTGCGCATCGCCGAGACCGAGAAATACGCGCATGTCACCTTTTTCTTCAATGGTGGGCGCGAGGCCGAGTTCCCCGGCGAGAGCCGCATCCTGGTGCCTTCGCCCAAGGTCGCGACCTATGATCTGAAGCCGGAGATGTCGGCGCCCGAAGTGACGGAGAAGCTGGTCGAGGCGATCGATCAGCGCCGCTTCGACGTCATCGTCGTCAATTTCGCCAATACCGACATGGTCGGCCATACCGGCGACATCGGCGCCGCGGTGAAAGCCGTCGAGACCGTCGATCGCTGTCTCGGCCGCCTCGCCGAGGCGGTGACGCGTGCCGGCGGCAGCCTGCTCATCACCGCCGATCACGGCAATGCCGAGATGATGCGCGATCCCGTCACCGGCCAGCCGCACACCGCGCATACGCTGAACCCGGTACCGCTCGTGCTCATCAACCCGCCGGCCGGCGTCACCGGCCTCGGCGAAGGGCGGCTCGCCGATATCGCGCCGACCCTGCTGCAGCTGCTGGGGCTGCGGCAACCTTCCGAAATGACCGGACGGTCGCTTCTGCGCCGCGCCGCCGAGCGTGCCACGGCCTGAGCGCTTCCGCCTCGCAACGCTGCCGCTGCTGCTGGCAGGCCTGCTGATTTGCGCAACCGCGCGCGCCGACGATACGCCGCAGCAGCAGCTCAAATCGGTGCAGCAGCAGCTCGAGGACAGCCGCGCGCAAGCGGCGGAATATGCCCGCCAGGCCGAAGCGCTCGCCGCCGAAATCGCGACTTTGCGCGCCAACAGCATCGCCGCCGCCAAGGCGGCGCAAGAGCATGAGGCGGTGCTCTCCGCGCTCGAGGATCAGCTCGCCACGCTCAACACCGCAGCGGCGCAGAAAGCGGCGGAGCTGCAGCGCCATCGCGCGGCGCAGCAGCAGCTCCTCATGGCGCTCGAACGGCTGGCGCGCAACCCGCCGGAGGGCCTGGCGCTGACGCCGGGCAACCCGGTCGATGCGATGCGCTCGGCCGTGCTGATGGGCGCCGCCGTGCCGCCGCTCGCGGCCGAGGCGCGGCGACTGAGCCAAGAGATCGACGAGCTTGCCGCCGTGCGCCGCCAGATCGCCGCGGACGAGGCCCGCCACCGCGCCGAGCGGCTCGGCCTGGAGCAGGAGCAGACCCAGCTCGACGCCCTCATCGCCCGGAAGGCGGTGCTGCAGGAGGACGCGCAGCACGGCGCCGAGGAGAGCGGCGAGCGCCAGCTGCAGCTGGCGGCGCAGGCATCCGATTTGCGCCAGCTCATCGAGAAGCTCGACGAGGCACGCCGCGAGCGCGACGCCGAGGCCGAGCGCCAGCGTGAAGCGGAAGAGCAGCGCCGCGCCGAGGCCGAGCGGCGCGAGAGCGAGCAGCTCATGGCACTCCAGCAGAAGCGGCCGGACGGCGCGGCGCCGAGCGTCATCGTCACGGCGCCGCCGCCGGTCATCCCCGATCCGAGCAAGCCGCCGCGGATACGCCCCTTCCGCGAGGCGCACGGCGCGCTGGTCTATCCCGCCAGCGGCCGCCTCATGCGCCGGTTTGGCGAAAATGACGATTTTGGCATGGCCTCCAAGGGCCTGACCTTCGAGACCCGCCCCGGCGCCCAAGTCGTCGCCCCGTTCGACGGCCGCGTGCTGTTCGCCGGCCCGTTCAAGGGCTACGGGCAAATATTGATCATCGAACATGGCGACGGCTATCATTCGCTGCTGGCCGGGCTCGATCGCGTCGAGGGCACGGTCGGGCAATGGCTGGTGGCCGGCGAGCCGGTGGGTACAATGCCGCGCGGCGAAGAAAAGCCCCACCTCTATCTCGAGCTGCGCCACGATGGCCAGCCGATCAACCCTCTGCCGTGGTTGGCAACCCACGATGAAAAGGTAAGCGGATGAAGCGTCTCGGTCTCAGCGCGGCTTGCGCCGCCACTCTCCTCCTGCTCGCTCCCGCATCGGCGCAGCAGCAGCCGCAACAACAGCAACAGCAGCAGCCGCAACAGCAGCAGCAACCGGCGCAACAGCAGCAGCAACCGGCGCCGCAATCGAGCTCCGACACCTATCGCCAGCTCGACCTCTTCGGCGAGGTGTTCGAGCGCGTGCGCGCCGACTATGTCGAGGAGGTCTCGGACCAGCAGCTGATCGAGGCGGCGATCAACGGCATGCTGAGCTCGCTCGACCCGCATTCGAGCTACATGAATGCCAAGAGCTTCAGCGACATGCAGGTGCAGGTGCGCGGCGAGTTCGGCGGCCTCGGCCTCGAGGTCACGATGGACAACGGCATCGTCAAGGTGGTGTCGCCGATCGACGACACGCCGGCCGCGAAGGCCGGGCTGAAGCCCGGCGATTTCATCACCGCGATCGATGGCGAGCCGGTGCTGGGCCTGTCGCTGAACGACGCGGTCGAGCACATGCGCGGGCCGGTCGACAGCCCGATCAAGCTCACCATCCGGCGCGAAGGCCGCGATCCCTTCGACGTCACCCTGAAGCGCGCGGTGATCAAGATCGAGTCGGTGAAGTCGCATCTCGAGGGCAACGATGTCGGCTATATCCGCATCACCAGCTTCAACGAGCAGGCCGACAGCGGCGTCAAAGCGGCGATGAAATCGCTGAAGCAGCAGGCCGGAGCCAATCTCAAGGGCATCGTGCTCGACCTGCGCAACAACCCCGGCGGGTTGCTCGACCAGGCGATCGCCGTCTCCAACGACTTCCTCGACAAGGGCGAGATCGTCTCGACCCGCGGGCGCCACAGCGAGG
>Ga0335073_10017417_pt1 | contig 10051 bp, 7 predicted proteins | sample Lox_Sample_22_FD_207093 | JGI IMG/M metagenome (GOLD analysis project Ga0335073, IMG submission 207093) | Soil microbial communities from Loxahatchee National Wildlife Refuge, Florida, United States - Lox_Sample_2.2 | ecosystem: Environmental > Terrestrial > Soil > Wetlands | place: USA: Florida... | reverse complement strand
TCCCGATGACGCGGTGCCTGACGTGCCGGACTGGGATCAGCCGCCCGCGATGGAGCAGTTGCCCGACGCCGCGCTCCCCGACCCCGGCTACCTGGAGATGTCAGCGGCGCCTCCGTCACCTCCGCAGGCGCCGGTGACCTTGCCGGACCCGGTGCACGAGCCGGATGAGCCTGAGCTTGATGGGCATGAGCCGCTGCCGGGGCCGCGCGCACCCAGGTCGTCGGCCGTCGAGCCGACGTGGCAGGCGGCGCCGTATGTCGCGCCGCGGGCACCGGCGGCGGCGCCGCCGCTGCGTGGCCCGGCCGTGCCGTGGTCGGAGGTACGGGCCGGCGCTGGCCACGCGGAGCGCGCGGACCGTGCGGACCCCCCGGACCGCGCCGAACAAGCGGGCCGCACGGACGACGGCGAACCTCTGATCAGGCCGCTGAGCGCGCCAGTGCCGCCCGCCGTCGACATCGACGACAACATGAGCGGAGCGGGCTTCGTCTGGTTCTCCCATGACGCCGATGGCGTGCGCGAGACCGCGGAAACGCTCACCTCCGACCTGCTGCTCCCCAACAAGCGGGCGACTCCAGACCCCGGCTGGCGGCGAACTGTGTACCGGTCGACGGGCGGCCTGATCCGGATCGGCGAGTCAGCCGCGACCATGCGGCGGCGCGATCTGGTCAGGCGCATCCGCACGCCCGTCGCCAGTGGGCACCACCGGGTCGCCGTCCTGAGCCTCAAGGGCGGCGTCGGCAAGACGACGGCCGCGGTGGGGCTCGGCTCGACGCTGGCTTCGCTGCGGGGCGATCGGGTGATCGCCGTGGACGGAAACCCTGACCGCGGCACGCTGTCGGACAAGGTCCGGCTGGAGACGCCGGCGACCATCCGCGACCTGCTGAGAGATCGCGACGTGGTGCGGCGGTACGCCGACATCCGGGCGTTCACCTCGCAGGCGCCCAGCAGGCTGGAGATCCTCGCCTCCGACCGTGACCCGGCCGTCTCGGTCGCGTTCAGCGCCGACGACTACCGGACGGTGGCCGACGTGCTCGAGCACTACTACTCGATCTGCATCACCGACTGCGGCACCGGCCTCCTGCATTCCGCCATGGCGGGCATTCTCGAACTCGCCGACCAGATCGTCCTGGTCAGCTCCCCGTCCGTGGACGGCGCGCGGAGCGCGAGCGCGACGCTCGACTGGCTCGAGGCACACGGCTACGGAGACCTGGTCAGAGGCGGGGTGGTGGTGCTGTCCGCCATCCGCCGCAGGACCAGGTCCGCGGTCGACGTCGACAGGTTGCAGCAGCACTTCGCCGGCCGCTGCCGCGCGGTCGTCCGCATTCCGTTCGACGCCCACCTGGAGGAGGGCGCGGAGGTCGAACTCGAACTGCTGAGCGCCGCCACCGCCGACGCCTACCTGGAACTGGCCGCGCTTGTCGCCGACAGCTTCGGGCGGCCGCGCCGTTCCTTCGGTGGTGCCACGCCACGGTTCCCGCTCGGCTAAGGTTGGTCGACATCGGGAGGGCTCGCCTAGTGGCCGATGGCGGCGGTCTTGAAAACCGCTAGTAGGGGTGACCTTGCTCGTGGGTTCGAATCCCACGCCCTCCGCTCAGCGTTCGGAAACGGTCCACTGACCAGCTGAAACAACTCCCTGGAGGCGGCACCCGGGCACTCTCCGCGCCCGGCGGCGAGGTACCGGGCTAGTCGCGGGTGGCTGCCTGCGCGGTGGTCATGTCCCATTTCTGCTCGATCTTGCCGAAGTGCCAGACCGACAGCGCGACGGCCCAGGTGAGCACGAAGACGCCGACGATGACGAAGCCCGCGGTGTTGATGTTGAAGTTCTCCAGGAACGACCACACGGAGCCGTTGAGGTTGCCGTCCTGGCCGAGCAGGCCGAGCAGTTCGATCGCGCCGATGAACACCGCGACGAAGACCGACAGGCCGGTGATGGTCATGTTGTAGTAGACCTTGCGGACCGGCTTGGCGAACGCCCAGTCGTAGGCGAAGTTCATGAAGCAGCCGTCAGCCGTGTCGAACAGGCTCATCCCGGCGGCGAACAGGATCGGCAGCGAGAGGATCGCGTAGAACGGCAGGCCGCCGACGACGGCGGTTCCCGCCAGGACGAGCAGCGCGACCTCGGTGGCGGTGTCGAAGCCGAGGCCGAACAGGAACCCGATCGGGTACATCTTCCACGGCGTGTCGACCCGGCGGGACAGCGGGCCGAGGAACCGGTTCATCAGCCCGCGGTTGTTCAGCTGTTCTTCCAGCGCGGCGTCATCGTAGGCGCCCTGCCGCATCCGCCGGAACACCTTGATGATCCCGGTCAGGATCACGATGTTGAACGCGGCGATCAGGAACAGGAAGAACCCGGACACGCAGGTGCCGATGATGTTGGTGGTGTACTGAAGGTGCGAGCTGGAGTCCTTGACCTGCTCATCGAGGCCGCGGATGCCGAAGTTCAGCAGCACCGCGAGGGCGAACACGACGGTGGAGTGGCCGAGGGAGAAGAAGAACCCGACCGACAACGGCCGCTTGCCGTCGCTGACGAGCTTGCGGGTGGTGTTGTCGATCGCGGCGATGTGATCGGCGTCGAAGGCGTGCCGCATGCCGAGGGTGTAGGCCAAAGCGCCGGTGCCGAACCCGAAGATCTCGGTGCTGCTGATGTGGTAATGCCCGCCGACGGCGGCGGCCAGCATCACCCAGCCCAGCACGTTCAGCCCGATGATCGTGGCGATCATGCCCCCAGCCCGGGCCCACTCGACTGGGGTCAGGCTGTGGCGGATCCGGTCAAGACGGGAAGGGACGGCGGTCGTCACCAGGCCACCTCCTGATGGGTTCGGTTCGAGGCCAGTCTAGAAATTCTTGCAAACAATTTGCAATAGCGAGGGAGAGGCAATTGGGCCGCCGACGTACAGGCCCGCGCCCGACATCGCCCTGACCGCGAGCAATGCGGTCAGGTGACCGAGATACCCGCCGACATGTTTCCGGGCTTGGCCCGTCGAGGTTAAAACCGTCCACATCATCGGCGACGTCGCGGTCGAAGAGGGCACCTTCATCGGAACCCACGATGGCGTCCCGCACACTCCCGCCGGCGATATCCCGCCCACCGGCCGCCGCGTAACCGCCGACTACATCGAGGTGAACCGCTTCCGCGACGGCAAGACGACCTACACCAACCTGATGTACGACCAGCTCGAGATGCTCGAACAGCTCGGCCTCATGAGCGCCAAGGCAGCCGCGGGCTGAGCCACCCGCCGCAGCGCGCCGACAGGATCCGCCGCACTGCGTAACCGGATCGCGGTTAACCTAGAAGGGCCTCGGTGATTTGCCGGGTGGTCTGGGCGGCGACCCGGGGGTTGACGGCGGCGTAGCTGGTGTAGGCGTTGAGGCCGGTGGCCAGGGCCCACCCGCGGCCGCGTGTCCACGCGGCGTCGTCCAGGTCGAGGGTGGCGCGGAAGGCCGCTCGGCTGCTGGCCGACATCAAGGCGAACGCCACGGTGAGATCACAGGCCGGGTCGCCGATCGCGAGCTCGCCCCAGTCGATGACGGCGCTGACGCGACCGCCCGCGGTGAGCAGGTTGCCGGTGTGGAAATCACCGTGGACCCAGACGGGGGACCGGTCCCAGCCGGGGGCGCCCAATGCTTCGTCCCACAGCCGGGTCAGCGCCGCGCCGTCGAACGCACCGTCAACGGCGGCGATGGCGGCTCGCGTGGCCTGGTCGCGGTCGGCCAGCGGACGTGTCCTCAGGTCGTCCCGGGTGGCCAGAATGGCGACCTCCGCGGACGCGAACCGGTGCAGGGCGGTCAGGAACTCACCCAGCTGGACGGCGGCCGCTGCCGACTCGGACAGTCCCTCGGCGGTCGCCACCTCGCCGATGAGCCAGCGGGATACCGCCCAGCGCCACGGGTACCCGAAGGCGGGCTCTCCCACGGCCAGCGGAACCGGGATGGCCAGCGGAAGGCACGCGGCGAGCCGGGGCAGCCACTCGAACTCCTTGCTGGCCTGCCTGGCGGCGCCGGCATGCCGGGGTAGCCGGACGGCCCGTAGTTTTCCGAGCCGGTAGATCACGTGGTCTGAGCCGGCGGGATCGAGCAACTCCAATGGCAGGCTGGCCCACTGCGGGAACTGCGTGTCAACCAGGCGCCTGGCCAGGTCGATATCGATCGCGGGGAGACCAGCCACGGTCCCGGAGTATGTCAGTCAGCAGTACGTCGCAGCCATCGATTTACACGGCACGCGGTCTTCGAAATCCGTAATCATGCGCGCCGGGTGATGCACAGGCGGCGGAACGCGGGTCACCGTGGAGCGTTAGCAACGGCCACGTGGCCACTGCGCGCTGGGGAGGCGATGCCGTTGAGCACGCCAGCGGGGACGCCGGCAGATCCGTACGCTGTCCTGCGGACCAAGAGATATGTAGTGCTGCTGATCCTGGCGGCGGTGCTGGGCGTGGTGATCTCGTTCCTGGTCTACTGGTACCTCAAGCTGATCGCCCTCGCGCAGAACTGGGTGTTCACTAGCCTGCCGAAGGCCCTGGGCTTCCACGGGGAGCCGCCGTGGTGGCCGGTGCTGCCGCTGGTAGTCGCCGGGGCGATTGTCGGGGCCACGATCAAGTACCTGCCCGGGCGGGGAGGTCACTCGCCGGCTGACGGCTTCCATGCTGGCGGCGTCGCGCTGCCGAACGAACTGCCCGGTATCTTCATCGCGTCGTTGGCGGGGCTGGCTCTAGGCGCGGTTATCGGGCCGGAGGCCCCGGTAATCGCCCTTGGTGGCGGGCTCGCCATCCTGGCTGTGAAGCTGTCCCGGCGCGACATGCCGTCAAACACAGCCGCGGTCATCGCCGCGACCGGTAGCTTCGCGGCGGTCAGCACGCTGCTGGGCAACCCGCTGTCGGGCGCGTTCTTGCTGCTGGAGGCCTCCGGGTTGGGCGGCCCGATGGCCACGATCGCACTGATGCCCGGCCTGCTCGGCGCGGGCATCGGGTACCTGATCTTTCTCGGGCTGGACTCACTGACCGGATACGGAACCTTTTCCCTCGCCATACCCAACCTTCCCCCGGCAGCTCACATAGATGTGGCACAGCTCGGCTGGGCGGTGGCCATCGGGGCCGCGGCGGCGCTCGTCGGTTTCGGGATCAGGCGGCTGGCACTGTTCCTGCGCCCGCACGTCGAGGGGCGGCTGCTGGTGCTCACCCCGCTGGCCGGCCTGGCCGTTGCCGGGCTGGCGATCGCGTTCGAGGAGGGAACCGGGAAACCATCGTCGTCCGTCTTGTTCTCCGGCCAGAGCGCGCTGCCGGGACTACTCGAACACGCCACCACGTACACCGTTGGCGCGCTGGTACTCCTGCTGGTGTGCAAGGCGCTTGCCTACTCCATCTCGCTGAGCAGCTTCCGCGGCGGCCCGACCTTCCCCGGCATGTTCGCGGGGGCCGTGGGCGGGCTCGCCGTGTCACACCTGCCCGGGCTGCCGATGATCGCGGGCGCCGCGATCGGCATCGCCGCCCTGACCGCCGCTATGCTCCAGCTCCCCCTCACATCGGTCATGGTCACCGCGCTGTTCCTCGGCACCGACGGGATCAAGGAGCTGCCCCTGATCGTCATCGCGGTCGTGGTGTCGTTCGTGCTGTCAAAATGGCTCGCCGGACCCCCGGCTCCGGAAAAGGTGCCCGGACCAGCGCAGGCTACCGTTCCCCCGCAGGCGGCCGTTCCGCCGCAAGGGGCCGTTCCGCCGCAGGGGGCCGTTCCTCCCGAGGTCCGCTGACCCTGTCGCGGACGCGGTCAGCTGACGGCGTAGGCGTTGATCGTGGTGACCGAGGCGGTGTCGCCAGCGGCGTTCGTGCCCTGCACGCGCAGCGACACGTAGCCCGCCGTGGCCGGGTTGGTGATGACCGCGGTCCAGTGCGGACCGCTCTGGCTCACCTTGACCGCCTGCCAGGTCTTGCCGCCGTTTACCGATGCCCACACCTTCGCGTTGTGCGCGGCGATGTCAGAGCCGTCCGAGAAGTAGATCCGCACCGGGGTCCTGGTGCCGGGCCCCGCGGCGTTGCGTAGCGACAGCCCGCTCGGGATGATCCGCGGCCAGAAGGTGTCGGGGTTGTTGCCGTCGGCCCGCGCCTCGAAGTTGAAGGACAGCGTCTCTGACTTCCACAGCACCGCCCCGGACCCCCGGTTCGCCTGAACGCGCAGGGTGTACCAGTGGCTCGTTCCCGAGATGTTGGCGGACACGCCGCCGTTGACCTTGTGCGCAAGCAGTTTCGTCCCCTCGTACAGCCAGGTCTGGCCCGAGCTGACCGCCATGCCGAACGACGTTCCCTGCTGCTGGGTCGGATCAGTGAACAGGTAGTCCCCCCACGGCAGCGGCGTCTGTAGCTGGCTTACGCCGATCAGGGGTCCGAATTGGTACGACGGCCCGAACGTGGCGCTGTCGAACGTCTGCGAGTAGCTGTGCACGCCGAAGACGGGCAGGTCGTTCAGGTTGTCGGTGCCGGACATGGTCTGCGACTCCCACGCGTACCCCGGCGTGAAGTGGAAGTCGATGCTGAACGGCGGGTAGGCCCACTGGCCCACCGGGAGGGCAGGAAGGTTGGCGAGATTCCCGTTAGCGATCGGCTGGAAGGCGACGCCGCCGGACTTGCCCGGATCGATGGCCTTCACCGTCACGTGGTCGCTGGCGAGGCTGGCCTTGTTGACGGTGAACGTCAGGTTCGCCGGGATCTTGCCCTTGAGCTGGCGGACGAGCACGTACTCCACCGGGCTGAGGAACTCGTTCGGCCGGATCAGATCGGCCTCGAGGGACAGGATGTACCCGGGCGCCATCGTCCCCGGCACCGCGTACACCGCCGGCGACGACGAGCCGCCGTAGCCGTCGAAGGCGTCCCAGCCGGCCGGCGAGTACGGCTCGGCCAGCACGAAGTCCTGGGCGACCGTCGAGTCGCCGTTGACCTTGAACAGGATCCGGTGGCCCTGGCGGGCGTCGAAGGTGACCGTCGTGTTCCCGCTGACGGTGAGTTCCCGGTCCACCAGGGTCTCGGCGGAGCCGTTCGGTTCCTGGATCCAGGCGGCGAGGTTATAGGTGCCGCGCGGCACTCGGGTAGCATGCGCGCTGTTCAGCGTCTCGTCGATGCCGGTCGGAGAGATTACCGGGCTTTGCAGCGAGGCGGTGACCGCGACCACCTTGCCTTCGCGGTCGATCGCCCGGATCGTGACCGTCGGATTCTGCGCCGCGCCCGCCGGGGCGGTCGCCATGGTCGCCCCGGTCAGTACCGAACCCGCCAACACCGTCGCCGCAAGCGCGGCACGCCGCAACCTCATGACCCCGACCCGCCTTCTCTGGCCGCCGGCCTGGATATGTCCCGGCGGATCATCCCGTCCATGCCGTCACGGATTCTCCCGCAACCACACATGAAACGCCAAGGATTATTACCGGAAAATTCAGGAGAGAGACCGACAGCGCACTTCACGGGTGTCATGTCCGTTTCATCTCACCGGCGTGGCGATGCGGGTAAAGGGGTGGGATGGGCGACGTCGCACATTATTATCCAGACTAGGTACCGTGTCGGCTTTTGCTTGAGGAGGCGGAGAGGGCATGTCGAGGAAGACTGTGATCCTCTTCCTCTGGCTCATCATCGGGGCCGCCGCGGCCGGACAGCGCGGAGACTACAGCGCTCCGTCGCTGAACTGCAGCCAGGGGGCGACCATCGCCGCCACTATCGCCTCGGGCCCGCTCAACTACCTCGGCGTCGATCCCACGATCACCTGCAACTGGCCCACGCCGTCCGCGTGAGAAGGTGCTGCGCCGCGTAGCCTGACGGCGGTTACGACGCCGTGTAGCGGTACTCTCGGCTGTATGGGAAGCTCCGCGCTGCCGCCGTTCAGCTGGGCTGAGGCCGCGACCAACTGGCAGTTCGCGCCGGTCGTCACGGCGTTCACGGCGCTTCTCGCCGCCCTGTACCTGTGGGGTGTGCTCCGGGTACGCAAGCGTCATCCGCGGCGGCCGTGGTCGCTGTGGCGCACCATCCTGTTCCTGTTCGGGTTGCTCGTTATCAACCTCGCCACGCAGAGCGGGGTCGGGACGTACGACGACACGCTGTTCTGGGATCACATGATCCAGCACCTGATGCTGATCATGATCGCGCCGCCGTTGCTCGTCCTCGGGCAGCCGGTGACATTGCTGCTGCACGCGAGCAGGAACCCGCTGCACACGTGGGTCAAGAAGATCATCAGGTCCGGGCCGGTGAGCTTCATCACCTGGCCGCCCTTCGGTGTCGCCGCGTACACGGCCACGATCGTCGGCACTCACCTGACCGGCTTCATGAACCTGGTCATCGAACACGAGGCGGTGCACCAGGGCGAGCACGTGCTCTACCTGGTCGTCGGGTACCTGTACTTCCTGCCCCTGATCGGCCGGGAGCCGATCCGGTGGAAGGTCTCCTACCCGCTCCGGCTCATCCTGCTGTTCATCGCGATGCCGGTGGACGCGTTCACCGGCGTGGTGCTCGGCACGTACCAGAGCGACCCCTTCGTGGCGATGGAACCGCGCTCGTGGGGGCCGTCCCCGGTCAGCGACCTGCACGACGGCGGCGCGGTCATGTGGATCGGCGGCGCCGCGATCATGTTCGTGGTGATCATGGCGGTCTTCTTCCAGTGGACGCGGGACACCCGGCCCGCGGTGGCCATGGGCTGGCTTGAGGGCGTGCGCCGGGCGAGCATGGCTGACCGGATCGCCGAGGTCGTGCCGCCCGCCTCGGACGAAACCGCTGGCCAGGACCGTGCGCCACGGCCCGGCGGGCGGCCCGCGGACGTTGACGAGGACGAGGATCAACTCGCCGCGTATAACGCTTACCTCGCCCGCATAAACAGTCCGGCTGGGGGGCACACGGATTCCAGGGGCGGGTAAAACGGCAGTGTGATCCAGATCACACAGAACACCGGAGTACAACGATGGCCGCATGTGGCCGCCAAACATGGCTGTTTCTGCTGTGAAGAATGAGTTCTCGCAGCTTAGCCCGTCGACGCCGGGCCATGCGGTTGACTGTCATGCCGGGGGGAGACAGGATGAAAGGCCACTGCGTTGACTGGAAACATGAGCAAGGCAGATAGCCAGTACGTGGATGACGCGCTGGAAATTGAAGACGAGTACGAGTCGGAACTAGCGGCTGTGCAAGTCGCGCTCACTCGGTACGAAGTAGCGCCGCACGAGTACGCCGCCCGGCGGGCCGAGATCGCGGCCCGCGCTTATCTCAAGCTCGCTGAAGCGCAGAAGCGCTTCCTTGGCCGAAACAACTAGGTTTTCCGTCGGGGACGTCCCGCCGTCCCCGCCCGGAATCGCCCAAGGGGAGAGGGCGCGACCGGGAACGAGAAGCAGGCGCGACACGCCGTAGCGCTCTCTACCGAAATCTACGGATCTGACTAGAGGGCGTCATAGAGTCCGATCGTGGACCCGATACGGAATCCCTACGCGCCCGGTGCCGGGCAGCGGCCACCAGAGCTCGCTGGCCGGGACCGGGAGATCAGCCAGTTCGAGGTCGTCCTCGAACGGGTGGCGAGGGCGCGCCCGGAGCGGTCCATGGTGCTCACCGGCCTGCGTGGCGTTGGCAAGACAGTGCTGCTCAACACCTTCAGGTCGATGGCACTACAGCGGCTGTGGGGGACCGGCAAGCTCGAGGCGAGGCCGGACCAGTCCATCCGTCGTCCGATCGCGAGCGCGCTGCACATGGCCGTCCGCGAGCTCGCGCCGCGGCACCGTGCGCCGGACCGGATCGATGACTTTCTCGGCGTCCTCAAGGCCTTCGCGCTCCGCGACCCGAAGGCGCCGAAGGGCACGTCGGTCACGGCACAGTTCGGCATTGACGTGCCGGCCGCCAGAGGCCGCGCCGACTCGGGCGACCTCGAGGTGGACCTGACCGAGCTGTTCACCGACGCGGCCTCGGTGGCCGCTGACCTCGGGGTCGGCATCGCGCTGTTCGTCGACGAGATGCAGGACGTGCCGGCCGAAGACGTCTCCGCGCTGTGCGCCGCCTGCCACGAGCTTTCCCAGGTGGGCGGTCCGCTCATCGTCGTCGGGGCGGGCCTG
>Ga0335073_10017416_pt1 | contig 10051 bp, 8 predicted proteins | sample Lox_Sample_22_FD_207093 | JGI IMG/M metagenome (GOLD analysis project Ga0335073, IMG submission 207093) | Soil microbial communities from Loxahatchee National Wildlife Refuge, Florida, United States - Lox_Sample_2.2 | ecosystem: Environmental > Terrestrial > Soil > Wetlands | place: USA: Florida... | reverse complement strand
GATCGCCGAGGGGCTTGAGCTTCATGTGATGCAACCTCCGGTTGGAAGGGAATGAGCCGGTGTTTAGCCTTTGGCACTCCTCCCACGAGAGTGCCAACGAGCAATATAGCTTCTTCCCGGCGCGTTTCAAGGGCTTTTGGCACTCAGTGGTCGAGAGTGCCAATCACGCGCGCTTCGCGACCGGCGCAACGGCACACAGCCCCTGCGATCATCGCCGTGGGATGAGGCGCCGCCTAGCTTGTCTGTGCCTGCTCTGCCTCGCCGTCGCCGCGTGCGGCGGCAGCAGCGGTGGCGGCACGTCCGATCGGACACAGATCACGAACATGTTCTCCGCGCTCGACAGCGCGATGGCGCGTGGCGACTACCCGGCGGCGTGCGCGCACTTCTCGCAGCGCGAGCAGTCGCGGCTCGTCGCCGGCGCGAAGAAGGCGGGGTTGCGGGGCGTCTCGAGCTGCTCGGACGCGTTCGCGCAGCTGATCAAGGAAACCGGGATCACGCGCTCGCAGCTTGCTCAGACGTTCGCCGGCAGCAGCGTGCCGAAGATCCAGTCGCTGTCGGTGCACGGCAACCGGGCCACTGTCACCTACACCAACACGGTCCAGGGCAAGCCCTACACGGAGACCGACGCGCTCGTCAGGGAAGGCGGATCCTGGAGGGCGGACCGGACGGTCAAGCGCACCCCGAAGGGCTGACGCGGAGTCCGGGCTCCTCTAGGTGGCGTCAGTTTCGCGCGGCGCCCAACCCGTGCATGCGGTCGCGCAGCTCGGGCGGGTTCTCGATGATCTGAGAGAAGCGAACGACGGTCACCGTGTCGTCCATCGACACCTTGCGGCCGTAGATCTGTTCGAGGAAGTGGATCATCTCGTCGACACGCCGGAACTCCGGGTTGTCGTGCTCGATGTCGCGGGGGGACAGGTCACGAACCCTTTTGACTTCGACCTGGTCGATTACGGCATTGAAGATCTTCTCGCGCGGAGAGTGTTGGTAGCCGATGGTCACGAGCACGCAGTCGTTCTTGCGGTACTTGTGTGACTTGTCGCCGAGACGGATGGTGGCGGTCTTGCGGCCACGGCGAAGCTGGTCGGCGAAGACCGACGAGTAGAAGTTGAGGACGCGCACGGCGCCAGCCTACCGATCCGGGGACAACCGCGACAACGCGCGGCGCACGATTTCGCGCTCGCCAGGATAAGTGAGCGCCTCGGCGGCCTCCTCAAGCGGCATCCAGCGCGCCTCCTTGATCTCGTGATCGTGGTCCTCGACGCTCCCGGACCGATATTCGAACAGGAAGAAGGCAACGCGCTTCGCGCGGCGCCGGCCCCGCCGCTCGTAGCTGTATTCCACGTCACCGAGCTTGTCGATCAGCTCCGCGGTGACGCCGGTCTCCTCGGTCACCTCGCGCGTGGCGGCGACCTCGGGAGTCTCACCTTCGTCGAGGTGGCCCTTCGGAAGTCCGAGGACCTGCCGCCGATTCGCATCGCGCTTGACCGGCACGATCACGATCACGTCGCCGTTGTGGACAACGGCTCCGCCCGCCGACAGTTCGATCTCAGGTTCCGGGCTAGTAGACGTATCGCCCGAGTGCCTCTGGGTCATGCACGGTGAGCTTTCCCCGTCCCTGACTAATTATTCCTGCGCGTTCGAGCACGGCCAGGAAGCGGCTCGCCGATTCGCGCGATGAACCGGCGAGCTGGGCGAGCTCTGCCTGGGTCGATGTGATCACGACGTCACCCTCGGTTTGACCTTGCGCACGGGCCGTCGAAACCAATTCGGCAAGCACCGCGGCCACCCTGCTCTGGACAGTTTGGAACGACTGACGCGCGAGACGCTCGTTGGTCTCACGTAGACGCCGCCCGAGCGCGGCGATCAGCTTCACCGAGATGTCCGGATACTCCCGCAGCAGGCGGTGCATATCCGTGCTGAGAATCGCGATCGCGTCGGTGTCTTCGATCGACTCGACGGTCGCCGAGCGGCGCTCCCCGTCGAGCATCGCCATCTCCCCGAAGATGTCTCCGGGACCAAAGTGAGCGAGCGTGATCGAGCGGCCATCCGGATGCTCGCGCACCGCGCGCGCCCGGCCGGAGCGGACGACATAGCACGTGCTCCCCTCGTCGCCTTCCTTGAACACGATCTCGCCCGCCTCGAACCGGCGGGGCACCGCCACCTGAGCCACATGCTCGAGCTCCTCGGGCGAGAGCGTCGAGAAGACCGGAACGCGGTGCAGCAGCGCGATGCTGTCCTCGCTGCTCGAAGCCATTGTCCGCATGCATACCACACGCCCACCCGGGCGAGGGTTTGCGCTAGAGGTCAGACGGAGTCGAGCGCCTGCTCGCGCCGACGTCGCTTCAGCGCAGACCCGACCCACCACACGAGCGCGACGACCAGCGCCACCGGGGTCAGCGCCGCGATCGCGATCAGGGCCACGCCGGCCGCCACTGTCAGTACGCGCCCGGCGTCGTGGGCCGCGCGGCCGATAGTGAAGCCGCCACCGCCATGCGAGGCGGGCACCGGCCCGGACTTGGCCGCGACCGTGACGTACACCTGGCTGTAGTTCACCGAATGATTGAGGCGGTTGAGCGTGGCCTGATCGCTCGAGATCGACGCCTCGGCGTCGTGGATCTGAGCGTTGAGGCTGTCAACCTGCTCGGTGGTGGTCGCGTTCGCGAGCTGCTTGAGCAGCGAGGTCCTGAGTGCCCGTTCGTCGGCCAGTGCGCGCGTCGTCGCCCCGTACTGGTCGGTGATGTCCTGGCTCGAGTCGGTGCGCGAGACGACCTGCGCGTAGTTGAGCGTCGATAGCTGGCTCATCGTCTCGGCCAATCCCCCGCTCGGCAGGCTCAGCTGGAAGTTGGCGCCGGCGCCCGGTCCACCCTGAGTCACCGACGAGTTCTCGACGATCCCGTTCGCCTGACCGACGACGTTGTAGATCTCCTGCGCCACGGCTTCGACCCGGTTCGCGGCGGCGGACAGGTTGAGCTGGGCGCCCTGGACGACCTTACGACCGCTCGTCGGCGGCTGCACGATCGGGGGTACCGAGGCGGCCGAGCCCGCTGCCGAACCATTCGCCGCCGAACCACTCTCCGACGGAGCGCGCGCGGGAACGGAGTGGGCGCTCGTCGCCGAGCCCGAGCCGTTCGCTGGCGACGCCGAGCTCAGGCTGCGTAGCGGGGCACCGGCAGCGGCCGAGGATGATGCACCCGACGACGCGCCGTGCCCGCCGCCGGCCACCACCGCGATCGCCACGATCGCCGCCGCACCGGCGGCGACCGCGCCCGTCCCCTGCCACACGCCCGACCAGCGCCGACGCTTCCGCGGGCCGCCGGCGCCAAAGCGCCGCGCCTTCCCGTCGATCGGCGCGAACCGCCGCTGCACCTTCGCATCCATCGACTCGGCGAACGCCGGGGGCACCTGCGGCCGCTCGGACGCGAGCAGCAGCGCGATCTCGGCGACCTCGGCGAACCGCCCGTCGACCGGCTCGCCCGCCAACGTCGCGTCGATCGCGTCGAGCGTGGCGGCGATCTCGGGATCGATCGGATCTTTGTCAAGCTGTGGCATTACAGGCCTTCCGGAGCTTCTCCATCGTGCGGTACAGCAGCGTGCCCGCGTTCGACTCGCTGACACCGAGCACGCCGGCGAGCTCGGCGTTGGACATTCCGGCGTGGAACTTCAGGGCGACGATCTCCCGTTCCCGGGCGGGCAGCTTCGCGAGCGCGTTCTGTACGGCCGTCCGGCGCAGCGCCACCTCGGCATCGTCGGCGTCCGCCGTGGCGGCGTCCTCGGGGTCGGTCACCAGCGTCACGACCCGTCGGCGCCGGCGAAGCTCGTCCAGCGCCGCGTTGCGAGCGATACCGAACAGCCACGCCCGCTCCTCACCACGGCGTCGATCGAAGGTCCGCCGGCGCCGGTAGGCGCGCTCGAACGCGAGTGCGGTCACATCCTCGGCGGCGGCCGGATCCCGCAGCAGCGTCGAGACGTACGCGTACACATCATCGCGACTCGATCGGTACAGGGACTCGAACCGCTCCCACGAGGTGTCCCTCGTCTGAGAGGCCGGCGCCGTCAAGGTCTCGCTCACACCCTGACTACGTGCAGACCCGGGATCCATCACACACGTACTAACTCACGCGAGCGCCCCGAACAGCCGCGGGTCGTTCGTGATCACGCCGGTGACCCCGAGCGCGTCCAGCGCCCGTATGCGTGGCAGCTCGTCAACCGTCCACACGTACACCTCTCCGCCGGCGCCGCGCACACGGCGTACCAGCCGCGGCGTCACGAGGCGCCAGTGCACCATCAGCGCGTCGCAGCGACGCTCGCGGATCGCGCGCGCGGCCCGCCACGGGAGCGCGAACCGGAACACCTGCAGCGCGACGAACGCCGGCAGGCGCGTCGCGCGCGAGCGGAAGGGATCCCGCGTCAGCTTGGGCACCGACCATCCGAGCCGAACGCGAGGGTCGGCAGCACGCAGCAGCTCGAGGCTCTCTCGATACTGGGTGGCGATCAGTGCACGATCGAGGACCCCGTGGGCGCGGAGCGCATCGAGTACCCGCTGCTCATACCCCGGCAGCTTGAGGTCGACGTCGAGTTCGACCCCTGCAAACCGATCGCCGGCGAGGTACGTCAGCGTCTCCTCGAGCGTCTGCGGCGCGCGGCCTCCCGCGTCCTCGTAATCGTGGGCCACGATCAGCCCGTCGCCGTCGCGCTCGGGGAGGACGTCGAACTCGATCATGTCGACGCCGGCGTCGAGCGCGGCGTCGAAGCTCGCGTACGTGTTGCCCGGCGCGAGCAAGTCGGCGCCCTTGTGCCCCACCCGGCGGAGTCGAGATCTCAGCTCTGACATCCCGGACACCAGTATGTCGTCCGGTTCGCGTCGCCCTGCCCACGGGACTTGATCCGACCCCCGCACCGGGGGCACGGGCGACCCGTGAGTCGGTACACCCGCGGCCGGATCGCTCGCGGGCCCTCGATCGCCGACTGCAGCATCCGGGGCCGCACTCGCTCGATAATCGCCACCACCTCGCGGTCCTCGACTGTCCCGAGTGGCCGCCACGGATCGACACCCGCCTCCCAGCATCCCTCGGCCTTCCAGATGTTGCCGATGCCGGCGACGTTCCGCTGGTCGAGCAGCGCATCGCCGACCGGACGCGTCGGATCATCCGACCGCAGCTGCGCCAGACACCGCGCAAAGTCGAACTCGTCCGCCAGCACATCGGGCCCGAGCGCGGCCAGCCGCTGGTCGAACCGCGTCCGCCCTTCGGTGATCAGTTCGAGCAGCGGGCCGTCGAACTCGACGACCTCGTGCTCGCCGGCACGGAACACGATCCACGCGCGCCGGGCCGAACGGCCCCACCGTCGACCCGGACCGTACACGCCCCACACCCCGACCATCCCGAGATGCGAATGCAGCACGAGATCGCCCTCGAACCGCAGCAACAGGTGCTTGCCGTGGGTGTCAATGCTGCGGATCGCGCGGCCCTCCAGACGCGACGGCCACCGGTCGAGGGCGTGCCGCGGCTGCGGGGTCACGATCTCGTCGGGCACCCGGCCCTCGAGCACCGGGCGCATGCGGTTGGCCGCGTAGGCAATCGTGTCGCCCTCCGGCATTACGCACTGAGCGTCAGGCGGCGCGGACCCTGCTGGAAGCCGAGCGCCACCAGCGCCGGACCGAGCGTCGATTCGATCGCTGCCTCGCCGTCCATCTTTTCCAGCGCGATCCGCTTCATACGGCCGGCTCGCACCTGCTCGACGAGCGCCACCAGCGCCGGCTCGAGCCGCGGATCGTCCGCGCCGACGAGCGTCTGCAGCGCGCGCCCGCCGCGCTCGACGTAGAGGACGGGCTCGCCACCCGCGAGCACGACGTAGGCGCCGGGCACGCGCGCGGGCCGACGCGCGTCATCCGGACGGTCGGGACGCGCCGGCCAGGCGAGCGCCGCGCCGTACGGCTGGGCCGGGTCTACGGCTGCCAGCACGATCGGAGCCTCCTCCTCGGTGTTCACCGCCCGCAGGCGCTCGACCGCTCCCGGCAGCGCGAACTGAGCTCCACCGAGGCCCTCGACGAAGTACCCCCGGCGCGCTACGCCGAGAGTCTCGAGCTGCGACAGCTCGGGGTAGATCGCCGAGAACCCACCCGGGACGCCCTCGGCCCGCACCTGCTCGCGCGTCAGGATCCCATAGCGCTCGAGCATCAGCTCGGCCAGCGCGCGGCGCCGCGCCGCCGGGTCGGTCGCGGAACGGAACAGCGGCTCGGTCAGCGACCATCGCCCCTGGACCTGCGCGGAGGCGCCGGCGCCGCGCCGGCGCGCGGCAAACCGCCCAGGCCGTGCCGAGCTCCGCACGCGCTCGCGCTGGGCCCGGGCCAGCGTCAGCCGCGGCGCGCGGAGGGGCGCGAACGCGTCGTTCGTGGCCTCGCCCGCCCAGGCCAGATCCCACAGCGCCTCTTGAAGCTCTTCGGGGGCAAGGTCCACGTCGACGAGCAGGTCCGTGAAGAAGCACGCGCCGGCGGCGAGCCGCGCCCGGACCGCGTCGTGGGCCGGCAAATCGGGCGTCGATCCGCGCGCGGGCGGGGGGCCCAGCACCGGCAGGTCCTCACGGAAATACAGCGCGACCCGGCCGGACGACCGCCCGAGGGCGCCGGCGCCGATCCAGACGAGCTCGCCGCTCGCGCACAGCTGGTCGATCCAGGCCGGCGAATACGCACCGGTCCGGCGCGGCAGGACGTCGCGCTCCCACACCTCGGCTGGTACCGCCAACCCTTGCAAGGGGACCAGCACCTCGCGCAGCCGGTCGACGCCGGCGCCCGTCGGCGGGTGGCGGTCGACTCCCTGCCACGCCGGCAGGAACCGCGCCAGCGCGCGCGGATCGACCGGCTCGACCTCCTTGCGCAGCACCGCGAGCGAGGCACGGCGCAGGCGCCGCAGGACCTCGGGGTCGCACCACTCGCGCTCGCTCCCGCCGGGTCGAAGCTCTCCCCGGACCAGCTCGCCGCCGCGCTCGAACGCCGCCAGCACCGCACCGCAGTCGACGCCGTACCGCGCGCGCAGCTCATCCGCCGTGAAGGGACCGTGCGTCGCGGCGTAGCGGCGGACCACCCGCGAGAGCGCGTCGGGCACGTCCTCGACGAACGCCGCCGGCAACCCGCCCGGCGGCGCCGCGCCGAGCGCATCCCGGTACAGGCCGGCGTCGGCGGCATCGATCCACCGCTCCTCGCCGGCGAGTCGAACCACCACAGCCCGGCGCTCGCGTCGCAGGTCTTCGAGCATCGACGACGCGTCGAGCCCCTGAACAACACGAAGCGCGGCCTCCACCGCCGTCAGATCGCCGACGCCGCGGAGCACGTCGTGCAGGCCGTCGCGGCTCGTGGCCTGGCGCATCTCGGAGCGGAACTGAAGGTCGTCCTCGACCTGCTCGAGCGCGCCGGGGTCGATCAGGTCGCGCAGTTCCTCCTGCCCGAGCAGCTCGCGCAGCAGCTCGCGATCGAGCGACAGCGCCGCTGCCCGCCGTTCGGCATTCGGCGTGTCGCCCTCGTACATGTACGTCGCCACGTAGTCGAACAGCAGCGAGGAGGCGAACGGCGAGGCGGTCGCGGTCTCGACCTCGACGAGCGTGAGCTCGCGACGATGCAAAGCGGTCAGCAGCTCGACCAGGCCGGGGACATCGAGCACGTCGCGCAGGCACTCTCGGTACGTCTCGAGGATGATCGGGAACTCGCCGTACTTCTTGGCCACCTCGAGTAGCGACTGGGCCTTCAGCCGCTGCTGCCACAGCGGCGTCCGCTTGCCCGGCCGGGCGCGCGGGATCAGCAGGGCGCGGGCGGCGTTCTCGCGGAAGCGCGCACCGAACAGCGCACTCGCGGCGAGCTCGCCGACGACGGCGTCTTCGACCTCATCGGGCTCGAGCATCACCAGATCGGCGCCCGGCGGCTCTTCGGCGTCGGGCAGGTGGACGATGATCCCGTCGTCGGACCAGATCGCGTCGGACTCGAGCCCGAGCTGGTCGCGGATTCTCGCGCTCAGTGCGAGTCCCCAGGCGGCGTGTACGCGCCCGCCGAACGGGCTGAGAACGCACAGCCGCCAATCGCCGATCTCATCCCGGAAGCGTTCGACGACCACAGCACGATCCGAGGGGACGACCCGAGTCGCCTCCTGCTGCTCGCGCAGGAACTCGACCAGGTTGTTCGCGGCGCGCCCGTCGAGGTCGTAGTTGCGCTCGAGAACCTCGGCCGGTTGCTCCACGGCCCACCGCGAGAACGCGCCGATCGCCTCCCCGAGCTCCTTGGGACGGCCGATCCCGTCGCCTTTCCAGAACGGCACCGCGCCCGGCAGGCCCGGCGCCGGCGTGACGATCACGCGGTCACGACCGATCTCCTCGATCCGCCACGTGCTCGCCCCGAGCAGGAACGTCTGGCCGGGGCGGGCCTCGTACACCATCTCCTCGTCGAGCTCGCCGACGCGACGGCCGTCGGGCAGCGTGACGCTGTACAGGCCGCGATCGGGGATCGTTCCCGCGTTGGTGACCGCGAGCTGCCGCGCGCCGGGTCGCGCGCGAATCAAACCCCGAACCCGATCCCAGACGATCCGCGGGCGCAGCTCGGAGAACTCCGAGCTCGGATAGCGGCCGTCGAGCATGTCGAGCACGTTCTCGAGTTGCTTCCGGCTGAGCTCGGCGTACGAATGCGTTCGCGTGACCAGCGCGTGCAGGTCGTCGACCGGGACCGGCCGGTCGTCGGGCGCCGCGGCCGCGATCGCAACGACCTGCTGGGCGAGCACGTCGAGCGCGTTCCTGGGCACGACCGTGGTCTCGATGTCGCCGTCCCGCATCCGCCGCGCGACGACCGCGCACTCGAGCAGGTCGGCGCGGAACTTGGGGAAGATGCGGCCGCGGCTGACGTCGCCGACCGAGTGGCCGGCGCGGCCGATCCGCTGGAGCCCGCGCGCCACCGACTTCGGCGACTCGACCTGGATCACCAGGTCGACCGCACCCATGTCGATGCCGAGCTCCAAAGAAGACGTCGCCACCAGACAGGGAAGCTCTCCTGCCTTCAGCATCTCCTCGACCACCAACCGCTCCTCGCGCGCCAGGGAGCCGTGATGGGCGCGCGCGATCTCGTGCTCCGCCAGCTCGTTCAGCCGCAGCGCGAGCCGCTCGGCGGCGCGCCGGTTGTTGACGAACAGGATCGTCGAGCGATGCGCCTGGACCAGCTCGACCAGCTCGGGGTAGATCGCCGGCCAGATCGACCGGCGCGTCGCCTCGCCACCGGCCAGAGGGTCCAGCTCCGCCCCCCGAGTTTGCGCAGCAAACTCGCCAGGGAGTCGCCCCCCGGGCGACTCCCCAGGCTCGACCATCGACTCGACCGGGACCCTGATCTCGAGGTCGAGCTCCTTGCGGATCCCGGTGTCGACGATCCGGCAGCTTCTCGAGGGGCCGACCATGAAGCGAGCGATCTCCTCGAGCGGCTTCTGGGTGGCGGACAGCCCGATCCGCTGGACCTCCCGCCCCGCCGCGGCGGTCAGCCGCTCGAGTGTCAGCGCCAGGTGCGCGCCGCGCTTAGTCGACGCCACCGCGTGGATCTCGTCGACGATGCACGACTCGGTCCCCTCGAACAGCTCCTGGGCGCGGCCGGTCAGCATCAGGTACAGCGACTCGGGCGTCGTGATCAGGATGTCGGGCGGCTCGCGGAGCATCGCCTGGCGCTCGCGCTGGGGCGTGTCGCCGGTGCGCACGGCGACCCTCAGGTCGGCGCCGATCCCGCGGAGCGGCACGCGGAGGTTGCGGTCGATGTCGTACGACAGCGCCTTCAGCGGCGACACGTACACAAGTCCGATCCGGGAGCGCTCGCCCGCCGCGCGCTCATCCGCCAACCGATCGATCGCCCACAGGAACGCCGCTAGTGTCTTCCCCGACCCGGTCGGGGCCGAGATCAGCACGTGCTCGCCCGACGCGATCGCCGGCCAGGCCTGCTCCTGGGCCGGCGTCGGACCGCTGAACGCGCCGGCGAACCAGTCGCGCGTGCGTGGACTGAATTGCTCGAGAGACACCCTGTGCCGAGCGTAGCGAGCCCGAC
>Ga0335073_10017415_pt1 | contig 10051 bp, 11 predicted proteins | sample Lox_Sample_22_FD_207093 | JGI IMG/M metagenome (GOLD analysis project Ga0335073, IMG submission 207093) | Soil microbial communities from Loxahatchee National Wildlife Refuge, Florida, United States - Lox_Sample_2.2 | ecosystem: Environmental > Terrestrial > Soil > Wetlands | place: USA... | reverse complement strand
GGCGGGGCTCGAAGCCCGAGCAGCAGTTAGGGAGTTGTTTGGAATGGCTCAGGGCACCGTCAAGTGGTTCAACCCGGACAAGGGCTACGGCTTCATCGCCGTCGACGGTGGCAAGGACGTCTTTGTCCACTACTCAGCGATCATGCAGGACGGCTACAAGTCCCTCGACGAGGGCCAGCGGGTCGAATTCGAAATCACGCAGAGCGACAGGGGACAGCAGGCCGAGAAGGTCATGATCGTCCCCTAGTCCCTGGCTTCGCGCGCGAAGTCCTGAATATCGCCGGGTAACTGCCGGTGTTGCTGGCCCGGCTCCCGCCCTCGCGGGAGCCGGGCCAGCATTCGTTTACGGCGTGCCGCCGACCGCGCCGGCGAGCGCCGCCAGCAGTTCCACCACCCCAGGCGGCCCCGCGACCACCAGATCGGCTTCCCGGGCCACCTGCGGCGTCTCCGGGCTGTAGCTGCAGACCGTGCAGCCCGGCACCCCATCCGCGCGCAGCGCGCGAACCGCGGCGAAGGCCGCCAGGTCGCCGAGGTCATCACCGCAGAACAGCACCGCCCGCGCCGCGCGCTCGGCGGCGAGCTCCCGGAGCGCGGCGCCCTTGTCCGTGCCAGGCGCGCGCAGCTCAAGCACGAAACGGCCCGGTTCGAGCGCCAGCTCGGCGTCCGCCGCCAGCGCGGTGAGCGGCCCGCGCAGCTGGGCCAGCGCCGCCTCGGGGTCGGCCGCCTGCCTGGTGTGCACGGCGAGCGCGGTGCCCTTGTCCTCGATCCTGGTCCCCGCCGGCGCGCCCGCCGCCGCCAGCACGCCGGGCAGCTCCCGCCGTACCCGCGCTACGCCGGCCGGCGCCGCCGCGGCGGTCAGCGCCCCGCCCTGCCAGCGTTCCCCGCCGTAGTGCCCGAGCACGGTCAGCCCGGCGACATCGGCGAAGCCGCCGAGCGCGACCGCGTCGGCGGCGGGCCGGCCGGTGATGATCGCGACCGTGCCCACCGACGCCGCCAGCCGGGCCAGCACCCCGGCCGCGCCTGGCGCCGCGGTGGCGGCCGCCGGGTCGGCCACGATCGGCGCCAGCGTGCCGTCGAAGTCGGTTGCGATCAGGGCGCGCGCGGGGTCAGCCAGGACGGCGTCGAGGCCGGCCTGGCCCTCGGCCGTGGCCGGCCGCGGCATGGGCACGGAGGTCACCGTTGGCTGGTACCCGGCTGCGGCGAGCGCATGCGCTGGCGCCGCGCGCGCTGCGCGCGGAGCCGCTTGACGAGCACGGGGTCGAACTTGAGCGCCTCTGGGCTGTCGATCAGCTCGTTGAGTAGCTGGTAGTACCTGGTGGCGGAGATGCCGAGCGCGTCGGCGATGGCCTGCTCCTTGGCCCCTGCGGTGCGCCACGTGCCCCGTTCGAAGGCGAGCAGCCGCATGTCGAGTTCGGACAACGCCGACATCCGCAGCTCCCTTCGGTAAGCTCGCGGGGCGTGGCTCCGTTTGACTGTCTCACGTTCCTGACCGACTACGGGCTGGAAGACGGATTCGTGGCCGCCTGCCACGGGGTTGCCTTCCAGATCGCGCCAAATACCCGCATCATCGACATTACACACCTAGTGCCCCCTGGTGACATACGACGCGGCGCGGCGGTTCTCGCGCAGACCGTCAGGCATCTTCCGCCGGCGGTGCACGTCGCCGTCGTGGACCCCGGCGTCGGCACCGCGCGCCGCGCGATCGCGGTCGCCGCCGGCGGCGCCGTCTTCGTCGGCCCGGACAACGGCTTGCTGTCCTGGGCGGTAGCCGAGGCCGGCGGCGCCACGGCGGCCGTCAGCCTCACCAACAGGGCGCTGTGGCGCGAGACCGTGACCGCGACCTTCCACGGCCGCGACATCTTCATGCCGGCCGCGGCCCACCTGGTGGCGGGCGTCCCGCTCGCGCAGGCGGGCGAGGGGCTCGACCCGGCCAGCCTCGTCACCCTGCCCAGGCCGGAAAGCCGGGTCGGCGGCAGCACTGCCGAAGCGGAGGTGATCACCGTCGACAGGTTCGGCAACGCGCAGCTCTCCGTCACCGGGGCGGAGGCGGCAAGAGCCGGGCTCGTCCCCGGGGTGCCGGCCACGCTGGCGTGGGACGGGCACGAGCGGGTCGTGGCGTTTGGCTCGACCTTCGGCGAGGTCGCGGCCGGCGAGCTTATCGGCTACGAGGACAGCGCGGGCTACGTCGCGATCGCGGTCAACGGGGGCAGCGCGGCGCGGCGACTCGGACTGCGCGCGGGTACCAGGGTCACGCTGACCGTCACGAAATAGTTAACTAGCCGGGCGTTCCGTTCGCGGTGGCCGCATGGGAACATAATGGGCCTGACTTCCCGCATAGCCCCTCGCCCCGGCCTCGGAGGGGAGGACGTGACCGAGGTGTCTCGTCTGCTCCGCGGTACGCTCCCGGCACTGGTGCCACTCGCCGTCGCCGCGGCTTTCGCGCTGCCAGCGACCGCCATGCCGCTCGCCCGTGCCGCGCAGCAGGACAGCGCGCCCACGCGCGCGGCGCAGTGGTGGCTGGCCAGCCTGCGTGTCCCGCAGGCATGGCAGTCCGCGCCCGCGGAGGGCGCGGGCGTCACCGTCGCCGTGCTGTCCACCGGAGTCGACGCCAGCAACCAGGACCTGGCCGGCGCCGTCCAGACGGGCCCGGACTACAGCGGCTCCGGCCGCGTCGCTGGCGGGCCGTACTGGGGCTTCGAGGGCACCGCGGTCGCCGGGCTCATCGCCGGTCACGGGCACGGCGCCGGCGGCGGCACGGGCAGCACCGGGGTCGCTCCGCACGCGCGGATCCTGTCCGTGCGGGTGACACTCGAATACGATGACCCCCTGAACTCCGACACCGCGATCACCAGGCAGCTGCCGAACGCGATCGCGGCCGGGATCAGGTACGCCGTCGCCCACGGCGCGCGCGTGATCGCCCTCCCGCTCGATCCCGGCACGCTCGGTTCGGCCGGCGGCGACCCCGCCGCCGGCGGCAGTCCGGCCGAGAAGGCGGCGGTCAGCTACGCCGCCGCCCATGACGTGGTGCTTGTCGCGCCCGCCGGTGACGACGGCGCGGGCCCGGACAAGGCCAATTACCCGGCCGCCTACCCGGGCGTCCTCGCGATTGGCGCCACCGCGCGCAGCGGCCAGCTCGCGCCGTTCAGCAACACCGGCGCCTACGTGGCGCTGACCGCGCCGGGCAGCGGTCTCACCGTGGCCGCCCCCGGCAACGGGTATGACAGCCTCGCGAGCACCGACATGTCCGCGGCGCTGGCCGCCGGGGTCGCCGCGCTTATCCGCTCCCGCTTCCCCAGCCTCACCGCCGCCGAGGTGACGCAGGCCATGGAAGGGGGCGCCACCACACCGCCGGGCGGGCACCAAACGGCCGGCACCGGCCACGGCGCACTGGACGCGGCGGGCGCGCTGACCGCGGCCGCCACCATCGCCGCGCGGCAGGCGGCGGCGAAGCCCGCCGCGCCACAGCAGGCGGCGAGTCCGCCGCGGCAGCGCGCGGCGCCAACCGCGACCGCGCGGCGCGCCGGCGCGGGGACGCTGGCCGGCTCGCTGCTGCGGTACGCGGTGATCATCGCCGTCGTGCTGATCGTGGCCCTGGCGAGCGCGCTGGCGCTGAGCGCCAGCCGACGGCGGCGCCGGGCGGCCGCGGCCCGGCCGCCGCGGGCCGGGCACAGTCAGGGCGGCAGCCACGCCCGGCGGCCGCGGGCGGCCCTGCCGGCGGCGCCCCTGGGCACCTGGGGCCGGACTGGCCCACTGGACAACGCCGGCAGCGGGGGGCACAGGCACGCCGCGCCGCGGACGAGCGGCGCCGGCCCGCGGCTCGCCCCGCCGCCCGCCCCGGGTTCGTTCGGTTCCGCGGGTCCCGCCCGCCAGAGGAGGCGCCCCCAGACCGGGGAACCGCCGTGGGAACCCGCTAGCCTGCCCATGGCGGGCGGTACGCCGCGCGCCGCCGCCGACGAGCCCATGCCGCCGTGGGAGCTGGCGGGCGGCGAGTCCGGCGGCATCGCCGCGGCGCCGCTTCCCGGCGATCTTCCCGGCCTGCCGGTATCCAACACCGGCCCCATGTACGTATGGAACCCGGCGGCCTCTGGCCCGCTGCCCATCCTCCGCGAAGACAACGACGCGGAGGAGAGACAGCCGCCGGCCGGCGGCTAAGCCTCTTCCCCGGAGAGCTTCGCTTTCACGTCCGACGCGTACAGCGGCACGTACTCCTGCCCTGACAGCTCCCCGATCGCCCGCATCACCTCGTCGGCGACCGCGCGCCGCGCCCGCGCCGGCGGTTCACCGGCCAGGTGTCCGAACTCCATCCGCTTGCCGATCCTGATCTCGATACGCGTCGGCCTGGGCACCGCCGCGCCCGGCGGCAGCATCTTCCTGGTGCCGGCCATCGCCACGGGGATCACCGGTGCGCCCGAGTTGAGCGCCAGCCAGCCGATCCCCGACCTGCCCCGGTAGAGCCGGCCGTCGGGCGACCTCGTGCCCTCGGGGTAGAACCCGAACAGCTCCCCCGCGCGCAGCAGGTCGAGCGCCGCTCCCAGGGTGGCCTGCGCGGAGCGCGCCCCTTCCCTGTCCATCTGCAGCTGGTTCGTGGATCGCAGGTAGGCGGCCCAGAGCCGCCCGAGCGGGCCTCTGGCCGCGAAGTACTCGGCCTTCGCGGGGAACACCACGGGCCGGTCGATCACCAGCGGCAGGTACATGGAGTCGATGAACGACAGGTGGTTGGACGCGAGGATCGCCGCCCCGGTCGCGGGGACGTTCTCGATTCCGGTGACCTTCGGCCGCCCGAACATGTGCAGGACGGGACCTATCACGACACGCGAAAGCCGGTACTGCACTTGGGTGTGTCCTCGCCTTACCTCGGGGCCTGGCCCGCGACGGAAGACCCGGCGAAGGCGGTTCCAAGATAGCGTGCCCCGCTCACCAAACCGGAAACGGACGCGGCCATGGAGATCACCAGGGGCAGCGCGAACGGCAGCGCCACCGCTGGCACGATCACGCCGGAGTCGTCGGCGAGCCAGCCGATCACCAGGACCAGCCAGCTGAGCCAGGCGACCACCCGCAGCAGCGGTTCCGCCGCGAACGCGCGCGACAGCAGCCGCAGCCGCAGCACGGCGGGCCGCCACAGGGCGGCGGCGGTCGCCGCCGCCAGCACGGGGATCAGCCAGCTGAACACGCTCACCGTGAGCGTGCCGACGTTCGAGCCGACCTTCCGCTCGAGCAGGTCCCCGCCGCGGCCGTGCAGCAGGTTCCCGGCGAACGTCCCCATGTCAGACACGCCGGCCGCCGGGAAGAAGTAACTGATCAGGGCGAAAACCAGGACCAGCGCGAGTCCGCTCAGCGCGGCGGGCACCACCCACCGCCACCGGACCTTGATGCCGGCCAGCCACGCCATCAACAGCAGCAGGCAGGGCACGAGCGCGATCGTCCCGCCAACCTTAGCGCCGAAGCCGGGCCAGCCGGACGCCACCACCGCGAACAGCCCGACCAGGCCGGCGGCGAGCACCGGCGCTCCGTTCCGGCCGGGAAACCGGCGCGCCGCGAGCAGCCCCAGCCAGGCGGCGCCGACGAGCGCGCTGACGCAGTAGACGCCGAGCGCCTCGTTCCCGATCCCGTAGAACCGGCCGCCCTCGAGCAGCGACAGCCCGAACGGCACCTCGAGCTGCAGCCGTGACCCGGTCATCACATCGACGCCGAGCACGGCCAGGGTGAACAGGCAGAGCACACCGTACGGGCCGAGCGGCTGCCGCCGCCACGGCCCCGCCACGGCCACGGCCGCCACGGCCAGCGTCCACCCGGCCGCCATCCCGTACAGCCATGCCACCGGGTGGGCGTGCAGCCACCACGGCACCAGGTTGGCCAGGAAGGTGCCGACAGGGACGGCGGCGGCGAACACCCCGGCCGTCCGCCACCACAGCGACCGGCGCCGGTCACGCTCCGGGTCGCTGCCCCGGAAAAGCAGCACCGGCGCGAGGAGCAGGATCGCGTCGGCTATCCCGTAGGCGGTGAAGAACCAGCCGTGGGTGGTCATCCACACCTGTTCCGCGGTGTCCCTGCCGCTGAGCACCCGGACCGCCGCGGCCAGGCTCCCGCGGACACCGCGGGTCAGCAGCGATCCGCTGAGCCCGGCGGGCACCGGGTGGCCCAGCCAGCTCGCGACCGTCGGGGTCAGGTCGGTGAGCGTCACGATCCCCGGCTGCCTAGTGGACGCGGCGTGCAGCAGGCCGTCGCCGAAACCGGGCCCGCTGACGACCACGGAGCGCAGGTGCGGGAGACCGCCAAGCGCGGCGCCTGGTGCGGCGACCAGCAGCATCGTGTCCGGGGGCAGGCCGGCCACGATGCGGGCAAGCTGCCGGTCGGCGGCAGAAGCCGAGGCCCGTTCTGGATAGCTGAGAGCGCCCAAGTCGACTACGGTCAGCGGACAGCGGGCCAGCACCGGCGCGGTGAGCTGGCTCGCCGACGGCAGGTAGGAAGCGACGTCGCCGGAGGGCGCGGCGACCGCCAGGGCCGCGCCGGGCCCGACGGCGGTCACGCAGCCGGCCAGCGTGCCGAGCAGTCCCCAGTCGGGGCTCTCGTGGAACTGCTCGTTGTAGCGGACGATCTCCGGCATCGCCGGGATGCGGGCGCCCGCCCCGTCCTTGATGACCGGGGGCAGCGCCGAGCACGGGCGCGGTCCCTGCGCGCGGGCGCCGCCGTTGAGAGTCAGCCAGCCATCGTCAGGGCAGGCCACCGGCTGCTGCGCGTAGTCGACGAGAGAGCCGACCGAGCCGCTGTTCGCCAGCCGCCACAGCACGGGCGTGCTGGCCGGGGTCGCGTACGTCCAGCGCAAGCCCGATATGCCCACGATCACGACGTGCCGGACCGGGAGCGTGTCCGCCCGCGCGGCGGGCGGGCGGACGGCGAGCAGCACCGCACCGAGCGCCGCGCACAGCGCGACGCCGGCGGCCGCCAGGCGCGCCGCTCGCAACGCCGTTCTCACCCGGTCAACGGTATCCGCCGGCTGGCATCCCCCGTACGGCCATCGCCGGGCCCGCTGCCTGGCGCTCCGCCGCCTCAGCCTGAGCAGATGTTCTGGTTGGCGGTGCGCGCCTGGAGCGGGAGCGGGCTCGCGGTGGCGCCCGGGGTGGCGGTGGCCTTCTCGTCCGCCTTGTCCGCGCCGGCGGTCGGGCTGGGTGGCGCGGTGGCGTTCACGGCACCGAACAGGGAGCTGCTCGCGGGCACGTCGTCGCGGAAGGAGGCGAAGATCTCGCCGTCTTCCGGCTGCGTCCACAGGACGTTGGCGGTGTCCGTGGGAACGACCTCGCTGCGCGGGAACGTCGGCAGCGTGAAGAACGCGACCTTGTCCTGCGGCAGGTCGCGCAGCGACTGCCCCAGGTCGTAAAGCCCGGTGATTCCGCCGAGCTGGCTGTCGATGGTCACCGACCGGGTGGCCGCGTCGAGGAACCGGTAGATCGCCAGGGGGTTGTACAGCTGGCTCTTCACCCTGCTGATCAGCGACGACATGAACGCCTGCTGGCGGCCGATCCGCTCCAGGTCGCTGCCGTTCCCAAGCGTGTACCTGGCGCGCACGTAGCCGAGCGCCTGGGACGGGGTCAGCATGTGGTAGCCCGCGGACAGGCGCAGGCCCGAGAGCGGGTCGTTGATCGGGGTCGGGTTGCACTCCTCGACCCCGCCGAGGGCCGCGACCATGTCCTTGAAACCGGTGAAGTTGACCACCACGAAGTGGTCGATGTAAATGCCGGTGTCCTGCTCGATGGTTTTGACCGTGCACGCGGCCCCGAGCGCGGTGTGGTTCCCATCCAGGTTGCCGATCGCGAAGGCCTCGTTGATCTTGAACTGGGTGGGCGCGGACAGCTGGCCGTCGCCCATCGTGCAGGCCGGGATGTTCACCCAGGAGTCGCGCGGGATGGACATGACCTCGGCCCACTGCCGGTCGGCCGGGATGTGGATGATCATCATCGTGTCGGACTGGTCGGTGACCAGGCCCGTGCCGTAGCCGCTGCCCTGGCCGGAGCGGGTGTCAGAGCCGATGACCAGGATGTTCTCGGCCTGGGGGTGCAGGTCGACCGGCTGGCTGCCGAGCAGGCCGGTGATGTTGTCCTGCTGGATGTTCCCGTTGAAGTGCCGCAGCAGCGTGTACCCGGTCGCCGCGACGGCGACGAGCAGCACGGCGAGGCAGGCAGAACCCCAGATGAGGACCTTGCGGTGGCGCCGCCACCACCGTCCGCCCCGCCGGGCCGGCTCCTCGACCACGGTGGCTGGGAGTTCATGCCCGTCGCCGGGCTCACCGGGCTCACCGGGCGGGAGCACACTGCCCATTCGCCACCACACTGTTCGGGCTTGATCGCGAGACTAGAAGGTGACTTCCCCGCCGGCCACCCGGCCATGCCATTAGCCAGGTTAATTAACTGCCGGGCGCGCCACGTTTCCGCACGCCAGGGAAACGGCGCGTCAGCACGGAAAACGCAATTACCGTTGGTATGGTTTCGTGTCCGGGGAGTCATCGGGCGGGGGTGCCGGAACGGTGCGGATGGGCGTGCGGGGGTCGTGGCGGACCCGCTGGCGGCAATGGCTGCTACTGGCCACGGCGGCTGGGTCCGCGCTGGTGCTTGGCGTGGCGGCCGGGCTTGCCCTGTTCTTCAGCCATCAGCCGCGGCCGACAGACCAGGCGGCTGTTCTCGCCGCCGGCGGGCAGACCCGTAACGCCAGCGAGAACATCTGCGCTGGCCTGCCCACTCCCAGCGACCTCGGCGGGCTCGGCGGCTAGCTCAGCACCCCGGATCTGCTGCGGGCCACCTTGATCGCACCGACCTGGACGATCAGCAGGACGCACATGATGACGGGGAAGATGTAGACGGCCGACGCCGCTTTGGCTGCGTTGTGTGTCGTCACGATGGAGACGACGAGGAGCACGGCACCCGCGACCGGATGAACCACCAGACCGAGCCCCTTGGACACGAAGTTGTTGTAACCGGCGCCGAAGTGGATCGGCACCCGCGCGTCGGCCGGCAGGGTGACCCAGCCGTAAACGGAGACGCCGATCATGGCGAGCAGGACCACGCCGCCGATGACGAGTACCGCGATCATGGCCGCAGCCACAGGCCCGCGACCTTGCCGTCCTCGTCGAATATGACCCGCCCTGTCGCCTCGCCGGCCTCGAACCGCAGCGGGATCTCGACCGCGGTGTGATCGGCTACCCGGTGGGCGAACGGCTCGCCCATGCCCTCATAGGCGCCGACCAGGCCGGCCATGCGCGCCCAGCCCTGAGCCAGCCGCCCGACGTCGAGGCCCTCACTCATCCGGGCGTTGAAGTCGCGGCGCGCTTCCTCCCAGCGGCCTTCGGCCAGGCAGGTCAGGATGGCGACGGCCTGATCCGTGGTGCCAGCCGGGATTTCCGCGCTCATCGGGGCTCCGGTCCGCGGGTCGACCGGGTGCCCGAACCGCTGAAACGCGGCCTGCCGGGTCGTGCCGAGAACATCGCCGATCTCCCTCCAGCTATGACCGGCCGCGCGCGCCCGGTCGACGGCCCCCTGCATCGCCTCGCCAGCGGCGGCGGCGAGGTCCCGCGCCGCCGCCAGTGCCGCAAGCGGGGAGTCGCTGCCGACGCGGGCGGCCGCGCCGGCGAGCCGATCCACGGCGTCAAGGTTCTCATGACGATGAAGGCGTGTCAAGCTAGCCTTAACATTAGGAGGGACCGCCGCATCCCGCCGCCGCCGCGCGGCACTCCGGCAGGTAGCGTCACAATATCTCCGTCGCCTGCCCCTCCCCTCTTGGGGAGGCAGTGGCCGAGCGCACGCCTCGCACGCCACCGGCGCGCCGGAAGCTACCACCGTGCCCTCGTAAGCCTTAGCACGAAATACATAATACGTGCGGGGGCTTCCGCACGGAAATAGGACGGCTACGGGCGACCCCACCGCGTCGCCACCGACCTGGCCACCCTCGCCGCGGTGGCCGACCTGGACCACCCGGATAGCCCGCGAGGGATCGGGGACTGTGCCGTACCGCGCTTGGTGAGGTACATAAGGAACACCACGTCCCAGGAATGGGAGTCGGAAAT
>Ga0335073_10017413_pt1 | contig 10051 bp, 7 predicted proteins | sample Lox_Sample_22_FD_207093 | JGI IMG/M metagenome (GOLD analysis project Ga0335073, IMG submission 207093) | Soil microbial communities from Loxahatchee National Wildlife Refuge, Florida, United States - Lox_Sample_2.2 | ecosystem: Environmental > Terrestrial > Soil > Wetlands | place: USA: Florida... | reverse complement strand
TCAAGCGCCTGCCCGTCAAATGGCTTTTCGCCTGGATGTACAATGGTCTGACGCCCCACGCTCAGCTCATGCGTACGATGGAGCTCTTCTGGACCAAGGTGCTCCCCCGCGTGACCAATACGGCATAAGCCTCGCCTGCGAGGCCGCTCAGGCACCAACAGAGCCGCGAGCGTAACGAGCAAACGAGGCTGCGAGGTGCGTTGAAGCGCTGGACCGCGAGCATCCCGCCTGAAACTCCGAATCCGGGGCCATCTTCGATATCGCCTGAACAGTGGTCGCCTCAATCCAATTCCCGGCATTGGTAAATCACTTACCGATTGTTCTATCCTCCGGTCGGCAAGTCATGTCTCGGAGGTATGATGGATGAGCGCCAACAACCTGTTAATCGACGCCGATGGCCATATTCTCGAGCCGCCCGACCTATGGGAACGTTATCTCGAACCCAAGTATCGCGACCGCGCGATTCGCATCCGCACCGGTAGTGACGGACGCGAATTTCTCGAAGTCGACGGCCAGCGCGCCAAGTTGACTACCGCCGCATTGCTTCATTCGCTCGGCGGGATGGCGAAACTGATGGAGATGGGGGAGGGGGTCGAAAACCTCAATGCTTCCCTCCGCGAAAAGGTCAAATCGCGCATGACTCAGCGCGACGCGAACGCCCAGCCATTTGATCTCGGCCATGGCAACTCCAGCCCCGACGATACCTATCTGTCCGGATGCGCTCCCGGCGCGATGGACCTCAAGGAGCGCCTCGAAATCCTCGAACGCGAGAACATGGATCGCGCGGTGATCTACCCAACTCTCGGCCTGCTCTGGGAAGCCGAGGTTTTCGATCCTGAAATCACCAGCGCCTATTGCCGCGCCTACAATCGCTGGATTGCTGAATTCTGCGCTGCCTCGCGCGGCCGTCTCGTTCCGATTGCGCATATCTCACTAGGCGATCCGGCTGAGGCTGCGCGTGAACTCCAGCGTGCCGTTAAGGAAGGATGCAAAGGCGCTTTCGTCGCACCTTATACTATTACCCGTAAGCCCCATGGTCATCCCGATCACGATGTCTTTTTCGCCGCCGCTCAGGACCTTGACGTTCCAGTTGGTATTCATCCCGAACTCGAACCGGTTGAATTCGGCGTCCACGGCCGTTTCGAAGGGATGGAATGGGCCGACTGGTATTACGATCTCTTTGCCGCGCAGGGCGTACCGCAAGCCTTCGCCACCTTATTCCAATACGGCGTCTTCGATCGCTTCCCGCGGCTGCGCGTTGTTGTCCTTGAATCGGGCGCCGGATGGATTGGCTATTGGCTCGATCGCGCCGACGCAATTTATCGTCGCACTGCACTCGGTGGCACGGTTCAGCTCAAGGAACGTCCATCTTACTACTTCAAACGCCAGTGCTATATTTCTGCGGACCCCGACGAACGTTCGATCGCAGCGATGACCAAATTAGTTGGCGAAGATCGCTTCTTCTGGGCCAGCGACTATCCGCATCCGGATCATCCCGGTAACTATCTCGAAGAATTGCAAGGTCTCGTCGATGGCATGACGCCCAATGCGCGCGCGGGTATTCTCGGCCGCAACGTCGCTGAATGCTACCGACTCGGATCATAATATTCTGACCGCAATCCGGTTATGCTCTCTAGGCTGCGGCGGGATGTCATCAGCCTGCATCCCGCCGCTCATTTCAATCAACTATCTCCAGACCGATTGAGGATTCGACAAGATGGCGACCAAAGACTACACCGAAACGCTCAAAGACCTGCCCAAGAATTGGGGACGCTGGGGTGCTGACGATCAAATCGGCAGCCTCAATTTTCTGACCGACAAGGAAGTCCTGCGCGGCGTCAAAGCCGTTCAGCAGGGCAAAGTTTTCATGCTCGGCGTGCCCGTCGCGCGCCCCGAGGGCGATCCGCTGCATCCCATTCGCGCCCAGCCGATTCACACGATGACCGCCGACGAAGGCTTCTTTCAGAGCGGCCGCATTAAGCCTTTTCCGGGTGGCTTGAAGTATTCTGACGATGTGGTCGTGATGTTTCCGCAGGGCACCACGCAATACGACGCCCTCGGCCATGCTTGGTACGGCAATCATCTCTACAATGGCTATGATCCGAAAACCACGATCGGCGGCCTTCAGAAATGCTCGATCGAGCCGATTGCCAATCACGGCGTCATCGGTCGTGGCGTCCTTATTGACGCCGCCCGCTACCGTGGCAAAAAGCATCTCGACCGTGGCGAGGGCTTCACTCTCGACGATCTATTGGGCGCGGCGAAGCAGCAGGGCGTCACGATAGAAAAGCACGACATCATCGTGCTGCATACCGGATGGCTTAACCGCTTCTACGAAGAAGGACAGAAAGCGCTCTTCCCTGAAGGCCAGCCGTTCGACGAACCGGGCCTCCAATACAGTAAAGAGCTAGTCGAATGGTGGCACGACATGGAAATTCCTTCCATCACCGCCGACACCATCGGCTGCGAGCAGGGAATCAATAAAGAGACCGGCGGCGCTGCGATTCTCCATGCCGCCTTGCTCTGCAACCTCGGCGTGATCTTCAACGAAATCGTCTGGCTGAAAGACTTGGCCGAGGATAGCGCGAAGGATAAGCAGTACACTTTCCTTTTCGCGGGCGCCCCATTGAAGCTTGTTTACGGTTGCGGCTCCGCCGTCAACCCGATCGCGATAAAGTAACGGTGAGTATTCAGTTACATTGATAATTGTTCTGTAAACAAGGCGGCGGGCGCGCCAGCGATCAACTAGACGCGCCCGCCGCTGATCGTTTTTGCGCAATTACCAGTTCTCGAGTCCCACCTGCAACGCGTTGAGATTACGCGCCATCATATTCCAGAACGCGGTTGCCGCCGTCAGCTCCAGAATGTTCGCCCGTCCGATTAACTTCTCGACCCGCGCAAACAAGTCATCATCCACCTTGGCGCGCGTCGTCAGCTCGTCTGCGTAGCGCAAAATCAGCTTGTCATCTTCGTTGAATAACGAGCTCTCCTTGTAATTGCCGATGGCGTCGATCTGAGCTCGGCTGATCCCGCACTTCTCGGCAATATCGATATGACGCACGAAGCCGTATTCGCAGTCGAGCCGCTTCATCAGAATCAGGACCGCCAACTCGCGTTGCCGCTTATTGAGCACTGACTTGGTCATGAAATAGTTAGCCAGCGGAAACACCCGCGTCGCCAGTTCCGGACTGTTCGCCAATGTCTTGACCACATTGGGAATCCCTTGAGTTTGAAATTGGCTCTCGAAGCTGTCGTACAGCTCTTTCATTTTGCCGCTTACTGCTTCACGTTCGACGTATGGAATTCTTGGCACAGCTCTTCTCCTTTTGCCGGGACCATAGCGCAGCTTCGCTGCTCCTGAACAGTCCCGCGATTAGGTCGCCCCCGCATTATTCGTCATTCACTGAAAGCATGCCCTTGGAAATCCACGATCGGCTTCACCGGTGGTTGAATCTGATTACCCCGGACGGTTGATCCCGCCGGCAGCACTCCCGCATTTACTGCATTCATATCGTTAAATATATTATTCGATATTGTTACTCGCTCGCACCCGGGATCTGCGCGAATTATCGCCGCTCCTACGTCATTGGTAAAAGTGTTTCCAGTTATACTCACATTGTGACAACGGCTGCGCAGCCCTAATACATAGTTCCACGAAGGAAATGTCGGAGCACCCGACGTACTGAATCGATTGTTATAGATTTTCATGTCAGAGGTGCCCTCATTCGCCTGAATTGCGAGGCTGGTGAGGGCAGTCCAGTAATTGTCATGCACTGATACGTCACTTACTCCCTTAGCTCCGAAGGCCTCCGCCGTGCCATCCCAATCTTTGATATTGCAGTGGTCAATTTCGATGTCGTGCGCGTCGCCGTCCGTTAACAAGTTCCCCGCGCGCGCGGTTACATTGGTCACGTGAAACCCATCTATCTGGCTCGCAGCGAAAATAAATGGCTTTACATCTCCCAGAAACGTCATGTCGCGGACTGTGATGTCATGCGTCGTTTCCGCAGTAACCTTCGCAAGCCCGAGCAGAGCGGCGGCGGCTCCCGGACCGCATTTAGTTGATGTCCCCACATCTCCACCACCGAAGCATTCTTTTGCGTAGCTTTTCGCCAGCGGATGCGCGAGTGTGATTGTGCCGGTCGCAGCATCGACCGCTGTTATGCGGTTGAGTTCTGAGTCTGGCTGCTCATGAAAAGGCGGATTCAAGGTCTGCCCCGTTCGCACGAATACATAATCACCGGGCGCGAACTGTCTTGCCGCATCGCGATCGCCGATGACTACTCTATTCTGACCCGCTGTGGCTGGACGGATCGTCGCGACAGTCTGATGCTCGTACATCGTCGTTACGAAACTGCCTCGGCCATTCTGGTTGGGTTGCGTCGAAAAAACATAGCCGAACGGAACGAAATAGCGGTTACGGCATTGTTTCAGGTCAAGTACGGTCGAAGACCCAGAACCCTTTATCATCAGATTGTTCTTCCCGAAGAGAGAAACCATTAGCGGCTGGCCGAACGCACCCATCGTGCACACGTTTAAGTTGTAATGCCCTGCCGGTATCTCCACCGTAGCCCCGCTCCTCGGGAGCGCTGCGAACATCCGCTGCAATGCAGCCGTATCATCATGCATCAGCGCGACGTTGGACGCCGTTACACCTGCCGCATCCACTAAGGTGATTTGCGCGCCATTGACTGCTCGCACGGTTGTGAAAAGGTCTGCCGCCATCGGCTGAGTTGGCGGCGACATCGGAAGATTCGCGCCAACCATCGGCGATCGGCCATAATCTTTATAGTCAGTATGCGCGCCGACCGAGACATCAATCAGTTGCATCGGCTGATTCAGCTCACCTCGATAGATCAAATATCCCGCGGCTTCAGGTTCTGAGTTCCATGAAACATGATTGAAGACCATTGTTGATCCTCCTCCATGCGGCGCCGCTGTGCTCTGAATCGTAGCAGGAGCGCCGGCCCTGCTGATGGCCCCGTAGTTATCAACCGAGGCTATTGCGTATTGATAGGTCTCATTTCCATTCACATTGCACGAACCGCCCGTGCATTGGGCTGCGATCGACGGATTATCCGGGGGGCTAACTGAGGCCGCGTGTCCTCCGTTGAGAACTCTTACCGCCTGTCCTGCGCGGAAATCGCCTGGCGAATTGCATTGCATAGAGGATTGTCCTTGCTGGATTTGACATTTGATTGTCACAGCGCTGCCGCTCGCGCCATACTGCCTGGGGTTGAAGATTGCTTGAGGCGATGCGGGTCGGGCCAACAGCCCTGTCATTGTAAATACGAGTGTGGCTATCCCGCTCAATCGATAGAGCATCGTCACTCTCCTTGGGTTTCACAGTAAAAGCAGAGCGGGCCGCTCCTGGTATGGGTTTCTTACCCCACTCCCTAAAGCAGCCCGCGAGATTTTGCCAGGTTGTCGCAGCGGCAGTCGCTGCTCAAGCCTGCAAAGCAATTACTATGTCATTGTTGTATTGGAACGTTGTTCGCGTTGACGATCGGTTCTAAATTTCCCTGAATTACATTTCCAGTTATCGTTGGCGAAAGGGGCGCCACCCACGCCGCATAAACCGAATCTGCAAGATTGGATTGAAAGATATTACTCAGCAGTTGGATCGCGCCATCACATCCCGGGTCGAGCCGCGCGACTGAGTCACCGTTATGGTTAACGAAGGAATTGCCCGTAATACTCACAGTATGGCAAACGGTCCTGAGCGCGAGCACATCATTGTAAGTTGGGAATGACGGGGCTCCTGATGTAGTGAAGGCGTTATTGTTGACCAGCAAATTGGTGGTGCCCTCGCTTGCCTGCAAGATGAGGTTCGTTAAAGCGGTCCAGTTATTATCGTAAAACGTAACGTCACTGACTCCTTTTGCTCCAATCGCTTCCGAACTGCCATCCCAATCGGTCACCGTATTATCGTAGATGCTGACATGCCGGGTGTCCCCAATCGTAACCAGATTGCCGACCTTCGCCGTGATGTTGTACATCGTAAAACCGTTCAACTGGTTAACGTCAAACACGATTGGCGCAACATCAGCGTAAATTGCAACATCAGCCATCAGAAAGTTCTGGGTTGTCGCTGCTGTGACGTTCGACACACCCATCGGCCACTCGCTCCCGCCTGATGAACAGTTTGCGACGGTGGAGGGCAGAGGACTGCATTCGGTCTGGTAGTTCTTCTCCAGCGCCCACAACAGTGTGATGACGCCGGTCGAAGGGTTAGCCGCAGCCACCGAGTTCAGTTCAGCATCTGGTTGCTGATTTCCGCTCGGGTCAGTCTGGCCGGTCCTGATGTATATGAAATCGCCAGGAGCGAAGTTGGCCGCATCACTCGGATTGGACACGGTAACCTGCGTCGCGCCGATTGTGGCCGCCGTCATCGGATAAACAGTCTGTTCCTCGTACGCGGTCGCATCGTACAATGAGCCTGACGATATATACGGCTCTGTCGAAATGCCGTACCCAAAGCCCTCAAAATAGTACGGCTTGCACTGTTTAAAGTATAATTGAGTCCTGTTGTTAGCCCCGGCAATTATGACGTTATTCTTCCCCGCAAAGGACAAAAGGTACGGGTAGCCAGCGCCTTGTATGCAGATACTTAGGTTATATTCTCCGGCCGGAATCGTTATTCTTGACGCACTGCTGGGTAGTGCGGCCACCATCGCTTGAAAAGCCGCGCTATCGTCATGCTCAACTGTAGCAGCTGCGGTAGTCCCCACTGGTTCCGAAACCGTAAAGTTGCTGCCTTTTATTGCTGTGATCGATCCGTAGAGGTCTCCCGGTAGCGGATTAGCGGGTGGTGCCGATGGGAAGATTGCTCCTTGGATATAGGGTCGGCCGTAATCGTTGTAGCCATTGTAGGATCCCTGAGATATGTCCAGCAGAGTCAGCGCACCTGATCCGGTGCTTTGATATACAAGGTACCCGATTGCTCCCGGTACTGCCGTCCAGCTCAGCGAATTGTAGCTCTGCGTCGAGCCGCCACCATGCAACGGACTAACGCCGTTGTTGATCGTTGTTGCCGGACCGACCGCTGATAGCCCCCCGTTACCATCAACCGCCGCGATTGCATAACTGTAAGTCGTCGAACCGTAGGTAACACACTGATAGCCTACGCAAGTCGGGGTCACACTCGGCGCTGCCGGCGACGAAACCGTTACCGGTGGGCCACCACTATCTATCTTGATTCCTTCTCCTACCGTGAAATTGCCGGGCGACGCGCATGAAATAATCTCGCCGTTCGCGATCGTGTTGCAGGATATCGTTAGGTTGCTGCCGCTCGCTCCAAAACTCTGTGGTATGAAGACTGGTGTTGTGGCCCACGCGCTTTCGGGCAATATGGCCAGCGCGAAGGCAAAGCCTAGCGCAGTCCACTTGATCCACCGGCAAATCCCCCCTCGTGCACTCATTTTACTAACCCCCAGGCTGGCTTTTGATTCAGACGGTTTTTGCTTTTAATACGCTTCTAACCGCTAGTTCGAAATCCGCCGCCCATTTCTCCGGTGTCTGTCCTGAAACCTTTGCGGTGCCGGCGGCACTTAGCTGATGACGCAGCTGAGGATGGAGAGCTAGTAGTCGCATCTTATCACGCAGCGCCGAACCGTCCGCGGCTTTCACAACTATTCCCGTGATTCCGTCCTCGACCCGATCACAAAGCTCTCCCACTGCATCAGTAGTGATCACGGGCAGCCCAGACGCCATTGCTTCGTCGAGCACCAGGCCATACGGATCTCCGAGCGTAGGAAAGACGAAGACATCGCTCGCAGCATAATAGTTGGGCAATTCTCCCCTTTGCTTGAACCCGGTAAATACTACATGAGCGATGCTTTCATTTCGACATCGCTCCCGTAATGCTCGATCCTCTTCGCCATCGCCCACGATCATCAAGCTGACCGGCTCAGCACACGACTGCTGCAATCCCTTAAAGGCATCGAGCAAATGATGGACTCCCTTGCCCTTCCACAGCCTCCCGACATACAGGAACGTAACACCCGCTAGTCCCAGTTCGTTACGAAGCCATGTCCGATCGCGCTGGGCGCCGGCGCGGGCAGCGTTGAAGAAATTGAATTGGTTGAAATAAGGCAGGTGATAGATTTGATTCTTGTCTGCGTCGAACCGCTCCGCAAATTTGCCACCGTCTTTCCCGGTCGTAAAGACCGCGTCAGCCCTGGCAAAGAGAAGGCTCTTTAAGTGATCTTTGAATGGTTGGCGGTTCATCCATGAATCGAAGGTAGGTTCTACCCAAAACACCGCTCGCACGCCCCGTAAACGTGCCAGCGCAAATCCCAGAACATATGAAATATGGCCGTACAAAGAGACAATTAAATCTGGCCGTCTTTTTTTCAGGGCCAGCGCCGTAAGCGCCAGTACGTGGCCACGAATTGTTATCGAAGGAAGGTACCGATAGGCAAATTGCCAGTTGCTTTCGTCAACGTCCCAGTTACGATCCCATTCACGCCTGCTGCTGAACCAGGCTTCAAAATCCAGATGTCCCCGCTCGGCGAGCGCATTGAACCTATCGACTACATAAGGCGTCGGTTGATTATTCCAGTAAACAATTTTCGGCTTGTAAGCATCGCCTTCGACTGCTTGCGCGCTCTCATACGGTTTGACGGCACTTCTGGCTTCCCCCGAGCCATAAATTCCGCTGTGCCTGGCATTCGGTGGATACGAATAGCCTCTTGACAATGCGGTTCTCCAAGTATTGCTTTCCGGCCCGGATTTATTTCATTCGCGGCAGTGTAATTACGCCTCTGATCGCTGCTTCGAAATCTCGCGCCCATCGGTCAGGTGTTTTGCCTGCAACCTTTGCCACTGCCGCTGTACTAAATCGGGTACGCAGGCTTGGATTCAGCATCAAACTTCTCATCCGTTCATACAATGCCCCACTATCAGCCGGAGGTACAATAAAGCCATTAACACCGTCGTCAATCCTTTCGTGGATTTCGCCCGCAGCGCTAGTAGAGACAACTGGCAGCCCCGATGCCATAGCTTCGTCCAGCGCTAATCCATAAGGGTCTCCTAGTGTTGGAAAGATAAATATATCTCCAGCACTATAATATCGCGGCAATTCACCGCGCTGTTTGAAACCGGCGAAAACCACATTCCTTATATTCTCCGAACGGCAGCGCTCCCGTATCGACAATTCGTCTTCGCCGTCACCGACGAACAGCAGGCTCACATCTTGATCGACCGAGGTCTGCAACTCTTTGAAAGCATCGATCAGATAGCTGATTCCCTTCCCTCTCCACAGTCGTCCTACACAAAGAAAAGTCGTGCCCTTTAGATCTAGTGTTCTTCGTAACTGTGCTCGCGCATCTTTATGCAATTCACGATCCTGCGAAAATAGGTGAAATTGATTGAAGTGCGTGAGGCAAAAGATGCGTTCGGCCGGCGTTCCATATTGGCCACAAAACCGCTGGCCGTCCGGTCCGGTCGTAAACACAGCGTCTACTCTTGAGAAGATTAAGCGCTTTAATGCTTCCTTCCATTTTCGCCGCGTGACCCATGCGTCAAACGTCTTCTCCGCGAAGAACACCATCCGTACTCCGCGTATACGCCCGAGACCGAAACCCATTAGGTATGAAATGTTTTCATACAATGACACAATCACGTCAGGTCGGGTCCCATGAATCAGCGGCGACGGAATCGTGACGCTCTGACGTCCGATTTTGAATCGAGGAAGATAGCGATAGGGGAATCGCCACGTCGATTCGTCGACATCCCAGCTTCGATCTGACTCGCGCTTGGTGGTGAACCAAGCGGTAAAATCCAGTTGTCCGCTGTCCGCGACGGCATTAAAGCGATCCACTACATAGGGCGTAGGTTGGTTGTTCCAAAATACCACCGACGTGGTATCGGAAGAGGTAGTGGAAGCGGTCTGAGTGTTTGCGGATGATTTCACTGAGGCCCTAACCTCTTCTCGTCGGTCGTTTGCGGACGATCGCTTGACTGGAATCCGTCGCTCGGTTGCGGGACGCCCTCCGACGATTATCGTATCGCCGCAAGCGTCAATTTGTTCCCCCAGCGGCCGGCAAAC
>Ga0335073_10017412_pt1 | contig 10052 bp, 2 predicted proteins | sample Lox_Sample_22_FD_207093 | JGI IMG/M metagenome (GOLD analysis project Ga0335073, IMG submission 207093) | Soil microbial communities from Loxahatchee National Wildlife Refuge, Florida, United States - Lox_Sample_2.2 | ecosystem: Environmental > Terrestrial > Soil > Wetlands | place: USA: Florida... | reverse complement strand
TACAAGACACTCGGCGATAGGACCTTCGCCCAGTTGGAAGAAATGGACTTCCACTACACCCCCAATGAAGGATCGAACTCCATTTCCGTTATCATCCGCCACCTTCACGGCAATATGCTGAGCCGCTGGACCAACTTTCTCACCGAAGACGGCGAGAAACCCGACCGTAACCGGGATACCGAATTTGTCCGGCCGCCCCTCGGAAAAGAAGCCATGGTCGCACTCTGGGAAGAAGGCTGGAACTGCCTCCTCTCCGCTCTCCGCGCCCTGCGCGATGAAGACCTGCTGAAAACCATCACCATCCGGCACGAACCCCTTACCGTCATCGACGCCATTAATCGCCAGCTGGCCCACTACCCCCACCACGTCGGCCAGATCGTCTATATCGGCAAGATGATCCGCAACGAAAAATGGCAAAGCCTGTCCATTCCCAAAGGCGCCTCCCACGCCGTCAACCAGCAAATGAAAGCGCTGCACCCCGATAACCCCGACACCCATATCCCAAACATCGATACCCCTAACCCAAACATCGATACCCCTAACCCGAACACCGATACCCCGAAAACCGATACCCCCCAATGAACCACCCGACAGCCCACTTTTCCGCCCCCATGCTAAACTTTTCTCAAACCATCCGGTCCAACTCCCAAAAATCGCTCTTTGGTACTGAATTTGCACATCCCCGATATCACCACGCATTGTACACCCTTGAAAGGAATAGCCCCTGAAAAAGATTTGGAAAATACTCCGTAATACATTACTAATTCTCTTACTATTATTAGTATCGGGATGGGTGCTCATCCAGCTGCCCCCTGTCCAGAACTGGCTTGTCTCCCGGGTAACCTCCCGCCTTTCCAGGGATCTCAATACCACCGTCCGCGTCGGAAGCGTCAACTTCTCCCCCTTCAACAAGATGCTCCTCAATGACGCCCTCATTTTGGACATGAACTGCGACACGCTTCTTTATGCCGGAACCGTAAAGGTCAATATCACTGATTGGTGGTTCTTCAAAGACCACGCACAGCTCCAGTACATCGGCCTCAAGGATGCGTTCATCCGCATCCGGCGCCAGACGGACTCGGTCTGGAATTACCGGTTCCTCGTAGACTACTTTTCGGGCACACCCGGAAGCCGCGCCGCGAAAGACACGACCCACGGCATCCAACTGGACCTCAAGCAGATCGAACTTTCCCGTATCCACCTGCAAAAACATGATGCCTGGCGCGGAGAAGATATGGACCTCGAGCTCGGCGCCATGGACCTCTACGCCGATACCCTCAGCTTCACCGACAAGATCGCCCGCATCCGGACCCTGCGTTTCACCCGGCCTGACTTTACCCTCACAGATTATAAGGGCCTCCGCCCGACCCCGCCCGATGATACCGCCGCACCCCTCAACGATCCGCTTCACCTGCGGCTCAACCCCGGAAAATGGGACGTGACCGCTAAAAGCGTCACCATCAGGGATGGCTCCTTCCGCCACGAGAAACCCGCCGATACCGTCGTCAACAAATACTTCGACGGTGACCATATCTGGTTCTACGCCGTCAACAGCACCTTCTCCGGCCTGCGGCTTAACAGCGATACCCTCACCGCTCACCTCCAGCTGAGTACCAGGGAACGCAGCGGCCTGGAAGTAAAGAAGCTGGACGCCCGCATCAGATGGTTCCCCGAAGCCATGGAATTTGCCCGCCTCGACCTTCAAACCAACCATAGCCATCTGCGGAACTTCTTCGCCATGCGCTTCCGGACCATCGACGATATGGATGATTTTCCCACCCGCATCCGGATGGAAGCACATTTCACCGATGCCGACATCGACAGCGACGATATCTCGTGGTTTGCCCCCGAACTGATCGATTGGAATAAACACCTGAAGGTCACCGGCGACATCCAGGGAACCATCGCCGATCTTCGCGGACATCACGTCCAAATCACCGCCGGCCGCAATACCTCGCTCGACGGCGACATCCATCTCAAGGGATTGCCCGATGTAAATAAGGCGCTCATCGAATTTAAATCCAATGATTTCCGGACAACCTACGACGACATGGCCGCACTCTTCCCCTCGATCAGGACCGTCCGGCAACCCCGCATCGACCAGGTCCAATCCCTCCGGTTCAAAGGGGACTTTACCGGCACGATCCACGATTTTGTCACCGACGGCACCGTCGTGACCAACCTCGGCTCCCTCGTCACCAACGTCAATATGAAAATTCCCGCCGAAGGCCCCGCTGTCTACACCGGCACCATCAGCACGGACAGCTTCTACCTCGGCCGCTTCCTCGACAACGACAACCTCGGCCGCATCGCCTTCCGGGGAAAGATCGACGGCACGGGCCTGAAGAGCGGAAACCTTAGCGCAACACTCGACGGAACGATCAGCAGCCTTGAGTTCAACCACTATACCTACCAGAACATCCAGGTCAATGGCGCGGTGGCAAAGAAAAAGTTCAACGGGGAATTCCTCGCCGACGACCCTAACCTTGCCGCCCATCTCAACGGACTGATCGATTTCTCCGGCGCCCAGCCGAAATTCGATTTCCAGGCCGAAGTGAAAAAAGCCGACCTGAACCGCCTCAACTTCGTCAACAAAAAGGTCGAATTCAACGGCAAATTCAAATGCAATTTCACAGGGGACGATATCGACAACTTCCTCGGCGCCGCCAGCATCTACGACGCCTCCATCTATAAGAACGGAGAGCGCGTTTCCTTCGACTCCCTCGACCTGGAATCAAGCGTTGTCGACAATAATAAGACCATCACCATCGTCAGCAACGAGTTTGACGGGGCCATCGTCGGTGAATTCTCCATCAAAGACCTTCCCTCCTCGTTCCAGACCTTTTTGAACAAATACTACCCCAGCTATGTCAAGCCGGCCAGATCCGTCCCCGCCAACCAGAACTTCAGCTTCGTCATTACCACAAAAAAGGTCGAAGATTATATCGACCTGTTCAATGTGAACCTTTCGGGCTTTAACAACGCCGGCCTCAGCGGCCGAATCGACACCCGCAACAACCTCCTCGACCTCAATATCGACCTTCCCTCATTCGCCTACCGCCATATCCTCTTTGATAACCTGACCCTGAAGGGGCGTGGAACCTTCGACAGCCTTTCCATGGAGACGACCATCGGCGACGTTACCCTCAACGACAGCCTCCATTTTCCCGGTACCCATCTCCTCCTCCATTCCACAAACGACCATTCTGCCATTCAGGTCACGACCAGCGCCAACCAGACACTCAATTCCGCCAATATCTCCGCCCGCGTCCTGACCCTCCCTACCGGCGTGCAGGTCACCTTCAATCCGTCCTCCTTCGATATCAACAGCAAGACCTGGACGATCGACAGGGATGGCGTGCTCACCTTCAATCACAATATCTTTTCCGCAGAAGATTTCAGTGTCCATAACGGCGAGCAGCAAGTGCTGATGACCACCCATCCCTCCGACGCCGGCAACTGGAACGATATTCATATCGATCTGAAAAAGGTCAATATCGGGGACTTCACACCCTTCGTAGAAAAGGCCGAACGCCTCGAAGGATTGCTCACCGGCAATGTCGACATCACCGATCCCTTCAGCCAGCCTTCAGCCACTTTCAAGGGAACCGCCGACCAGTTCCGCTTTGCCAACGATTCCATCGGGAAGATCGACCTTGCCGCTGACTACAGCGCATCCGCCGGCCTCGTCCACGCCGCCGCCCACTCCGATAACCTTAACTATCACTTCGACGGCCAGGCGGTCATCCATACCAGGGACAGCCTGAGCGGACCTCCCATCGATATTACAACCGATGTCGCCGATACGAAGATCGACATCCTCGAGAAATACCTCGGCGGCATCTTCACCAACCTGACCGGCAACGTCAGCGGCAAACTCCATATCGTCGGTCCCGCTTCACATCTGCTCTACCTCGGAACCGTCAACCTGCGTAACGCCAGCCTCAAGGTCGCCTACACACAGTGTACCTATAAGATACCCGCTGCCACCATCCAGTTCAAAAAGGACACGATCGACTTCGGGACCCTCCAGGCAAAGGACCGTTTCGGCCACACCGCCGACCTCCTGCATGGACGCCTTTTCCATCACGGCTTCGACGACCTGGGTTTCGACTTCGAGCTCAATACCAACCGGCTCCTGCTGCTGGACACCAAAGCAACGGACAATAACCAGTTCTTCGGAACCGTCATCGGCAAAGCGCGGATCACACTCACGGGGCCGGAGAACAATATCCGGATGGACATCAAGGGCGCCCCTACGGACAGCTCCAATATTTACCTGCCGCCTTCCGTCACCCGCGAAAGCGGCGAAGCCGACTTCCTCCAATGGAAAGTATACGGTACCGCGATTACCAAACAAACACCGGATAAAAAGAGCAGCAATCTTTTTGTGACCCTCAACGTCGATGCTAACAACTACGCCAACATCTACATGATCCTCGATCCGCTCAGCGGCGACGTCATCAAGACCAATGGCCGCGGCAACCTCGTCATGACGATCGGCACCACCCAGGACCTGACCCTCAACGGCCGCTATGAGATCGACCACGGCAGCTACAATTTCACCTTCCAGTCCTTTATTCACAAACCCTTCATCCTCAAAGAAGGCGTAGGCAATTATATCCAATGGACCGGCAACCCCTATGACGCCACCATCAGCATCCAGGCGGTATATACGGCCCAGAACGTCCAGTTCGCCGATCTCGGTCTCAGCCCCGCCAGCGGCCTCTATATCAGCAGCCAGAACGTCCAGCACTATCGCGGCGACATCCTCGTGACCGCAACCTTGAAGAACAAACTGACGTCGCCCGACATCTCCTTCCAGATCGACCTGCCGGATAACAGCCCCCTGAAGAACGACCAGGACGCCCTCTCCCTGCTCCAGAAGATCCAGAGCGACCCCAACGAACTGAATAAACAAGTCTCCTGCCTCGTCGTGCTCAACAGCTTCGTACCCTTGTCCAACAGCAACACCACCTTCGATCCCACTCAATCCGCTGCCAACGTCGTCGTCAACAGCATCTCCGGTATCCTTTCCAATACGTTTCGCAAACAAGTCTCCGCCGCCCTCCAACGCGTGTTCAAAGACAATAGCATCCAGGTTAACTTTATGCCGACCGTGTATAACGGAACTTACCTGATTCCCGCGGAAGAATCCGCGGGCGGCGTGATCTACGACCGCACCAACCTGAATTTTTCTATCGGAAAAAGCTTATTCAACGAAAAGCTGACGCTCAACGTCGGCAGCGCCCTCGACTTCGGAATGAGCACCCAGCAGGTACAGGCGGCCCCCTTCGAATTTCTCCCCGACATCAGGGCCTCTTACAAGATCACGCCCGACGGCCGCGTCTCCGTAACCCTGTTCTACCGCGATTCCTACAACTATCTCTCCGGCGGCAACCATACGCTTAACAGCTCCGGCAGCAGCATCTCCTACCGCCGGGATTTCGACCGCATCGACGAACTATTTAAAAAGAAGAAGAAGAAAAATATCCCCAGACAACAACAGGCTCCGACCCCGCCAAAAGACACCGTCACCACCGATAACCAGTCAACCGCCAACTAACCCGAACTTCGTCAGACCTGCTTCGCCACGGTCCTCCTCGTTCCTAACCTTCGCTTCGCTCGGTTACCTTTTTCAATATCTCATGCCCCAGCTTATCCCGCTTGGTCTCCAGGTACCGCTCATTATGTGGGTTCGGCCTTACCTCCACCGGCACCGACTCGACGATCTCCAACCCATACCCCAACAAACCCGCCCGCTTCCGCGGATTATTGCTGATCAACCGCAATTTGGTGATCCCCAGATACCGGAGGATCTGCGCCCCAACCCCATAATCCCGCTTATCCATCGGAAATCCCAGGTGCAGGTTCGCCTCTACCGTATCCATCCCCTCCTCCTGGAGCTTATACGCCTTTAACTTATTCAGCAGCCCGATCCCCCGCCCTTCCTGGTTCATATACAAGATAACCCCCCGCCCCTCCGCCTCCACCATCCGCATCGCCTCATGCAATTGCTCCCCACAGTCACAACGGAACGAACCCAGGATATCCCCCGTGAAACAGGAAGAATGCACCCGCACCAGCACCGGCTCATCCGCCTTCCACTCCCCCTTGATCAGCGCCAGATGCTCATTATTCGTATTCTTCTCTGAAAAGGCGATCAACTTGAAATGACCATACTTCGTCGGCATATCCACCCGCACAACCTCCTCGATCAGCGAATCGGTCTTCAGCCGGAACTCGATCAGATCCTTGATCGAAATGATCTTCAACCCATGACGGGCCGCTATCTCCACCAATTGCGGCATCCGGGCCATCGTCCCATCCTCATTCATGATCTCCACTAACACCCCCGCCGGCTCCATACCCGCCAGCCGCGCCAGATCGATCGTCGCCTCCGTATGCCCCGCACGCCTCAACACCCCCCCGCGCTTGGCCCGCAAGGGGAAAATATGACCCGGCCGCCCCAGATCCTCGGGCTTCGTAGCCGGATCAACCAGCGCCTTCACCGTCTTCGCGCGGTCATGCGCGGAAATGCCGGTCGTACATCCATGCCCCAGCAGGTCTACCGAAACCGTGAACGGGGTCTCATGCAACGCCGTATTGTTATTGACCATGAGCTCCAGACCCAGCTCGTCACACCGCTCCTCCACCAGGGGCGCACAGATGAGCCCCCGCCCGTGCTTGCTCATAAAATTGATCGTTTCCGGGGTCACTTTCCGCGCCGCCGTAACAAAATCCCCCTCATTTTCCCGGTCCTCGTCATCTACGACAATCACCAGCTTGCCCTGCTTGATATCTTCAATGGCACTCTCGATAGTTGATAACATGCGAATAGATTTAAAGTTAACGCCGCCCCCGCCCCACTAAGTCAACGTCTCCCCATTAAAGTCAACGTCGCCCCATCAGGCGATACCCAACACCCGGCGAGCCGGATCTCCGGTTCTGCAAAATTAACAATTTAAACGCGGGAAAGTTAGCTCCGGATGCCAGCCCGCATTTCCATTGAACCAGGCCCGACCCACCTCCCATTGTTGGGCAACGATTAGTCGAATGTTAAGAAAAGGTTATGGTGCAGCAAAAGCGCTGATCCAGTTTTCTTTAACTGTTTTTCAACCGATTGCTTCTTCCAATTCCATTAAAAATAAAACCAATATCTTCCGAATTAGAGATATATTAGCCTTTTGCGACCACCGACCGGGGATAATTTGTTATAAATATATTTATGATGCGTTTGCGTTCTGCTGAAATCTGTTAATAATTTCATAATAGGGTCCGAACCCGTTAAAAACCGGATACTTGGTTTCTTTGCACCCGCATTTAGAACAGACTGAAGAAAAACTGCAAAACCACTTTATATGATAAAACGACTGCTCTTTTCGGCAATCACCTTCCTTTCCGTTGTCTATTCCTTCGCACAAGAGACGACGTCCCAGATCCAGGGGACGGTTGTTACCGATGCAAAGGCCGGACTCGGCGGTGCTACGGTGGTCGCCCTGCACACTCCTACGGGCACCCGGTACAGCACCACCACCCGCAAAGACGGCCACTACACCCTTCCCGGTCTACGGGTGGGCGGCCCTTATACCCTCACCGTTACCTACGTCGGCTTCAAAACCGAGAAACAAGAGAACATCACCCTGGTTCTTGGTGAGGACTACACCGGCGACTTTACCTTGATACCGGAAGCCAAAGAACTCCAGGCCACAATAGTTTCGGCCACCCGTCAAAACAAGATCTTCAACAATTCCCATACGGGCGCTCAGGAAACATTCAGCCGCGCCCAGATCGAACAGCTGCCGACCATCAGCCGTTCCCTTCAGGATTATACCCGCCTTGAACCGTCTTCCAACGGCCTCAGCTTTGCCGGTTCCAATCCCGGCATGAACAATATCACAGTGGACGGAGCCGACTTCAACAACTCTTTCGGTCTTTCCAGCACCCTCGGCGGGCAGGCAAATGCCCAACCCATCGCACTCGACGCCATAGACCAGATCCAGGTTCAGATTTCGCCCTATGATGTTAAACAAGGCAACTTCACCGGCGCATTGGTTAACTCCGTTACCCGCCAGGGAACTAACAAATTTCGTGGTACGATCTATGATTATTTCAAGAACCAGAATACCATCGGCTACAGCGCCGATGACTATGGCGTTGTAAAAACCCCCTTTAAATTCCACGCCACCGGCGCATCTCTCGGCGGCGCATTCATCCCGGACAAGCTCTTCTTCTTCGTTAATGCGGAAGAGGACATCCAGATAGCCCCGGCCACCAGCTACGTCGCATCAACGGCCTCGAATCCCCCCGGCCCCAATGTTTCACAGGCGAATGCTGACACGCTCAACATGCTCGCCAGCTACCTCGAGAGCACCTACGGCTACAACCCGGGCCCCTTTCAGGGATATTCCTTTAATACCAACAGCTATAAGATCAATGCCCGCCTTGACTGGAACCTCAACGCGGACAACGTCCTGACCCTGAAGTATAACTACCTGAAATCCTACACCGACCAGTTCGCCAGCACCAGCCGCGCTGTGGGCTCGGGTCTCACCAGCGGCGGCCAGCCCGGCACCTATTCCATGCCGTTCGAAGGCAGCGGCTATCGCATCAACAACGACCTCGACGTCTATCTCCTCGAGCTGAATACCCGTTTCGGCAACAAGGCCTCCAACAAGCTTCAGGTAGGATACACCCGGGAACGGGACTTCCGTAGCCCCCATTCCGCATCAGCCGACTTCCCGCTGGTGGATATCCTCAATAACGGCAATATCTACACCACTTTCGGTTACGAGCCCTTCACCTACAACAACAAGCTGTTCATGGATTCCTACCAGCTCACCGATTACTATACCTACTACACAGGCGCGCATGAAATCCTGCTCGGAACCCAGGATACCTATAAGAAATACCAGAATGCCTTCGCACCAGGTTACAACGGCGTTTATCAGTTCGCCTCCCTCGACGCCTTCCTCGACGGGCAGCCCGCAACACACTACAACCAGGAATATTCCACGCTGAAAGGCGGCGCTTTCCCCTGGGCTTATGCCGGCGCAACCAACCTGAGCCTCTTCGCACAGGATAAATGGCGCGCAACGACCACCTTCACGCTGATCTACGGTGTGCGCCTCGATTATACGACATATGAGAACAAGTTTACCGACAACCCCAGTTTTGACGCCCTCACCTTCGCCAACGGCGCCCACTACAGCACGGGCACCGCACCCAATGGCTTCCTCGTCGTCTCTCCCCGCGTAGGCTTTAACTGGGACGTCCTGGGCGACCGGTCCTTGCAGATCCGCGGCGGCGCAGGTATCTTCGAAGGCGCTCCGCCTTTCGTATGGGTCGAGAACCAGGCCTCTACCAACGGCGTACAGTTGGGTACCGTGCAGGAAAAGAATGTTCCCTTCTTTGCCACCGCCCAGGCCGGCCTCAACAACTACCTGACTACTTCGGGTCAGTCGCAGACCTCCACTCCCACCAGCTATGGGGTGGACGTGGTAGCGAAGAACTTCAAATATCCCACCAAGCTCCGCACCAACATCGGCATCGACAAGCGGCTGGGTGACGGCTGGGTCGTTACCGGCGAATTCACCTACTCAAAAGACATCAACGCTACGTACATGGCCAACCTGAACCTCGATGAAGCTAACGCCTTTGCAATCAGTAATGGAGGCGACCACCGGATGCGGTATAATACCAGCTATTCCGCTTCCGCCGCCTACAACAGCAGCAATGCCTTTTACACCGGTACCCCCACCGCCTCCCTGACGAATCCAAACCTGTCCAGCGTCATCTGGCTCGGCAATACCAATAAGGGATTTTCATATCAGGCAACTTTCCGGATACAAAAGACCATGCGCAATTTCAACGTCGGGGCAGCCTATATTTACAATCAGACCAAGACGGCTATGGAAAGCGGCAGCACCGCCCTCTCCCTCTGGGATGACCGCGCGGTCGCCAACACCGATCCCAACTCTCCCACGCTGGCTCACCCCTACTGGTACCAGCCGCACCGCGTCATCGCCTATGGCAACTGGCGTACCGAATAC
>Ga0335073_10017411_pt1 | contig 10052 bp, 7 predicted proteins | sample Lox_Sample_22_FD_207093 | JGI IMG/M metagenome (GOLD analysis project Ga0335073, IMG submission 207093) | Soil microbial communities from Loxahatchee National Wildlife Refuge, Florida, United States - Lox_Sample_2.2 | ecosystem: Environmental > Terrestrial > Soil > Wetlands | place: USA: Florida... | reverse complement strand
TGCTTCCGGCATTTTCTACGTCACGGGGGCCGGAACGCTTGGGCCGAAATATCGCCTCGTTACTTATCTTCCGGAGGTGTCCGGCCTCGCCAACGGCGCTCCTGTGAGGCTGGATGGCGTGGAAGTTGGCAACGTCGAAACCATACGGCTGGCCCCGCGAGTCCCGGGGAAGATCAGCGAAAAGGACAGGAACGTTGAGGTGGTGATGCGCGTTGGACGCCGCTATCAGGATGATATCTTGACCGATTCGGCCGCCAGTCTCGTGACGGAAGGCTTGCTTGGGAACCGCTACGTCGAGATTACCCGTGGGATCACCGGTGTGCCGTTGAAGGACGGGCAAGAAGTCCCCGGAGTGGAAGAGAAGGCCATGACCGAAGTGGTCGAACGAAGCGCGGACTTGCTGGGAAATCTTCAAGCGCTTTCCGAAGAGGTGCAGGAGCTGATCAACGGAGTGAAACAAGGAAAAGGTTCGCTTGGGAAATTGCTGACGGACGACCAAGCCTACAATCATTTAAATGGAATTCTCGCAAAAGGCGACACCATGCTTGCAAATGTTCAAGCGGGCCAGGGCACCGTTGGAAAGCTGATGACTTCGGATGAGATGTACAACAAAGTAGACCAGGGCTTGGATAATGTAAACGTGATCTTGACCGATGTCCGCTCGCAAAAGGGAACCATCGGAAAGCTGCTCTATGATCCCTCGTTGTATGACGAAGCAAAACAAGCGATAACCAACAGCAACGCCATGATTGGCGATATCCGCGCTGGTAAAGGAACGCTGGGCAAGCTGGCGACCGACGATACTCTCTACACAAAATTGCGCGAAACCAGCGAAAATGTTGCGAATGCGACCGCCAAACTGAACGACAACACCACCACCGTCGGCAAACTCTTCTCCGATCCCAAACTCTATGACAGCGTTACCGGCCTGACGGGAGATTTGCGGCTGCTGATTGGTGACTTCCGGCAGAATCCTAAGAAATTCCTGCGTATCAAGCTGTCCATATTTTGATTTGGCTTTCAGCGCGCTTTGCCAGCCGCGGCGGGGTGTGTTGTAATGGGCTTGTAACAATGCGGGTTTACCCTGAGTCGCCAGTTCGCTTCTCGCAAAGAACTTCATGGAAAATCAGGACATCGCTCAGAAGCTGCCGCGGACGGAACCGGCCAAATCTACCCTTCCGCAACCTGGGAAGCCGGTGCCCAGCCGCGCCTATCCCGGCGCGCTCATCGTCGTCGAAGGAACCGACGGCTCAGGCAAAAGCACGCAGCTCTATTTGTTGAAGCGCTGGCTCGAGATTGGAGGGTACCGGCTGCATTTTACGGAGTGGAATTCGTCGCCCCTGGTGAAGTCCGCGACACGCCGCGGAAAACAACGTCGGCTTCTTACGCCGACGACTTTTTCGCTCTTGCACGCGGCGGATTTTGCGGATCGTTGCGAACGCCAAATCATGCCGCTGCTTCAAGGCGATTACTTGGTCCTGGCCGACAGATACATCTACACGGCCTTTGCGCGCGATTCCGCTCGCGGATGCCCCGGCCGTTGGCTTAGAAATTTATACCGCTTCGCTCCCGTGCCCGACATCACCTTCTACTTTCGCGCGCCGCTGGACGTAGCAGTGCATCGCATTCTTAGCGGCCGCCCCAAACTGAAATACTACGAAGCTGGAATGGATCTGGCGCTCTCATACGATCGCGCCGAAAGTTTTCGCCTTTTCCAGGCGCGCATCCTCGAGGAGTACGACAAAATGGTCGACTCGGATAATTTTGTCGTCCTCGACGGCACGCTGCCCGTCAACAAACTGCAAAAGCAAATGAGAGACATTGTGGCTTCCAAAATCGATTTGAAGCGCTTCGCGCCGCGGATCCCGGCTCCGGAGTAACCATGCCCGATCAAGAAAAAGAAAAAGAAAAAGAAAAAGAAAAAGAGAAGGAGAAACCCAGCGCGCTGGTTCCTTCCGCGGAACCGCCGCAAACACCGGTCGCACCCGCTTCGGTGGCGCAGCCCGCTCTTCCGTCGGCAAAGGCCCCTGCGCCAGGCGAGGATGGCGCGGCGCAGTTTTTTTATGGCGAAGCGCTCGTTGGATTTGATCCGAGCGAAATCACGGGAAATCTGATTGTCATCGAAGGGATGGATGGTTCCGGCCGCTCAACACAGATTGCCTTGCTGCAGGAATGGCTCGAATCGGAGGGCTTCGCCGTTCAGACCAGCGGCCTGCGCCGATCGAACCTCGTGGGCCGCGACATTGATGAGTTGCTCGCGAAGAACGCCGTGACGCGCCTGACGCTGGCGCTCATGTATGCAACAGATTTCTTCGATCAGGTTGAGCACAGGATTTTGCCGGCATTGCGCTCCGGAACGGTCGTGCTCGCCGACCGCTTTATCTTCACCCTCGTCGCCCGCGGCGTCGTGCGCGGAATCAACCGCGATTATCTGAACGGCCTTTACGCCATGGCGCTCCGCCCGCATTTAACCTTCTGGCTGAACGTGCGTCCTGAAACTGCCTTTGCGCGCGAATTTAAAAAAGCCCAAGCTATCAGCTACTGGGAAGCCGGCCGCGACATGTCCCTTTCGCACGATCTGTACTGGTCGTTCATCCGCTACCAAACGATGATCAAGCGCGAATTCGAAGTGATGGCCAAACGCCACTCCTTCATCGAGCTGGATGGCGAAGCCAGCGTTTCCGCTGTCAACAAGCAGCTCCGCCAGCGAATCGGCGAGCAATTGGGAATTCGCGCGACGAAGTACACGCCCTCTGCCGCGCTTGCGCACCTCTGGCGGTAAATTCCGAAATGTCTGACCCGGTTCACATTGCCGCCATCGACGCGGGCTCCAATGCGTTGCGCCTCGCCGTCGCGCGCGCTTACTCCGCGCTGGATATCGAACCGCTGGTGAATGAGCGATACTCGCTCCGCCTCGGCGAAGGCGTCTTTCTGCGGCACCGCTTCAGCGAGGACCTCTTCAAAAAGGGCGTCAAAGCGTTTCGCCATTTCCACGAAATCATGGAAGAGTTTGGAGTTACACGTTACCGAGCCGTCGCGACCAGCGCTTCGCGTGAAGCCCGCAACCGCGACGCCTTTGTCCGCCTTATCAAACAAAAAACGGGAATCGCCCTGCAAGTGATTAGTTCGGCGGAAGAATCCCGCCTGGGCCGCGTTGCGGTGCTTGCGGCGCTCGGGCCGGAATCGCCCCCGCGGTGCATCGCGGATTTGGGCGGCGGAAGCCTGGAAATCAGCATCATTCGCGACCACAGCGTCGAGCAAAGCGCGCAGTTGCCCGTGGGCACGGTGCGGCTGATGACCACCCTGAATATTCCCGGTGTAATCCGCCCGGCGCAAGCGGAACAGGTGCGCCGCTACGTCCGCGCACTTTTGGAGTCGCGGCTGCCCGCGCGGCCGAATCTCGGCGAGCAAATCGCCGTGGCATTGGGAGGCAATGCGGAAACTTTGGCGAACATCGCTCCTGGCCCTCGCCTTCATGGACTTCCCACGCTCGAGCTTTCCTTGTTGCGAGAGCGGCTGCCCGATCTTCTCGATCGCGATATACGCGAGCGCATGAAGAGCTACGCCATCCGGCGAGACCGCGCGGACGTGATTGGTATTGCTGCGATCACGTTCGTCACGCTCGGCCGTTATCTGAATATCCGGAATTTCTCCATTCCCGGCGTTGGCCTTCGCGAAGGGCTCATTCAGGAAATTGCTCGCGAGGCGTTTTCTAGAACCGAGCCGCATCGCTACGATGAAGCTGCCCGGCAATTGCTCGTGGGAACTCGAACCTACGCTCGCCGCTTGCAGAAAGACCAGACCCACGCCGAGCACGTCCGCGAACTGAGCATTCTCCTGTTCGACCAGCTTCAGCCGTTGCACCATCTTCCCGCCCAGTCGCGCGTGCTGCTCGAGTCCGGCGCCCTCCTGCACGACACGGGGCACATGATCAGCCATCACGGGCATCACAAGCATGGCGAATATCTCGTGTTGAATGGCGATATTCCTGGCCTCGAAGGCCGCGACCGCGCCATCGTCGCGGCCCTGGCGCGCTATCACAATCGCAAATCCGAACCGGCGGGGCATCATGCGGCCTATTCCTCGCTGAACAACAACGACAAGCGCATTGTACGGCGTCTGGCGGCAATTCTGAGAATTGCCGAGGCGCTGGACCATTCGCATCGCCAACGAGTCGTGCAGGTCCACGCTGCGTTTCAGGGCGGCGGCGTTGGCCTTCAGGTCACCGCTCGCGGCGACGCTGCGGAGGATTTGCTTGACGCGAACCGCAGCGCCGAGCTTTTCGAAAAGGAATTTCACGTGCGGCTCTATTTTCGGCAGGCTGCTTCGTAGGAAACGCAGCGCTGAGTTTTGCTGCGGCGCGACTGCCATTTCATTTAGATTCTTGAGAGGGGAAACCGCTGATGGAAATATACGTCGTGCGTCACGGCATCGCCATCGATAGGGAAGATCCCAAGTGCCCGCCCGATCCGGAAAGATACCTGACTGAGGAAGGCATCGAGAAAACAAAGCGGGTCGCCGCGGGGGTTGCGGCGCTCAGCGCGGCGCCAGACTTGCTCCTTTCCAGCCCCTACGTGCGCGCCATGCAGACAGCGGAGATTTTTGCAGCGGCGCTCGATTATCCCAAGCCAAAAATCCGCCGTACGGACTTGCTTCTTCCCGGCGCGGAGCCGACACTCTTTTTCCGCGAACTCGCGAAGGACAAGCAAACTTCAACGCTTTTCATTTTCGGCCATGCGCCCCAACTCGATGAGCTCATCGCGACGGCGCTAGGCTCCAAGCATCACATTACATCCCTCAAGAAAGCGGGCGTCGCGTTGCTCGAATTGAAACGCGTCTCCCCGCCAAGCGGACAATTGCTCTGGCTCGCCCCGCCAAAGATCCTTCGGCGTGCAGCGAAATAGAGTTAGATACTACTTGGCAGTTCGTTAGTCGGAGGCCGCGGCAACTAGCGGGGGCTCTGATTTCGGCTCGGCGGCCGCAGCGTCCTTTTCCGGTACCGGCACGGCTTTGAGGATCAGCGGCTTCTCCAAAACAGATTCGAGTAAATGCTTTGCAGCCGCAAGGCGCGCGGCGGTTTCCTCGGAATCAGTCAATCCAGGCAAGCTCAAGACGATGGCATCGGCGGATTTCTCGCAACGCAGGCCAACCGCGCGTTCGATCCCGGACTTCCGCAGCGCACGCGCCAGCCGCAGGACGCCGGCCAGCGCTCGAACGGCGTTTTGCCCTTCATCGGAAAGTTTTGCAAATCCGTTCTTTAGCTTGGGTTCCGGCCCGCGATGATAGCGCACCGCCCACGCCATCAAATCCCATTCCTCGGCCGTCCAGTTGGGCGGAACGGTCAACCCCAGCAGAAACTTCCGCGCCGCTTTCGCGGAGAGCCGCCCCTCGCCAGCCGCCCCGATACCGTGAAGCTTCGCGGCTGTTTCCATCAAGCGGCGCATGTTCGCTTCCTGGAACACCGGCGCGGCTTGTGCACGGTGCAACAGCTCAAACACGCGAATCGCCAGCCGCGACACCTGGCCGGTGCGCCGCGAATGCGCATCGGCGGCGCGAGCCGTCGCGCGAAGCCGGGCCCTAGCCGCTGCGTCCAAACGATCGCCATGCGGTAGGTTGTGCCGCCACTCATGCCATAGGCTGGTCTTCCCGAGCATGAGCTGCCGATAGGTCTCAAACCTCTCGTGAAGTTCTTGAGCGATTCTCTCTTGCCACGCTTTCGCCGATTCAGAGACCTCCGGCGCCTCGGACCCTTTCGCCTCTTTCACCAATTCTAAAAGCACATCCAAATCGTGGACCTCGCCCAGCAAATCCTGCAACCTCTTCAGACTCTCGCTCCAAGCGGCGTAGTGCTCGGGCAGCAATCCCTCAACCGTATAGCGAAATCGCTTCAGATCGATCCGCAAACCATGCCACGGCTTGGTTTTCTCGGTGCGCAGCGCACGATTATGCAGTTCCTTCGCTTCCTCGAATCGCTCCAATGCCAGGCACTCTGCCGCGAGACCTCCAATCGGCACAAGCCGCGCTCGCTGGCGCAGGCGCCGCTCGAGATGCGCCCACTCCTTCTCATCGAATTTTGCAGCCACGCGTAGCGCCGACTCCGTAAGCCGTTTCTCGTCCGCTTCCAGAGAGGCAAGAAGCTGCGTCCGCAAAGGGTCGCTCTCGGGCCCCAACTTTTTGATCCACCCCTCTAGCACCTGTGCGTCTCGGAGAGCACCAAGGGCCCGAAACAGCCGGCGCGCCACCTTGCGCATCGCTGGCCACGCTGGGTCGGGATCAACTTCCTCCATCGCAGAGGCCATCGAGCGGCAGCGTCGGATCGCGACGCGCAGATCGTGCACGGTGTCCGCGTCCGGCGAGGCATGCAGCGCCCCCAGCTCTTCCAGGACGCGATTCATCCAGTAAGAGAGCCCCCGGTATTCAGTTTTCGAGCCAGTGACGGGCGCAATCGCAAAAGGTGACCGCGTAACAGTCAATGAAAGGGGTGACCGCGAGGCGGTCATCGCCGTAGCCATCGCAAACCTCTGAAACCGTTCGTTTGCTCCGGGGGGGACCAGGAGCCCCTGACGAACGGGGGCTATAGAGTAGCTCTTGGTCGCAGTCGCGTCCAGTCGAGGGTCCGCGCCCAAAGCTCGGGCAACATGCGAATCAGGAGGAAGCCCATAATCAGGGTCATGCCCGCGGCGATTAGAAAAACTCGCGACGGATCCGGATGGCCGAGACGGATCATCGCATACTGCGCCAACGGCTGGAGGGCGACGCCCACAAATGAAAGCAAATTTGCTACCGCGATGGCGCGGCCTTTCTCTTCGGGCCTCGGTCTCTGCTGGATGAGCGCGTTCACGGGTACGACAAAAAATCCTCCTGCGATGCCGAGTAAAGCCAGCTCCAAGAGCACCTCCAGATAGCTGATGCCTGCCCGAGAAAGCAGTGCACACATCAGAAGAACTCCCCCCAAGCCTGGAAGCACCATGCCTGCCTCGATTTTCTTGCCGGAAGCGAGCCCCGCGAGAAAACTCCCAATTCCAATCCCTAAGCTGAGTGCGGCCAGGAGGTAGCTGCTATGCGTATCATCGACGTGAAGAGTGTCCGTGGCGTACAAAACAATGTTCAGCAAGAGCAGGGAACCGAGAAACCAGAAAAAAGTGTTGGCAACAACCGCGGTCCATAGAGTCGAGTCGCTTCGAATATGTCCTATCTCGTGAAAAAACTCCCCAGGAAGGTTCCAGTCGAAACGTCTCCCAGGATCAGCCGCGGGAACTTTGCTGATGCCCAGGCTGGTCAGAAGCCCGATCACAGTCAGAGTCAGAAAGATCACGCCGGACCAAACTTCCCGCCCACGAAACGTTTGCGCCAGAAAGCCCCCGGCCAGCGCGGCGATGATCGCGGCGAGCAGGGTGCCCAGCTCGATGATCCCGTTTCCCCAGCTCAGCTTCGACAAGGGCAAAAGTTCCGGCAGCAAACCGTACTTGGTAGGGCCAAAAATTGCCCCCTGCGTGCAAGCCAAAAACAGCGCGACGCCCGCGACGACCAATTGTTCGCTCGCCAACGCGTAAGTCGCCAGGCCCATGACACCCAGTTCGAACACTTTCGTCCACAGTGTCACGCTCCGTTTGCTGTATTTATCGGCGAAATATCCCCCGGGAATAGAGAAAAGCAGGAAGGGAATTGCGAAGAGCAGCGGCACAACCAGCACAAACCACAGATCGCGCCGTTCCTTCGAGATGGCGGCATCGAGGACGAGGAAACTGACCAGCCATTTCAGCGCGTTATCGCTGAACGCGCCTTGGAACTGCACCACGATCAGCGCCCAGAAGCCTAGCAGCCCGCTACCCTGTTGTTTCTCCGCCATGCGCTCGCGGAGTTTATCGGCTCCCGCAATTTCGGGCAAGCGCAAGGGCGATTTCGAGTTGTGGACTTGTTCGCGACTACTGCCCCAATGGGCGGCTGGTGTTTGCTTGGGGAACGGTGTTCCGAGATCCCGCTCCCTTCTCTACGATGATCCAGCCCCGGCTAGCGGTGTGAGGACTTTTTTCTGGAGTCAATCATGGCTTAGGGTCCGGTATCCTTGGATCGGTATCGGACTTCTCGGATATCGCCGCAGGAACCACTTTCGGCGCGTTATCCACTTGCCGGGTGAGGTACACCACAAAAGGCGTAAGCTCGAACGGCGTCACCTCGCCCGTAGCCACCGTTCCTATCGGCTTGGACTTTAGCAACTGCAACTGATTGTCCCATGGCTCGACTTTGATGCGTCCGCCGATCGGCAGTGCGGCGATTAGGTTGCCAGTCGGCTTTGCCGCCGTCGCTTGCGCCGCGCCCGTGGCCGCTGCGGCGCTACTGCTCAAGCCTGTCGCGACGCTGTTGCCCAGGTGCGGGCTGACCAGATTGGGAATTTCCTTCGCGCGCGCATTTAGCGCCTCAAGAAAAAGCTGCGCATTCGCGAGATGGTCCTTATAAGGCGAATTCTGCAGCAATTTTACCCCTTCCTTAGTCGCCGCTTCTTCCTCTTCCGGCGTGTGCGTAAAGCCGAAATGATGGAATGTCTCCTTTTCGTCGAATCGCAGCCGGTTGAAAAACGCATATTGCGTGCCCATGCGGTGCCCGAGCACCACGTGTCCGAGTTCATGCGCGAGAATAGCCGCAAGGCTGGCTTCGTCCGGTAGCACATCCACCAAGCCCCGGCTCAAAACGATCGTGTGTCCCATCGTGAAGGACTCCAGCGTCGACGTCATCAGAACGCGGCACCGCACCTCCGGCTCGATATCCAAATTATTCGTGACCTCGAGGTTGTTGACCACCGTCTCCAGCACCTTATCCACTTGCCCCGGCGGCGCAATCAAACCCATGTGTTCCATCTTGGATACCACGTTGTCTTCCGCCTGCCGGCTCCACGCGCGTTTTTCCTCCAGCGGCGAGTAGTCGTTCGCGGTTTCCGTCTGATCTTTCACTTGCTCTGGCGTCTCCACCATCACCTTGCTCAATTCCTGCTCTTCCCGAACGTCGCTTGGCGCGTAGTCCCAAAGCCGCGTCTGCGCCCGGAAGGATTGCTCGACCCCGTTGCCTAGCTCCTCGCTGTAGATGAAAGAAGGCAGCCATTCGTTTTTCCCGGCGTTTGTGCGCCAGCTGTCGAAATTAAAGTAGTAGCTGGTCTTCGACCGCCCGCTATACCCTCCATTGAAGCGCACGATGTGGTAATTCTGATCCTCCACCCAGATACGTCCGACAAACCGCCCCCTTTCTTTCTGCGACAGCGGATCGAGATCGAACACCAAACAGCGCACTTCTCCCAAGAATTCGCGCCCCACATAGTCAAACTTGTAATGCTGGCGGTCGAAGCCGGTCGTATCGATGTAGATCATTTGCAGGAAGCCGCGTGGCTGAAATTCCATCGCGAACAAGCTGTCCAAGCCGTCCAGCATCACGTTGTGTTTGGTCCGCGTGCCTTTCAGCAGCGGCTCGAGTTCCACTCCCTTCGCAAGCTCTGCGCGTCCGAGAAAATACTTGTCGCCTTTCGGCGACGCGCCCAGCTCTTTGTCCGGACGCATGATCTGAATGTACGTCTCGACGATCGGTGAGTACTGCCGAAGCGATTGCACCTCTGCTTGCTCTTGCGCAACGATCTTCTCAACGACTTCATTCAGCGTGGGCTGTTGCTGGGGAGCCGCAGTCAGGGGGATCGCACCCAATGCCAAAGCCAAAGGCAATACTTTCAGGGCACGCATAATGCCTCCTAAACTGTTCAATGCGGATGTAGCTGGTCACTGGAAGGCTAGGCCCGCGAAACCTCCTTGCCACCTGTACAGAGGGTTAGTTTAAGGACAGCCCTGCTTGTGGATGGGCTCCCTGCACCAAATGTCTGCCGCTGCCTGCACAGGCCGCCAATAACTTGGGGCCTAGCTTGGAAATTCATGCTCAACGCCCGCGCCCGCCCATGTGGGCGCCCTCGAACAACAAGTTAGCGCCTCCCCCAGCCGTTCCCTTAGAATGATGTATGGGAGATCCTCACAGCGCATGAAACTGAAATTGCCTCCAGGCCCCTTCAGCGCCTACTT
>Ga0335073_10017410_pt1 | contig 10052 bp, 9 predicted proteins | sample Lox_Sample_22_FD_207093 | JGI IMG/M metagenome (GOLD analysis project Ga0335073, IMG submission 207093) | Soil microbial communities from Loxahatchee National Wildlife Refuge, Florida, United States - Lox_Sample_2.2 | ecosystem: Environmental > Terrestrial > Soil > Wetlands | place: USA: Florida... | reverse complement strand
CGCGCAACAGCGCGCTTTTGCCGCCCGAACCAGCCACGACGGCATTCAATACGACGCAGTGTCGTAGAACAAGACCCTGTCCCGGTAGGGGGTATTCGCAACGTGGCGCCCGCCTACACCAACGGCCGGCCGGCCTTGATCCGTCGATCCAGGTCCCAGAGCAGGACGTTGAACGGGAAACGCCGGACAAACCGCGGCATCATGTTGTTCAGCGTCCGCAGCACGGCTATCAGCCGGTCGAAGCGCCGCTGCTTGGCAGCATCCCACGCGAGGTGCATCTCGTCGCGGAATCGTTGCGGCAGAAAGCCAGTGGTGATCAGCAGCCCGAGCTTTTCCGGCTGCCTCCGCACCGCCGCCGGCAGCGGCACGCCTCGAATCCGGCCCACGGCAATCGGATACAGGTACTCGCGCACGCTGTCGTCGATGTGCACCTGGTCCAGTTGCTGCTGCCAGTAGCGGTCGAACGCGGCCCGATCCGGCGGCCACATCTCGGCCGGCACCTGCAACGTGGTGCCAAGCACCATGCCGTCGCGGTAGTGGCGATCGGCGTCCTGCTCGTTCAGCTCGCCGACGAACATACGATAGAAATCGACGCCGCCCTTGTAGAGGCACGCCGCCACCCACAGCTGCAGGTGGGGGTCGAACGCGTTGTACTCGACCGGGCTCTCGGACAGCGAGTAAACCTGCGCGTGCGCACGGTTCACCGCCCGGCGAAACGCCGCCTTCTGAACGTCGGTACCGGCCATCGCGACCGCGAGATAGGTGAACGTGGTACGGGCCCGCTTGATCGGATGCAAGTCGATCCGCCCGCTCTCGACGCGGCTCTCCATCACGCCGTAGCCCACACCCGGCCGCGCCAGCTGCATGATCACGTTGGCCGGGCCGAGCAGCAGCGCCATCCCCATCAGTTGGTCGTCGAGGCGAGCGCCTTGCCGTGGCCGACGTCGGGGTGGCCGCTTTGTCGGCGGATCACTCATCATGCGCTCGACATGCCTGACTGGCTCGCTGACCGTCATCGGACATCCACCCCGCTAATTGTGAGAACGCGTGTTTCCTGATATTGCCGCTAGCCGCGGACCAATGTCAAGATGGGATCCATGGCGTTAGCCGCGACGACAGGCGCACGGCCCTACCGTGGCGTCGACGCGGCGGACCGGCTGGCAAGCCGGAGGGCCAAGCTGCTCGGAGCCGGCCTCGACCTGCTGGGGGCCGACCGGCCCGACGCCGCCGAACTCACCGTTCGCGCCATCTGCCGGCAGGCGGGTGTGGCCGCCCGCTACTTCTACGAAAGCTTCACCGATAAGGACGAATTCGTCGCGGCGGTGTTCGACTGGGTGATTGCCGACCTGGCCACCACCACACAGGCCGTGGTGGCCGCCGCACCGCCGCCGGAGCAGACCCGCGCACTCACGGCCCACATCGTCGCGACGATCGGCGGCGACCCCAGGGTGGGCCGACTGCTGTTCAGCGCACAGCTGGCCAACGCAGTGCTCGTGCGCAAGCGCCTCGAATCCAGCGCACTATTCGCGATGCTGTCCGGCCGCCATGTCGAGCAGGCGCTGCGAGTCCCGGAGAACGACCGGATCAAGGCCGCTGCGCACTTCGTGGTCGGCGGGGTGGCGCAGACGATCAGCGCCTGGCTGGCCGGCGAAGTGCGGCTCGATCCCGATCAGCTGGTCGATCACCTCGCGTCGCTGCTGGACGGACTCGCCGACCCGCGCCTCTACCGCGACTAGTGGGCGGCCGGGATACGTCGGTCAGCCGCCGTCCGCGGCACGGCCTGCGTATCAGCCGCCGTGAATTCCTTGATCCAGCAGGCGAACTCGAGCGTGATTCCGTCGGGGTCCTGGAAATAGAACGACCGCACATACACGCCCGGATGCACGGTGGGCGAGGCCTGCATCTCGCTCTCGTCGTGGTTGAGTATCGGGCCGACCCGCACGCCCTTGGCCTTGAGGCGCTGGCGATAGTCGTCGAACTTCTCGGCCGGAACATGGAACGCCAGGTGGTTCATGGTGCTGACTGCGCTGGTGATCTCGCCGATGCCCGGGATGGCAGCCGGCGACGACAGCCCCGGTACCCGGTCGGGTGCGTCAGCGAACCAGAAGAACGCCACGCAGTCGCCGTTGCCCGCGTCGAAGAAAAAATGCTGTCCGGCGCCGCCAGGCAGATCGAGCGATTTGATCAACGGCATGCCGAGGATGTTGCTGTAGAAGTCCACGGTACGAGCCATATCCGAGCACACCAGCGCGACGTGGTTGATCCCGCCGAGTTCGAACTCGGAGTTGACGTTATGCGGCTTGATCATCTCGCGGCTCCCGTCCGTCGGCATGACGCAGCGCTAGTTTCCGTGGCGGAGATCCGGCTCTGAACCTAACATCAGATTCAGTTCTCAAGAAGAGGGGCCGAATAGCGCGTGTCTACTGTGTTCGAGCAGCCGACCCGGCGCGCCCACACGCCAACCGACCGCGGCCGCCGAACGCAGGCCACCATCGACGCGGCGGCTCGGACAGTCGTTGCCCGCAAAGGCATCCTGGCCACCACCGTCGCCGATATCGCCGCGGAGTGGGCAGAGATTTGCGCCAACCCGACCTCGTTCATCACCGAAACGGTGCGACGCGCCAAATCCGAGGGCTACTGCGCAGGTGACGACCCGCACCTGATCGCAGTGCCGATCGTGGCGATGTTCAACCAGTTCTGTTGTCTCCGGCTCGCCGGTCCCGGGCCGCGTCTGACCGTCCCGCCCGATGATCAGACCTGCATCGACACGCTGGCGAACATCTTCTACCGAGCCATCTATTACGAGGAGGTCCGCCCGAGGTGACTCGAACCACCGGCAACCCCGGGGTTATCCGCGAATTCATCGGACTGCCGTCGCCGACCGGCCGGCGCGCCGGTGCGGGCGGACATCCGTGCCAGGGGTTGTACCACCGCGGCGTCGGACGCAAGCCGAAGGTCGCGATGATCGCCACCCACTACCAAATCGACTTCTCCGAGCACTATCTCGCTGATTATATGGCTACTCGCGGCATCGGGTTCCTGGGCTGGAACACCCGGTTCCGTGGTTTCGAGAGCGCCTTCCTGCTCGACCACGCACTGGTCGACATCGGCGTCGGTGTTCGCTGGCTGCGCGAAACACAGGCAGTGGAAACCATTGTCCTGCTGGGCAATTCCGGCGGTGGCTCGTTGATGGCCGCGTACCAGGCGCAGGCGGTCGATCCTAACGTGACTCCGCTTGCCGGAATGCGGCCGGCGGCCGGACTGTCCGACCTGCTGCCCGCCGATGGCTATGTGGCCAGTGCGGCCCATCCCGGCCGCCCCGACGTGTTGACCAAATGGATGGACGCCGCCGTCGTCGACGAGAACGACCCAGTTGCCACCGACCCCGACCTTGATCTGTTCAACGAACGCAACGGACCGCCCTACTCGCCGGAGTTCCTGACCCGTTATCGGTCCGCTCAGGTGGCTCGCAACCACGCGATCACCGACTGGGCCGAAACGGAGTTGAAACGCGTTCGGGCAGCAGGATTTTCCGATCGCCCGTTCTCGGTGATGCGGACGTGGGCCGATCCGCGAATGGTCGATCCAAGTATCGAGCCGACCAACCGCCCGCCGAACATGTGTTATGCGGGCGTACCGGTCAAGGCCAACCGCTCCGCACACGGCATCGCGGCCGCCTGCACGCTCCGCAACTGGTTGGCGATGTGGAGCTTGCGGACCGCCCCGACCAGGGCCGAGCCGCATCTAGCGCGGATCACCACCCCCGCCCTGGTGATCAACGCCGAGGCCGACGCCGGGGTGTTCCCAAGCGATGCCCAATGCATTTACGACGCGCTGGCCAGCACCGACAAAACACTGCACGCCATCAATACCGATCACTACTTCACCACGCCCGGGGCGCGCAGCGAACAGGCCGACACCATCGCCAAATGGATTGCCAAGCGGTGGCGCTAAGGGTCCTCGCCCATTTCGTTCCCGGTTCGAAGGTGCTGGAATTCCTTGCGCTGGAAGCTGATTGGCTTGACATACGCTGGTGCGCCGACGACGATTCTCCGGATTCGCAAGCCGCGTTCTACCGGGAGTTGCCCGACGCCGACGTGATTTGGCATGTGCTGCGCCCGCTTTCGGGCGCCGACCTGATGCAAGCGAGCCGGCTGCGGCTGGTCCACAAGTTCGGCGCCGGAGTCAACACCATCGACGTCGACACCGCCACGAAGCACGGTATCGCCGTCGCCAACATGCCCGGCGCCAATGCGCCGTCGGTGGCCGAAGGGACGGTCCTGCTGATGCTGGCCACACTGCGCCGGCTACCGGCGCTTGACCGCGCCACCCGCGAGGGTCGCGGCTGGCCGTCCGATCCCCAGCTGGGCGAAACCGTGCGCGACATCGGCGCCTGCACGGTCGGCCTGGTCGGCTACGGCAATATCGCCAAACACGTCGCGGGCATCGTCGCCGCGATGGGCGCCACCGTGCTGCACACCAGCACCCGCGACGACGGGCTGCCGGGATGGCGGCCGCTGTCGGAGTTACTGGCCGCCAGCGACATCGTCTCGCTGCACCTGCCGCTGACGAACGACACCCACGGCCTGCTCGACCGCGCCGCGCTGGCCCGCATGAAACCCGGTGCGGTGCTGGTCAACACGTCACGCGGGGCGATCGTCAACGAAGGCGCCCTGGTCGACGCGCTGCGCGGCGGCCGGTTGGCCGCCGCCGGGCTGGATGTCTTCGACGTCGAACCGGTGCCGCCGGACAACCCACTGCTCGGCTTGGACAACGTCGTGCTCACACCGCATGTCACCTGGTACACCGTCGACACCATGCGGCGTTATCTGGTCGAGGCCGTCGCCAACTGCCGCCGGCTGCGGGACGGGAAGCAGCTGGCCCATGTCGTCAACCAACCGACCGGTTATTAGATTGGGGCAAGAAGGCCCAACGGAAGGCGACCAATGCCGATCGCGATAACTCCTGAGCATCAAGACCTGGCCGATTCAGTGCGGTCCCTAGTGGCGCGGGTGGCGCCGTCGGACGTCCTGCACGCCGCGCTGGAAACACCGATCAGCAATCCACCGCCGTATTGGCAGGCCGCGGCCGAACAAGGCCTGCAGGCTGTGCATTTGGCCGAATCGGTTGGCGGGCAGGGTTTCGGCATCCTCGAGCTTGCGGTGGTGCTCGCCGAGTTCGGCTACGGCGCAGTACCCGGCCCGTTCGTGCCGTCGGCGATCGCCAGCGCGCTCATCGCGGCCCACGACCCGGACGCCAAGGTGCTCGCCGACCTGGCTTCCGGGGCGGCGATCGCGGCTTACGCGCTGGACTCCGGGTTGACCGCCACCAGCCACGGCTCCGACCACAGCGGCTTGGTGATCCGCGGCGAGGTCCGTGCCGTACCCGCGGCCGGCGAGGCATCGTTGCTGGTGTTGCCGGTGGCGATCGACAGCGGCGAAGAGTGGGTGGTGCTGCGCGCCGACCAACTGGAAATCGAGACGGTCAAAAGCGTCGACCCGCTGCGACCCATCGCGCACGTACGCGCCAACGCCGTCGAGGTCGGTGACGATGCGGTGCTGCGCGATCTCAGCACGGTCGCCGCGCATGCGCTGATCTCCACGCTGCTGTCGGCCGAGGCCGTCGGCGTCGCCCGGTGGGCCACCGATACCGCCGCGCAATACGCGAAGATCCGCGAACAGTTCGGCAGGCCGATCGGGCAGTTCCAGGCCGTCAAGCACAAGTGCGCCGAGATGATCGCGGACACCGAGCGCGCCACCGCGGCGGTGTGGGATGCCGCACGTGCCATCGACGAGGCGCGCGAAAGCAGCTGGGAGATAGAGGGTTCGGCGGTGGAGTTCGCCGCCGCCGTGGCGGCGACGTTGGCGCCCGCGGCCGCGCAGCGCTGCACGCAGGACTGCATCCAGGTGCACGGCGGTATCGGCTACACCTGGGAACACGACGCAGGCGTCTATTACCGTCGCGCGTTGATTTTGGCGGCGAGCTTCGGTCGCAAAGCCGAATACCCGCAACGGGTCGTCGATACCGCGACCACTACTGGAATGCGCAAACTCGACATCGACCTGGATCCCGACACCGAGAGATTGCGGGCGGAGATTCGTGACGAGGTGGCTGCGCTCAAAACGATATCCCGCGACGAGCGAGCGACCGCGATCGCCGAAGGCGGGTGGGTGCTGCCGTATCTGCCCAAGCCCTGGGGACGGGCGGCCGACCCGGTCGAGCAGATCATCATCGCCCAGGAGTTCACCACCGGGCGGGTACGGCGCCCACCGATTGGCATCGCAGCCTGGATTGTGCCGTCGATCGTCGCGTTCGGCACCGAGGAGCAGAAACAACGTTTCCTGCCGCCGACGTTCCGCGGCGAGATGATCTGGTGTCAGCTGTTCTCCGAGCCGGGTGCCGGATCCGACCTGGCCGGGCTGAGCACCAAAGCGACCAAGGTCGACGGCGGCTGGCGCATCAGCGGACAGAAGATCTGGACCACTGCGGCCCAGTTCTCGCGGTGGGGCGCACTGCTGGCCAGGACCGATCCGAGCGCGCCGAAACACAACGGCATCACTTACTTCCTGCTGGATATGAGCAGCGAGGGCGTAGAGGTCAAGCCGCTGCGCGAACTCACCGGTGGCGCGATGTTCAACACCGTGTTCATTGACGACGTCTTCGTGCCCGACGAACTGGTGCTCGGTGAGGTCAACCGCGGTTGGGAGGTCAGCCGTAACACGCTGACCGCCGAGCGGGTGTCGATCGGCAGCAGCGAGGCGCCTTTCTTGGCCAACCTCGACCAGTTCGTCGAGTTCATTCGCGACGGGCAGTTCGACCAGATTGCCCAGAACCGTGCCGGCCAGTTGATCGCCGAGGGCCACGCGGCCAAGGTGCTCAACATGCGATCGACGCTGTTGACGCTGGCCGGCGGCGACGCGATGCCGTCGGCAGCGATCTCCAAACTGTTGTCGATGCGCACCGGGCAGGGCTATGCGGAATTCGGGGTGTCCTCGTTCGGCACCGACGCCGCCATCGGCGACCCCGAGACGCCGGCGGGCAAGTGGGACGAATTTCTGCTGGCCAGCCGGGCCACCACCATTTACGGCGGCACCTCGGAGGTGCAGCTCAACATCATCGCCGAGCGTCTGCTGGGGCTGCCGCGCGACCCGTAGTCCTGCATTGTTCTGCACACAAAAATCCACGCCGACCCGGCGTGAGCGGATCGGCGTGAATTGGTTTAGGGCCGGCTAGCCTCGCCTGTCGAGAAGCGAGGCTAGCCGGTGCTCCCCCTCTACTGGTGGTTCCCCACCAGTACCTCTAGTGGTCGATCACCACCAGCCGCGGCGAACGACGGAGGTTCGGCGAACGACGCTGTGGCCGCCAAACCACCCGCGGTGGTGGTGGCCCCGGAAGAAGCCACGGCGGTGGTGGCCCCAGAAGCCGTGCCGACCGAAGCCGCGGTGGTGGCCGAAGCCGTGGTGGTGGCCCCACCAGTCAGGCTGCGGCGCGATGAAGGCCGGCGCGGTGGCCACGTGGGCCGGGCCCATAACGGCGGGCATCTGTGCCGGTGCGGCGTTCGCCGCAGGGGTGGCACCGAACAACATTGCGCCGGCGACGGCGCCTGCGCCCACTGCGCCTGCTGCTAGGCGCCGAGCGGAAGACAGTGAGTACGACATTTGATTGCTCCTTTGTCATCTGGGGGACTGACACCAGGAACGCTAAATGCCAATCCTTAGCAAACGCTAAATTCGGGCATTAATAATGCTGAGAAAGTGTCGTACGGCCTTTACCAGCTATTGGCGGATTTGAATCTCACAATACTGAATCTATTTATTTCCTGGATTACTGGTTTCAGGATCTCATGAGGTACGCAGGTACTGGTTTCAGTAACTACGGATCTGCCTATTTTTGCTGTTCAATAGCCATATAATGATCTACGGAGGTCCGTATCTCCGTGCCTACTTGCTTCATGATTGTTGTCAGTATTGTGCACAGAATGGTGGCGATCGTGCTTTTAGATGGCCACTATCCAGCGAACTATTTTGCCGTCTTCCCATGTCGTTGGCATAGATGCTCATATCTATTGCAGCAACCATGATTCTGATCGACAATTTAATTGGTGGCGTCTCCGCTGCGAGCCGGCAGGCCCACAGCGGTCGGGGCACCGCCCTGACCAGGGCATCCGCGGCGCAGACACGCCGCACACCCGGGCGTCGAGTGCATGGCGCAGCTTTGACGGACATACTTATGTCCTGATCTACTGAAAACTCACGCCAACCGAAGGTCTCCCAACCCGCATGAATTCCCCCAGCTCACCGTCGTTCCGCTCGGCGCCGCGCCGGCGTGCGGACGCCGCGGCGCCGACCGAACGCCTCACCAGCATCCGACCGAAGCTCGAACAACCAGCCCGGGAGAAGCCCGAACAGCCATCACGCGGTCAACGAACTAGACGGACCGTTGATCTGACCCCCGCCACACACCGCGCCCTCGATATCTGGCAGCGAGACGCCGCCGACCGCCTCGGATTGGCCCGCGTCACCGGACAAGAGGTCATTTCCGCACTCATCGAGCTGCTGTTGTCCGACGCCAAGCTTTCGGCTGAGGTGACCCGCAGTATCCGGGAACGGCGCTGACCCTGCTAGCTTCGCCGTCATGGCAGAAGCGCAGCGCCCCGATCGTCGCGAGCACGGGGTAGTCGACGAGCGCACCACGTTGGAGTCATTCCTCGACGACTACCGAGACATTGTGGTGCGCAAGGTTTCCGGTCTGTCCGATGCCGACGCTCGGCGCCGGCTCGTCCCGTCGTCGACAACGGTGGCCGGGCTGATCAAGCACCTGCGTTGGGCGGAGTACGGGTGGTTCGACCAGTTTTTACAGGGAAAACGCGACGACAACCGGCGCGCGCATGAGCGCTCCTGGGAGTTCGAAATCGGCGCGGAAGAATCGCTGCCGACACTGATCGCCGAGTACCAGACCCAGTGCAAGGAATCCCGTCGTGTCGCCGCAGGATATCCGCTCGAGCACATGCTGCCGCATGGTCGGCTCGGGACGACGGTATCGCTACGTTGGATCTACGTGCACATGATCCAGGAGACCGCGCGGCACACCGGACAACTCGACATCCTGCGCGAACAACTCGACGGCGCAACCGGATTCGACGGCTGAGCTAGTCGACTTCGAGGTCACGCAACTCACGTTTGAGGATTTTGCCGGTCGGGTTGCGCGGCAATTCGTCGAGGAAGATCACCTCGCGGGGCACCTTGTATTTGGCCAGCTGATCCTTCACGTGGTTCTTGATGGTGGCCTCGTCGACGTCCGCGTTCTGCTTCTTGACGACAAAGGCACGCAGCCGGTGGCCCCACTCCTTGTCCTCGACGCCGATCGCGGTGGCCTCCACGACGTCGGGATGCCCGCTGATGCAGTCCTCGACTTCGGCGGGGAAGACGTTCTCGCCGCCGGAGACGATCATCTCGTCGTCGCGGCCGCTGATGTAGAGCAGTCCGTGCTCATCGAAGTAGCCGACGTCACCCGACGACAGCATGCCGTCGATGATCTGCTTCTTGCCGCCACCGGTGTAGCCCTCGAATGGGAAAGTGGTGCCGACGAAGATCCGTCCGACGTCGCCCTGTGGCAACTCCTTGCCGTTCTCGTCGAAGATCTTGACCCGCACACCTTTGACGACGGGCCCCGCTGTGGACGAATTATGTTGCAGGTGCTTGGGTTCGGCGATGGTGGCGAAGGCGATCTCAGTCGAGCCGTACATGTTGTAGATCACCGGCCCGATGTCCTTGAGCGTTCGTTCGGCCAGGTCGGCGCCCAGCGCCGAGCCCGAGGCGAAAATGATCCGCAGGCTCGACAGATCGGGCTTCTTGTCCATCTTTTCCAGTGCGTCCAGGATTCGCGCCAACATAACCGGCACCACGACGACCGCTGTCACCTTGTGCTTCTCGATGTCTTCCAGCACGCCGGCCGGCTTGAACTTGCCGTGCAGCACCAGCGTCGAACCCAAAAACATCCCGATGGTCGCGTGCAGGAAACCCAGTGCGTGGAACATCGGTGCCGGCAGTGAG
>Ga0335073_10017409_pt1 | contig 10053 bp, 8 predicted proteins | sample Lox_Sample_22_FD_207093 | JGI IMG/M metagenome (GOLD analysis project Ga0335073, IMG submission 207093) | Soil microbial communities from Loxahatchee National Wildlife Refuge, Florida, United States - Lox_Sample_2.2 | ecosystem: Environmental > Terrestrial > Soil > Wetlands | place: USA: Florida... | reverse complement strand
TCTAGCTCGTGACCGGGATGTCCTGACCGGCGGCAACCAGCAGCCCTTTGTCCGCAAGCCGCCGCGCGGCGTCATCAATCACCGCGAAAGGCAGGTTGGCGCGCTCGGCGATATCGAGCAACGAATACTCCCCGTCCGACAGATTGAGCACCCACAGCATAGCCATGCTTTTGGCCGCGACATCCTTCTGTCCGCCAATCGCATCATAGAGGCCGCGCTTGCCGAGCTGCGGCTCACACTTCGGCATGGTGTTCAGGAAGACCGCATTATGTTCGATCACATCGAGTGTCAAAGCGATCAGCCGGTAAGACTGTGCCAGATGATCCGGCTTTATGAAATCGAGATTGTCGGCTGACGTGTGATATTGCGGAATTGAGCCAAATTTGCTGCGCTGGAAGAGGCCAACCGGTAGATTGAAAGCCGGTGAACAATATTGGCGCTCGTCATAGCCATAAGGGGAGAAATCGAGAATCGCCGGCGTCAGTCCAGAGTGACGAAGAACGTGGATCATTGCCTGATCAATCCCGGCACTTCCACGCCGGCTTTTTTTGTAGGTTGGACCGCCGCCATCGCCAACCATCGAGAGAACAAGCCCATGCTTGATGCGATGGAGCCTGTCCTCATTGCGGGCAAGCCAGGTGATCGAGCCAATCGTTCCAGGCGTGAAGAGAAAGCGGTAACTATATCGCGTTCTTATGCGCGAAAGCTGCTTGGCGAGATAGGTCAGCAGAGCCAGCCCCGAACAATTGTCATTGGCGAGCGAGGGGTGACAGACATGCGCCGAAAACAAAAATTCATCTTCGCTTTCGCCTTTGTGCAAATACTCCCCATAGGTGAGAAACCCATTTTCAAGACGCGCGTCGATGACCGCCTCATAGGTTTCATCGCGCAGCGACTCGAATTGCCGGTGCGCCATGCAGAATCCCCAATTCTCGGAATAATATGACGTCCGGTAGGGGATGAGATCGGGCTGCTCCGGGATGGTATGGATATGCGTCTTGAGTTCGGCGAGAGAGAGGTGCTGCCATACTGGGGAGCTATAGCTCATGACATGCAGGTTCGACTTTGCAAAGTCGACGATCTTTTCGCCGCGCGCGTCCTTGATGTAGGCATCGCGAATGTTCCACTCGCGTGGAATGGTCCAGTCAAAAACTTCGGTGCCGCTCGGCACTTCATGCACGCCGATCGCAATGTGGCGGGCGAGAATCCCGAGCGTCTCGCGCACGCCATGACCCGTAATGCTCCGGCAGATCGGATAAATATCAGCGGCGAGCGCGAAAATATCAGCCCCTATCGCACTGTCGTCAAGCTGCCTTGCCCAGCGGCTTTGCAGGAGCATCGCATTGTCCGCGCCGGAATTATCCACTGGCCTCACGACTGCGCGTAACGCAGCTCCTTGTTTAGAACGCCATCCGCGATCAGCTTTTCAATATGGGCGATACGCTGATAGCGTGGTCCCTCGAATTCCTCCAAGGTGAGACTGGAGGTGCGATAGGCGTCATACAGCTGCTTGGCACCGCGGCGCGCGTCCCATTCTGGCTGAAAAGCGGGGAGCGTGCGCGCGATCTTCTCAAAGCTCACCCGGTAAGAGCGGGTATCGGGACCGGCACCAGCTGCGTATTCAAGGCGGCAATTCGGCACCACTTCGGCGACGATCTCGGCGAGATCGCGGATGCGGTAATTATGATCGCTGTGGCCCACATTGAAAGCTTGATTGAATACCTTGTCTCTTGGTGCTTCGAGAGCGGCGAGAAAAGCGCGCGAAAAATCCTCGACATGGACAATCGGGCGCCATGGTGTCCCGTCGGATTTCAAATAAATCAGGCCCTTGGTGACAGCCCAGGCAACGAGATTGTTCAACACAATATCGAAACGCATGCGCGGTGACACGCCATAAGCGGTGGCGGGCCGCAAATAGACGGGGCAAAAAGTCTCATCGGCAAGCGTGGAAATGTCGCGCTCGGACCAGACCTTCGACTGCCCATAGGGGGTGACCGGATTAAGCGCGCCCGTCTCATCGATGATGTCGTCGCCTGCCCGCCCGTAGTTGCTGCAGGAGGAAGCAAATAGGAAACGGCCGACGCCCGCTTCCTTCGCAGCCTGCGCAAGGCCCACACTGGCGCGATGGTTGATCCGGTAGGTCAGATCCGGATTGAGATTGCCGAGGGGATCATTGGAAAGTGCGGCCAGATGGATCACCGCGTCGAAGCCCGCGAGATCGGCGGCCAGCGCGTCTCGTGTATCCTTGGCGATCAATGGGATATTGATGATGGTGCCGCCGGCGGCGTATGTGCAGCGCTGGTAAAGGTCGCTGTCATATCCGGTGACAGCGTGCCCGGCAGCGCGCAAAACGGGGACCATGATCGTGCCAACATACCCCATATGACCGGTGACAAGAACTTTCATGCCTTCGTTCCGTTCCCATTTCTTCCGATCGCGGATTGACGAAGATGGCGTCCGCCGCCCTCCCGCGGCAAGCCAGTCACCGCAAATTGCTTAACCGCAATTCTTGCTTGTCGCGGGCTTGAATTCCTAGAACACAATCACAACGAAACCCAGCCTTAGCAACTATGCAGCTATCGCCATTTGAGATCAAAGATTCAAGATATATTCTGGCTCGACCCGGCCACGAATCAGGTGGCTCGCGGCCAGCAGATTGCCCTTGAGGCGTCCCCGCCTGTCGGCATAGGGCTCAGGCCAAAGGCTCTTGATCAGATTGGCGGCGATATTGCGCCCCATCTGTTCGAGAGCAAAAGCCGCGGGAACGGTCCCTTTTCTCATCAGATAAATGGGGTTCACCACCTGCGAATAGCCCAATCTTACACCGTTTTCCCGCCCGGTTTTGGCGCCGAGGTGGACGCCGAGGAGCGTGTTCATGCCGACAACGGGAGCAAGCCCCGTGAGCTGACACGAAAAATCGATGTCCTCCAGCCACCCATAAAGCACAAGGCGCTCGTCGAAGCGCAAATCGCCGATTTGGCTTGTCCGGAACGACATATTGCATCCATAGGCGCCCGTATGTTGACTGACCTGAAGCGTGCGCTCGCGCCTTTCCGCCTGGCGCAACAATGCCAGTCCTTCTTCGAATGTGTAGCCGGCATTCGCCGATCCATTAGCGACAGCCTGGCCCATCAAAACGGTCCAATCCGGATGCCGGGTGAATGCTTCCTCGACAAGCTCCAAATAATTGTCGGCCGGCAGATAGTCGTCATCGAAATTGGTGATGATATCGCAACGTCCAAGGGCGTGCTCAATGGCCTTATTTCGCTGCGCGCACGATCCCCGTTTCCCAAATACATAGGAAATGCCGAAGCGTCTCGGCTTGCAGAATTCCACATGTGTTTCATCAGGCGCCGAAACAATGACTTCATCGGGTGATCTTGTCTGATGATCCAGATGTTCCAAGACCCGGCTTAAAAGTTCTTTGCGCTTGTAGGTCGGGATAATCACAAAAAGTCTCATGGCCTGTCCAATCCACCCCGCGCGCCCGCGATGGCCTGTTCTAATGTGCCGCGCCAGGCTGACGCCGCCGAATGCCGGGAAAAGCGGGCGATACTTGCTCGAAGGGCCGTCAGCCGTTCCTGCTTTTCCTGCTGTTTCATATAGGCGAGCCGCCGCATCCCCTCCGCGATCTCATCCGTGTTCAAAGGGTCGACTAGGAGAGCGGACTCTCCCGCCACTTCATGCAAAGCCCCGCCTCTGCTCAGCAAGGGAACAAGTCCTAGGGAAACGGCCTCGGCCGCGGGCAGCCCAAAACCTTCGAGCAGGCTTACCAAGACAAAGCCATCCGCATGCGCATAGAGCCAACGAAGCTCGCTGTCATTCACATAACCCGGCAAAATGACGGCGGCCACTTTGCGCGCCGCTTCTACAACGCCGTCAAATCCCGGCTCCGGCCCCCCGCAAACGACATAAGAAAACCCTTCATCCGCGAGTTTCGATTGGGCGAATGCTTCGATGGATCGAAGCTGATTCTTCCGCGCTCCAACGCTGCCGACCGTCAGCAGAAAGCGTTGCGGAGCCGCCTCGATGGGCGTCTCTCTCCCGGAGGCGACGCCCTCACGCAAGGCAGGATAAATAACCGTCATTGCGGGATAGTCCGCGCCATAGAGTGCGGTGAAAAGGGTTTTCGTCATCTCGCTCACAAAAACCAGCAGCGGTTTTGACTCCCTCACTTTCTCGAAGACCGCTTCATAGGTCGCTTTGACCATTGGATGATAAAGAGAAGGGTGCGTGATGGGCCCCATATCATGGCAAAGCACGACATCGCAGCCCTTCAGCTCGTAAAGGATCACTTCTCTGGGATCGGTAAACACGAGCGGTCTTGGATTGCGCATGAGAGGTACAAATTGCGACAAGCGCGACGCCAGCCTGAAGTTGACTTCGAGAAGCGCGAGGCGGCCTAGAACCCTCGCCGCTAATCGGGGCGGCCGGGTTTCCAACGGCACGCGCCAATACCACACAGATCGGATGAGATCGCGGCAGGCCTCGATCGTGTCCTCGCAGATAAAGAATTTTCCCGTGGCGTTATTTAAGGCCAGGGTAAATTCAAAATCGACTTGGTCGGGGGCCTTCCGCATGAGACGCCTATCAGGCAGTTTCGACATTGCCATGCAAACTCAGCAAGGGCAGCCGTTAGGCCTGCGCCTGCCATAATGCTTGTTTATCTTTTCAATCTGACGAACAAGGGCCGATCGAGGCGATTGACCGGTAAAAAATGAACATGTCAATGGCCGCCGGGGCGCCTCAAATCGACCAGTCGTCGCCGAGGTCGTCAATCCGGTCGATGAGGCGGCGCGCGGTGAGCAGCGCGACGATTTGTGCCGCCGCCTGCTCGGCGGTCTGATCGTCGCGCGCGACGATCAGCTCGGGCGCCTCGGGCGGCTCATAGCTCTGACCGATGCCCGTGAAATTGGTGATCTCACCGGCGATCGCTCGTCTGTAAAGACCCTTGGGATCGCGTGCGATACACGCTTCAAGCGGCGTATCGACGAAAATTTCAATGAATTCCCCCTTGCCCAGCAATTCGCGCACCATGGCACGCTCGGCCCGGAATGGCGAAATGAAAGAGCAAAGCGTGATGAGTCCGGCCTCCGTCATGAGCTTCGCGACTTCGCCAACGCGGCGGATATTTTCCACCCGGTCGACTTCCGTAAAACCCAAGTCCTTGTTGAGCCCGTGCCGCACATTATCACCGTCGAGCAGGACCGTATGGACGCCATGTGCATAGAGCCTCGATTCAACAAGATTGGCGATCGTCGATTTGCCGGAACCGGAAAGGCCGGTGAACCACAGCACGGCTGGCTTATGATGCTTGATGCGGGAACGGTCCTGCTTGTCGACGGTCAATCCCTGAAGATGAATATTCGCCGCCCGCCGCAACCCATGCGCGATCAACCCCGCCGCCGCCGTGGCGTTGGTCGCGCGGTCGATCAGAATAAAGGCGCCGGTCGTATGATTGCCCTTGTAGGGATCGAAGGTGACGGGCGATGTCGTCGCAACATTGCAAAAACCAACTTCATTGAGACAGAGGGTTTTCGCCGGAAGCTCGCCGAGCGTATTGACATCGAGGCGGTGCTTGAGCTCGGTCACCGTCGCGGGAACGGTTCTGGCGCCCAGTTTCAGGAGATAGGAGCGGCCGGGCAGCAAGGGATCGCCACTCATCCAGATGAGATGCGCGGCGAATTGGTCGGAAACCTCGGGTCTGTTCTTCGGTTCGCACAAAATATCGCCGCGCGCGATGTCAAGTTCATCGCTGATCGTCAAAGTGACGGCATCGCCCGCTGTCGCGCTGGCAAGATCGCCGCCAGCGGTGACGATGCGCACGATCTTCGAGAGCCGGCCAGAACCGGCGACCACAATATCGTCGCCTGGGCGGATGGTGCCACTCGCGATGGTTCCGGAAAATCCGCGAAAGTCGAGATGCGGGCGATTGACCCATTGGACGGCGAAGCGGAACGGCCGCCCGCCAGCGTCTTCCGCGACATCGATGGTCTCGAGATAATCGAGCAGCGCCGGGCCGTGGTACCAAGGCGTATTGCCGCTCTTTTTGGAAATATTGTCGCCATGACGCGCCGAAATCGGCATGGCCGTAATCGTCTTGAAATCGAGCGCCGCGGCAAACAACTTGAAATCGGCGGCAATCTTTTCGAACCTCTCCTCGCCGAAGCCCGTTAAATCGATCTTGTTGACGGCAAGCACAACATGTTTGATGCCGATGAGCGACACAATCGCGGCGTGCCGGCAGGTCTGGGTCAGGAGGCCCTTGCGCGCATCGACAAGCAGGATCGCAATGTCGGCGCTTGATGCGCCGGTTGCCATATTGCGGGTATATTGCTCGTGGCCGGGCGTGTCGGCGATGATGAACGAACGCCGCGCGGTCGAGACATAGCGATAGGCGACATCGATCGTGATCCCTTGCTCGCGCTCGGCTTCGAGCCCATCCACGAGAAGCGCGAAATCGATGTTGTCGCCATCTGTTCCTTGGCGGCGCTAATCGCGTTTGAGCGCCGCCAGCTGATCGTCGAGAATGAGGCTCTGCTCGTAGAGCAGACGGCCGATGAGCGTCGACTTGCCGTCATCGACCGAGCCGCAGGTCAGCAATCTGAGGGTCGGAAGCCCGGGCGTTTTCATGAGAGGAGGCAGAGTCGCTTGCATGGCGTCGAGCATCAGAAATAGCCTTCCCGCTTTTTCTTTTCCATCGAGCCGGATTCGTCATGGTCAATCAGGCGGCCTTCTCGCTCTGATGTCGTTGAAGCGCGCATTTCGGCAATCACCTCGGGCAAGGAGGCTGCCTGCGAGCGGATCGCCCCAGTCAAGGGATAGCAGCCGAGCGTCCGAAAGCGGACGCTTTCCAGACGCGGGATCTCGCCCGGCAGCAGGGGCAGCCGCTCGTCATCGACCATGATGAGCGCGCCATCGCGCTCGACCACGGGACGCTTCTTGGCGAGATAGAGCGGCACCACGGGAATATCCTCGGCCAGGATGTAGTCCCAGACATCGAACTCGGTCCAGTTCGACAAGGGAAACACCCGCATCGACTCGCCTTGCTTGATCCTCGTGTTGAAAAGCTGCCAGAGTTCCGGCCGCTGATTGCGCGGATCCCAGGCATGGGCAGCCGAGCGGTGCGAGAAGATCCGTTCCTTGGCCCGGCTCTTTTCCTCGTCGCGCCTGGCGCCGCCAAAAGCTGCATCGAAATGCCAGAAGTCGAGGGCCTGGCGTAGTCCCTCGGTCTTCATGACCTGCGTGTGCACCACCGAGCCCGAGGCAACCGGCGAAATGCCACGCTTCAAGCCTTCCTTGTTGATGTGCACAAGAAGCTCCATCCCGGCCCTTCGCACGGCTTCGTCGCGAAAAGCGATCATCTCGCGGAATTTCCAAGTGGTATCCACATGGAGCAGCGGAAAGGGCGGCTTGCCGGGAAAGAAGGCCTTTTGCGCCAGATGCAGCATCACGCTCGAATCCTTGCCGATCGAATAGAGCATGACGGGACGCTCGAACTCCGCGGCCACCTCGCGCAGGATAAAGATCGAATCCGATTCAAGCCGGCGCAGATGCGGGGAGAGGGTACTTTTCACAATTATGTCCTGTAATACGTTCAATTTCACGTATAAACTGACGTTATTATTATGCCGCCCCCGCCTTGGCAAGACTGCCGCACCCCGCTTTGCCGTTGTCCAATGGGACCGAACGGCTCTCGCCCGTCGCACTTAATTGCAAGGCAGTTTCGTTCTCTTCGAGCTTTTGGTCAAACCATTGTTATCGTTTGATTTATGCGCACGCATTTCGGGCTCGCTCCGGGGTTTGTGCCACACCTCGATGACAGCTCCAACAGCCCGCTGCCGGAGAACCCGCAGCATTATCTGGCGAACCTCAAAATGTGACGCGGCCTGAGCGGCGGAGTCAGAATTGAAACTTTGCCTCGGACGCGGGCTTGAGGCACAGCGGCAGGCCGGCGGCGATGAGAACGACGGCTTCACAAGCCTCAGCCAGCGCCTGATTGAGCAGCCCCTGGGCATCCCTGAAGGCGCGCGCCAGCGGCTTATCCGGAACAATTCCATAACCCACCTCATTCGAGACGAAAATCACCGGACCGCCGAGCCTGGCGACGCTTTGCGCCAGCTCGCGCGTCGCGGCCGCGAGATCGGTCTCTTGCAGGAGAAGATTGCCGAGCCACAGCGTCAGGCAATCGGCAACGACAATGCGATCCGCCCGGGCCTCCCGCCGGAGTGCTCCGGCCAGCGCGACAGGTTCTTCCACCAGCGCCCAGCGCGCATCCCGTGCGGCGGCATGACGGGCGATGCGCTCGGCCATCTCGCTGTCGCCCGCCTCTGCTGTGGCGATCAAAACGGGATGCCGCCCGGAGGCTTCGGCGAGCCTTTGCGCGTAGCGGCTTTTGCCCGACCGCGCGCCGCCGAGGACGAGCAGGCTTTTCGTCAAGACGCCGCGCGAGTCATGTGCGCCACGGATGCGCCGGCAAATCGCTGACGCCGACCGGTGCAACTCCGGCAAGCGCGACCGCATGATCATTCTCGACGGAACTGCCGCTGACGCCGATGGCGCCGGTGAGTACACCCTCCTTGTCGACGATCGGCAGACCGCCAGGAAAGGTGATCAGCCCGTCGTTTGAATGTTCGATGCCAAAGAGCGAGCCGCCCGGCTGCGAGAGTTTGCCGATGAGCCCCGTCGGCATCCCAAAGAAGACCGCCGTCTTCGCTTTCTTGATGGCGATGTCGATGCTGCCGACCCAGGCGTCGTCCATCCGGTAAAAGGCCTTGAGGTTCGCGCCGGAATCAACAATGGCGATGCACATTTGGGTCCCAAGTTCAATGGCACGCTTGCGCGCGGCATCGATCGCCGCTTCCGCTTCGATGATGGTGACATGCATGATTGCCCCTTCCTCGGGTCGTTCATGGGTTTTAGCAACGGATCTCATGGTCCCCGTCTTGATGACGCGGAGCTTTGGCATAACAGACTTGCCAGACCGAAAGAACCGGAGTGTACAAAATCGGGAAAGCCGATCTTTCTTTCATGGCGCTTTGGGAAGCGGTTTTCCAGTCTCGCTTAAACGGCCCGCGCATGCGGCAGAGGTGTCCGCGGGCGGAGGAGGACGTGGAGCACATAAAAACCAACAAACGTCATGAATAAATTATGCGTCAGCCATTCCAAGAAGACATCGGATGTGCTTTCAAGCATCATGTGCTGAGTTCCAGCAAAAAGAAAGATACTGGCAGGCCAGGGACGGCGGAGGCTCGAAAGGCGGCCACAACAATAAAGCACGGGAAGCATGAAAATGAAGGGATAAAGACTCAATCCGGTCAAGCCAAAAGTCGCCAGCCCTTCCATGGGAAGCCCGAAAACCGTGAAAGAAACGGCATCGGGCTCTTCGAGGCCAGTCTGCCAAGACAGCCAATCTCCCGGGCCATAGGAATTGGTGACATCCTTATTATAGCCAAGGAAACCAGGTGCCGCCCGGGTCAGCGACTGCTCAACCGCGGCCATTCCTATGGGCTGGCGCATCCGGGTGCCATTATAAACGGCATCGAGCAAAGATATAAAGGACTGGCGATCCAAAGCTTCCGATCGAAGCCCGTAATAATCATAGGGCAGATCACCTTGATTGAATGCATTCGCTCCCGTATTGGTGATCAGCTTCAGGTATTCCGGGTCTGTCGCGGCTTTCATGAGAGTGCTCCCGGCAAGCTCCGCGAATTCCGAGAAGGACGACCCAGACCGGTATATTCTCAGATAAAACGTAATGGGCGTGAGAACAGTTATAAAGAAATAAGTTATGGCGACTCCTACAACAATATGACGGATACGAATCGTATCATACAGAAACCCAACCACAACAACACTGATTACGCAGGAGACAACCAGTTCCCTATTATTGAAGGCAATAGAAATAATAAGCTCGATAATAAATAAAAATAACAGTCTTGATGTTATAAAACTACGTCCATTTGATTTTAAAATTGCGTAAACGGATTCTGTGATCAACCCAAAATAGTAATATTGTCGAAATTCTGATGAAAGAACAATAAGCGCACCGCC
>Ga0335073_10017408_pt1 | contig 10053 bp, 2 predicted proteins | sample Lox_Sample_22_FD_207093 | JGI IMG/M metagenome (GOLD analysis project Ga0335073, IMG submission 207093) | Soil microbial communities from Loxahatchee National Wildlife Refuge, Florida, United States - Lox_Sample_2.2 | ecosystem: Environmental > Terrestrial > Soil > Wetlands | place: USA: Florida... | reverse complement strand
AACTTCTTTTCCTTTAGGTATTGAATACTCTGATGACGCTGTGCGAGCACTCCATCGTCTAGCATCTTGTGACGACCTGCGCGAGCTTTTTAGGGGCACGGCAGGAACTGGAACAGAGGCTGGAGCTGGAGCTGGAGCTGGAGCTGGAGCCGGAGCCGGAGCTAGAGCTGGAGCAGGAGCAGGAGCAGGAGCAGGAGCAGGAGCAGGAGCAGGAGCAGGAGCAGGAGCAGGAGCTGGAGCAAGAGTTGGAGCTGGAGCAGGTCCGGTGGCTTTAGAAGCAATTGAACCGAGACGACTGGGCAATTCAAGGCCTCCTCCAGTGTCTATTGATGGAAGCGAAGGTGCGATTGCTGATATCCTTGAAGGTAGTAACTCAGAATCAGTATAAGGCCCTCTGACACTGCCCTCAAGCTCAGTATCTCGTCGGTCTGACTGCCCGTTCGCATCTTCACTTTGCACAATTCGGTTCGGCCCTTCGTCGTCATGGTAGTGCTCTTCCTCAGCATCGTGGTAGCTGTCTTCCACCGTGCTCGGGCGCTCACTAGGAGTCATCAACCCATGTGGTGGAGCTCGAGCACTTCTTACGACTTCGAAGCCTTTGCCCTTCTCTTTCGTCTTGCCACCGAAGATGCCTTTGAACCAGCCTGTGGCTGACGATACCGGTCCAGTGGGGTCAGCCGGACCTGTTTTCAATCTTCTCGTGCCGCTTGAGAGTGCAGGCCCGCGTACCCCGTAGTAGAAATCAACTTCTCGAACAGCATAGTCGGTTTTGGTTCGAGGTAGCTCATTTGCGATGTCATCAATTTCATCCTTTCCTGACTCAGCATGAGGTGGAGCCGGTGTTCCCTTACGTGAGATAGAAGCACCCTCTCCGGCATCTACCTGGGGAACTTGCTCAGGCTTTTGTGGATCTGGCGTCTGTTTTGAAGTATCCTCGCTTGTCAATGAGCTCTGTTTACCAGCCATTCCAGAGAGGATGTTCATGGTTGGCCTTCTTGGTTTACGATAGTACGGGTCAGTAGATCCTACTTGCTTGAGGCTGGCTATACCGGTCGGAGAGACGGCTCCACTATAACGTTGGTGCAATGGCCGAGAAAAGGTACTTGCAGCGTCATGCGTTGACGGGCTTCCGTTTGTATAACCAGCACTGGGGCTGGCTGGATCGTAGACCTGGCTGGCATGTCTCTCGCCTCCCTGCTGGTTCAAAAGTAGGGTGGAGCTGGCCGACATGCTTCGTATTCTCGAGGGCTCAAGTTGCAACGATTTCGAATCGAGGTCGGGGCTGAGCAAAATGGCACCAGAAGCCATGCTGTGACGTGAAGCAGCATCTTGTCGCGGTACTCTTTTGGAAAGCTGGCGCATTCCGAACACCCTCGCCAGACCACCTCGTGAAGGTGTTCCCCCGTCTTTGCGTGCGCCTGCACCAGCCAGTCGAGCAGCAATCTCCACAATTGTTTGTATTGCGTTGAGGAAGAAACCAAATACAAGTGCTGCAGCATGCAAAAGGAGGATCGCATATCCAATCCACCCTTTGGTGCCTTCGGTAACATCGAGTGCAGGAAGAAAGGCGACGCTAAGGAAGATGATGATCAATCGTAAGATCGCGAAGAAAGTGTGGTAAAGGTTCATTGAAGTCGCCGAATGGAAAGGTCTGATTGCGTTCAGTGCCAACGCGAGAATAATTTCGCAGACGGCTAGTAATACTAGTTGGGCAATTCCCGATGCCTGGACTGCTCCGATGGCGATGCCCCGTAGAAATCCAATGAGGATGGGTACGAAAGCGAAAGCCGCCTGTTCATCGCAATATGTGTTGTAGAGTGGGCCCCACAGAAGCACAGTTGGTAAATCGTCGAACATAACTGATCGTCGTTTTGTCTTCGTGAACAAATATAGGAGCCATGCAGCAAAGGCGATCACTGCAACGAGAACCACAGCCGCGATTGCGACGGCATATTTCGGTCCTTGTGATGCGATTGCAAGCTGGAACATGGATAGTGAGACCAGAGGAAGCAGAAAGTAGACGAAGACAACTCGAATGACGTTGCCTGCCGTAAAGGGCCAATTCGTTGACCGGAGATCTTCGGGGGGATTTCGCTTGATGCGACGGTGCAGCCATCTCAAAGCAAAGCCAAGTTGGGTCAGAACCAACACAGCCGCGATGATGACCATAAGCCACACCATCATTCCCGCCCAGACATCCCGCACCGAAGTCATGCCAATAAGCTGGCTCATCCGGTCAAGACCATAAGTGCCATTGGATCTAATGTCGTACACTCCATCAACAACGCTCTGAGTTCCATTGCCTTTGGTGACGAAACTTTCGTTGAACATGAGAGCGGACCAACCGACCTGGCTAACGACCGGTTGGTAGTAACCAGGGTAGTTTAGCGTTAGGCTGCCGGTGAGAAGGACAAATTGGATGTACTGTAAGCAGTCGCCAAAGCCAGGCGTGACCAGGCGAAGCAGGTCCTCATCACGGCCATAGTTGGACGTCCAGCGAAAGGTGTCTTTTGAGCCCCATGGACTACGGATTGCGGCGAAGATTGTGGCGAAACCAACAATGATCAGTATCGCCAGAGGCAGATATCTTAATGTGTTGCGCAACGTTCCACCCAGCCCTGGCGTGATTGTAGCTGACACGCAGGCAAGCTCTTGAGCGTTCGCATCGCCCGAGGTAACTCGTAATGTTGTACTAAATGACGTGAATGCGTACGAAGACCCGAGCTCGTGGGCGATCGAGAAAGCTGGAAGTCTTGCAATATCGGTCTGGTTGACGTAGAAAGCTGGACCCAGAGGGCATGGACCATGCACGCTAGAATTGCAGAATCTAGACGCAGCCTGGTATGGTGTGTATGTTAGGACGCCGATCTTTGTAAACATAGTCGTATACTTGTTGTTAGACACGCTCAGATCGATAATCTTACCCACTGTATCGTTCGGGTTGGACCATTGTGGATCGTTGGGCGCCGGGTATGGTTGTATTGTCGCCAGTCCGCTGACATTGCCATAGACCGTCACGTTGAGTGGAAAATTCGGATCCGAGGTATTGAACGTCGCCGAGAGGTTGTAAGGAACGAATTGAAGCAATTGGGGGCTCGAGTTTATTATGTTGCTGCTGAGACAATTTTCAAAGTTCAAGTAGGCGGCCTGTGCTGAAGAAGCCAACAGACCCAAAATGGTGAAAACGAGTGCAAGAAACAAAGGTGCGCATCCTGTTGAACTACAGTGGAGGGAAGATGGGCTCCGTAGGGGACGTCGTGGAGTGTTTTCCGATGCCATCAAAGGGTACCGTCTTATCCTGTTCGTCGACCTTGATAAGCTGTTTGACAGAACTTGTGTCTCAGTATTCCATGCCATCTCCGCTGCCAGCCTCCCAGCCAGGGAAGGCTTCAGCTGTGCGCCTATCCAGATTGTCCTATGTCGACCCACACCCAAACCCGAAGCCTCGTAACACTTCACTAGAGCTCCTCTCTCCGAAAGATCGTCGACGGACAGCCGACCAACGCGGTAGTCCGGGGTCTTGTTCAAGAGCGTTTGTGACGGTGTTATTTGTCGGTAGCGAAGGGAGTATTCGGTAACGGTTGGGGAGCGGTGAGTTTGCACCGAAATGTCGTCGGATGAAGCGGGAGGGTTTTCGGAGGTCAAGGCATTTCACCGCCAAAGGACTCGTGACTGGAGATGGTTTGGTGTAAGCGAATGGACGTCACGAATTGTCAAGCGAGACTGTGTTGATTGAATTGAAATGGAAGATGGCGTCTAAGGCAGCGTTGCAAGATCGAGCCTGAAAATCCTCTCACGCGAACCCAAAGGGTTTGGCTTGGGCACCAAACTGCGCTGTCTGGGCTCTGTGGATCCCGCAAAACCCGCTCCTAATCCATGCCTCCTCCCGAGGGATTTCGGCATTTCATCCCAAACCAATCGACGCCCAAATTCCCCACAAGAGTTGTAAGGATAAATGTATGCGCAACTATTCCTGACTCTGGTCAGCCGTCTGTTGTTACTACTATCCAACTACTAACAATCCCAGAATCTATTAAAGGCTTCGCATCCCTGAAATCGTATTGCTGTTGGCTGTGACATAGAGCTCGAACAGGCTTGGTTGAGAGAATGTTAGCTGAAGCGAGCGCCTGGACCGTCACAATTCCCCCAAACTCCTTTCGTCTCGAACATGTCTCGAACAAAGTGTAGGGCTCTCGTTGTTGCAACGTGACGCCACTCGGCTCTACACGACATCTCATACGACCAATGGCATAGATCTATTTCAATAGACGAGGTGAAGCGTGACGAGGGTGGCTGTGCAGTTCAGGTAAGGGCCCCTTGCTGTCCCTTAAGGCGAAGATCAACGCTAGTTTCAACTAGTTTACCCAACGGCAACCCAAAGGAGAAAGTAGACATGGGTTTTGTCATGGCGCCATTGCGGCATGACGACGCATTGTTGTGGCTGTCTTGCTCTTACCATCTAGTCGTCAAAGACAGATATTGGTGCAATGAATCCACCACCACAGTAGGCCTGAAATGTTAGGTAAGTTTACAATCACATATTCACAATTCAAACTCTGAAAATGTTTGTTCGTTTCACCCAGTCCCCGCAAACTCTTCAAAAACGTTGTATGGCCGGAAGAAAGTCATGGTACGCCTGCCCGAGTAGCATGGTATCTGGAGGTAGTAACGGCCTCTTGTAATACTTCCCGTCACTCCTCCACCTTCCCCGGTGTCCTAACAAAATTGTTTGACATGATCTGCACAACATCACAAGGAGCTAGTCGGATATTCTGGAACAGCTTCAGATGTTGGGGACGTAGCCCCCTTGGAATATGACTTCGAGAGCCGCAGCAGGCTTATGTTGAGAGCCCCCCTCCTTGAGTGTGGGTTGGAAGCAACGGATGCGCCGCATCTCCGATGAGTACTGCTTTGTCCCAAGTCATATTATCTGGCGGATCATGGTCCATTAGAGCGTAGACTTTCACAACATCTACTTTCCTGTGGCCATATTAGCTCCTTGCCCGGGATCGCGAAGTATTCGGTGATTGCTGATACGACGTACTTGAACAGCGCTTGCACCGTTGGATGTGTGCCTTTGAGATAGTCAAGTACATCAGCCATAGTCGCAGGAGAGTACGAGTCTAGGGAGCGTCACCAGCGTCCGGTGTGACAGGATCTCGTTAACGTACCATCCCTACTCTCCCTATCCTCCATGTTCCATCGTGTCGGATGCATAATTATGCAGTTCAGAAGCTGTTCTCCTTCCGCACGAATTCTTACGGTACGTAATTGAGCCACATCAGGGCAACCAAGTTAGTCTCACCTTCTGCAAGGATATGTCTCACAAAATTACGCCTCCATACAGGCCGTCGCCAGGAATGAAAGGAGCTATGAAGCCTTCAGGTTCGTTTTCAAACAGCGCAGATGTCTACGCTCATCGCTTCTAGACTACTATGTTACCGTCACCATTTCAATGTATGGGCCACGCTTTTTTAGGCCCTGTTATTGTTCCGTGCTATCCGCAAAAATAGACTAAAGTCAAGCGGTCCACAAAATCTGGGCGCCAGCGTCACGCCAGCGTCACGCCCATGCCCAAGCTTCATTTTGCGGAAGATGCCCCTAGCGGCCGTAATCGCTGAAGCTGCCATGTGCAAGCAAATTACAGCGTAATTAAGCTTCTGGGGAAACGTCCTTACACCTTGTCTTATTTTCTTGTTCTTCCGCTCTCGCCGCCGAATTGCCCTCAATACTGCATGGGCTGTAAAGCAAGGAATTGAATTTCAGGATCGCCACCTATTTGATGAGTACGGCGAATGAAACCCTGTCTTGAACAGCACAGCCACGCTCCGGCCTTGCCACCACCTCTTATGATCACGAATCCTGGACCTTTCTTGCCATCAATAACGAGATATTCATCTCCTTCTGGTCCACGTTTTGTCCGATATCGCTGGTGTACCCTGTTTCCTGTTCGTGTTGTATCAAGGCCGTGCTGGCGTGGAGGCTCTGATGCTCGCGCGCCTAGTTTCTAACGTTCTGCAATTTGTCGATTTCACCCAAAAGCTTGTCTCAAAGACCTATGAGATATACAACTCGTCCTATGAGATGCTGGAAAAAGCATGTCGATATTAGAGATGTCACACAGAAGACTCGAGCTTTGGCGGACGCGCTGAAGTCGCCGAATCCATCCACAGATCCGGAGCTCAACCAACTCACTACGTTCAAAAGTGCGCGCAGGGCGTTGGGATGCGTGTGGAGCAAGGATAAGATCTCTCAGATTGAGAGAACTCTTTCAGCTTTCCGTGACCAGTTAAACCTACACATGTGTAAGAAGCTAAGGTGTACTACAGATATAGGTTTGGCATAGTGACGGTAGTTCAGCGCCGCACACAAAGACTCAAAAAGGGGTGGTGCAACATCTCACCCTCTGGAGGTTACTCAGATTACTTTTGTGCTCACCTTCAATACCTAGTTCCTCACATCCGCAGCAGTTTTCAAGCCATCCACTAGAAATGGACAGAGTGACCTGTCTTTCGCTGCAAAAGCTTCCGCTTGGAAGCACCCGTGACGAACTAGATCTTCGGAAGCTGCTCGCTCATGTTTGGACAGTTGACCATGTCCAGATAGCTCTGTGCAAACCCGTCCAGCCGCAAGTCACATCGCCGTCGCGAGATCGGAATTTGGATGTCCAGCTTGGCAACTTGACACACCCAGGATCCATTTTGCAACAGATGATCTACCACACCGAACCCATCAAGTTCGCTAGAAACTAATGAATGAACCCTTTCAGCGCATTTTCGTTTCGTCAAGCTTTGAATCCTCTACACTACACATGTAACAAAACCAGTACAGCCTTACCCTCTACCCACCCCTTCAGCTGCCCACCAGCTCCTCACCCAGATTTTAAATCGTATACCCAGCTTCCTTACTTTCAATCATTTGCCCTAAAGGGAACCTTTTCGAGGAGAATGCCTCACCTTCTAGAGCCTTAGAGTTAGTGATCCAACAATAGCAACCAGACCCCCTTTCAAAGAGGCCATGTCCAGTCCGTAACGGCCTCTATATCAATCCCATTCTCATACGCATAGTTCCTAGCAGCGATGCGCTTATTCACAAGGGTCTCTCTTGCCCCTGATCCCCTGTTCTGCAGCCCGGGCATGCGATCGATGGCGTCGATAGCAAGGCTGAAGCGATCGGTGCCGTTGCGGATGGCCAATTCGAGAGGAGTGTTGATGTTCCCCTTTTCGTGGTAGCCGGTGACGTGAAGGTTGTGCTGGCCCTTGCGGTGGTAGGTCAGGCGGTGGATGAGCCAGGGGTAGGAGTGGAAGTTGAAAATGATGGGCTTGTCGTCGGTGAAGATGGCTTTGAATTCCACATCGCTTAGGCCGTGGCTATGCTCCTTTTCGGAGATCAACTTGAACAGGTCGACGACGTTGACAAAGCGGATTTTGGCGTTGGGGAAGTGTGTGCGGAGGAGGGCGGTGGCGGCGAGAGATTCGATGGTCGGGACGTCGCCACAACTGGCCATGACGAGGTCGGGCTCGTCGCCCTCGTCGTTGCTGGCCCACTTCCAAATACCAACGCCCTTGGTGCAATGCTCGATCGCGGCTTCCTTGCCGAGGTACTGCAGATGGTTCTGTTTGTCCGCGACGATCACGTTGACGTAGTTGGAGCTTCGCAGACAATGGTCGGCGACAGACAGAAGGCAGTTTGCATCCGGCGGAAGGTAGATACGAACCACCTCGGGGCTCTTGTTGGCGACAACATCAAGGAAGCCGGGGTCTTGGTGAGTGAAGCCGTTGTGGTCTTGTCGCCATACCGTGGCAGTAAGGAGTATGTTAAGCGACGCGATCTTCGCTCGCCACTCCACCTCGTTGCACTTTTCTAACCACTTGCAGTGCTGATTGACCATCGAGTCGATGACATGGATGAACGGCTCATAACTGTTGAGGAAGCCGTGTCGACCTGAAAGGAGGTAACCCTCGAGCCAGCCCTCCACAGTATGCTCGCTGAGCATCTCCATCACTCGGCCTGCAAACGCAAGGTTGCCACCATCCGCGTCCTCGTCGAAATATTCACCCATCCACACCTTCTTGCCGACGTCGTACATGGCAGCCAGTTTGTTCGATTCGGTCTCATCAGGGCCAAAAGCGCGGAAGTTGTGCGGGTTCTCACGCATCACTTCTCGGAAAAAGGTTCCTAACAAGGCCATGCTACCGAAAGAAGTCTCGCCAGGTTTCTGAACATCGACGCTGAAGCTGCGGAAGTCTGGCATGCGCAGCGGGCGGCGCAGTATCCCACCATTGCCAACGGGATTGGCGCTCATTCGCTGGTTGCCTTCCGGTGCCAGTGCCTTCAATTCGGGTATCAACGTTCCATGGTTATCGAAAACATTTTCAGGCTTATAGCTGCGCATCCACGCTTCCAATACCGCCAGGTGCTCGGGGTTTGTTCGAACGTCAGTGATGGGAATCTGATGGGCCCGCCAAAAGCCCTCCAGGAAGTGGTTGTCGACTTTTCGGGGTGCTGTCCAGCCTTTAGGACTGCGAAGGACGATCATGGGCCAACGGGGGCGGAATGCCTTTTTCGAGTCGCGTGCATTTTTCTGGTGTTTGCGAATTTCCGTAACGCAGTGCTCCATGGTGGCCGCCATGGCCTGGTGCATCGTATCTGGGTCACTTCCTTCGACAAAATAAGGCGTCCACCCGTAGCCGATGAAGAGAGCTTCTAGCTCCTCGTAACTGATGCGGGCTAGGATGGTTGGATTATTGATCTTGTAGCCGTTGAGATGGAGAACTGGGAGAACGGCGCCGTCGGTGATCGGATTGAGGAACTTGGTGCTGTGCCAGCTGGTGGCTAAAGGGCCCGTCTCGGACTCACCGTCGCCCACCATGGTCAAAGCGATGAGATTCGGGTTGTCGAAGACGGCGCCGAAAGCATGAGAAATGGAGTATCCGAGCTCTCCACCTTCGTGAATACTGCCTGGTGTTTCTGGAGTAGCATGGCTGCCAATGCCACCGGGGAAAGAGAACTGCTTGAAGAAGGAGCACATGCCCTCTTCATCTTGGGTTTTGTCTGGATAGACCTCCGAGTAGGTGCCCTCTAGGTAGGCCTGGGAAAGTACGGCGGGAGCACCATGACCTGGGCCCGAGATGAAGATAGAGTCCAAGTCATACTTTTTGATCAAGCGGTTGAAGTGGATGTAAGTGAAGATTTGTCCGGCGTCAGAACCCCAGTGTCCCAGCAATCGAGGCTTGAGATGCTCCACTTTGAGCGGTTCTTTCAGTAGAGGGTTGTGGCGAAGATAGAGCATGCCCAGACATAGGTAGAGGCTAGCTCGAAAGTAAGCGTCCGTCTTCCGAAGCTCGTCCTCACTCAACGGCGTGTCCTTGACAGTGGCCCGCGCCTTCCCATAGGGTGAAATGCTCTTGGTGTCGGCGTTTTCGTTGCCCATTATTCGTCAAGGTATGGAAGGTCTGGAGGGTTGGCAGGCGCAACGATTGAGCTGTTTTGACTCTAATTGTGCGAAGGGGAACACGAGAGCAGAGGTCATCAATTGCTAACCTGTAGAATGTACAAAAGACAACCCCCTGTGTGTACCAAGTGCCAAGGCCGCACCGTCAAGCCCTATGCTAAGACATGCGTCGAGCCCCAAGAGGCTGATGTCAGTAACAGAATTGGACAGAATGTCACGATTGATTCTTCACAAATAGAGGGGATATGTGTGATGGACAAAGTAGAGTTCCGGAATCAGCGCTGAGACGTCCCTTTTCTAGCCGTTGTAACGTGTGGCCTGACATTTCCGATCCACAAGAACAGATCAGTCACCCTTCGAAGGGTGGGGCTACTGAACCTCTGAATCTTAGCGATTGGTATTTGCATGAACGTGGACTGATCGACTGGTCCTGCCAAGACGCAACCAAGCCCCCGAGCATGGTTCAGAGGAAAACTCGCCCATACCGATCCCAGAGTCATGATATCACGATTCGGCTCCGCAGGCCTACGAAACTTCACGTGAAAGATAACGATAATTCCTCTAGAAGGATATCGTAACGATTCGGTGACTATTTTTGT
>Ga0335073_10017407_pt1 | contig 10053 bp, 11 predicted proteins | sample Lox_Sample_22_FD_207093 | JGI IMG/M metagenome (GOLD analysis project Ga0335073, IMG submission 207093) | Soil microbial communities from Loxahatchee National Wildlife Refuge, Florida, United States - Lox_Sample_2.2 | ecosystem: Environmental > Terrestrial > Soil > Wetlands | place: USA... | reverse complement strand
AAGATCCGTTCATTGCCGGTGAAGAATACATCGCGTGGCTTAAAGAGCGGGGCCGCGACCCGCGGCAGAAGCTGTTCATTGCCTCCGACGCTCTCGATCTGGACGAGATACTGCGCCTGCACGCCTGCTTCGCCGGAACCCCGCGGAATGGGACCCAACTCGAAGACCTGCGCACTGCGGCTGATTTTCTCGATGAGCACAAGTGGACGCCCGAGCGGCGCATCCGATTAAGCCTGGGCTGGGGCACCCTGCTCACCAACGACTTCCGCAACTGCAATCCTCGGGGGCCCGGTGACAACAGCTTCGAGCCCATAAGCATCGTCTGCAAGCTCTCCGACGTGAATGGGAGACCAACAGCGAAGCTGTCCGACAATTTCCAGAAAGCGCTCGGACCGCCCGATGAGGTCGAGCGTTATCGGCGCGTCTTCGGGCTGGAGGGTGTTTCCGATCTTCCCGTCATAGTCTGAGCGCCCGAGAGTCCGGATCGACTGGATCGCTTTCAGTCCTGAGCCACGTGCGCATCGACGCCGCCCAGCCGGCGTGATTTCACATCCCGCATCGGCGGCTGGCCGAAGAATCTGCTGTATTCGCGGCTGAACTGGCTCGCGCTTTCGTAGCCGACCTCGAAGGCGGCGCTCGCCGCGTCGAGACCCTCGTTCAGCATGCGCTCTCTGGCTACATGCAGGCGAAGCTGCTTCTGGTACTGCAAAGGGCTCATCGCAGTCAGCGAACGGAATTGATGGTGCAGCGTCGACACGCCCATCCGCGCCATAGTCGCGAGCTCTTCAACGCGCAGCGGTTTCGCGTAGTTCAGCCTCAGCCATTCGACCGCCTTGGCGGTCCGGTGGCTCTGCTCCCCCAGCGTGGCGATGGCGCGCAGATGTTTTCCCTGCGGACTGCGCAGCAGTCGGTAGATGATTTCCCGTTGAATCAGGCCGCTAAGGAACGGAATGTCCTGCGGCGAGTCCAGCAGGTCCACGAGCCGGGTGCACGTGTCCAGCAGTTCGACCGAAGTCACGCCGACAGCCATGGCGCGGGCATCTGCAGATTCCTCGCGCAGATGAAACTCCTGCTGGCTGAGAATTTCGCGAACCGCCGGCATTTCGAGTCTGAGCAGCAAGCCGAGGAGCGGTTCCTTTTCGGTTGCCCTGATCACCTGACTGACAACCGGCAGGTCGACCGAGGTCAGCAGGAAATTCGAGCCGTCGCATAGGTACGTCGTTTTGCCAACATTGATCCGCTTCTGCCCCTGCACGAAGACCACCAGGCTGGGTTCGTATGCCGCCGAGGCGCACGCCGTCGGCGTGGAGCGTCGGTAGAGCCTTAGCCCTGGCACTTCAGTAAGGGTGTCTCCCTCAGCCACGGCACGAGCGGCGATCCGGCGGGCCAGCGCAGTTCGCATCTCGACAATTCGCGGCGCTCCGCCTGCATCTTCCTGCTTTGCCATCTGGACCCGCTTTGCTCCTTCAATTCAAAGGTACCGCTGCACCGCGGATCGCGTGCACAAAAATCCACGTAGCGACAGAATCAGGCAAAAGATTGGCAGGATCGGGATACCGCTCGAATGCAGCTTTTCCGTAGTCTTCTGATTGAGAGAGGGGACTTGGATTCGCGGTCCTCGCCAAAGTTTAAAGATCCCTGCGCGCCTGATGCCGCATCTTTGAGACATTTCTAACCAAGGCTGAGGTAACTCCATGTACAAAGCAAAAGCCTATTCCGCTGCCGGTGCCACTTCACCGCTTGCCTCCACCACCATCTCCCGGCGTGAGCCGACTGACTCCGACGTTCAGATCGAAATCCTCTTCTGCGGCATCTGCCACTCCGATCTCCATCAGGTTCGCAACGAATGGAGCGGCGTGATGCCTACGGTTTACCCTTGTGTCCCCGGTCATGAGATCGTCGGCCGCGTCACCAAGGTCGGCCCAGCCGTGACCAGGTTCAAGCCCGGTGACCTGGCCGCGATCGGTTGCCTGGTCGATTCCGACGGCACCTGCCCCGAATGCAAGGCCGGATTCGAGCAGTTCTGCCCCAACTTTACCCTCACCTATAACTTCCCCGACAAGCACCTCGGAGGCGTGACCTACGGTGGCTACTCCGACAGCATCGTCGTCACCGAGCGCTTCGTGCTTCACGTCCCATCCAACCTCGACCTCGCCGGAGCCGCGCCCCTGCTGTGCGCCGGAATTACTACCTATTCGCCTATGCGCCACTGGGGCGTAACCAAGGGCAAGAAGGTCGGCATCGTCGGTCTCGGTGGACTCGGCCACATGGGCGTCAAGTTCGCTCACGCTCTCGGAGCCCATACGGTGGTCTTCACCACATCGCCCGGTAAGAAGGAAGACGCACTCCGCCTCGGCGCCGACGAAGTCGTCATCTCCCGCAATGCCGACGAGATGGCAAAGCACGCCGGCAGTTTCGACTTTATCCTCGACGCGGTCGCAGTCGAACACGACATTAATGCCTATATCAACTTACTCGGCCGCGACGGCACCATCACGTTGGTTGGCGCGCCCAACCAGCCGCTGCCCGTCGATGTCTTCGGCCTGCTCTTTCGCAGACGCAGCTTCTCTGGTTCGATCATTGGCGGCCTGCCCGAAACCCAGGAAATGCTCGACTTCTGCGGCAAGAACAATATCACCGCCGATGTCGAAGTCATTCCCATCCAGAAGGTCAACGAAGCCTACGAGCGACTGCTCAAGTCCGATGTGAAGTATCGCTTCTCGATCGACATGGCTTCCCTCAAAACTGCGTAACAACGGAACCGACGCACGCTTTTGGACCGACGCAACCTTCGATGCGCTGGTGTCGGTCCAGAGCGGCCCTGACAACATTCGAGGTGAATCAATGCAGAAACGCAAACTTGGTAAAAGCAATCTGGAAGTCTCGGCTCTCGGCCTCGGCTGCATGGGCATGAGCTTCTCCTATGCTCCTCCCTTTCCGGACAAAAAGGAGATGATCTCCCTTCTGCGCACATCCGTCGACCGTGGCATCACCTTCTTCGATACGGCCGAGGTCTATGGTCCGCACACGAACGAAGAACTGGTCGGCGAGGCCCTCGCTCCGCTGCGCGACAAGGTGGTGCTAGCCACCAAGTTCGGCTTCAACCTGAATCCCGATGGAAGCCCCGGCTGGCAAGGCCTGAACAGCCGTCCCGAGCGCATCAAGCAGGTCGCCGAGGCTTCGCTCAAGCGGCTCCGGACCGACGTGATCGATCTGTTTTATCAACACCGCGTCGATCCGGAAGTGCCGATCGAAGATGTAGCAGGGGCAGTCAAGGACCTGATCCAGGCAGGCAAGGTAAAGCACTTCGGTCTTTCTGAGGCGGGCATCGGTACAATTCGCCGCGCGCACGCCGTCCAGCCCGTAGCCGCCCTCCAAAACGAATACTCGCTGTGGTGGAGAAAGCCCGAAGCGGAAGTGATCCCCACCCTCGAAGAGCTCGGCATCGGTTTGGTTGCCTACAGCCCGCTGGGCAAGGGATTTCTCACCGGCAAGATGAACGAAAACACCGAAATCAAGACCGGTGATTTCCGCAACACTCTGCCCCGGTTCACGCCCGAGGCTCGCAAGGCGAACCAGGCCGTCGTCGATCTTCTCACCAGCATCGGCAAGAAGAAGCAGGCGACGCCTGCGCAGGTTGCGCTCGCCTGGCTGCTGGCGCAGAAGCCGTGGATCGTGCCCATTCCGGGTACCACCAAGCTGTCGCGCCTCGACGAGAACATTGGTGCAGTTGCGCTCGATCTCTCCGCCGACGATCTGCGTGAAATCGAGACCGCCGCGTCCAGGCTCAAGGTCGAAGGCAATCGCTATCCGGAGCACATCGAAAAGATGACCGGCCTGTGAGCCCCGTTGAGCGCAAACGACAATAGCCCGACCTTCAGGGACGACAGAGGAGCCAAAGATGAAAGCTTCGCGTTATTGGACCTTGGCATTTGTCGTTGCGCTCAGTGGATTTTCGCTGGCGCAATCAAGCCCAACACCTGCCTCTGACAAAGAAAAGCTGATCGGCGCGTGGCACCTGGTTTCCATGGAAGAGCCAGGGGCTGACGGAACACTGAAGCACGTCACCGATCGAAAGGGGATGCTGATCTACACGCGTGACGGCCACATGTCCGTGCAGCTTATGTACCCCGAGTCGGAGTCGGCCGTATCCAATGACTACGTCCTGAATGGATACGAGGCTTCCTTCGGCAGCTACGACGTGAATGAAACGACCCACACGGTCACGCATCACGTGCAGGGATCGATCACCCGAGGACTTGTCGGGAAAGACCTTCCCCGCGTCTATCAGCTTTCCGGCAACCGCCTCATCATCAAATCGGCCAATCCCGGCGAACACTGGTCGGTCACCTGGGAACACTACTGACCACTTGGCGCGAACACTCGCGCGAAAGATCCCGCGGTTGCCGTTGCAAAAGGAGGAGCAACAATGCCTCATGTTGTCGTAAAGCTGTGGCCCGGAAAATCGGACCAGCAGAAAACTCGACTCGCTGACAAGATCGTGAAAGACGTCATGGATGTGCTGAATTACGGCGAAGAGTCGGTCTCGGTTGCCTTCGAAGAAGTCAAACCAAAGGATTGGATGGACGAAGTCTACAAACCGGACATCCAGAAGAAATGGGACAAGCTCTACAAGAAGCCGGGATATGAACCGTTCTGAATAAGGAGAACACAATGGCATGGTCCAAAGACGAGCTGCGCAAGGTCGCCGAGGCCGACGACCTGCACATCGCACCCTTCCGTGAGGACGGCAAGACGTACGGCACCCCGACCTGGATCTGGTCTGTCGCCGTCGACGACGCCCTCTACGTGCGCGGCTACAACGGAAAGGACTCAAGCTGGTATCAGGCCGCGCTGCGGCAGAAGGCGGGACGGATCATCGCCGCCGGCATGACGAAGGAGGTCGCCTTCGAGCCGGTCGACGGACCCATAAACGACCGCATCGACGACGCCTACCGGGCAAAATACCACGCCAGCCCATATCTCAAACCGATGATCGCCGCCCGCGCACGCTCTGCCACAGTCAAGATCATGCCGCGCAAAGCCAATGCATGATCATCCAAATCGAATCAGGAGATAGAGCACATGGAAATCAAAAGAGTCGGCACGCAGCCTTCCGCAAAAGGCCCGTCAGACTGGTTTACCGGCAGCGTACGAATCGATCCGCTGTTTCAGGCGCCTGATCCCGCGTTCGTCCAGGGCGCCAGCGTCACCTTCGAACCTGGCGCTCGCACTGCGTGGCACACGCATCCCCTCGGTCAGACGCTCATCGTCACGTCTGGCTGCGGGCGCGCCCAGCGCTGGGGCGGTCCGATCGAGGAGATCCGACCGGGAGACGTAGTCTGGTTCTCCCCGGGCGAGAAGCACTGGCACGGTGCAGCTCCGACTACCGCCATGACTCACATCGCCATTCAGGAAAAGCTCGACGGCAAGGTCGTCGACTGGCTGGAGCAGGTCAGCGACCAACAATACGGGGCCTGATCCCGCGGAGCAGAGCAGTCCGACCTGAAAAGCCCTGTTCTACGTCGCCGATGCAGCCGGCAGCACCTTCCGCGGCTTACCAACCAGAATGAATTCGCTCGCCAGCAGATATTGATAGAGCGAATTCAGGGGCTCCGACGGATGGAGATTGTCGGCTGTGACCATTCCATCTGTCTCATTCCAGGTCCATCCGGTAAGCTGGGCTGCTTCAGCTCGCCTGTGCAGTTCTTCTGCCGGCATCGGATACACGCTGATCCGGACATTCTGTGTAAAGATCCGCGCCAATGCTTCCAGCAGGGCTCCGGGCAAATCGTGGTAGCTGTCCTCTAAGACCCGCACCAGAACCGTGAGCCCAATCGCGAAGTGAATCCGCAGCTTTGTGTAGCGATTCGCAAACGCGCTCATGGTGTAGAGTTCCCGATCGCGAAACAGCATCACGCCGTAGCCCAGTTGCTGCAGCCTCACCACATGTTCCAGAATTTCCTTGTTCGACGCCTCCTTACCCGGCGTGCTCAGGCCGCCAACTGATAGGCAGAACAGCCCCAGTCCGCCTTTGCTCTCTTTTAATTCCTCCTCCGGCAGCTCCTCGAGGGTGTCCTCGATCAGGTCGGCGTGGAGGCTGTTGACGTTGTCGAACCTTCCCGGCGCCAGTACCAAAGCCCGCTTGTAGAGCACTTCATTCGCAGGGGCCAGTTGATTGTCTGCCCCAAACATCACCGCTTCGGCGAACCCGCCCGCTACCAGAAAGACGTGGACCTCGTCTTTGTTCCAGCCGGCAAAAGCTGGGCCCGCCACTTCTACGCAGTCAATTTCCATCCTGTGGCGTCCCAGTTCCTCGAACACGCTGCGAAGAAATTCCTCGGGCGAACCAGTCGCGAAAAAGGCGGCATAGATCAGATTCACACCCAGAATCCCGACTGCTTCCTGCTGCTGAACGTTGCTCGGATCCCTCAGATTCACATGGAGAACCACGTCACTTGGCGGACCGCCCGGCTGCTGCTGAAAACGCAGCCCTATCCATCCATGTTGGTCATTGGTGCCCGAATAGTTGCGTGCCGAGACCGTGTCTACAAAGGCAAAGAACTTCGTGTTGCTGCCCCGCGTGTCCTGTAGTTGCGACACCAGCTGTTTCCATTCGCTTTCCAGCATCGCTTCCAGCCGCGGCTTGGAAACATACCTGGTCCCGGCCCCGTAGAGGTCATCGCTGACCTCCTTGTCATACGCCGAGATGGTTTTCGCGACCGTGCCTGACGCGCCGCCCACCAGCAGAAACCACCGCGCCACTTCCTGCCCCGCGCCAATTTCAGCGAACGAGCCAAACGTCGTGGGATCGAGATTGATCGAAAGCGCCTTATGATGAACGTCATTCTTCTCAGTCTTTTCGTGTTCAGGCATGGCCCGCCTCCCATTCGCAATAGACTCTACCACTCGGAGTCGCATCGGTTCAGCACGGCAATCAGTCGGTAGACACCGCTCCGAAGATCATGGATCATGTTCATCTCTGGACGATGAATACCTGCTTCAACCGACTATCGGGAGCCGCCAGCCATGAAGACCCCGTCGATCCGCACGTTCGCTTCAAGGGCGCTTGCTGCCATCCTTGTCTTCACCCTCCAGCACCCGCTCGACGCCTGCACTCGCGTCGTCTATCTCGGGCCCAGCGGAAATGTCGTCACCGCGCGCTCCATGGACTGGAAAGTCGACGTTGGCACCAACCTCTGGATCTTTCCCCGCGGCATCCACCGCAGCGGACAGGCCGGCCCGCACTCTCTGGAATGGACCTCGAAGTACGGCAGTGTCACCGCCTCCGGCTACGACGTCTCAACTACCGACGGCATGAACGAAAAGGGGATGGTCGCCAATCTCCTCTGGCTCGTCGAATCCAGATATCCCGAGCACAGCTCATCCAAACCTGGACTCGCCATCTCCCTCTGGGCCCAGTACATCCTCGACAACTTCACAACCGTGCAGGACGCGGTCGCTGCCCTCGAAAGCGAGCCCTTCCATCTGGTCACTGACAGAGTCCCCGGCGAAGACCGCCTCGCCACGTTGCATCTCTCCATGTCCGACGCTACCGGAGACAGCGCCATCGTCGAATACATCGAGGGCAAACAGATCATTCATCACGGCCGCCAGTATCAGGTCATGACCAACTCCCCGGCCTTCGACAAGCAGCTTGCACTCGACGAATACTGGAAGGGAATCGGCGGCACCGTCATGCTGCCCGGCACCAATCGCGCAGCCGATCGATTCGCCCGCGCCTCTTTCTACATCAAGGCCATCCCCGAAGACGAAAATCCTGACGTCACCCTGGCCAGTGTCTTCAGCGTCATCCGCAATGTGTCGGTGCCTTTCGGACTCACAACTCCCGATGAACCCAACATCTCTTCCACGCGATGGCGCACCGTTGCCGATCAGAAGCGGCTGCTCTACTTCTTCGAGTCCGCCCTCACCCCCAACATCTTCTGGGTCAATCTGCACGACATAGATTTCTCCGCAGAGACCGGCAACGTGAAGAAGCTCGACCTCGGTAGAAACCAGAGCCACATCTACTCCGGCAACGCGACTGCCAACTTCCAGAAGACAAAACCCTTCGTCTTCCTCGGCCTGCGAACTTAGCCCGGATACACATCGCGCCCGTTTCGTGAGACCATTCCAGACGAATCGGAGCTTGCCGCCATGCGCATCTTCACCAGCTGGTCAGGAGACCGCAGCAAAGCCGCCGCTCTCGGCCTCAAATCTCTCCTGCAGGACCTCTTCGAGGAGGCCGTGCAGGTCTTCGTCTCCGAGCACATCACTCCCGGCGAAGCCTGGGCCCAGCGCCTCGGCACCGAGCTTGAGCAGTCCGAGTTCGGCATCCTCTGTCTCACCCGCGACAACTGGCAATCGCCCTGGCTGCTCTTCGAAGCAGGAGCCATCGCCAAGAAATTCGCCTCCTCGCGCGTCGTCCCCTACCTCATCGACGAGTTGCCCGCTGCATCCGACCGCTCGCCTCTCGCTCAGTTCCAGCACGTTCGCGCCGACCGCGACGGCACCTACCGCCTCGTCGAAAGCATCAACAGCATCCGCGACAACCCCAAGCCTAACGACCGTCTCGAGCGCTCCTTCGCCAAATGGTGGCCCGACCTCGAGCAGACCCTCAAGACCGTGCAGGCTTCTAACCCCGGTCAACCTCCCATCCGCTCCGATCGCGAGTTGCTCGAAACCATCCTGCAGCGCCTGGAAACCTGGTCGCAGTCGCGCCAGCAATCTTATGTCGATCTGCCACCCATCGAACTCACCCACCTGCGCAACCTGCGCGACCGCCCCGACCTCAACTACCGACGGGACAGCAATCTGCAAAAGGAGTTGCGGCACCTGCGCGACATCGGACTCATCAAGAACCGCAAGCCCATCGCCGATCTGCCCGCGAGCTTCGAGTTAGGCCATCACTTCGACATCACCGACAAGGGCAAAGACTACCTGCAGAACATCGCCCCCGCGCCCGGCGATCAGCCCGGCACGCCGTAGCCGGAGTTCTGTTCACCCCACGGCAAGTCAAGCCTTTCTTGAGCCCGCCAGATGACACCCAGATCAGCGCGGACGAGGACATTCACGATTGTCAGGAACCGGACAATGCCACTCATTCATTTGTGATAAAGGCATTTGATTCGGCCGGTAACCGGGTGTCAATTTCGGGATCGCAACACTCTCACTGCTTGAAATAAGGATGCAGTCGAAGTTTCAACATCACGATTGGCGAAGCCATCTCCACGATCCCGATTACAACCGAAATTACGGCGGTTTGAACCGACAGCACTCCATCCAGATAAGCGCCGTAGTACGCCCACAAGCCGACCGGAAAGAACAGCACCACCGCCGTCCCGAGGCCGGGTGAGAATCGCCCCTTCGTCAGGAGAAAAGGGAGTACGTGGAAGAAGGCGGCGTTGATCAGCATCAGCGCCGGAAAGCTCAACGAAAATGCGGGCAAAGCCCAGCCGACCGACGAACACGAGATGCCGAGAACCACGACCACGCTATTCACCAGCGCGAAATGGATCCAGTTGACCGGAAGCTTGAGGACTTCGGTGGCCCAGGTCTTCCAGTCTAACGTGTACTCCTCGACTACGTGGAGCGCGTAGGAAAGCGTGGCGATCCACAAAATATAAGCGTGCATAGATTCGGCTCGTGTCGGGATTTCGGCTGTAGTCCGGTATTCACTCGAAGAGCCCCAAGTCTAGCAGCATTACTTTGGACGATATTGCGTTTTTAACGCATGTCCACGGGTCCCAAAATACTTGGCCGACTATTTATCCCAACTCTTTAAAATAGAAATAGAGATAAAAAAGCCCGCCTCCGCCGGCGGGCTTTCGTTTTCAGGACCCTCGCTACTTTGTTGAAAACAAATGAGAAACCTAATGCTCCCATGGAATCTATGAGTTACAAACTAAAATAGGCGTAACTCCAATAGAATCAATGAACAGGTGAAATCGGGGGGGAGGGGGGTACAACATTCGAACTGGTCCGCGCCCGGATCGGCGCCGCCGGAACACCAGCCACGATCGCTCCTGGCGCCACATCTTTGGTGACAAC
>Ga0335073_10017405_pt1 | contig 10054 bp, 5 predicted proteins | sample Lox_Sample_22_FD_207093 | JGI IMG/M metagenome (GOLD analysis project Ga0335073, IMG submission 207093) | Soil microbial communities from Loxahatchee National Wildlife Refuge, Florida, United States - Lox_Sample_2.2 | ecosystem: Environmental > Terrestrial > Soil > Wetlands | place: USA: Florida... | reverse complement strand
GGCGATTGCCCGCTGTTTCGGCGCTTGCGCGTTTTTGGACAAGGCCCACGACTGCTCCCAACAATCCAACGCTTTGCTAAACCAACCCGAATATCTGTACGCAAGCCCCAGGTCTAACAACAAAGACGCCCGCCACGGAGAATCAGGATGGTCTTTGAGAAAACCCTCAATGGCCCCAAAGTTGTCACTGTCGGAACGTTGAAGAAAGGTCGTTAGAGCATGTGCTAATTCCTGATTCTCTCGGGCCGTGGTGGTTCCCATCGGAACCAAAGGTTGTGAGAAAACATGTGCTGAAAAGATTTCTGCGTCAGTAGGTGTCTGCGAAAAATGTGGCTCTTCAGAATCGCCAGCCAACGCTCGAACTCCGCAAGGTGAAACCGAGTGGACAATGACCGAGATTAAGACAGCCACGTACTTCCAAGGCACCCACCCGTTGTCTTTGTGTTGAAACATTTGGGGTGCCTGTTTTGAGAGAATAGTAGTGCTCATAGGCCTTCAAACTTTCAGGGGGAAACCAGTATTGCGTTGGTTGGAATCAACAGCGTTATGTTCGGCGCGGTATGGTCAGTCGGGTCGAATGGTGGCGGGAGCCAGGGATTTAGCGGATCATTGCCTTGCCCAACTTCCTCGTAATCTGGAATGCCTTCGCCGTTTGAAGAGGGGCTTATCGAAATATACACTGGGGACGAATAACCCGTGTGGCCGTAATTGTCCACTGCTTGGGCGACCAGATATCCACTCATGTGCCCTTGAAGATTTTGAAGCACGAAATTATACCAACCGACGTAAAACGGATTGTTGTTAGTCACAGTGCCAAACGGAGAGTTGTTGAGGTAAAAGGTAACATATCGGACGAAACTATCACCACTCTGGGCATTTGCAGTGACGCTGATGGATGCTGAACTGCTAAAGCTGGCTCCACTCGTTGGAATCACAATAGACACCGTTGGATTGTCGTCGATCAGAATCGTATGCAAATTGTTGATGATGGCCGGCACGTTTGTAGAATTGCCAGAACCCCATTCCCAGATATTCTCCTGCCCATCCAGTGCATAAGCAGTACCGGCTGTGCCGGCGGAAATCGAAATAATGTTGGTAACCGGAATTAGAACTTGTTGCGGATCGTTCGTACCATCACTGTTGTAACCGATGCCCAGTTCACCGTCATCGTTGTTGCCCCAAGACCATAGTTTCCCGTCGGCATCCAAGGCCAGTGCTTCGTCGCCGCCCGCGGAGATTAGGATGATATTAGTCAAACCATTTGTTTGGGGTGTCACGATGGGGGTAGGCTGAAGAGGATCTAGCGGTGGGACACCCGCATCCGGATATGGCGAAAGCTGGCCCCATTCCCAGACCACCCCGTTGGATTGCAAAGCCATACAGTAATTGGGGCCGGCTGATATCTGAACGATGTTGGTTAATGTACCGACTTGATACGCCATCAGATCGCTTGTACCGGCGGTGCCCCCATCCCCAAACTCCCCACAACCATCATCTCCCCAGGCCCAAACCGTACCGTTAGTTAACAATGCAAGGCCGTAATTGGGGCCGGCGCTTATAGACATTACGTTTGCCAAATTGGTGAATTCCACCGGATCAACGCCGTCTCCAATGGTATAAATAACACCATTGGAGGGATAATAACGCGAACCCCATTCCCAAATACTCCCATCGTTTTTAAGCGCCATTGCGTAAGCTACATCGCCCGAAACTCCGCTAACATTGGTCAGCCCGTTGGTCTCCATAGGGAAAATACTGGGTCCATTTGGCTCAAGCCAAATCCAAGCATAACCCACGCTGGCAGCGAAGGCAGTACCACTGTGGTGGGCAACGGCTACTTGCGTGACGTTGGTGCCTTCACCGCCAAATACCAAAGATAGGTTAGTGTCAACCTGGTCGTTGAGGAACTCTTGTGCTTCGGGCGTCAAGAGCAAAAAATAATTATCACCACCTACAATCTGGGGAACAATTATCGTAGATTCAGTGAATGTTAGTGATGTGCTATTTGTGCCGCTGTATGCCGTTGCTGAAATCACATTGGTTATGCCATACGTGTCCTTGGTTAAAACGAAATAGACCAATGCTTCCCCATTTACATCGCTGCTAGTCTCTTGCAACGCCGCGCCTGTCCCGTTTGTTGTCAGCGCCAACAAGGCCGGGCCCTGTGTCACAGCGAAAGTCAAGGGCGCGTTCGTCAATAATTTACCGCTGGTATCGGTAACGATCACAGCCAGAGGGACCGGTGTTGTGGAATGTTGGTTTCCATTCTGCTCGACTCCTGGTGCGACTGTTAACACCGGCAGAACTCCATTGTAATAATCCAACCAGTCACTCGGATCGCCTGCATCATAAATCCCATCACCATTGGCATCCTCAACATAATCAGGAATGCCGTCGCCATCGGTGTCTAATGGGTTACCGTATTGATTCAATGCGATGTAGTGATAACCGATGCTGACTATGTTCGTGCCTTCTACAGCCTCGTTGGTGATCACGGTGTAATGATAAAGACCGAGCAAATTGGCATTTGTGTTACCCATGTGGATTAGTGGACTGTTGGTCGGTTGATAGAAAGTCCCCAAAGGTCCCGTTCCATAGGCCAACGTGTTGGTTAGAAAAATATCCGTTGAATTGGTCGGGTTCAGATAATTGGTGCAATTAAGATAGGCATTGTAGCCGTTCGAAAACCCGTTGGTGCCCGACCCCGAACTTAGCGAGCCGCACGAATCGAAGGCATTGTTATATGCGCTCCATCCAACCAAACCGGCTGGATTCAGAGAAACCGAAGAAACGCCCCAAAACAGGTTGTTAGTTAAAGAATTGGTTGAATCCGCTCCTGCGGTTGCAACGGTTGATCGGTTGAACAGGTCGTTCCTGAACGTTGTGACCGTGTTGGTGCCGCCGCCTAAAATGTTTCCACCGCTCCAGAGCTCGCAATTTTGCACAAACAAATTACTATAGCTCGACGTGCCTGAGTCATCGAACAGGTAACCACCGCCAGCCAGACAGGCGAATTTGCTAAAACTATACTGTCCGGCAGGCCACACGGATCCGTTATCATAAGCGTTAACAGTTATTCCTGAACCCGGATTGGTTCCGCCCAGTGAAACCATCTGTTCCTGCACCGAAGAATAGCGAATGAACCAATTGGGGCAAAGTGGAGTGCCGATCGATACAATCGAACTGCCATTCTGCAACTGGACTCCTGTTTCATTGTAGGACGCAATCGCTGCCCCATTAGTTATCGTCAAGGCGGCATTGGTAATAACAAATTCATCCACGATGTAGTCAATCGGATCATAATGATATCCCAAATCTGGCAAAGCATTCGTGTCGCGTGCGGCCTGTGGAAACAGAGCCATATTCGTACCGAACGTCACGTTGGAATATAGCATTGGTGGCCAGACCGTCTTTTGCTGCAAATTAGCCAATAACACCGGGTCAATGTTGGTAGTGCCTGCATCAGTGAAAACGCAGCCATTGGTAAAGTAGTAACCGCCAGCGCCAGCGATTTGAAATGGATAAGTAGTACACCCGTTGGTGGCTGTCCCAAAGGCGGGGCTGTTGTAAAAGCCGTTGAAGCTCCCCGATGGCAAGGGAATCACGCCGTTGGTAAGCAGGGTGACATTGGCCAAAATGCAATTGGTGAAGGTCGGAACGGTATAGTCCATTGCACCAAGCGCCAGGCAGGCGCTGCCACTGAACGTTGTGTTTTGCACGTTGAGAACTGAGGAATAAATGTTGTTGAGATTGGTCTGAACATTTACAAACAACAAATTTCGCAATTTGAGCTGGCCGTAGGTGCAGGAAATCCCGTTCAAACAATTAACCAATTGGCCATTATAAAAGGATACTGCCCCGTAGTTATTGTCGTTGATTGCTTGATTGGCCCAAGAAATGCGAAAGTTAGATACTGTAAAGGTTGAACTACCGGACAGATTTAAGCCTAACGCAGGGTTGGCATAATAATTTGTCGGACTGCCTGTTGAACCGCTGATAATAGCTCCTACCGAATTGTCGTCCTTGGCGGTAAAAATCACCGGACGATAGTTCCCGCCTTGCCAATTCAACGCGCTTCCATACAACAGATTTACCGAGACACCGTTGGTATATTTGAGCACCGCGCCGCCTTCAAAAGTGTTGGTCCCAGAGAGGTTGACCACCCCGCTGATGTAATAGGTCGTGTCACCTTGGAAGGTGTAATTGGTCTGCGAAATCATCGTCACGTAGTCCAGTATCAGCCCCCGGCTGGGCGGCTGGGCCTGGGCGATAAACCTGGTCTTGGGAGTTGTGCGCGTCAGCCGTTGTGGCGGCAGAATCAGGCTCTTCGACACAATGAGTTTTGCCCCTGTACCGGCTTGGGCCACAAACGGCGGCAGACTGTCAATGGCACTGGCGATGGAGACAACGGGCACTTCTTCAATCAAGAACTGCCTCCCGTTCAACAACACCCATTGTTTGTCCACCATCACCGATGGAGAATTGCCGCCGATCAAGAACGCTTTGCCGCGGCCCATTTGCATCACCCCAAAACCCAAGCTGTCGTCTTCCAGATTGCCCGCGTCCGTTGCCACCGTCGTGGCCGTCACATTCGGCTGCGGAGCGGCAACGAATTCCGTAAGCACCTGCAACCGAGTTTCTGCGGAATTTAATCCCAACGACGACGGGTCAGGCGGCTGCTCCCGGAGGACAACGTCCTGTTCCATGCCCGCTTTGGTGTAGCTGTAAAGTAAATCAGCGTTCAATCCGGCAAAGGCATTAGTGTAAATGACTTGATTGCCTGAGGAGAGAATTGCTCCGGTTGAGTTGGTTACCACGGCAAGGAGCACACTGTTGGTGCCGTCTGTATAACTCAGGCCAATGGGCTGACTTTCCAGCGTTTGACCGTCCGGCGTTACCAATTTGATGTCTCCATTGTAGATGTTGCCTGGGAAATACACCTGATGCTGGCCGTTGGTGGCCGATGCGGACGTACCGTCCGGGGAGATGTCGATTTCTTCCTTGGTAGCCACCCATTGTCCGTTGACCAAATGATTCAGACCTGTGGCCAGCTCAGTGTACTGATGAAGGTGCGGGACAATGCTGCCGTCGGGGGCTTGTTCATACGTTTCGCATTGCCAGAGAGCCGAGTTGGCGTCCTGCGAAACAACCGCATAGGGCGTTGGGGCCGGCAGGCCGGGTGCTTGGTTCAAGTTCTGCGCTTGAAGGGAGGCAGAAGCCAATAGGACGCCAAAAAGATGGAACGGTTTCATCGGACAAACTCCTCCGTTGACTCGAAAGCAAACGTTGATAGGGCCCTATACTTTCTTTCCTTTTCCGTGCAGGCTCTCCAAAGTGACACCAGCCTGACGACTCGCGGCGAAAGTTCTTAAGGCCGACCTCCAGCTAAACCTTTCTTGCCGTCGTGTCAAGCAATTTCTGATGTGTCACTCATTTGTAACTCGTTTGCCGATTTCAAGGAAGCCAGCGCTCAGCCCGAACCTTTTTTCAAGGTCAGGCTGGCGTTTCCGGATGTCTCTGTATAACACGGCTCGAACCTATTTCCAAGGAGGAGGTGACGGGAATCGAACCGTTTAGGTTGTCCCCACCCCCTCCACACACCCCTCCACACAGGTGGAAGGGTGCCAATTTGAATCCGGCCTTTGTTCGCAATGACTTTTGGTGTTTTCCACCGTTCACCCGACCCCCGACTTCGTCGGTTTTTTGCCCGCACGGGCTGGCGGGCTGCGCGTGGCCTATCGGCCATGCTCGCCCAAAAAACCTCCTCGTCGCTCACGCGACAAACGGGTACACCCACGTCAAAAGGACAGGGAATGTCCATTATGTCCTTTACGAGTTAAGGACGAGTTTGGACGGGTTAGACGGGTTGGCGCGGGGGCGGGACGACCTCTCCCTTGCCTGGATACGGGTTAGACGGGTACAACGGGTTTAACGAATCCGCTATCATTGCGATTGACCACGAACGCTCAAGGAATAAGCTGTACCGTATCCTCCATGTGAAAAATGTGGAGGCGCCCGTGGAATTGCTCTCGACCACGGTTTGGGAACACGGCGTTCCCGAGGTGGCGGACATCGACTCCGACCTGCTGAACGACCTTTCGGGTTACTACATGCTCGTAACGCGGATGAACTATACGATTAAGTCGTTCACCACCGACATAACGGCGGGCCAAATGATCCCGCCCGAACGCGCGGAGCACGTAAAAAAGATGGTAGCCGCATACAATAACGATTTTTCGACCTTAAAGAAGGAGGACATCATCGGCCTTAAGGATAAAATCGGGAAGGAAATCGCCAGACTTTCCGATTTAAGAAATCAAATTGAAGCGAACGAGGCTTCCGGCCGCTGAAAATTGTAATTCACGCCGGCTTCAAACATTCCGAACAGTATAAGTATTTTATAAACCGCCTCTTTTTGTCGTTACTTGTCGATCGACAGCCACAGATTAAAACTTTCCAAAAGAAACCAGCTCTGACCGGGTCAGATGACGTTTTAATACATCCGTTTGATTTTTTAGATGTATTCTCAATTGCTTGCTCAATTTGGCGGCGAACGAAATTGCCTTCACTTGACGATTCGGGGTGTCATAATCCAGCAGTTTGTTCATTCCAGATGCGATGCCGTCAGGTGTAAGTTGTGCAAAATCCAAAGCGACTGACAATGAATTGATTGTCTCTGGAAAAGCGGCGGCAAAAATTGAATTCGCCGCGTTTTCAAGAGCCCTTTGGATCTTTAGCTGCTCGCCGAAATTCGTCGTTCGCCAAAGTTTGGAAAGGAGTTCCCAAAGTTCTTTCCTGCCTTTCTTAAATTCATCTCTCAAATCGAGTAATGTCCCGGGTATCTGACCCCTGCTGTAAGCGCGGGATAGAACGAGCAATGTGACCGGGGGAATTGGAAATGAAAATCCTGGTGACAATAATAAACGTGCTTCCTTCTGAAAATCAGCGGAAAGCTTGTTGAAAAGATGCATCGGCCACCGCGCGAAGATATGCTCGTAACAAATCTGTGCAATAGGCTTGCATGAGACTATTCCATATCCATGCGAATGGCATTTAACGAAATAAAGGGCATGCGCTTCTACTCCAGTGCGAAGCATTGAATGGAACGATTCCTGTAAAAATTGATCCCTCGTTATCATTTTTTTCCTAGGCTCACCATCGAAACCAAGACCGGGACCGAATCTAGAATGTGCTGAATACCACTTGTCTAAAAGAGCGGCAAACTCTGATTCTGGTGCGGTCTTATCCGGTAAAACACTTGGAATCATCCTATTCAATTCCTGAACAACATATTTTGTTAAGAAATTGCTTTGTTCTGGTGAAATTGGTGCGGCATAATGTTTGATTTCAGAATCTACAACCACGTTGTCTAGCATATCATGGTCGAATAAATGCCTCCGCTCGGCTGCCTCTACATCTATAAATTCATTTGCCTCCCAATGCAGTCTCGGCGATTCCCAGGCGGTGACAGACATTGATGGCGTTATATTCTCATAGATAAGCAGCGCACGGAGCCCCAATTCAATAGCATCCAAATCAGCAGGAGAAACAGGCCCTTCCCAAAGACGCCTTACTTTCTCTGCAACACAAAAATCAAAAATGCATGTTCCGAGAGACATAAATGCGCATGATTACGAGTGCTTTACCCCGACCGAAATATCACATCCACAAAGTGCCTCACAACATTTATTCCCCAAAGAAGACGGAATTCGGCTCCGCCTCATGCACAGTTTGCCCCCCCGCACTCCCCACGGGAACCTGTTCGCCGCCGCAGTGGCTTCGCCCAGACCCCCCTGTCCCTACCGGAGGATGCCTCCCCTAGGGGCAACTCGTAAGTCTGTTCAAGCTGGGCTTGGTGCCCCTTTCGTTTGTGCTTCTTCTCAGATTAACCTTTTTCTTAAGTCACCGACGTCTCTTGTTTGAAGGAAAAATGTCTCTCGAAACGATCTGACATGATAATAATGTAAAGCTGTAGCACTAACATAGTGGCACACAAAATAACAGTTAGATACAGTGACCGTTCCGGTTCATTCAAATAAAATTTTAATGAGCTCTCAGGATTATCAATAAACCACCCAAAGATCCCTGGCAACAAAGTAGTAAATGGAGCCAATAGCGCACCAATTTGAGTCCATAGCGAATCCCATCGTTTAGCTTTGCTTTTCGCGAGAAATATAGCAAATCTTTGAGCGGGCGAACGAACGGTCCTGCCCAGTTCACAGTCTTTTATTGAATCTAGTGTTTTTACAACGTCATCTTTGTACCTAGCCCAAAGCACCATTTGTACCCCATAACCTATTACGCCAAACAATATGCACATGATATTCATTAGGGCAGTGTAAGTAACGGAAGATGCGCTATTCATGAAATGGTCGTAAGTGATTTTTGCTGGATAAAGATAATGAACGAGACAAAAGAGGAGATTAGAAATGCAAAAAATCCAACACTAAGACTCCACTTCCAGTTCGTCGCCAGTGCGACAAACGCACCAACAAGTGTTAAGAAAAATAACATGTAATATAGATCAACATAACGAATGTTACCTATTACTGGGCGAAGAATAGCGCTCACCTTTCCTCGCTTTGATAGCCACAGCAAACATACAATCATTGGCGCAATGGCTTGACAGGGACTCGCAACAGCAAAAAGCAAGTTAAAGCTGTCTGGCTTCACATACCACCACCACGCCAATATGGCAAATACGGGTACAAAAACCCCCGGAATTACAGTGCGTATATTTCTAAGCTGACGGTCTTTCGTTTCCTCACTTTTCGAGTTGCCCTTCACGAAACCTTCAAATGAGACTTGGGCAACTGTGATCATCATTGTATCCACAGTGGACATAATAATCGCTCCCATACCAATGGTGGCAAACATAACTAAAAAAACGTTCTGAAACGCATAGGATTTTGTGCTAGAGGAGAGCCATGCGTTTAGCTCGTCTAGTGCATCACCTTGCGTGTGGTTGTAGTACAGCGCGACAATCGCTAAGGCAATATATATAAAAAAGATTACTAATCCAGCGACCTTAAACAGACGTTTCCGTTCTTTGACGTTCTGTTGGTGCGAAGCAAGAGCATGATTTAATATACTATAGATTTGTGTCGCGAAAGGCGCTATGAGCATCGTTAGAAATGCAACCCAAAGGGATACGCCCGTAGGCAATAGAGGTGAACTTTTTGATTGCGGTGCTGCTGGTCCATTTGAAAGCAAAATTACGAGTATCCCGATGATCAGCGTTGTCCCAAAAATAACCTGAATACAATCAGTTCTTTGAACTGTTCGATATCCCCCAGTAATTACGTAACTCAATGTCAGAGCTAATATTACGAAAGCAATAACTCCCTTGCCTGCCACGGTTTGGTCCGGGAACATTGCAGCAGCTAGCCAGTTGGACGATACGAAGATTTCGTAACACAGCCCAAACAAAAAAGTTAAAACGATGTAAATAGTCGTGAACATCTGGAAGCGAACCGGTTTACCGGCTACGATGTCCATCGCGTCAGAGATACCCGCGAGCACGGTGCCACGTAGATATAAGTCTTCATTAACCCAAGTAATCAGCTTAGGATAAACCACAAACTGCGCTAGGAAGACCACTCCCGGAACCAACAGATAGAGAAATCCAAACTGCCTTGTCCCCATTAGGACAAATACGATACCCTGCGCTAGTGCCAAATTCCCTGCTGCTAGACTAAAGACATTTAGACTGACATTCCTGTCATGGAAGAATTGTTTTAAATTAGCTGGTTTGCCACCCAGTTGAATAGCGATAAGATAGAATACGAATACAGATATAAAGAAGCCTACAACACCTGCTTGATATGTGCTCACACTAAATCCTCATCTTTGCAAGCTGATCAAACCCGGTGGAATGACAACCGCTGTCTCGCTATCCGCGATTCTATTTCGAACGTCATCAGGCAACTCAGACGGCTTTATGCTTTTGCCAACAACAAGCAACTCGCCATCGGCTAGTTCGTATGCCGCAGGACAGGTAACGCCCATACCGCACAAGTATCTAGTTGACGTGATATTCCGCTTAATCTTGATC
>Ga0335073_10017404_pt1 | contig 10054 bp, 9 predicted proteins | sample Lox_Sample_22_FD_207093 | JGI IMG/M metagenome (GOLD analysis project Ga0335073, IMG submission 207093) | Soil microbial communities from Loxahatchee National Wildlife Refuge, Florida, United States - Lox_Sample_2.2 | ecosystem: Environmental > Terrestrial > Soil > Wetlands | place: USA: Florida... | reverse complement strand
AGCTGATCGACAAGGCCAGGTCGGGGGACGAGGCCGCGTTCCGCGAGCTGGTCGGCCCGCATCAGCGCGAGCTGCAGGTGCACTGCTACCGGATCCTCGGATCGGTGGCCGACGCCGAGGACGCGCTACAGGAGACGCTGGTCACCGCGTGGCAGAGCCTGCGGCAGTTCGAGGGCCGGGCGTCGGTACGGACCTGGATGTACCGGATTGCGACGACCCGATGCCTGAACATGCTGCGCGCAGCAAGCAGGAGGCCAGCGATGAGCCTGTCCCTTGATGTGGAGCCGCCCGAGCCGTCCCGGCTGAGCGAGGTGGTGTGGCTGGAGCCGTACCCCGACCTGTTCCTCGAGGACCTGCCCGACGCGACGGCCGGCCCGGAGGCGCGATACGAGGCGCGGGAGACCATGTCGCTGGCCTTCGTGACCGCGCTGCAGCTGCTGCCGCCGCGGCAGCGCGCCGCGCTGATCCTGCGCGATGTTCTCGACTTCCCGGCCAGCGAGGTCGCGGGCATCCTCGACACCACCGAGCAGTCGGTGACGAGCGCGCTCAAGCGCGCCCGGGCGACAGTGTCAAGGGAGCTGCCGTCTCCGGACGCAGTGCCTCCGCCGCCGCCGAACTCAGCCGCGGAGCAGGAGCTTGTGGCGCGTCTCGTTGAGGCCTTTGACACCGCCGACGTGGACGGCCTCGTGGCCCTGATGACCGAGGACGCATGGCTGCGGATGCCGCCGGTGCCGCTCGAGTACCAGGGCAGGAAGCTGGTCGGGGAGTTCTTCGCGACGGTCGCGTTCCGCCAGGGCCGCCGGTATCGGCTGGTCCCGACGCGGGCCAACGGCCAGCCCGCCTTTGCCGTCTACCTGCGTGACCCGATGACCCCGGTCCAGCACGCGTTCGGACTCCTGGTGGTCACGCTGGCCGGCAGCCAGATCAGCGCGATCACCCGCTTCGACAACGCCACGCTGCCGCCCTTCGGGCTGCCCCGCACGCTCGTCGACTAACAGGCACATGGCAAGCCACCGCCGGCGCGCTGAGTCCGCTTGGGCGCTCCGGGGTTTGCGCGCGGCCATGGCCCGTGCGGTTTGCCTATTGGTTAAGGTCGTCTCGACGCTGGCCGTGATCGAGGCTGGAGACCTTGATGTCCGAACAGACACGTCCGGGTGAGACGCGTTTCCAGGCCGGGATCGTGGTCGATACCCACATCCACACCGTGGACTATCTGCCAGCACTTGCCTTGTCGACGTTCCGGTGGTTTATCCGGCGTACAGTGCCGCCGCTCTTCTTCCTTGACCAGCTCGCAGCAGCGGGTGTCGACGTGGTGATCACCAACGCCGTCGGCGACCGCGCGGTTACGGCCTGGTGGGCGCGACGGCCCTGGCGGGCGGTCCAGGAGCAATTGCGAAGGATCCGGGCAGACGCGGAATCCGCGCACGGCGTGGTCGCCACCTCTGCTGCCGAAGCCCGGCAGGCGTTCGAAACCGGCCGCGTGGCTGTCGTCCTCGGCCTGGAAGGCGGTGACTGCATCGGCATGCATCTGAGCCGCCTGGACGACCTGTACCAGCAGGGTGTCAGGATGATGGTCCCCGTTCATCTCAGGAATAATTACATTGGAACGACATGCCTGCCCTGGCAGAGCTATGTTGGGCTGCCACACATTCCGCTCCTGAGAAGGCGCGAGGGGTTAACTAAGTTTGGCTGCGCTGCAATTGACCGGATGAACGCCCTCGGGATGCTTATTGACGTGTCCCATTCAGATACGGCGACCCTGCACGATATCGCCAAGCGCACCCGGCATCCGATTGTCGCATCACACGCCGGGGCGCGGAGCATTGAGGACTTCGCTCGCTATCTCGATGACGACGAGATCCACACCGTGGCAGGTACGGGCGGGCTCATTGGTCTCTGGCCATACCGTTACGGGGGCCACGGGCCCGTCGATTTCGATGCTCTCATGCGCCACGCCATGCACGTCGCTGACCTCGTGGGCGCGGCGCACTTGTGCGTGGGTACCGATTTCAATGGCGTTCCCGGCATGATGACCGGAATGCGGCGGGAGCAAGACGTGCGGCTGATCGCGGAGCACCTCCGGTCGTCCGGCTTCGGTCAGGGTGAAGTCGAAGGGATCATGGGTGGCAACTTCATGCGCGTCTTCCAGCAGGTCGCAGCCTCCTAAGAGGGTTCAGAAGTTGTGGTAGCCCTTGTGCCACGAACGGAGTGCGAAGCCGATCTGGACGAGTGGCGTCGCGAACGCCACGCCGCGCGCCCACCACAGGTTCGGCACGAAGGCGGCGATGACGATGGCAATAGTGAAGAAGACCGGGAGCGTAAGCCAGCGTAATAGGAAATTCTTTTGCATGTATGCATCGAGATCCGGATCGATGATCGAGGGTGTTCGGCAGGCGTGCCGCCACAGCACCGTGGACATGATGCCCGCAACAGCCATGCTCGCCCCGTACAGGATGCACGCAGCGCGGGAATTAGGATAGTCGGCCAGCACTTTCGACGCGAACGGAAGAAACACGACCACGAGCAGGAGCCCGAGATTCAGGGCAAGAAGCATATAGTCGTAGGAGCGAATATGCCGGAACTGCACTAGGTGGGTCAGCCACCGGAGACCGATCAGAAGAAAGGTGAAAGCAAACGCCCCGTACTCTGACCAGATAGCATTCAGTCCGTGAGCTAAATTACTTTGCGTGGTGCCTTTAGGCAGGCCAAGGCTCAGGACCAGGAGCGTTATAGCAATCGCAAACACCCCGTCGCTGAAGAACTTGACCCTCTCCAGCCCGGGCTGCTCGGCCGTCGCATCGGATCCCGAAGGCACGGCGGATCCAGACGGCGCAGCCGTCGCTTCCGGGTTAGGAGGTGCGGCGGCCGCATCCGCCGGGTCCTCACGCGCGTCTTCGCCCATGCGCCCTCCCTCTAGCGCAAGGACAGGCCTGCTGGCCGCCCGAGTCGTGCAGATGCCCGCCACACCAGCTAACAGAAGATGGCGAACCCGGGCAATGCTGGGCGTATGCCTGCCGTGCGCGCTGCACCCGCGGGCGAGGCTGCACGCAGGCTTGACGGGATCATTGGTAAGCTGTAACTTACCGTAAGTCATGGCTAACCATGGAGCGGCGCTCGCTGCGCTAGCGGACCCGACCCGGCGTGCGATCTTCGAGCGGCTCGCGGGCTCGCCGAGCGCGGTCGGGGACCTGGCACGCCACCTTCCGGTGAGCCGCCCCGCCGTGTCGCAGCACCTCAAGGTGCTCAAGTCCGCCGGGCTGGTCACCGACCACGCCGACGGCACCCGCCACATCTACTCGGTGGACTCGGCCGGCGTCGCCGCGATCCGCGATTACTTCGAGCAGTTCTGGCAGCAATCCCTGGCCAGGTTCAAGGCCGCAGCAAGCCAGCCAATGCGGGAGGACACATGACCACGCAAGTGCAAGAGACCTCTGTGACCACGCAGACCGTCGTCGACGCGCCGATCGATCACGCCTTCCGCGTGTTCACCGATGGCATCGGCTCGTGGTGGGATCCCGGCCACCACATCCTCGAGGCCGAGCTGGCCGAGATGGTGTTCGAGCCGCGCGTCGGCGGCCACATCATCGACCGCGGAACCGACGGCAGCGAGTGCCGCTGGGCCCGCGTGCTCGCGTATGAGCCGCCGCACCGGGTGTGCTTCAGCTGGGACATCAACCTGCGCTGGCAGCTGGAGACCGACCCGGCGAAGGCCAGTGAGATCGAGGTGACGTTCACCGAAGAGGGGCCGGACCGGACCAGGGTCCTGCTCACGCACCGCCACCTCGACCGCCACGGCGAGGGCTGGGAAGCCATGCGCGACGCCGTCGGCTCGGGCTGGACGCTCGACCGCTTCGCCGAGGTCGCAGCGAAGCGCTGACGGGAGGAAGGGGCGGCGCGGGTGCGTTGTTGGGCACCACAAGACCCCAGCAGGAAAGGTAGCCGTGCCCGCGCCCGAGATCACGTTCCGGCTCCTCGACGGCACACAGGCCGCTGAGCACGAGCCGGAACTCCAGGCCCTGCACGCCGAGGTGTACGCGGACCCGCCGTACCGGAACACCGCCGACGCGGGCGAGAACGCCCGCCGGTTCCGGGTCCAGCGCCGGCAGCCGGGCTTCGTCCTTGCCGAGGCGCGGTCCGGCGGGTACCTGGTCGGCTACGCGGCAGGGATGCCGCTGCGGCCGTCGACCTCCTGGTGGCGTGAGCTGACCACGCCGCTGCCCGACGATGAGACCGCCGAGCACGCCGGCCGCACGTTCGCGCTCACCGATCTGCTGGTCCGCGCGTCGTGGCGGCGGCAGGGCATCGGCCAGACCCTGCACGACCTCATCCTGGGGGGCCGCACCGAGGAACGGGCGACGCTGACCGTGCTGCCGGCGGCCGCCCCGGCGCAGAACGCGTTCCAGAGCTGGGGCTGGCGCAAGATCGCCCGCACCCGCGATTCCCGTCCCGGCTGGCCCGTCTCGGACGTCCTCGTCACCAGCCTCCCAGCCGGCCGGCGAGCCTGACCTCCCGTTAGGGTGGAGGGCACCCGGCACGATGCGCCCGCGGCCAGCCGCGGAGAGAGCGGGGCGGCGATGCAGGTGATCACGGTCAGCAAGTTCGGTGGCCCCGAGGTCATGCAGGTCACCGACGCAGAGCTGCCGAAGCCAGCTCCCGGCGAGGTGCTCGTCCGCGTGCTCGCCGCCGGGGTCGGCCCCTGGGATACCTCGCTGCGCCGCGGCGGCTACACCGGCTCCCTGCCCTACGTCCCGGGCGGCGAGTTCGCCGGGGTCGTCGTGGGTGACACCGGCGCGGACGCGGCCCTGGACGACGGGACGCCGGTCTACGGCTACCCGGGCCTGACCGGGTGCTACGCCCAGTACCTGACCTGCCCGGTCGAGCAGCTCGCCCCGATCCCGGAGGAGCTGAGCGCCGTCGAGGCGGCCGCGGTGCCGATCGACGCGCTGACCGCGGAGCAGGGCCTGACCGACGTGCTGAAGCTCGGCGCCGGGGACACCGTCCTGATCACCGCCGGGGCGGGCGGCGTCGGCCACTTCGCGGTGCAGATCGCCCGCATCCTGGGCGCCAACGTGATCGCCACGGCCAGCCCGTCGAATCACGAGTTCCTGCACCACCTGGGCGCCGCCGAGGTCATCGACCACACCAAGCCCGACTGGCCCGAGAAGGTGCGCGACCTGACCAGCGGCGGGGCCGAGAAGGTGCTGGCGACCGTGGCCCCAAGCCTTGACGGCGCGGCCCGCGCGGCCCGCGACGGCGCGCTCATCGCCACCCCGGTGCACGCGGACCTGCCCGACGCGCCGCGCGTCCGCTGGCAGCAGTACGACGGCGAGCGCAGCGGCACCCGCCTGATCCGGATGGCCCCATGGTTCGACGACGAGACGCTCACGGTCGCCATCCAGGCCCAGTACTTCTGGCAGGACGCCGCGGAGGCGCACAAGGAGGTCGAGCGCGGGCACACCCGGGGCAAGATCGTCCTGGTTGTCGATGAGGATCTCGCCGCCGCGCTGGAGGTCTGACCAGGCGCCCGCGACCCCGGGGAACACTACCCGGTCCAACCCTTGGCCATACTCGTTGATGACCCCGCTGGGCCATTATTCCCTCACCTTGCGGCTAGCATCTGCCGGCGGCTCCCGGACTCTCTTCCATGACGGAGTACGACCTCCGCCAGACATTCCTTTCCGGGGGAGGAGCGTGGTCCCGTGGAGCCGGACCAGCGACTGCTGGGTGAGCAGCCTCAGCTGTCGCCTGTGGAACCTTCAGCGAGCATCATCCTGGAGAAGGCGGAATGCCGGGTAGTTCCGGACGAGACGGCCCGCTTCCCATTCGTTGTGTGCAGCGGCCAGGATGTCCAGCCTATTCATTATCTTGACGTTGTCTCGGACAACCCAAATTTCAACCGGGACTGGGCGCACATAGTAGGATCTGCTGAGGGGGACGCCTTTCTCAGGCGCTACACTCTCGAAATCCGCCCAACGCACATCCGCCGTCATCAGTACGGCACGTACCCGCTCCTTGTGACCTGGAGGGCGCCGGGCACGCAGCAGTACATAGGCAGCCGGTGCGTGCTGGTCATCAAGCCGTGTGTATGCCTCAAGGCACAACCTGTCATAGCGGTCAGGCCCGCCGGGCAGCTTTCCCTGTCCCTGGGGAACTGCGGCGACTCCGGCATCGACGTCACCGTGACGCTCAGCCACCACGGCACAAGCTGGTCGAAGGGCTGGGAATTTGAGCTAGGGACAGAGGACGGGCCGTTCGAATTCTCCGAGCAGTTTGACCTGCCGCCCAATGCGCGAAAGGGCGAATTCGATCTCGGTATCAGTGCCGAAGGAGTTTCCGTCGCCCAGCTTTCGGTGCGGCCCAGGCGCTTCTTCATCGCGCGCAAGCACATCGCCGCAGCGGCCGTGATGCTAACCGGAATTGCGGCCGCGACTACGTGGGCCCTCATGGGCACGGGGACGGCCCTGCATCCGCAGGCGATCGCTTTCACCTCGTCGCTGTCAGGCAGCGCCGCGCCCGGGGACACGTACCGGGTCACCGCCACAGGCGGCGGGTCCGGCAACCCCATCACCTTCAGCATCGACCCCGCGAGCACCGCAGTGTGCTCGATCTCCGGTGCCATGGTCACCTTCAGCCAGCCCGGCGCCTGCACCATCGACGCCAACCAGGCCGGCAACACCAGATACCAGCCCGCCCCCCAAGCCCAGCAGACCGCCATGGTGACAGCCACCCACGTCGGGCCGCTGGCACAGCAGATCACCTTCACCTCCACGCCGCCGGCCAGCCCGGCGCTCGGGGACACCTACCGGGTCACAGCCAACGGCGGCGGGTCCGGCAACCCGATCATCCTGAGCATCGACCCCGCCAGCGCCTCGGTGTGCTCGATCTCCGGCGCAACCGTGACCTTCAACCAGCCCGGCACCTGCACCATCGACGCCAACCAGGCCGGCAACGCCGGCTACCAGGCCGCCGCCCAAGCCCAGCAGACCGCCACCGTCGCGGCAACCCACGGCGGGCTTGCACAGCAAATCACCTTCACCTCGACGCCGCCGGCCCTTGCGGCACCCGGGGACACCTACCAGGTCACCGCGACCGGCGGCGGGTCCGGCAACCCGGTTACCTTCACTATCGATTCGGCCGGCGCCTCGGTGTGCTCGATCTCCGGTGCGACGGTCACCTTCAACCAGCCCGGCACCTGCACCATCGACGCCAACCAGGCCGGCAACACCAGCTACCAGCCCGCCCCCCAAGCCCAGCAGACCACGACCGACCGGCAGATTCCGCAAACGATCACTTTCACGTCCACGCTGCCGACCTCTGTTCTCCAGAACGCCAGCTACGTGGTGGCGGCGACGGGCGGCGGGTCGGACAACATGGTGATCTTCACCATCGATCCGGCCAGTGACTTGGCCAGCGGCTGGGTGTGCTCGATCTCCGGCACCACGGTGACCTTCAGCCAGCCCGGTACCTGCACCATCGACGCCAACCAGGCCGGCAACGCCAGCTACCAGGCCGCCCCGCGAGCCCAGCAGTCGACGACCGTGGAACCCGTGAAGTGAATCTCCGCGGCTTGCGGCAGCCGCCGGCGGTCAGCCGCCGGCGGTCCGCGAGAACACCACGCGGTCCAGCTCCCGGCCCTGCTCGTTGATGAAGCGCAGCACCATCGTGGTGCGCTGACCGCGCCGGGCCGGCGTGACGTCGAGCGCCACGAACCCGTAGTCCTCGTAGCGGGCCTGCGACCAGTCCACGGTCTCGTACCGGACGCTGAAGTCGAGCTCGCTGACGTACGGGCCGGTCTGCGTCTTCGCGTCGCCGACCACGGTCGTGCCGCTGCCCTTGCCGGCCGCGAAGTTGCGGTCGGTCTCGTGCTTGCCGGTCCAGCCGTACCGGGGAGTGCCCGCGGTCCCGGCCACCACGTACGTGGTGCCGTCCTTGGCCGGCTCGACCTCGGCGGGCTCGGCCGGTGACACGGCCACGGCCTGCTTGCTGGAGCGGGCGCTGTTCGTCTTCGGGTCGTAGATGAGCGGGTTGGTCCGCTCGTACACGTGGTTGTGCCCCTGCACCACGAGGTCGACCTGGTACCGGGCGAACAACGGGGCCAGCTTCGACCGCACGCCGCCGTCGGAGCTGTGCCCGTTGCAGGTCGAGAACGCGCACTCGTGGAAGAACGCCACGATGAAGTCCACGCCCGGGCCGCTGCGCCACGCCCGCAGCTGGTCTTCCAGCCAGCGGACCTGCGCGCCGTGGCTGTAGCCCAGCAGCCCCTGGATCTCCCAGGACAGCTCGTTCGCGTCGAGGCTGATAATCCCGACGTTGCCGTAGCGGAAGCTGTACACCGACGGGCAGGAGGACGGGCCGGTGCGCGGCAGGTCCATGCGCTTCACCAGCCCGCCGTAGCCGAGCGGCTCGTAGTTCGCCACGGTCACGGCGTCGGCGGCCACCTGCGCGGAGAACATCTCAGGCTCGTGGTTGCCGGTGGCGAACATCCACGGGATGTTCGAGGCGCTCGGCTCGATCATCGGGAACCAGCTGGTCCAGATCCACGGGTCGTAGTAGTCCCAGCCGCCGCTGTTCGCGGGCGGCTGCGGGGTGCTGCCGGACGACGGCTGCTGCCCGTTCGGGCCGTCGGGGTTGATGATCGGCTGGATGTCACCCTGCGCCTGCGCGTAGCAGAGGTCGCCGGCCTGCAGGTTGAACCGCGCGGGGGTGCCGTTGGTCAGGTTGCGCACCTTGGTGATCTGCCTGATCACGGCCGAGGTGGTGTTGACGTGGGTGCGGGCGGGCCGGTCCGGGTCATCGGAGTCGTACGAGCCGTTGTTCCACATGCCCCAGTCCGACTCGGGCAGCAGCGACGGGTCGCGGTCCAGGGACGGGCCCGGGATTCCCTCGTCGGCGAACGCGGTGAACGTGAACGGCTCGAGCACCTCGCCGGGCGCCGTCAGGAACGTGGCGTCTGCGGTCATGCCGATCTCGTTCCCGGACGCGTAGCGGAACCGGTAGTGGTACTGGGTGCCGGGGCGCAGCCCGGTCATGCGGGCGTGCACGAAGAACTGGCTGGCGTTGAGCGTCCGGGACGCCCGCAGCACCCCCGGCTTCCCGTCCCAGACCGGGACGTGCGTCAGCAGCTCGCGGATCTCCGCCTCGACCGTGTGCCCGTAGAAACCGTCCAGGCCGTAGTCGACCCAGACCCTGACCGACCGCGGCGGCACCGCGTTGTACCTGTGGATGTTGAAAAGCTGACCGCCGACCCACATCTCCCTCGCCGGATCGTCGCCGAACGACAGGTGGCGGCCGTTCACGACGAACCCGTCGGCGACGGTCCCGGTGTCGGCCAGGACCGCGGCCACGGCCCGCCCGGGCCACCGGCCGCTGCCGAGCAGCAGGCTGCCCGCGGCGGCCCCGACGGCCCCGCGGACCACGGCCCGCCGGCTGACGACCTGACGGCGCAGGTGCGCCATCCACTCCTCGTGCTGCTCGGCAAACGGGCGATCCTGGCGTGGCGGGCGCGGCATCTCGGGTGGCATGGCCGGAACCTACGGTCGCGCGACCGCCGCGTGCTGACCACCTGGTGAACGAGCGGCGTCGCCCCGGCCAACCTTGCCCGTTGGCAATCGTCCGGTTTCCGCCCGTGTTAACGTCGCCGCTCGTGGCACAGACGATTTATGTGGGCAATGCGGCCGAGGACGGCGCCGGCGACGGCGGCTGGCTGATGGGGCACTTCCGGCCGCCCGGCGACGTCAGGCACAGCGACGACGTCGAGATCAAGTGGGGCGTCCACGAGCCCGGCGACCAGCGCGCGCAGTGGGTCGCCGACGAGCGACGCTCGGCCCTGGTGCTCCTGGTCAGCGGGCGGTTCCGGGTGGACCTCCCGGGACGCAGCGTGCTCCTGGCCAAGCAGGGCGACTACGTGCTGTTTCATGGGGAGAACCACTCCTGGCAGGCCGAGGAGGCCTCGGTGGTCCTGTCGGTCCGCTGGCCCTCGGTCCCGGGGTACGCCGCGCCCGGCCCTATCCCAGACGGGCGTGGCACCCGCCGATGAAAAGAGTCGTGGGCACCA
>Ga0335073_10017403_pt1 | contig 10055 bp, 11 predicted proteins | sample Lox_Sample_22_FD_207093 | JGI IMG/M metagenome (GOLD analysis project Ga0335073, IMG submission 207093) | Soil microbial communities from Loxahatchee National Wildlife Refuge, Florida, United States - Lox_Sample_2.2 | ecosystem: Environmental > Terrestrial > Soil > Wetlands | place: USA... | reverse complement strand
TTGCTATGTCAAAATTCTGCCCATTTCTTCCTGTCGACCAATAGTTAGCTGGGCCTACAAACTGCGAAAATTCCGATGCGACCGTCAAGGCTTTAGTTGATGAACCCATACGTAACAAGGTTTTTGAAGAATTATTTAAGGTTGACTGTGCCGTCAGTGACTCGACGAAGTGGTGAGATGGAGATTGAGATGTGGTGGTGGCTTGTTACATAATGGAGGAGTACGTGTCCCATTGGACGCAGTTGTGGCCACCACACCACATCTTGACAACATAAATAAATCAACAGACGCACCCCGTCGCTTCTCTCCTTTGCCCCTTTTCCGTGATCGCTCGCTTCAGTTGCGCACGTACCTTCATCCCTCAGACGACCATCACAAAACTACATCCTGTACATTACTCCTCGACTTTACCTGCCAAACGGGAAATATCTACTCTGTGTAAATTTATTTGCTTTACTACCTCCGTAAAGGCAAGCAAGTTCAATTCAGGGGCAAAATCCGATCGGTGCCAGTCCCGAAACTTGTTAATTACAAGACGACAGTACCATATTCAGTCATTGGGAAATTAGTACAATTTCCTATTGCAGCAGACTACCCGTGACAGCAGTAAAAGAAGATGGTCACCACTCGGAGTCAAAGCGTCAGTCCCCGAAAAAGAAAATCCGCTGCAATTAATTATGCACAACTCGCTAATCCGACCTCCTCAACAACAACGCCTCATCCCACTCCCTCTCCTCGAAAACGTTCCACAGCAGTAACAAAATCAAAACCTACCCCGTCATCAACTAAGAAACCGCCTGCGTCTCCTCGAAAGAGATCAATGGCTGAGGAGATTGTCGTTCAAGCTGATAGCCATGATGATGCCGAATATGTCAATGGTTCAGCAATTGCCAATCGTTCTGCTGCAAAGTCACCGAGGAAGGCTGCAACGGCAAGTGCAAGGGGAGTGTCAGGGGATCATAAACCAAAGAATAAACCTGCTCATAAAGTTGACAAGTCTGGGAAATTTGCTTTTGGAGGGCCGGTTGGAACAGGTGCAATGATGATATTCTTCCCGATTTTGATGTATTATTTATGGATTTGTTCGACGTTTTATGGAGGGAAATTGGAGGTGAAACGATATTCCGAAACTTGGCTTGCGTTTTTGGATAGAATGGTTGCACATGTTACAAAGGTACCCACTGTTCTTGAGTGACGAGAATTCTAAGAGGAAGGGAGCTGCGCCAACTCTCAGCGCTTGGCTGGTGTTCTGGAGTTATATCGTTGTAGAAGCGATATTCTACGTGACTTTGCCTGGGATCCAAGTCAAAGGTCTCCCACTCAAACACGAACGCAATCGTCGTCTGTCATATTATTGCAACGCAGTATGGTCCTTCTACCTCTCCCTCGTCCTCGCTTTAACAATGCACTTCTCTGGCCTCTTCAAGATAACCTACATCATCGACCATTACGGCTCCCTCATGTCGGTAGCCGTCATTTCTGGATTCGTCATCTCAATCATTGTTTTTGCTCAAGCCCTCATAACTGGCACAGAACATAAGATGACGGGGTATTGGGTTTACGATTTCTTCATGGGTGCGCCGCTCAATCCACGAATAGGAAAATGGTTAGATTTGAAGATGTTCGCAGAAGTGAGAGTACCCTGGTTCTTCCTATTCTTTACTACGCTCGCCGCCGCAATTAGGCAGTACGAGACTTTCGGATATGTTACCCCGCAAGTTGGCATCGTACTTTTGGGACACTATCTTTACGCCAACGCATGTGCAAAGGGTGAAGAACTCATCGTTCCAACATGGTACCTCTCTCCCCTCCACTCCGGAAGTGTATCTAATATGTGTGCAGGGACATGGCAACTGAAAAATTCGGCTTCATGTTAATTTTCTGGAACATCGCAGGTGTACCATTCACATACGCCCACGCAACACTCTATCTAGCAAACCACCCACCCTCCTCCTACCGCTGGCCCCTCTACTACAACATCGCAATCTACACTCTCCTCCTAGGATCCTACTACATCTGGGACACCTGCAACTCGCAAAAAAACCGTTTCAAGCAACAAATGGCCGGAACCCCTGTTCTGCGAAAAACATTCCCTCAACTTCCATGGCAAACCGTTAAAAATCCCCAGATTCTGTATACACAAGCAGGTCCGTTGTTGGCGGATGGATGGTACAAGTATGGTGGGAGGAAGATTCATTATACGATGGATGTTGTCATGGCTCTTTGTTGGGGATTGGCATGTGGTTTTGGAAGTTTTCTGCCGTATTGGTATCCTGTTTGGATTACGATTGTTGTCTTGCAGAGGGCTGCAAGGGATATTGAACATTGTAAGGAGAAGTATGGTGATGAATGGAAGGAGTATGAGAAGTTGTGTCCTTACTTATTTATACCGGTACGCTACCCCGATCTAACTCGTTCCTCGCTGGAGGCATGCTGGTCTCCGTTTATCCCTATCTTTTCAGAGCAAGTGCTGATGTGTAGTATGTGTATTAGTGGAATAGATGGCACAGTGATGGAGTGTAATAGTAGTTCTAGGGTTGAAAAGTGACTTAGTATAATAATCCTAATAATTGTGGCCAGCGTTGCCTGCCCTTTCTTTCAAAATCGCAGTGTATCACTGTTATTGCACAAAGCGTAGCACTGTTTTTGCTTAAAGATGACAACCACTTCAACTATGTAAGGGGGATACTTAATATCCACAGCAAAACTATCTCACACTTCCTCCTCATCGTCAGATTCACTAGTCCACTGTTCTCCATGAAACAAACAGTCTTCTTCTTTTCTCCACATCTCACAATCGACAATCCACAAAGTGAACAATCTGAGGGTATTTCCCAATGCTCTAGTTTCATGTCGTCGTTCCAATTCTTCAGCAGTTATTTTGGCCAACTCTCCTCCAAGGGTTTTAGTGATCCACCTGAGTGGTCCTTTTTTCACACGATCTGTAATACGAATCGTAACACTTTGCGCATTCAGGTTCCATCGACTCGCATAATCTTGAGGTTTCGCAGGAATACTGTAATGAGAAAGGAGAGTATGTAAATCGAGATAGCGAGAAACTATTACATCGTCCAGTGCAACTCCTTCTGCAAGTCTTTTTGTGATTTTGGCGGCAAGAGTATCCCGAGGAACATCGTTGTATGTCCTGGAATTTAACATGGCCAGGGTCGCGTCCATTTCTTGACTATTGATCTCCAGGAGTTTGTCGAGCTCGTCAAACAACACTCTGTGGATACTTTTGAATCCTTCGATGATGAGGTATTGTATACCATCCCTGGAGTGCTCCTGGAATCCAATAAGATAAGTAGCTACTCTGATCGCAACATCAATTGGACAACGACGTTTAGCAAGCTGCAATTGCGACAAGAAATTTTCCAGATTGCCTAAAGTTTCCTCCTGTAAAAAGAGGTTGTCCGCGTTCGCGAGATAATACCCCACGATAACGGCGATTGAATGGTCTGGCAGAGTGGAGACGGACGCTAGATCCTGGTACTGCTCGTTGAGAAAGCGATCTAGTTCAGCTTTAAAAGAAAGATGATTCAAAGTGATGTATTTGTAGAGAGCGGTTGTTGGAAATTCATAAAAGCTGTCGACATGCGTTGCAAAGAATATTCTTCGGAGTTCCTTTAAAGCATGTTTCTTAGCGTGGTCCCAATGCTCTGGGACGGGGAGTTGAAACCAACGCTCCGGCACCACTCGATCCCATTGCTCTTGATGCCCATACTTTGGGACCTCATATGAATCGTCTGAGATATCTTCCAAGAGAATATCGTCAAAAGATGTAATAGCAGGCAGTGACGGAAAAGACAAGTGGGGTAGGGCGCAGTAGAAAGGAAGTGGCAAGGCATTCTGGGCCACTGACAAGAGTCGTCTCACAGCTTCATCGTCAAGCTTTCCGGAAGCCATCCTATGAATAATGACATCTCGCCATATCCAAAGGATGATGGCAAGAATATCCTTATACCCCTCCGTTATTGCCCAACTCAAAATCTCTGTGCCGTCTAGCCATTGCAAGTTGAAGTCCCCGAAGTTAGCGGGATCAAGCTCCGACGGACTTTTCTATGTCAATTGTTCTGAGTAAATCATTACCTTGAGAAAAGGGTTGTAATAACCGCAGTAGAGAACCCAAATATGTAGTGCATATAGAATCCACGTTCGGCATAGCCAAGGTCAGAGAGTCGTCCTATAGCAAGTTTCCAGAGAGAAGGCAACCAACTCAAGATGGCAATTGTCATATTCGCCGCGAGATAACGCTACCATTAAGCCTAGCACAAGAGACAATCGGTAAGGATACCCTGCCAATGTCACCGTTATATTGAATGAACGGCACAAACCTCCCTTGTTGTGCGAGGTAGAGGTCTCGGACCGGGTCGTAGGATATTTTTGGTTGCTCGCTTATCCACTCGGCGAGGGCCGATTCATCTAGCCAATGGCAGCTCCAATTCATTACAGCAAGAGTTGCTATGTGCGCCTTGTATTGTCGTTCAAGCTGTTCGCCCGGGAAAAATTGGGGTGGGGGAGGAATAAAGAAGCGGTGGGTTTGCAACGGGAAGTTTGTCATGAAATCTCGAAGACTGTTGAACGCCACTTGCGGGTTGGGGGCCATTTTGAGAAGGGAAGACTTGAAGAATGCTTGTGAAATTGTATATACCAAAAACTTGTCTGGTTGAGATGTCTGAATGCCAAAAGCTAAAAGCAAAGAATGCAAGTCAGTGGGGATATGGTTGGGCCAAATCGAGCGTCGAAAGGATGAAGATCAACGAGCAACGAAAAAGAGATCGTCAAGACAGCACCACATCATGCTGTTAATTCTCTCCAGCAACTAGTTAATCTCACCTATCTCAGGTACCGAATGGCTATCTACATCCAGCCTCAATTGTCACACTACACAACAAGTACTAATCTCGTTTCCATCCACAAAAATAGTGCAAGTTGCGGGGATTGACTCACGCAATCCTTCCCTGCTGGGACTCTACGGCGATAGATCAAATCAAAAGTCCTGAATCCCAGTCTCACCAGTCAAATCTCTGCCTTCGTCAATCTCAGGATCCTCCTCGTCAAAATACCTGGCCCTTAAATCTTCCGCCAAAGTCTCCCAATCATCCCACTCCTCATCCTCATCCACAGTCTTATAATCAAACTCTTCATCCCCTCCCGCCATAAACTTCTCTCTTATTATCCTCTCCAAGAATTCTCTGCTCTTGTCTCTATCTTGCAATACCTCTTTTGACGCCATATCTGCCAACGCTTGTTCGTAATCATGCCGAGCGTCGTCTTGGGCTCTTTGCTCGTCTGTCCGATCCCGTTGTCGTTGTAGTTTTTCCATATGGTCTCCTGCATCGAGGAGGACTTTCGTTAATGAGCGGGATTTAGATTCTCTTTCTGCATCGATTTTCTCGGTGAGCGTTTGGTGTCGCAGGATGAATTTGGAGTAGAGGAAGGGGAATAATCGTTCTTGAATTTCTGGGGTGGCAGCATAACCGGACCGAGTTAGATATGTTAGACGTCTGTTGTTGATGGTCACTTTGGAGGGAGGGGTTTCAGATTGTTGTTGAGCCTTGTCGGAGTCGTCGGTTGTCATGAGAAGTGCTTCGTCATACAAAGCGACTGTCGCAATAAAAGGTGACGCTGGAAGCCTGGAACTTTCTAGGAACGGGACAGGCCCCTGTCTTGGCGCTTTTCATCTTTCGTTTACGTCGGTCTTTCTTGTCTTCCTCGAAGGCATTGCCAGACGTGTTGAAAATCTGTCTAACCCAAGAACCGTCACAACTTTGATAATCCTAGTTGTCATGCAGAGTCAAGGGTTTGATTGAGATGAAGGCTGTTGAGATAAGAGCAGTGGATTATCGTCATTAGCGGCTCGACTTCCGACTTCCGGCTTTATTGAATTTTGTGTGGGTGACTCTATCCAATCGAAATGCTTTGATGGTGTCACACTTAATCAGAGTCGATACACAAACATACTTCCATCATATGTAATTCATCCTGACTGGACTCAGGAGGACCCACTTAATCAAACAGCAAAAGCACTTGAAGCATACGAGGACCCCACTCCTCATCCTACATAACAACTGATGTTCTCAGAATGTACACTGTCCTTTGTACTGTCTCATACTAATCCCCTGTACAGATGCTTCAAAGTTCATAAATCAGTCCCAAGCACGCATTAGTCAACACCTACGAGGCAATTCCGTCGATGCCTCAGAAGCTCCATTATTCTATTCCGCAACGGACAAATTCATAGATGAAGATGATCATAATCGCGAACGGGATACTCTGAAAGCTAGTCGGCGGAATTTCGGTGCTATCTTTGGATTAGGCGTTCATGAGGAACAGGAGGAAGGTCAGGAGAGTGGTGACTCGTTCCTGAATGAGGGTGAATCACAGGAAGAGGAGAGAGAGGATATAACTGGATTGGCTGCTAGTTGGAAACCTTCTGCGTCGATGTTTCGGGGGATGGGGTTTCAACAGAGTCGACGGATGCAGGAATCGATGGATGAGAGTGAAACGAGTGAGAGTGGACAGAGTGATTCAACAACGCGACCGATAAGGAGTGAACTGTTGGGTCAGCAGAGTATGGCTGATGGAGACGGAGAGTATTTTTACAATCCTGGAGATATGGAAATGAGTACTGACCAACCACCGGATGATCTGCATATCGAGACACCCTTCATACCTCCGCAGCCGTCAACTGGTCTACGTGAGACTCCTCCAGCTCCGATCTTACAAGGTGGAGCTCGGCAACCGAACGATTCATTACCTCGACCAGTAACTGCGCCACCGGTCACTATGTTCTCTCATGACAGTACTTGGGCCGCATTTTATGCACTGTCAATGGCAGGAATGTTCGCATCGGCCCTAGTAATCTGGCTAGGTACCGAAGCACCTATCAACACGCTCCCTCTCAGGGATACAATCTACTCAGCCCTTCGTTCAGCCTTCCCCCTCCTCATTTCCGACACCATCCTTGCAGTCGGAATATCAATACTTTGGCTTATCCTAATGAAACACGCCCTCCAACCGTTCATCTACCTCCTCCTCTTCACCGTCCCAATCGCCATGTTCACACTCTTCCTCGTCCCTCTAATCCAATCCTACCGCGGCCAATGGGATGGCAATACACTCCAAGACAAAGCCATGCGCTGGGGAAGTATTGGACCTGCCCTGATCGGTGTATGGTGGACCTACAAAATGTGGAAAGAACGTCAAAGTTTACATCGTGCAGTTTCCATTATTGCACTTTCTGGCAAGATTGTCCGAGAAAATCCGGGGATCGTGGCATTTAGTTTTTGGGTTTTGGCGGGATTTATTGCATTTACGTTTGTTTGGGTGTTAATGTTCACAAGAGTATTTTTACGTGGTAATACTGAAGGAAGTATCGTTCCCCTCGAGTTTAGAATGGAGACTTATCATAGGCTTGTATTGGATTATACCCAGTTCATCATGGTGGTTGGGAGCTTACTATGTTTTTATGTTCTTATGGACTTGGGGAGTGTTTTCTGGAGTTCAAAGGTCTATTTCATGGAGTAAGGACTTGTGCTGATTGTAGAGCAACAATGGGTGCAATAGTATCGCAATGGTATTTCCATCGTTACGAAAGAACCGGGGAACAATCTACAAAATCAGACATTCTAGCCGCCCTCTCACACACCTTCTCAACCCTCATCGGAACAGTTTGTTTATCCTCCTTCGTTTCACTAGTCTGTCGTCTTCCACTTCTCATATTACCACGCAGTCTAAGCTTCTGGATCCAATGGTTCTTCTTCCTCATCGTTCCAGGTCCCCTCCTCAACCTCGTCCTCCCATTAACACTAACCTACTCCTCCATCCACTCTGTTCCTCTCTCCATCGCGGCACGTAACTCCTCTCGTCTCCCACTCGATAGCTCCCGAGGACACCCATATACATCCTACCGCATGGCCAAAATGATTCTCTCGGCAACTCGTCTAGCAACCTGTCTATCCATGGGCATAGGAGGCTGGATCTACGGCGCCCGTCAAGAAATTCTCGCTGGTTCCGCTTCTGGCGCAATGGGTAGTTTATACGGGTACATTGTCGGGTTAGTAGCTGGTGCTGTAGGATGGGTCGTTGTGGGTGGTATTGAAGGTGTTGCTGGGATGATTGTAGATGCTTGTTTTGTATGTTTTGTGATTGATTTTGAATTTGCGAGGAGAGATGGAATGGGTGGACATTGTGGAGAAGCTTGGTTGGCTTTCGGCGAGAGAATGTAAGTGCTCGTGTACATGATTTGATGGTCTTCAACTTTCGGTTTAGCGTGCATATGGAGTTTGGGTTTGGTTAGGGGATGTGTTTCTGTGGTAGATTTGGACTGTGTGTATTAATTTTCATATTACAGATGTTGAATGGAAGCTGATTCTCAATATCCCATCTCGTCGACATAGTAATTGTGATTACTGGTGAACAGTCAACAGTTTGCACGAACATTCTAAACCCTCTAGATCCGTTTACTATTTACTTTATTTTAGAGATAAGATTGATCCTGAGGATCATCTTGATAAACTACATTCCAAGGCAATTCTGTACTATTTGCAATCTGATTCCAGAAAATTGCATCGTACGCCTCATCACCGAAAAGGGATGCCATTGGGGCATCTCCCTCACCATGTCTCTTCACACCCCTTGACTCTCCAAACCCAAAATCTTCACCAAGATCAGGAAACTCGCTCTCAGGAAGTCCGAGATTATCGGCTAGAAATCAGATTTACATTACAAAAAGGGACATACCCAATCGAGGAGCATCACCAATCATCATGTAGGATCGAGAAGCCGATGGCCAAGCTACTCCCATTTGTTTAAGCGCAGCAAGACAAAGTTGTAGGTTTCGTGTTGCTGTCTGTGCTAGTGATGGATGTGTTGTTGCATCGAATATATGAGTTATAGCTACTACGTTAGTAAAGTAATTAGGGCGATGAACCTGCAGAGAACACGTAATAAATAAACAGTGGGGAAGTGGAACGCCAACCATGGTGCTTAAATAAGTTGAGAAGATTCGTTATTGCGCCTGCTGCTGCTGTGCATGCAATGTGAGATTCATTCATAGGTGCAGCGGTGGAGGGAGCACTAGGCGACCCAGAACCTTCAGATGATCGACGATTATGACCCGCCATAACACTAAAGTTAGAACACCTTCTAAAATTAGGAGATACAATGGTCTGTGCAGGAGTAATCTGCAATTATGGAATTGAGCATGTAACAATATGACGTTTTTGGGAGGGATAGTCAGCGATCCAGGATATATTTGCAGATCAGACGGTAAAGCTGATTCCCATTCCAGGAGTAGTCTTTCCAAACGCATTAACTCTCGTTTATTTCTTGTTGGTTTGACAGAATAGAATGACAGAGTAATCTCAGCTTGAATTTCCGCTATCATGTTAGTCTATGGAAAAGAAGAAACTTACTCAACATTGCACATCGATTGAAACAAGCAAAAGTGCCTTCAGTATCTGCAAATGAAGCAGGAAGTGTTGATGGAGAGGAACCGCCGAGATTCTGAGATGTTAGATACTTTGGAGGGAGATGGTACCACAGCGTCTTCAGGAAATTGAGTGTCAAACTCTTGATGTACAATGGTTGTGGGGCGACCTTGCCAGGCACATATATATCTGATGAGGTTAGCAGGTGACGGAGATCTGATGTACTTGTCAATTATGTAAATAGTCCACCATGTCCGTCGACGGACTTCTACTTCTTCACGACTGAATTTCAAAGCAGGGAAAGCCTTCATCCAACCTCCTGGATCCCTGTGTAACCCAAGATCCTGAGCCATGCGAACAGCATATCCCGAATAGGCCCATGTTCCAGCAAGACCAGTACCCTAAAGTTAGTTTAATTCATACTTCAAATGACATACCACCCCATGGTACGCCATTAGTATGAGAGCGTGGCAGCAGGAAATCGTAGATGAATCTGCAAATTAACGGCGATACCAAATGGACATACTATAGTGATACAAGGTCTCTCTCGCTTGGTGAAGGTATTCTTCGCCGGCAGTCCATACTCTGTTCAAAGCTTCTGCTTCGATTGCAGGATCAGGG
>Ga0335073_10017402_pt1 | contig 10055 bp, 6 predicted proteins | sample Lox_Sample_22_FD_207093 | JGI IMG/M metagenome (GOLD analysis project Ga0335073, IMG submission 207093) | Soil microbial communities from Loxahatchee National Wildlife Refuge, Florida, United States - Lox_Sample_2.2 | ecosystem: Environmental > Terrestrial > Soil > Wetlands | place: USA: Florida... | reverse complement strand
GCGGACGGGTCTGAACCGCGCTGTTCACAGCAGGGGGAGTTGCCGCGGTGGCCCGTTTTTCATAAGCGGTTTTAGGAGAGTCGTCCGGGGCCGGCGTGGTGGATTGTTTGCGCGCCTCCGGGTGCAGACGCACCAGCCGCTCCGCCGCCAATTCCTCGAACGCGCGCGCCGGCGGGACAATGTTTTAGGTTATGCGAAAGTGGTTGTCTCCCGTCCGCTGAGCTGCTGCGGCATGGGCATGAACTTCTCCTCGTCGGTGCGCTTGAGGGTACCTACCGTCACTTGCGTGTGCGCCGCGAGAAGGTCCTCGGAGGTAAGCGGCTGGCGCCTACCATGCTCTGCGCCCGCCACGAATGATTCGAGGCCCCGCGTCATGGCGTTGTAATATCCCGGCGAACTTTCGCGGTCGAACCGTGTGGCGTTTTCCGCATTGCATTGCACTAACGAGTGCAGACCCTTGTCGATGAACAGCCGCCACCACTCCCGTTTCGGCAGTTCGGCCAGATCGTTGGCCGCATGACCCGGCCCTGGCTCCGTCAACTCCACCAACCCCCGCTTGGTCTCGCTCGGCGCGATGGCCTCATCGCGCGTTGGACGAGGCAGGTGCTCAAGGCCCTGTAGACGTCGCGCAGCACTTTTTCCGGCGCCTTTTGGAGCCAGCCGCGAAAACCATCCAGGTCGGCAGCGTCCGCGAAACTGCCGTTCTCAACTTGTTCCGGTTCCACGTCCCAACCCCACGCGGTTGGCTCTCGCGACGCGACCGGAGAACCATCTTCGCGGAACTTCAGAAACTGCACCGGTCCAGTTGCCTGTTCGAGAGGCGATCGCAGCGGCATCTTCGCGAAGTCGTGGCCCCAAGCGCGCCGTATGGCTTGCACGATCGGCGCCCGTGCGCTCTTTCCCGCCCCTGACTTGTGCGCGCCCAAGCGCGGCTGGGCGACCGGTACTCGCTGCCCCTCCGGCATCCCTCTACTTACAGCGGCGCCGCGGGCGCGTGTTGCGGGCCTCCCGGCGGGACCTCGGAATCCGGGACAGGAGACCGTGGTATGCGATAATCTCCTCTGACACCTGGAAGGTGCCGATGTTCAGCCATGCAGCGCCAAACCCGAAATCGGATCGAGCGCCGGTGGCGCGCACGCCAGTTGCCGGGAAGGTACGGAGCTCTCCCAGGGCCACGCGGCTAAAGCTAGGTCCCACCGACGACGAAGCGGAGCGCAAGGCCGATTGGGTATCCCGGCGCGTCTCCCATCACGCCCTCACCCCTGCAGACGCGGTCAAAGCGGCTCGAACGGAAGCCAGTGGGCTGGAAGGCCGGGTGCGGGCCATGCCTGGTAGCGTCGGCCTGGTGACGGGCGTACCTCCCGAGGTCGAAACGTCGCTTCAACAGGCACAAAGCCGAGGCCAGACGCTGCCCGATGAACATCGGAGCGCCATGGAAAACGTATTTGGCCACAGCTTTGGTAACCTCCGAATTCACGCCGACGATGAAGCGGACAAGTTGAGCCAGCGCCTCGGCGCCCGTGCGTTCACCAACCGCAACCATGTCTTCTTCGCGCGTCAGGAGTATGCTCCGGCCACGCCCCGTGGCCGCGCGATATTGGCGCACGAACTGACCCACGTCCTGCAGCAAGCGAGCACGGGAGATCGAATTCAGCGCAAGACCGGATTCGAGTACGAGCTGGACGTTCCGGTCATGAAAGGCAAGGGTGATGTTCCGGAAAGTGCTCCGCAGGACCACAAGGACACGTACAAGTACGTCACCAAGGCTGGCGCCGACACAAAGGAGATGATTGCGGACCGGGGTTACGATCGCGGTCTTTATAAGGTTGTGACGGACCACGGCGCGATTACCGAGGCCGTGCAAGGCTTTCAAAAGCTGTTTCAGAACGACCAGTATGTAGGGAACAAGGTCCGGGAGCAGTTAGCCAAAGAAAATGAGGAGCCGGCGAAGCTGGAATATGTGACCAAGGAACTCGACGAAGGCGCCTCCGACTACGCGACTAAATATTCTCTTCAGATTCGAACGGTGGCAGAATCCATCAGTGGCTTGATGGCACAGCATCTCGCCAACCGAACGATCAAGATGGGCGATTACACCATCGGTGTGCCTGCCGACTTGCGGCCGCCGGTCGTCGCCGGCAAAGAGCAGAGCGAGGGCTGGAACGCTAATGTAGCGCATCTGCGCAATGCGGTGAATTTTAATGCTTACATGCAAGCAACTGCAGGAATCGATATCAAGCGAGTGCCGGCGCTCCTCAGGCATGACGTTCCGCAGAGTTTGGTGTCTCATCGGGTGCACCGAGAAATTCTGGGTCGCTTGAACCCCTATGTGGACCAGACAATGCGATCGTTCCCGGCGCTCGACAGCCTGGGCAAAGACGGATATGACGCCCTCCGCGGTTTTGTAACCCTGGTGATTCAATATCTGCTGTCCTATGCCTTCTGGAAGACAGAGAATAATCCGGGAGGAACCAGTAAGAACCTGGCCCCATTCTGGATCAAGGCGAACCTTTCGGAAATTCGCACGCGGCTCCCGGAAGGGGCGGCGGATTACATTCACCTCCACAGGCAGAAGGTTAAGGATGCGATCGTTAGCGTGGGCAGCCTGATCAACAAACTCGTCCTGGACACGCACCGGCGGCGAGAAGTGCCGGAAGACGAGCAGCCTTTTTCTGGGCAGTTTGTACCCGGGACCGAAGAGCAGCTTTTCATTTTCGCCGTCATTTTCGATGAGTACGACAAGATCAGCGAGCGGCCCACGATCGGGCCTTACGAACAGCGAGGGGCGCTGGCCGTTCCGCTTGAGTTCCGCTCGATTGAGGCGCACCCGGCGGCGGCTGAGCTCGTGCGGGATTCAATCCGGATAGTCCACGCGGTACGGGAACTGCACGGTCAGCCGAACGTCAACGAATTCCACATCGCGACAATCTCTCAAGGGATCGAGACCGTGGCGCGTGAGATGGAGCTTTCACCTAAGGCTTTTCTTGATGCGCTTTGGGCAGCAGCTCATGCCAAGGGCATGGACGTGACAGCGCTCTTTGATGATTGCCTGCGGCCTGCCACGCGGGAACAGGCGCGAGAGATTGTTCGTCAGCACGTGGAGGCTTAAGGGACCAACTGGCGGATGTCGGGCGCAGCGGCGCAGCACCGGTACGCTCGCGAGGTCATGACGGCGGAAGTACCTTTCGGGTTGCATACGCAAAGCACCCTCGGCGGGGGAGGCACAAGGGGGGCGAACAGCCCCTCTTGTGGGGCGGCAAGGCCCAGGATTCCGATGAGTACGCCTCGGAAACGGCGATCTGGCGTGCAGCCCGTTTGCGGGTCTATCCCGCGCTGGGAAACCACGAGTTCTCCGGCGGGCGCGAAGAACAATGCCTGGCTAACTGGTGGCGCGCTTCCGGAACTTCACGGACCACGGTGTTACTCCGTGCTGTTGGGCAACTCGATTCTCATACTCAACCTGGACAGCAATTTCCTCACTCGTACCCGGCAGTGAACAGATCGCGTGGATAAGCAAACAGCTTGCCGGCCCTCCGCCGTCTGTCCGTTTTGTTCTTCTCAATCTGCACCACCATCCCGTCGCGGATTTCCAAAAGGATGGCGACGACAGCCACAACGGCCGGTCGAACGAAGCGGCCCTGGCCAAATTCTTAGCGGCATCTCCTTTCCGGCGCCGTGTGCGCTTTGTGGTGATCGGCGGGCATATCCATAATTACGAGCGCTTCTATCGGGACGACATTGTCTACATCGTGTCCGGCGGCGGAGGCGCGAAGCCGCGGCCCGTCGAACGCGGTTCCACGGGTAGCCAGAGATCCAGGCGGTCGCCTAATACGAGCCGAATTCCGGCGGCATGACGCCGACGATGGTGGAGGCGACGCCGGCGACATGGAGCATACGGTCGAGCAAATGTGGGTCGGCGTTGAAGTGGCGCCTCCAATACACGTCGGAAAATGACGATAGTCTGGGTGGTGTCCTCCACCTCGCTCGCCAGAAAGACGCGGCCCAATGCAGGCTTGCGCGCCGAGCAAGGCGAAGAAATTGGGGCTGACATACTGCACGCTGTCCTGCCCGGCTCCACCTGCGCCGGACAGCGGCGCCTCCTCGGTGGAACTGGTTATGGCAAGGTCTTCGAAAACGTGGTTCTGCTTTTTCCAGTCCAGGGTTTCGGCGACGGGAGGAGCACCGCGCGCGCCGGGCCGGCCGGGCACGGTCTGGAAGACCACCACGAGGCGGTCGGGATGGTGGTAAGTCCCGCTGCACATCCGTACCGAAAAAAATCGTGGCGCCGAACACCCGCTGAAAAGCGGCGACCAGGCGCCGGGATTGCGATCCGCCCTGATCCATGTCGAAGGTGCTCAGCATTTCGGCGGCGCTGTCGAAGGTGATGGTCTGGCTCTGCTGACGCACCGCTAAGGTCGCCAGGAAGATCGGGACCAGGCGGTCTTGGCCCCACGGGAGGCCGTATCGGGGATGCCCGGTCACTTGGAGTAGGAAATGTCCGTTCCGTCTTTCATGCAATAGCACACCGGGGCGAGGTCGCTTGATGGGCAGTCCACATAAGACGAAGGGCCTGGAAGCAAAGCCGACCGACTGGTTGCCGGCTTCTCTCCTCGCACGGACCATTTCAATAGCCTTCGCCTTTCGGACCATTCGTGTGGAGACGATTAAATCGCGCTGGTTGCGCCTCAGGATAGAGCCCGCGGACTCAAAACCGCCGGGGATTTCTGGTAGGGCACGAAGCGATGTGGGGATGTCCAACGTGAATACCCTCTGCGGCGCGAAGGCGGCGCCAGTCGGGCAGTCTAAAAGGAGCAAGCGGAACCGGCAAGCCTAACTTTTTTGCTGTACTCCGTTTACTCCGTTTGTGAGCCTTTCGGAGGGGAGGGTGCGAAACTCAGTGAAAACAAATAGTCAGGATAAACGCCTTGGACGTAAATGTCCTTTATTTTCAATCGATCTGCAATCTTCCAAGCTGTTGGTTGCGGGTTCGATTCCAGTCTCCCGCTCCAGTTCCCCGTTTCTTGCGGGAGCGCTGCGCTACCTTCCATAACGGCTGGAAAGATTGACCAGATTCTGGTTTTCTGCCTTCCAGCGCATGGCTGCGTAAATCCGCGTGCGGCCGCTCGGATGATCGAAAAACAGATACTCCTCCAGGGGTGAAGGGTCCAGCTTGCGATATTCGCCGAGAAGCAGGTCCACTTCCGCTTCGCCATCAGGCTGCCGGGCCGCGTTGAGTCCGTACATGTCTGCCTCGTATTCCTGGGTGCGGATAAAGGTGTTATCGATCGGGGTAAACACAAACCCGAAGATGCTAAGCCACAAGGCCGCCAGCGGGATGACGGCGGCGTCGCCGATGCCGCGGATGCGCCATCGCCCTCCCCACCGGGCGAGTGACCATTCCAGCGCGCGCCGCAAGAGCGCGAAGAATACCGTGACTACGACCAGAAAAAAGAGAATTGCCTTGTAGACATGATGGAGGACATAATGCCCCATCTCGTGACCCATCACCGCCAGGATCGCCTCCGGCGAGCACCGGTTCAGCAGGTTGTCGTTCAGCGTGATGCGCTCCGTTCCCAGAAAACCGCTGACGTTCGCGCTGACTCGCTTGCTCTGACGCGATGCATCCACCTGGTACACCCGCGTGACTGGGATGCCGCTGGCCCGCGCCAGGCTCAGGATGGGCGCGACGATGCTCTGATCCTGGAGCGGAGTGTACCGGTTGAATATCGGGGCGATAAACGCCGGGGCGATCAGCATGCCGAAGGCAAGCAAGCAGATCGTCACGATGGCGCCCCATATGTGCCAGGTCCTGGGCAGCCAGCGGATGACTCCGAACAACGCCATCATTGCCAGCCCGCCTAAGAAGACCATCAGGATGAGGCTCTTTAACTCATCGCTCAGCCATGCACTGAACGCCTGGTTCATCAGGCCGTATTGCCGCTCGCGCACGTAACCCTCATAAATCGAGAGCGGCATCCCGAGGACCCACAGCGCCACCGCGAACCCGCTCCAGTAGAGCAGGGTCTGCAATGCGCCAAACCGTGTGGCCCGGGCCGCAAAATCCCGCAGACGGGCCGACAGCCCGCTCGCCAGGAAGAAGAGAAGCACCGCCGCTCCGTATAGAAAATCCCACAGGATCAGCCAGTAGCCGCCTTCAAAGTACGCATCCGATAACGCGCGCTTCCCGGCGCTTACAGTCGCGAGATAAGCATTCGTGGCGGCGTACGCGTTGAACGTGGGACCGGCCTGGGCGCCGGCGGGAATCTGCAAGACCGGTCGCCCCGGAGCCTGTCCGGACACAGCGGGGCACCATAGCGCAACGGCGAGAAAAACGGCGGCTAGATGGCGCATATACTCAACAATACGCCATAACCCCCATAAGAGGAGAACAATAGTAGACCCGGTGATCTACGCGCTCAACCGGCGCGCCTCACGACCTCGGAAGCGATCAGCCCCAGCGGCAAGACCTGATGTACAGCGCCGAGCTTGATAGCTTCGGCAGGCATCCCGAAAACGATACACGTAGCCTCATCTTGCGCGATCGTATAAGCGCCCGCCTGGCGCAATTCCAACATTCCCTTCGAACCGTCATCTCCCATACCGGTCATGATTACACCGACGGCATTCCTTGCGGCATAGCGCGCGGCGGAACGGAATAACACATCGACCGAAGGACGATGACGGCAGACCAGCGGGCCGTCCCGGACTTCCACGTAATACCTGGCGCCGCTGCGTTTGATGAGCATGTGCCGGTTGCCGGGCGCGATCAGAGCTTGCCCGCGAATGACCGATTCGTTGTCGGCGGCTTCTTTGACGGTGATGCGGCACGATCGATCGAGGCGCTCGGCAAAGCGTGCGGTGAATTCCGCGGGCATGTGCTGTACGATCACGATGGGCGGTGCGTCCAGCGGCATGGCTTCCAGGAATTCGCGCAGAGCCTCGGTACCGCCTGTCGAAGCTCCTACCACCGCGATTTTATCCGTGGTCTGAATCATCGCGGAACCGCCGGACTTGGGCAGGATCGCGTCCGCCGTCAGTTTCGGGGCCACCTTGATCGCCCCTGTTTGGCGCGACCGCGGCAGACGGGCCCGTGACGCGGACTTCACAACGTCGCAGATCCGGATGCGAGCTTCCTCAAAGAATTCCTTGGTACCCAGTTTTGGCTTGGTGATGATTTCGACCGCGCCCTTGGCGAGCGCCGCCAGCGCCACGTCCGATCCGGCGGGTGTCAGCGTCGAACAGATCACCACCGGAATGGGATGCTGATTCATCAGTTTTTCGAGAAACGTCAGGCCATCCATTCGCGGCATTTCGACGTCCAGCGTGATCACATCGGGCAATTGCTCCCGGATGCGCTCCACCGCGATGTAGGGGTCGGCGGCGACCGCAATCACCTCGATTTCCGGATCGGTCTCGAGAATCGTTTTCAACGTCTGCCTGACGAAAGCGGAGTCATCGACGATGAGTACCCGCACTGGTCTATTGGCATTCATAGTTTTCGAAAAGCTTCCCGAATACAGAAGCTGAGACTGGTTTAGCGGGATTGGCCAGGCTGGACCGCCGGGGCCCGGCCTGGTCGTGAGTGCAGCTCAATGCGCGAGCACCGGTTGCTCCTCCGCAGCCGTGGAAGCTTGCACTAACGCCCGGTCCTCGGAGGAGAACACCGCGTTCACATCGAGAATGATGATGAAATCATCTCCCCGCTTGCCCATCCCCTGGATGAAGTCGGTCCGCCAACGCATGGCGATCCGCGGCGGCGGATTGATGTTGCCCGGTTCGAGCTCAATCACTTCGTGCACGCTGTCGGCTACACCTCCCAACACGGTGGCTTCGCCGTCAAGCCTGAGCTCCATCACAATAATGCGCGTGTGCACGCCGTCCGGCGCCGGAGGCAGCCCGAACTTGAGGCGCAGATCCACCACAGGCGTGGATTGCCCCCGCACGTTGACCACACCCCGCATGTATGCTGGTGCAGTGGGGACCCGGGTAATCTGGGACACTTCCAGTACCTCCCGGACCTGGGCCACGCTGATCGCAAACAGCTCGTTGCCCAGTTTAAAGGTCATGTATTGGCCGGTCTCGGTAATCATGGTATCCGTTCTCCTACTTATGCCTGGTAGGGCGCAAAATCGCGGTCCCGCACGTCAGATCCGCCCTCCTCGGGGGTAAGGTCGATTTTTGCTCCGTTGCGCCGGACCGCTCGGCCGAGGTGCGCCAGCGAGGTAGCTGTGGACTGCGCGCCCATTGGATTCTTGCGCGGCGATGCGACGTGCTGCGCCGGCCGTCTGGCTTGTGCCAATTGCGGATGCTGAGCATCATCAACTTTGAAGAATGCGATCGCGGACTGGAGAACCTCAGCCTGGCTGGACAGTTCCTCTGCCGTCGATGCCATTTGTTCGGCCGCCGCGGAGTTCTGCTGGATCACCTGATCCAGTTGTTGAATCGCCTTGTTTACCTGGGCCGCGCCGGTGCTCTGTTCAGCGCTCGCCGCCGCGATCTCGCGCACCAGTTCGGCCGTTTTCTGGATATCCGGAACGAGCTTGGTCAGCAGCCCGCCCGCGCTTTCGGCCGTTTGCACGCCATCGGCCGTCAGACCGCTGATTTCGGCCGCCGCCGTCTGGCTGCGCTCGGCCAGTTTGCGTACTTCCGAGGCGACCACCGCAAACCCCTTGCCATGCTCGCCGGCACGCGCCGCTTCTACTGCTGCGTTCAAGGCCAACAGGTCCGTCTTGCGGGCGATTTCTTCGATGATGCTGATCTTCTCGGCGACCTGCTTCATCGCGCTTACCGTGCGGATAACAGCATCGCCGCTCGCACGTGCATCTTCGGCAGCTTTCGATGCGATCTTGTCTGTCTGCCGGGCATTGTCGGCGTTCTGCTGGACGCTGGATGCCATTTCTTCCATGGAAGAAGTGCTCTCCTCCGCCGCGGACGCCTGTTCGGTAGCCCCCTGCGAAAGCTGCTGCGCGGCCGATGTCATTTCCTCGCTGCCGGTGGCGACGTTAGTCGATGCGGCCGCCACATCCGAAACCGTCTTGCGCAGCGTCCCGAGCATCTTCAGAAGAGCCTGGCCCAGCACGTCTTTGTCGGAGTTGGCTACAGCTTGTACTGAGAGGTCGCCGTTCGAGATGCTGGTGGCCACCTGTGCGGCGGCCTTCAGATTCTGCACCATCTTGATGAGCGCCTGGCCGAGCATATCTTTCTCGGAGTGCGCCTTGGGCTGCACGCTCAAATCGCCCTGCGATATCTGCGCGGCGACGGCGGCGGCGGTCTTCAAGTTCTCGACCATGCCCACCAGGGCCTTACCGAGCGCATCCTTCTCGGAAAGGACTTTGGGCTCCACCGTAACATCGCCCTGCGCAATTCCGACGGCCACCTGGGCCGCCTCCTTAAGGTTGCCAACCATGCGATTCAAAGCGGTCAACATGCGCCCGAGTTCGTCCGTGGACGCGGCTTCTACAGTGTGCGTGACGTCTCCCTGTGCGACGCGATTGACCAAGTCCACAGCAGTTCCCAGGGGCCTGGTGATACTCCGCACGACAAGCAATGAGATGCAGATGGCCACCATGAGCGCACCGGCCAAACCGATCAGCACTCCGCTGCGGGCGCTGCTTACCGCACCGTCAACCGCGCGCGCCGCTTCGGCCGCTACATCCTGATTGAACGCCACCTCCTTGGCCGCCGCATCATGGTACTTTGCCTGTAATAATCTCAACTGCGTCTGCGTCATCACCAGCGCTTTCTTATTGGCTTCCGAAGTCCCGGCCCGGCTCAATTGAAGCACCTCATCGCCTGCCGCCCAAAACGCGGTTCGCGCCGCACTCACTTCCGCCAGAAGCTCGCGATCCTTGTCGTTATAGATCATCTCTTTCTCATACTTCGCCAGCATGGCGTTGTTGTTCGACCGGCTGTCCCGAAGGTCTTGTTCAATACTCGCCGCTTCTGCCTTATCCGTTGCGAGAACACGTTGCAGGATCAGCCGCATCACCTGCTCCGAGTTCTTTTGGACTTGCCCCATGACGTACACGCTGGGCAATGAGTTGCCCGAAATGTCC
>Ga0335073_10017400_pt1 | contig 10056 bp, 10 predicted proteins | sample Lox_Sample_22_FD_207093 | JGI IMG/M metagenome (GOLD analysis project Ga0335073, IMG submission 207093) | Soil microbial communities from Loxahatchee National Wildlife Refuge, Florida, United States - Lox_Sample_2.2 | ecosystem: Environmental > Terrestrial > Soil > Wetlands | place: USA... | reverse complement strand
ATTCGAAGAGGAAGGAATCGAAGGCGTATCCTTCGTGCTCGACTTGACCGAAGGAAAGAAAGCCGAAGCGCTGATCCGGGAAAGCGAGCGCCGATATCACGAAATACAAATGGAGCTGGCGCACGCGAATCGCGTCGCAACGATGGGGCATCTGTCGGCGTCGATTGCCCATGAGGTCAACCAGCCGATCGCGGGAACGGTCATCAACGGGCAATTGGCGTTGCGCCTGCTGAGTTCGGACCCGGTAAACATCGAAGAACTGCGGCTGGCCCTGGGTCGCATCGTGAGAGACGGCAATCGCGCCGGCGAGATCATCGGCAGGATTCGCGCCTTCGTCAATAAAACGCCGCCGCGGAGAGACAGTTTCGATATCAACCAGGCGATTCTCGATGTCATCGGCTTCACGCAACGTGAAACCGAGAAGAACAACGTCGTGGTGGATATGCGGTTGGCGGATGACTTGTCGGTCGTTGCGGGAGATCGGATTCAACTCCAACAGGTCATTCTCAACTTGATCATCAATGCCATGGAAGCGATGAACGAGTGCATCGGATCGCGCGATTTGCAGATCAGCACCGACGGCGGGAATTCCGATGGCATTCTCGTGACCATCAGGGATTCGGGGCCCGGCATCGAGGCGGAGAATCTCGAGCGCATCTTCGACGCGTTCTACACGACGAAGCCCGACGGGTTGGGCATGGGTCTGTCGATCTGCCGGGGAATCATCGAGGCGCACGGGGGACGGCTCTGGGCGACGACGAGCCCCCAGGGTTCTATCTTCCAATTCACCCTGCCTTACGGGGAGACCGAGTCGGAATTCAACGCTGCCTAGAACCAAGTCGGGCTTTCCGACGTGACATCGAGTTCGTCGGTTGCCGGCCAACCGCGGGGAATATGACGATGACCGTCAGCGATGACTTTCTGCCGATGAGCGATCGCAGGCTGGTCGGCGGCCTGACGGTCAAATGGCGCGTCTTGGTCGCCGGATTTTCGAGCTACATGTTCGATGCGCTCGATTTCATGATCCTTGCCGTGTCGTTGCCGTTGATGATCAAGGAGTTCGGCATCTCGCTGGCGGAAGCGGGTCTGCTGGGTACCGGTACGCTGGTTGGCGTCGGCCTGAGCAGCATCATCGTGGGCTGGCTGGCCGACAACTACGGCCGCAGGACCGCGCTGATGACCGGCGTCGGGATTTTCGGCCTGTTCACGGCCGCGATCGGTTTCGCGCCGGGATACTACACGGTTCTCGTCTTGCGTTTCATCGCCGGTATCGGGCTCGGCGGCATCTTTGGCGTCATCGCAGCGTTGGTCAACGAGACATGGCCGCCGAAGCAGAGCAGCCTCGCGGCGGCCTTCGTGTTCTCGTCATGGTCGATCGGCTTCGGCTGCGCGGCGCTGCTGGCCGGCGTCGTGTTGCCCCGCTACGGCTGGCGGCCGATGTTCTTCTTCGGTGCCAGCGCGCTCCTGGCGGTGCTGTACGTCTACCTGTGCGTGCCCGAGTCACAGAGCTGGAAAGAGCAGAAGAAGGCGCGCGCGATCGCCAAGACCGGAAACGTGCCGATCAGGGAGATATTCGCGCCGGGCGTCTTGCGGTTGACCATATTCGGGACGCTGTCATCGAGCTTCGCGTTGATCGGCTATTGGGGCGTCAACAGCTGGGTGCCGACGTTCCTGGTCACCGAGCGCGGCATGGACATCGGCAAGATGTCGCTGTTCGTGGCCATGCTGAACACCGGGATGTTCATTGGATACCAGGTGTTCGGTTTTCTTGCGTACAAGCTTGGCGGCCGCAAGGCCCTGATTTTGAACTTCATCGGCGGCGCGATCACGGTCCCGCTCTACGCCACCATACGCGATCCCGAGACGTTGTTTTGGATGGGCCCCATCATGGCGTTCTTTTTCACCTATTCGGGCATCTTCGGCTCGTATTTCGCCAAGCTTTATCCGATGCGTGTGCGCAGCCTGGGCTCGGGTTTCTGCTTCGATATCGGCCGCGGTGTCTCGGCCTTCGCGCCATCGGTGCTCGGTGTCATTGGGTCCCGCTTCAGCCTGGCGGGCGGCATCGCGTTATGCGGCGGCAGCTTTGCGCTGGCGGGTGTCATGATGCTGTTCCTGCCCGAGACGAAGGACTGAGACGTAGCCCCGATGCACGCCCGGTGCAGATACCGCCGCCGCAATGGTCCGGGCAGACCGCGCAGAACACCGTCGAGTCGGGCGCGATCGGCGTCGCGGGCGCGCTTTTGTCGTCGTTCTTCGGCAAGTCCGACCGCTGACATCCGGCCGAGCGCGCGCGGTCCGGTCGACCACGTCGCACGTCATCAACGAGACGCCAACACCGAGAGGGAGGGAAGAAGACCGATGTCCGAGACTCCGACGTTCGGCCGCTATGCCGAAATCCCCTACGACAAGATGACCCCGGAGCAGCAGGCGGGCTACGACGCGCTGATCGAGGCGCGCGGCCGCTTGCCGGGCCCGACCAAGATCTGGGTGCACAATCCGAAGCTCGCGAAGGTCGCCGGCCCGTTCGGCGCGCACTTCCAGGCCGGTCAGTATTCGCTGAGCGAGCGCGAACGCGAGATCGCGGTCTGCGTCATCACCAGCCGCTTTCATTCCGCCTATCCGACGGCCGCCCATGAACGACGGGCGAAGGAAGTCGGGCTGCCGCCCGCCACGGTCGACGCGCTCGTCGCCGGACTGCCGGTGGCGTTCGACGACGCGCGCGAGCAGATCGTCTACGAGATGGCGATGGTGCTGTCCCAGGGGCGGTGGGTGCCGCGCGGCCTCCACGACCGCGCGGTCAAGGCGCTCGGTCACGTCGGCATCACGGACGTCATCACGCTGATGGGCCATTACACCAGCGTCGCGATGACCCTGGCGTTTTACGACGTGCCCGCCGGCGCGACCGGCATGGCGCGCTGAGGGGTTCGGCCGGAGACGACGCGCCCGCGTCGGGTCGGCGCTAGGACAGCCGCATCAGGCGCCGGGCATTGGCGTGCAGGACTTTTTCTCGTACGCCGGTCGCCCAACCCCACTCGCCGTACGCCCTGACCATCGCCGTAAGCGGTTTGCTCGGGTATGACGTGCCGAAGAGCGTCCGATCGGCGAAGTAGCTGTTCGCGGCTTTGACGTATTCCTGCGCGCCCGGCACCATTCCGATCATGTATTGATCGGGGGAGAGCCACACGTTCGAGCACACGAAGCACACGCCGATCATCTCCATCACGTAAGGCCAGGCGGCGTGCGCAACGTGGATGTCGAGGCGCGGGAAATCCTTGGCGACCTGGTAAAGCTGAACCGGGTGGCTCAACTCGTACGGTCGGTTCACGGTCGATTGAAGCACCGCGCTCAGCGAGATGTTGATCGGGACGTCGAGCCGAAGACACTCCTCGTAGATCGGGTAGAGGCGGCGGTCGTCGGCCTTGGCGAACGTCGCGTCGCGCGCGATCGTCGGTTCGATCGAGACACCCTTGAAGCCGAGCTGCTTGATGCAGCGCCGGATCTCCGACAGGCAGTCGTCCATCGGCCAGCTCAGGTCGATGCCAGCCCAGCCCAGGAACCGCGTCGGATGCGCGGCGATGCCGTCGGCGATCTCGTCGTTGGGAATCGCGCCCAGCGGCTCGATCGACTGCCTTCCCATGATGACGCCATACTCGATCTCGGCGTCGTCCATTTCACGCAGCAGGAGCTCCATCGAGCGCTCTTCCGCCGACGGTGGCCACTCGAAGCCGGCGCGAACCGGGTAGAAGATTCCTTTGGCGAAGTTCGCTTTGCCGATCCATGACGGCAAGGGTGGGCGCAATCGCATGTCGATGTACCGCACGGCGGGCTTCTCCTCCTCTTGGGTCTCTCGTGCGCTGCGGTTTGCCGTTGGGGCCTATTCGGCGTGGATGCCGGCGTCCTTGACGATCTTTTCCCACTTCGCCACCTGGCCCGAGACGAACGCCGAAAACGCGCGCACGTCCATCTCGACGACCTCGGTCCCCAAGGTCGCGAACTGCCGCCGCGTGTCGGGCTGGCTCAGGATCTTCCGGACTTCGGTGTTCAGCGTTTGCACGATGTCGGCGGGGGTCGCGGCCGGGGCGAACAGACCGAACCATTCATTGGCCTCGTAGCCCGGCAATCCCGATTCCCCGACGGTCGGCAGATCGGGCAGCGCGCTCGACCGGCTGGCCCCGGTCGTCGCGATCGCCCGCAAGGTGCCGGCCTTGACGTAGGGCAGCGTCAGCGTCATGCCGCCGAACATCATCGATATCTTGCCGCCGATCAGATCCGCCATTGCCGGCGCGCCGCCCTTGTACGGAACGTGGGTGATATCGACCTGGGCCATGTGCTTGAAGAGTTCGCCGGCAAGATGCGGCGTTTGCCCGACTCCACCGGACCCAAACGTCAACTGGCCGGGTTTCGACTTGGCGAGCGCCACCACGTCGCGCACCGAGCGTGCGGCAACCGAAGGATGCACGACGAGGATGTTCGGCGCCGTCCCCAGGAACGCGACGTCGGCGAAATCCTTCACGGTGTCGTAGGGAAGCTGCGAATAGAGGCTGGGGTTGACGGCATGCGCGCCCGCGACCACCAGCAGCGTGTAGCCGTCCGGTGCGGCCTTCGCGACGATCTCCGAGCCGATGATGCCTGCGGCACCGGGCCGGTTCTCGACGACGACCGATTGGTGCCAGCCGTCCGAAAGCTTCTGCGCCAGGATTCGCGCGATCGTGTCGGTTCCGCCGCCGGGCGCGTAGGGAACGACGATCCGGATGTATCGGCTCGGATAGTCGGCGCCTGACGCCGCCGGGGCGTCGGCCATCCCGACGGCGCCGACGGCCAACGACAGGGCCAAGGCGATGAGGGCTCGTCTGTTCATGGCGCGGACTCGAGGTTCCGGTCTCACGGGGCGGCGTGCGCGTCGAGGAACCCGCGCAGGGCTTGCGCGCATTCCCGCGCGTGGGAGAACGGCAGCCCATGTTTCGCACGCGGGAACACGACCAGGCGGGAGTCCGGCAGGGCACGGTGCATGTCCGCCATGACGCCGACCGGGATGAACGGGCTCGAGTCGCCGTGCATCAGCAGCACGGGCAGCGCGAGCCGCGGCAGCTCGGCGCGCAGGTCGGTGCCGACGAGGACGCCGAGCGCCCCGAGGATGGAGTCGCGTGTCCAGGCCTCCTGCTGCTGCGCGTACCACGCACGCTCGGGCTCGCCGAGCGCACCGTCGTAGAAGCGGTCGCGCATGAACTGGTCGGACCAGGCGCGGATGCCCTGCTCGTCGAGCTGGCGCTGCCATTCGTGCACCTTCTGCAGCGGCGCACCCCGGTCGGCGCCGTTGCTGATCGTCAGCGTGCGGGCGAAGTCCGGGTGGCGCAGCGCGGCGCACAACGCGATGGTTCCACCGATCGACTCACCCACGACGTGCGGCCGCCTGGCTCCGGCCGCGCGCGCCACCGCCAGCAGGTCGTCGACGAAGCGATCGAGCGTCCAGCGCGCGCCCGCGGGCGGATGATGGGAGCGGCCATAGCCGCGCATGTCGAAGGTGACGACGCGGTAGCGGTCGATGAGCGCGGGCAGCCAGCGCGCCCAGATGCCGGCGCTGGCGCCGATGCCGTGGTGGAAGAAGACCGTCTCGGGCTCGCGCACCCAGGGGGCCGCATGCTCGATCACCTCGTAGCGGATCGTTCCCTCGGTGGTCTGAGCGTCGGGCATGGCTAGGCGAGCCTCAGCAGACGGGCGGCGTTGGCGTGGAGCACGCGCTCGGCCACCGCGTCGTTCGCGACGACTCGCAGGAAGCGCTCGCGGTACGCGCGCAGCGGCACGAACGGGAACGACGTGGCATAGACGTAGCGCTCCGAGAGGTAGCCGTTCATCGCCGCGAGATACGCCTCGTTGCCCGGCATCAGCGCATACATGTCGGGCGAGAGGTACACGTTGCCGCGCCGGAAGGCGACATGGTTGTACCCCGTGATCCATGGCCAGCCGCCGTGGGCGATGACGAGGTCGAGCCGCGGGAAGTCGCGCGCGACGCGGTCGACGTGCTCGGGTGCGGTGTAGCTGCAGTCCGGCCCGACGTTGCCGCCGGCCGACAGGATGAGGGGCACGCCGCGCGCGGCACACAGCTCGTAGACCGGCAGGCAGGCCGGGTCGTCCGGATACACCGGACGCTCGAGCAGGCCCGGCTCGAGCGTGAGACCCCTGACGCAGCGCTCGCCGAGCAGCCGGTCGGCCTCGACGCGCCAGCCTTCGGCATGCGGGTCGATCGCGGGGAACACGCACAGCGCCGGGTTGGCCGCGGCGTATCCGACGAGCGCGCCGTTGTCCGCGGGGCCGACGTCGGGTGCGCCGACGCGCCCGGGGATGACGCAAAGCTCGAGCGCGGCGGCGGCGAGCTCGGTCTCGAAGGCTTTCGATCCCGGAGCCGCCAGGGTCGGCGCCGGATCCGGGAAGCCGAAGGCCGCGCTCATGGCCGCGGTGCGCGCGGGTGCGGCATACATCCGGCCGGCCTCGAAACCCGCGACCGGGGGGCGCACGCGGAAATCGATGACGCGCACTAGACGGGCACACCGAGCAACTCGGCCGCATTGGCGTAGAGCAGGCGATCGAGCACCGTCTCCTTGAACGGCAGCCGCAGGAAGGCGTCGAGCGCGTCCTTGAAGGCGAGCAGCGGATACGCGGTGCCGAACAGAAACCGCTCGGACAGGAACCCGTTCGCGGCGTTGACGTAGTCCTGGGCGCCCGGCATGTCGCCGAAGAGGTACATGTCGGGCGAGAGCCAGACGTTGGGGCGCCGATAGCAGACGTGGATGATCTGCGCCGCCCAGGGCCAGTTGCCGTGGCCGGAAATGATGCGCAGGTCCGGAAAGTCGCGCGCGACGCGATCGATGTGCTCGGGCGACGTGTAGGTGATGTCGGGCCCGGCGTTGCCGCCCGCCATGAAGAGCACGGGGATCTTGCGGTCCTCGCAATGCGCGTAGATCGGGTACATGCGCGGGTCGTCCAGATGCATCGGGCGCGACGACAACCCCGGCTCGAGCACGACGCCCTTCGCGCCGCGCCCGATCGCGGCGTCGATGGCGGCGACGGCGCGGCGTCGGTCCACCGGATCGATGCCCGCGTAGGCGAACAGGCGATCGGGATACGTGGCCACGATCGACGCCACGTCGTCCGCCTCGATCGTGCCGAGCACCGGCGAGATGCGGCCCGGCACGACGCCGTATCGCACGCCGGCAGCGTCCATCTCGCGGATCATCGCTTCCGGCGAGCGGCGGCGCACCGAGTCGGCGAGTTCCATACCGAGCCCGCCCGCCATGCGCGCGGTGCGCTCGATGTTCGCGTACATCACCATGCCGAGATAGCCGCCCATCGGCGGGCGCAAGCGAAAGTCGATGACGCGCATCATTCCACCTTTGCGCCCGAGAGTTTCACGGCGCGGCCCCAGCGCTCGTATTCGGTCTTCAGGAACGCCGCGAAGTCGGCGCGGCTGTCGCCGATCGTGGGCATGAAGAGATCGTGGAAGCGCTTCTGCGCTTCGGGTGTCTTCAGCAGCTTGACGACCTCGGTGTTGAGCCGCTGCAGGATCGGCTCCGGCGTTCCCGCGGGCGCGAACAGGCCGGCCCACGCGATCGCCTCGTAGCCGGGCACCCCCTGCTCGGCCACCGTCGGCAGCTCCGGAATGAACGGCGAGCGCTTGCTCGAGGTGATGCCGAGGGCGCGCACCTTGCCCGCCCGCACGCTCGGCATCACCGCCGGCAGGGTGTCGGCGAGCATCGTGATGCGGCCGCCGATGAGATCGCGCATGCTCGCGGCCGACCCGCTGTAGGGCACGTGGCTGATGCGGATGCCCGCCGCCTCGGCGAACAGCGCCTGCACAAGGTGGTGCGCGCTGCCGATGCCGGACGAGCCGTAGGTCAGCTGGCCCGGCCGCTGTCGCGCGAGCGCGATCAGCTCCGGGATCGACCGCGCCGGGACGTCGTTCGCCACGCAGATGATCATCGGCAGCGACGCGACGTTGGTGATCGGCGCGAAGTCGCTCAGCCGGTAGTCGAGCTTCTGGAATAGGTGCGGATTGATCACGATGGCGCTGGTACCGCCGATCAGCAGGGTGTAGCCGTCCGCCGGCGCCTTGGCGGCAAACGCGGTGCCGATCATGCTGCCGGCCCCGGGCTTGTTCTCGACCACCAACGGCTGGCCGAGCACCGGTGCCAGGCCCTCGGCGAGCAGCCGGCCGATGATGTCGGCGCCCTGGCCGGGCGGAAACGGCACGATGATCCGGATCGGCCTGGAGGGCCAGTCCTGCGCGCCTGCGACGCCGGGCAGCGCCGTCGCGGCGACCAGCATCGCGAGACCGGCAATGCGCGCGAACCGCGCCACTTCGTTCCTCCTCCCACGGCGAACCCTATTCATATATCATTATAAGAATTGCGAGGACAATCGACATGCCACTGAAGCGCACCGGCGTCCCGCTCTATCTGCAGGTCGCCGCGCTGCTCGAGCGCCAGATCGACGCCGGACGGTTGCCGCCCGGCAGCCGCCTGCCGACCGACGCCGAGCTCAGCGCGGCGCACGGGGTCAGCATCATCACGGCGCGGGCCGCGATGCGCGTTCTGCTCGACCAGGGACGCATCGTGCGCCAGCGCGCCAAGGGAACCTTCGTGCGCGAGGACGACCGCATCCGCACCGAATGGGGCCTCGGCTCGATCGCCGACCTCGTGGTCACCGGCCTGAAGTCGAACCTGGTTCTGCTCGAGCGGCGAACCGTGGTCGCGCCGGGCTGGGTGAGCGAGAAGTTCGCGCTGCCGCGCGGCGCCAGGGTGTGCCACTTCCGCACGGCGCGCGAGAGCCGCGGCGAACGCTTCACCGTCGCCGACATCTACCAGCCGCAGGACATCGGACGGCGCATCACCGAGGCGGACTTCAAGGACGGCGCGCGGCAGAACAAGCTGCTGATCAGCCTCGTGCAGGAGAAGACCGGAATCCGGGCGCACGACATCCACCAGTGGATGAGCGCGGGCATCGCCGACGAGCGCACCGCGACCGACCTCGGCATCGCGGTGGGCGACCCATATCTCCTCGCGGAGCGGGATTACGTTTCCGCAGACGGCCGCCTCGTCCAGACCGGCCGATCCTGGTACCGCGTCGACCGCTACCGCTACCAGATGAGCTTCTCGCGCTTTCGGCCGAGCGAACAAGACGACGGGGCTGGACGCGCTTAGGCGATGTCGATTGCAGCGATTGCAGCGTCGGTCGATGCGGACGTCAATCGCATCTAACGGGCCGCGTCGAGCGCTGCCGCCGTCGTCGAGCGCATGATCCAGGCGGTATCGTGGATCGGCGCCTTGTTCGCATCGTAGCCCGCGAAATAGATCGCGTCCGGCTCCTGCGGGAACGGCGACACCCGGATCGTCCGGATCGACACCAACGCGCGACCGGACGGCGTGCCGACCTGGCCGAGGCCGTATTGCCCGTTCGGGTGGCGCACCAGATACCAGCCGCCGGCCTCCAGACGCCCGTAGCCGACGTCGACGACCTGGTGGCCCGCGGCGATCGGCGCCCGCAGCGGAATGAAGGCTTCGATCCCGATCAGCAACGCCTCGCCGCCGTCGGGATCGCGCACCTTCGCCATGTCGTTGTAGGCGGCGATCGCATAGCTGGCCGGCATGCCCCAGCGCCTGCCGAGAAAATCCGCCAGCTCGAGTTCGGTGGCCTCGCTGCCGTCACGCGGATCGACGCGCACGATCCGCGCGGCGTTGCCCTCCACGGCGACGAGCAAGACCTCGCCGGTGCCGGCGGGCGCCGGGATCGCGGTCAGCCCGCGCAGCCCGGTCTCGGAATGGCCGGGGCGGCGGTTCGTGTAGACGAGACGCCAGCGGGGCGCATCCCGTCGATCCGCTCGTAGATGTGCTGACCGACGGTGGCGTAGAGGCGGTCGTTGCATTCGGCGAAGCTGGTGACCCGCAGATAGCCGTTGATGCCGGAGATTCCCGCGGGCGAAACATCCGACAAGTCGAGCTCCGGGACCGCGCCCCAGCGGATGCGGCCAGGCGCCGAGACATCGTAGACGCCGCTGAAGACGCC
>Ga0335073_10017399_pt1 | contig 10056 bp, 9 predicted proteins | sample Lox_Sample_22_FD_207093 | JGI IMG/M metagenome (GOLD analysis project Ga0335073, IMG submission 207093) | Soil microbial communities from Loxahatchee National Wildlife Refuge, Florida, United States - Lox_Sample_2.2 | ecosystem: Environmental > Terrestrial > Soil > Wetlands | place: USA: Florida... | reverse complement strand
TATAGCATTAGCCAGTTCTGCGGACCGCAAGTACGAAACAACTCTTCCCATCCCACGTAGTAGGCAAGATGCCCGAGGCCGCCGCCGCCCAGGTGTTCCGGGACGCACATGCCATAGAAGCCGGCCTTGGCGGCCAGCTGGCGGACTTCGCGGATGAGCGCGATCGCCTCGTCGGAGTAGCGGCCATCGTCGCGATAAAGGACGCGCGGATTTTCGAGCAGCGCGCGATGCTTCTCATGGCGGGGCAGAATTTCCGCCTGTGCGAATGCGCTCAGGCCGTCGCGCGCGACGCGGACTTCCTCGGGAAGATCGAATGCGATTGCTGACATAGTCAGTGTCTCCGATTTCTAATCGAATCATCGATAGCACATGCCGGGCTCGACTCGTATTTGCGCCACTACACGAAGTGGTCAAAATGGCTCCGCATCACCGCAGTGATGGTGCGAACGGATACACCTCCCTCCGGTGATCGGCGTCTCTGCGCAAGGAAAAGCGACCCTGGATGGGCTGTCTGCGATCTCTACGGCTTGGCAAATTAATTGCTCTCATAGCTAAGCAGAGGCGCTCGACGATACGAGCAAACCACCTTGAAAGAGAGGCTTGCGATGCAACGACCGCTGAAAATAACGTCCCGCGATTTCACTCTTTCTCCCGGCATCGAGGAGGAGATCCGCGACAAGGTCGCCGCGCTCGAGCATTTCTACGGCCGGATTACCGGATGCGAAGTCGTCGTCGAAGGCGGCGTCCATCATCATCGCCACGGCGGCCCGTTCCGTGTGCGGATACATTTGACGGTTCCCGGCGGCGATATCACGATCAACAGGCAGGCCGAAGACGACCTCGCAGTCGCGGTGCGCGAGTCTTTCGCCGCCGCGCGGCGCCGCATTGAAGATCATATTCGTGAGCTGCGCGGCGACACGAAGACCCACGAAGAGGCCCCGGAGGGTATCGTCAAAAAGCTGTTCGCGAGCGAGGGCTACGGATTTCTTCTCACGCCCGAAGGCGACGAGATCTATTTCCATCGCAACAGTGTGCTGCATCCTGGATTCGATCAACTCGTCGTCGGCTGCATCGTTCGATTCAACCAGGAGTTGGGAGAAAACGGCCCGCAGGCGAGCACGGTGGCGATGCTGAATCCGCATCGCGAGCGCCGACGCGCCGCAGAGTAAGATCGCAATACGATCGAAACACGTTCTGATCGCCAAAGGCGTCGGAGCTGACTTTCTCCGGCGCCTTTGCCATTCCGGTTATTGAGCGAAACGTTGACTCAACGCCTGTAATACTTGCAAAGTAGAACGCATTCTACTTTGAGGAGAGCAGGCCGTGGATCTGAAAGAAATCGATCTGCTGGATATCGATCGCTTCACCGACCGCGTACCCCACGAATGGTTCACCTACCTGCGCCACAACGCGCCCATCTACCGTCATCCCGAGCCTGACAACGGACCGGGCTTCTGGGTCGTCACGCGCTATGCCGACGTGATCGAGGTCGGGCGCGACGGCGCCACCTACTCTTCCGAGCAATCGCGCGGCGGCGTGGTCGCACTCGACGACGTGTCGGCCTCGCAGCAGCTCTCCAACGAGGGCCGCATGATGCTGACGATGGACGCGCCGGATCACACGCGCTACCGCTCGCTGGTCAACCGCGGCTTTACACCGCGGATGATCGCGAAGCTCAAGCCGCATCTGCAGGAAATGGTCACGACCATCGTCGATCGCGCGCTCGCCAAGGGCGAACTTGATTTTGTCCTTGAAGTCGCGGCCGAGCTGCCTCTTCAAGTGATAGCCGAGATTCTCGGCGTTCCATTTTCGGACCGGCACAAGGTCTTCGAATGGAGCAACAAGATGATCGGCAGCAAGGATCCCGAATACTCAGTCAGCGACGACCAGGCGCGCGGCGCCGCGATCGAGATGTTCATGTATTCGCAGGAGCTCGCCAAGCAGCGCCTGGCGCATCCGCAGGATGACATCGTGACAACGCTGCTCAACTCCGACGTTGACGGCGATCAGCTGTCGGAAATGGACTTCAACCTTTTCTTTCTGTTGCTGGCCGTCGCCGGCAACGAGACCACGCGCAACGCCCTCTCCCACGGCGTGCTGACGATGATCGAGCATCCCGATCAGTACCGGCTGCTGAGACAGAATCCGGAGCTGGTGCCGCCGGCGATCGAGGAAATCCTGCGCTGGGCGTCGCCGGTGATGTACTTCCGGCGCAATATTACGCGCGACACGACGCTCGGCGGGCAGGCGCTCAAGGCGGGCGAGAAGATCAGCATCTGGTATATCTCGGCCAACCGCGACGAAAGCGTCTTCAAGGATCCATTTAAGTTCGATATCACACGCTCGCCCAACGAACACGTTGCGTTCGGCGGCGGCGGTCCGCATTTCTGTCTCGGCGCGAGTCTGGCGCGGCTCGAAATGAATTTGCTCTTCGACGAACTCGTGAAGCGTGTCGATACGATCGAGCTCGCGGGCGATGTGAAGCGGCTGCGCTCGAACTTTATCAACGGCATCAAGCATCTGCCGGTGCGCATGAAAGGTGGCGCCGCGGGCTCGCGCGGAGTTAGCGCGTCCGCATGATCAGAAAATCCGCGCGCTCGGTCGCGGCGAGTTGGCCTGTCTCAGACCCTGCCGATAACGAGCGGCTGAGCGCGCGCCAGCTCGCGCGGCGCAAACGAATCGTCGCGGCGGCGATGGATCTCGCGGCTCGTGGTGGATACGACGCCGTGCAGATGCGCGACGTAGCGAATCACGCGAGGGTCGCGCTAGGCACGCTCTATCGCTACTTTTCCTCGAAAGATCACCTGCTCGCGTGGACCTGGATCGACTGGTCGCAGGACCTGCAGGAGCATCTGGTGCGCAATCCGCCGCGGGGCGCGAAGCCTGCCGAGCGCATCATGGATTTCATCGAACGCGCAACGCAGGCGCTCGAGCGCGAGCCGAAGCTGGCCAGCGCCCTGCTCAAGTCCCTGCTCTCTCCCGATCTCAAGGCTGAAGGTCCGCGGCGCGAGCTCTTCGCCGTGATGCGCCGTGTTATCGACAAGGAGCTAGCGAACCTGAGCGAGCGCGATCGCGCGGGCATCTACGAAATCCTCGGTCACGTTTGGTACGCGAACCTGCTGATGTGGGTAAGCGGTCGCAGCGAATCCGTCCAGGTGCGCGAGAATCTCGCCACCGCTTGCCGCCTGCTAATCGCGAATCACTGACGAGCCCCAAGCAGCTGCTGATCCGGTTGACGCTGGTGTCCGATGCTGCTGGATTGACGCACGCATGGATGCGCGCGAACAGACCGGCAGTTTTCCCGTCGAGCATCCCAAGACGCCGCTGGTGCTGGTCGCGACGCTTGGGATCGTGTTTGGCGATCTCGGCACCAGCCCGCTGTATGCAATGCAGACGATCGTCGATGATTTCGGCGGCAAGTTCACGTCCGAGAGCGCGGTCGGCATCCTGTCGCTGCTCTTCTGGTCGCTCATCATTACGATCTCGATCAAGTACTGCGTCTTCGTGATGCGCGCCGACAATAACGGCGAAGGCGGCATCCTCGCTCTCATGTCGTCCATCGACACGGACTGGCACGGACGCGGCCGCGCGCTGATCGTGATGGGGCTCTTCGGCGCGGCGCTGATCTACGGCGATGGAGTCATCACGCCATCGATCTCGGTGCTGAGCGCGCTCGAAGGCCTGGACGTCGCGACCGATGTTTTCAAGCCGCATATCGTGCTGATGGCGAGCGCAATCCTGCTCCTACTGTTTCTCATACAGAGCCGCGGCACTGCCAGTATCGGCAGGTTCTTCGGGCCAGTGATGCTGGTATGGTTTGCGATGCTCGCGATCTTGGGTGTGCGCGGAATCGCGATGCACCCGAGTGTGCTTGCCGCCGTCAGTCCGCATTATGCGCTCGAACTGCTGGCGCAACTCCGATGGCGCGGCTTTGTCATTCTTGGCGGCGTGTTCCTGGCGATCACCGGCGGCGAGGCGCTTTACGCCGACATGGGCCATTTCGGCGCCGGTCCAATTCGAGCGGGATGGTACTGCGTCGTACTGCCCGCGCTATTGCTCAACTACGCGGGCCAGACGGCGCTCGTTGTCGCTTATCCCGCGACGCCGGTTAATCCATTTTTCGAGCTGGCGCCGCGGTGGTCTATCTATCCCCTCGTCGCGATCGCAACCGCGGCGACAATTATCGCGAGCCAGGCAATCATCACAGGTTCGTTTTCGCTGACGCGCCAGGCGATGCAACTCGGGTGGCTGCCTGGCGTGCGCATCAAGCAGACCTCCGCCGATGAGTACGGACAAATCTACGTGCCGCTGGTGAACTGGATGATGATGCTGGCGACGGTGGCGCTCACCGTCACCTTCCGCACCTCGGAAAACCTCGCCGGTGCTTACGGCACAGCAGTATCGACCACGATGCTGCTGACTACAATGCTGCTGTACAACGTAATGCGCGGCCGTTGGGGATGGCCGCCCTACCTAGCACTGCTGATTTGCGGACTGCTGCTGATCGTCGATTTGGGGTTCTTCTCTGCGAACCTGCTCAAGATCGATCGCGGCGGATGGATCCCGCTCACTCTTGGCGCACTAATTTTCGTCGCAATGACGACGTGGCGTGCCGGAATCGAAGCCGTGCACGCGCGCTACGCGTTGAACGAGGAAGCGAGTGAGCATTTTCTCGAGCGGATACGCGCGCGGCAGATCCCGCGTGTTCCCGGTGTTGCGATTTTCCTGACCCGTGCCCGCGCTGGAATTCCCGCGGTGATGATCCAGTACTTTGCGATCTTCGGCGCGCTACGCGAACAGAACGTTGCGCTGACGGTTCAGTTCGAAAATTACCCGCACTGCGCGCATGCGGATCGCTTGAGCGTCACCCCGATTGCAGAGGGACTTTGGCACATCACGATGCACTATGGATTCAACGAAGTGCCAAACATTCCGATGTCGCTGCGTGCGGCGCCCGATCACGGCTGTCCCGTCGATTTTACCAAGGCGGTTTACTTCGCCGAGCGTGACGAAGCAACGCGCGGCAAACATCATCCACGGCTATGGAAATGGCAGGTGATGCTCTTTGACTTCATGTTTCGCAATTCGGTGCGACCGGTGGATCTCTTCACCGTGCCGGCGGCGAGCTTCGTCGAGATTGGCCGCACGATCGAGATTTGAGTTCGCCACTAGGCGCGAGGAGCTTCTTCGTGCGCGTCGTCGAGCGATGAGCAGATCGCGATCGTCGTCAGCAACTCCTGTTTGACGCGACGATCGCTGGCTTTACGCCGCGATTGCGTGTGAGTCGTGCCGCCCGCGCCGTCGCCTTTGCCGCGATTCGGAACGTACGCGACGAGCAGCACCTCGGCATCGGTCTCGCCGCTCGCGTTGAGTCTATGCGGAAGATGAGCGTCGAAATGGGCGGCATCGCCGGGCAATAAGGCGTGACTTTCGTTGTCGAACACAAGATTCAACTTGCCCGAAAGCACATAGAGAAGTTCTTCGCCCTCGTGCTGCGAGAGTTTGGTCTGGCGCCGGCGGCGCGGTACGGTGACATGCACGGCGCTCAGGTTCTGAAGCGCGCCGCCGCTCGAGATTGCGCGATAGCGGAGCCCGTTGCCGCGTTGGATATTGGCCTTACTGCCGCGAATGACAACCGGCGACGACTGTTGATGCGCGCCCGTATCGACCAGCGATTGCAGCGGAGTCTCATAAACACGTGCGAGCGTCAGCAGCGCGCCGAGTGAGGGCTGACGCACACCGCTTTCGAGCCGCGACAAATACGGCTTCGATAAGCCGCTGCGGTTGGCGAGCTCCGCCAGCGTCCATCCGCGCCCGCTGCGCAGACGGCCGAGGCGCTCGCCCAACTCGGATGCGGCGGAGTCAATCATGCGTGAAACAGTCCTCGGCATGCACGCGTGTTAGCATCGTATTGCCTCCTTGGCAACCCTAAAGGTGTTTTTTTGACTAACGGGCGGACGGCTGCGCGCCGGAGGAAAGATGCGCAACCGTCCGCCGCCTTGCGCGCGCGCTTAGACGCGGACCACGTCGGAATGGCGCACCGTGCCGCCCTTCACCACCGTCGCGTAAACTCCGACGCGTCCCTGATTGTGCTGCACCGCGGTTTTGAGCACGCTCAAGTCGCGCGGCAGCCCGCCCTGGGCCAGCGTCGTCATTACGCAGCGGCCAGTATCGCCCGTTATCTTCAGCTCGACCTCGGGACCGATCGCGATCGTGCGACCGACCCAAGTGTTCTCGATGAACCAGGCTTCGGTTGAGCCGGTGGAGATCAGGATGTTCGGGCGAAAGCGTGCGGAATCAAACTGTCCGCCGGGATACAGTTCGGCGAGCTTGGTTAGCGTCGCGGTCGTCACGATATGAACGGGAGCGCAGTCGAAGAAGGTCTGCGCGGGCATCGCTTCGTCGGTCACCATATCGCGATGGGCCAGGTCGTCCATGTCGGGCCAGTACTCCTCGAGCGTCACCTTTTCGGCGGCGCCGCATTTCAGCGCAACTTCGCGCGCGAGCGCGCTGGCGAGGAGCTTTGTGACTTCGAGGGAATCGCTGCGAATCGAGGCGCCATCCGGAAGCGTGATCGTGACTGGCGGAATCGCAGTCTCTGGCCGCGGCGGCGCGCAATAGCTTGCTTTGAAGCCGAACAACGTCGGCCATTTGCGCGGATTCTTGGCGCTCGCGACCTTACCGGTCGCGCAGTCGATCACGGCGTAGGCGCGATCTCCCAGCAGCCCGCTGCCGTTGAGATAGGCCGCTTCGAGCTCCTCACCCATCATCGATTTCACCGGATACCGCCGCAGCGAAATCACCGAACCGACCGGCGCCAACTCCGCGCCGGCACCCTGCCCGATTGTCTGTTGAATACTCATTTCGATAGCACCTGTATGCGTTCAGGGTTGCGCAGCGCGCTCACGCCATCGCGTGACTTTCGGTTTTTTCCATTGCCGGCGGATGGCTCATATCGAGCTCAGCGGGAATCACCTCATGCTCCGCAGTGACGCGGCGCCTGACGGTGCTCGCGAACTCGGGCCGCGTACGCAGAATCATGAACCATACGAGTCCGATCGCCAGGTAGCCGAGGAAGATGTACGGGAAGATGTTCACCGGCCACGACGGCACCGGGTACACGCTGCCGACGGCAGGAACCATCAGGAGTATCACCGCTGCGGCCGACAGTCCGATTTCCTTGCCACCGAGCTGGCCGCGCTGCTTCAGATACATCGGCGCCGCGATCGAGATCAGGAAATACGCGCCGAGAAATCCGAACGCGCCGAAGGTGCCGGCGTCGTTGAAGGCGTCAAGGATCGCGAGGCCAAACACCGTCGTCAGCAGCACCGGGACCAGGAAGATGAGCCCGGCCATCACCGTGACTGCGACGTGAGGAGTCTCGTTGGTGTCGTGCACGGTGCCGACTTTCGAGTGGAAGACGCCCAGCTTCCCCATCGGATACATGATGCGGGCACCGGAGTTGAGACACGACAGTGCGAGCGAGAAGAAGCTGATCATCGCACCCGCGGAAATCGGGGCCTTGAGCCAAGGCACGCTCATCAACTCGGCCAGCACGTTGAGGGGTGCGTCAATCTTGTCGAGCGTGGTTTTATAACCGATGAATCCGATGACCTCGGTATACGAGACGAATACGAAGAACACTCCCGTCAGGATGAGGCTGAAGATGACTGCGCGGGGAATCGTGCGCAGCGGCTCCTTGGCCTCTTCGCCAAACGCCGTCGCGCATTCGAAGCCGACGAGGCTGAAGATCGCGGTTACGACGCCGAGGCTGATTCCGGAGAACGATGCGCCCTGGATCTTGAGCTGGGCCGGGTCGAAGATCGACTTCTGTCCGAAGAGCACGATCGCGCAAAGCAAAATGATGAGCGCGACCGAGATCCCCTCGAGTATCAGCATCAGGATGCTTGACAGCTGGATGTCCTTATATGCCAGCAGCCAGATCGTGAAGCCGCACAGCGCGAACAACATCAGTTGCGGGATGTGGATTCCGATCATGTCGAGCAGCGTGCTGGCAAAGATCGTGAACCCGGTCATGCCGGCGGTGCCGATAAACAGGTAGGCCCATATCAGGCACCATCCGGAGACGTTGCCGGAGGTCGTGCCGAGCCCCATCACCGTATAGCCGTACATCGAGCCCGCCGCGCTCGAGCGCTTGGCGAACTGGTTCAGGTTGAGCGCCACGAACAGCAGCATCACGGTGCCGAACAGGTAGGAGAGCCAGCTCGCGTTGCCGGCGCTGCTGTACATCAAGGGTACGATCAGCGCCGCCGTCATCGTGGGCGAGATCAGTGCGATCGCCATTGCGCTAACTTCGCTGAAGTTGAGACAATTCGATCGCAACCCGGATTTGGATACGTCGCTGTTTGCCATAAAAACTCCGTTTGCCTCTCGGGCAACTCTGCGGTTGTTGCCTCAAAGGCAACGCTCTGCAATCATTGTGCCCTGTTGGCAACATCGCCATTAATCAAGCGCGACGTGCGATCTTTAAGCGCAACCCCTGCCCTGAGCGGCCCGCTGATGCTGCCGCGACAGGCAGATGCCCGGCAGGCGAACAGCGCCCAAGTTGCCAAAGACGGTCATGGAGACGGTGGATGAAATCAGCTATCGCGATCAGATACGTACACTTCGAGGACCTCGGCACATTTGAGCAGCCGCTGCGACAGGCGGGGTTCGACGTGCATTACATCGAGGCAGCTGACGGCAAACTGGATGAGGCCAAATGCCTCGCCGCTGACATCTTGTTCTCTCTGGGTGGACCAATAGGCGCGTACGAAGACGATGCTTATCCGATGCTCAAGCCGATCCTCGCGATGCTCGAGCGGCGCATCGCGGCCGACTTGCCGACGGTTGGAATCTGCCTCGGGGCGCAGCTGCTTTCGCGGGCGCTCGGCGCGCATGTGTACCCTGGCGCGGGCAAAGAAATCGGATGGTCGCCGATTAGGCTGACGGAGTTCGGCGCCGCCTCTCCCCTGCGCAATTTCGGCTCGACTCCCGTCCTGCATTGGCATGGCGACACCTTCGATTTGCCGCACGGCGGCACGCTGCTGGCCTCGACCGAACGCTACGCAAACCAGGCGTTCAGCTTCGGCCACAAGGTTCTCGGCTTGCAGTTTCATCCCGAGGTGACGGCGCGAGGGCTCGAGCGATGGTTCATCGGACATGCGTGCGAGATCGCCGCCACGAGCGGCATCGACGTTCCGTCGCTGCGTGCACAATCAACCCGCTTCGCGTCGGAGCTCGAGGCAGCATCGCAGAAATTCCTTGTGGAATGGCTTGGCCAATGCGGTATAGGCGGTATAGAAGGTGCCCAAGATGTCGACGGTCGGGTGATGCGCAGATAGCGCGGGATTGACATCGATTTGATCGGCGTATAGCCGGTTAGGCATGCGAGCCTCGCGGTTCAAAATTTCCGGACGCCTGTTGCTGGCCGGGGCAGTCGCGCTGGTTGGTCTGACGGCGTCACTGACGGTGGTTGGTATTGGGCCGCGCACGACGGAGGTGGTAGGCATCGGCGCCATCACTATCGCGACCAGCGATATCAAGCCCGGCAGCGTGAAGTTCTATTCCTATCAAGGCGCCTCGGGCGACAAGATTCGTTTCCTGCTCTCGCGCGACGAGACCGGCGACGTGCGCGCCGCGATTGACGCATGCCAGCGCTGTTACACTTTTCACAAAGGCTACACCGCCTCACGCGACGGCTACTTGATCTGCCGGCTCTGCGGTAATCGCTACAAGCTCAGTGACAAGACGCTGGGTATAGCCACGTGCAATCCGGTCAAACTGCCGATCCGAAAGAACGGCGACACCGTGCAGGTCAATTCGAACGACCTCGAACACAATCGCTCGATGTTCTAGATAGCGATGGATCCGAGCCAGACGGCGATTGAGATCGAGGCGCCGGCGCGCGTCTCGTCGGTGCGCGGCTTGCGTTGCTGCTGCTGCTCGGCAGCATGCCCGCGACGACGGGAGTTTTTGTCGTCTTTGGAATGTCGCATCCTGAGCTCGCGCTGAACTTCTGTCATCCGCTGGAAAGCGCGGTGGCCGCCGCGCCGA
>Ga0335073_10017398_pt1 | contig 10057 bp, 10 predicted proteins | sample Lox_Sample_22_FD_207093 | JGI IMG/M metagenome (GOLD analysis project Ga0335073, IMG submission 207093) | Soil microbial communities from Loxahatchee National Wildlife Refuge, Florida, United States - Lox_Sample_2.2 | ecosystem: Environmental > Terrestrial > Soil > Wetlands | place: USA... | reverse complement strand
GTCGCGCTCTCAACCGACGACGAAGGCGTCTCGCGCATCGATCTCACGCATGAATACGTGCGCGCGGTCGAAACCTACGGATTGCACTACGCGGACCTGAAGCAGATGGTTCGCACCAGCATGGAGCACGATTTCCTGCCCGGCGCAAGCCTATGGCGCGCCCAGGACGCATTCGGCGAGCCCGCAGCAGCCTGCGCCCGCGATATCCTCGGTGCCGACAAGCCCTCCGCGAGTTGCGCGGCATTCCTAGCGCGCAGCGACAAAGCGCGCGCGCAGTGGGAACTCGAGCGCCGCTTCCGCGCCTTCGAATCCGCCCCGTAGTCCCTGCTGCAAAACAGCGGGAGCAAGCTCCCGCACTCCACGCGGTGTGTTGCGACGGCCCGGTGCGGAGTTAGAGCACCGAGCCCATCGCGTAGGCTTCGATAGAAGAATTACCGCCCGGCGGCGCGAGCCTGCCCCGCAGCTGCGGCAGCCTTCACGGGCGCCTTGTCGCCATCGGCAGCCGCAGCCTCCTTCTTGGCCTCGGCTGGCGAAAGTGGAATAAGCCCAAGCGACTTGCGCAGCTCGTGCTCGATTTTGTCGCGGATGTCCGTATGCTCCCGGAGGAAGAGACGAGCATTTTCGCGGCCTTGGCCGAGGCGCTCGCCCTTGTAGGAAATCCACGTGCCGGATTTCTCGAGGATATTCTTCGTCACGCCGAGATCGAGCAGATCGCCCTCGCGCGAGACGCCCTCGCCATAGATGATGTCGAACTCGGCCTCGCGGAAGGGCGCGGCCACTTTGTTCTTCACCACCTTCGCGCGCGTGCGCGACCCAACCACGCGGTCGCCTTCCTTGATCGACTGGATGCGTCGGATATCGACGCGGATCGACGCGTAGAATTTCAGCGCGCGCCCGCCCGTCGTCGTCTCGGGATTGCCAAACATCACGCCGATCTTTTCGCGGATCTGGTTGATGAAAATCAGGCAGGTGCGCGATTTCGAGACGATCGCCGTAAGCTTGCGCAGCGCCTGCGACATCAGCCGCGCCTGCAATCCCATCTGCGGCTCGCCCATCTCGCCTTCGAGCTCGGCCTTGGGCACAAGAGCCGCCACCGAATCGACCACCACCACGTCCACGCCGCCCGAGCGAATCAGCGCCTCGGCGATTTCGAGCGCCTGCTCGCCGTTGTCCGGCTGCGACACGAGAAGATTATCCACATCCACGCCGAGCTTGCGCGCGTAGACGGGATCGAGCGCGTGTTCCGCGTCGATGAAGGCGGCGATGCCGCCCAGCTTCTGGGCCTCGGCGATCACGTGCAGCGTGAGCGTCGTCTTGCCGCCCGATTCCGGGCCGTACACTTCGACCACGCGCCCGCGCGGGAAGCCGCCCACGCCAAGCGCCGCGTCGATCGAGATCGAGCCGGTGGGGATCACGCTGACGGGCACCAGCACGTCCTTGCTGCCCAGGCGCATGATCGAGCCTTTGCCGTACTGCTTTTCGATTTGCGAGATTGCCAGGTCGAGATTCTTAGCTTTTTCGTCGTTCATTTTGACACCTCAAAGAGAGATTTCGTTTAGGTCCCGCCGCGGCGGGCGGCCCGATTCTATCAGAGCGCGGTTGGGACGGCCGGACCATTTCTTCGCCGGGCAGAATAGCAGAAGGCGAAGAAAAAGCAAATTAAATCGCAATTGCCTGAGTGTCTGATATACTGCCATCCGGGCGAAGTTGTTGCGAGGAGACATATGGAATCGGCCAGAGTCGGTAAACGCGGCGCCATCATCCTGCCCGCCAGGCTGCGCAAGCAATTCGGCATCGAGGAAGGCTCGATCGTCACGGCCGAGGCTCGCGACGACGGCATCTTGATTCGCCCCGCGGTGATCGTTCCCGTCGAGCGCTACACTCCCGAGCGCAAAGCCGAGTTCATGCTTTCGAACGCGACAACTGCCGAAGATTATCGCGAGGCTCGCAAGGTAGTGCGCAAACTCGGCCTTGACCCGGACTCGATCCAGCACCATCGCCCAAAATAAAATCTCATGGACCGCTTGTTTCTCGATGCGAACGTGCTGTCCTCAGCAGCCGCCCGGCCCAGCGCCGGCCTGCTCCGCCTGTGGGAACTCCCCGACTGCGTCCTATACACCTCGCGCTACGCCATGGGAGAAGCCCGCGTGAATCTCGTGGAAGCTTCGCAGCGCGACCAACTCGAAAAGCTGTGCCGCCCGATCCATCTGATCGACGCCTCCTCGGCCGGCTTGCCGCCCGGCACTCTGCTGCCCGCAGAAGATCGTCCGATTCTGGCCGCCGCGATCGAAGCAAACGCAACGCACCTGCTCACCGGTGATGTGCACGATTTCGGCCGCCTGCTGGGGAAAATCATCGCAGGCGTGCTGATTCAACTTCCGAGCGAGTATTTGAAGGAACGAAAATAGCGGTCGGCGTGCGTCAGTATTGATAGAAGCCGCGGCCGGATTTGCGGCCGAGCCAACCGGCAGCGACGTAGCGGCGCAACAGCGGGCACGCGCGATACTTCGGATCGCCGAGGCCCTTGTGCAGCACGTCGAGGATGTCGACGCACACGTCGAGCCCGACCAGATCGGCCAGCTCGAGCGGGCCCATCGGATGGTTCATCCCGAGCTTCATCACGGCGTCGACGGCCTCGGGCGTGGCGACGCCTTCCATCACCGCGAACGCGGCTTCGTTGATCATCGGCATCAGGACGCGATTCGAGACGAACCCGGGCGAATCGGTCACCGCCACCGGATTCTTGCCCAGCTTTTCGCACAGCGACATCGTCGTGGCAAACGTAGAGTCGCTCGTCGCCAGCCCGCGGATCACCTCGACCAGCACCATCACCGGCACGGGATTCATGAAGTGCATGCCGATGAAGCGGTCGGGACGTCGCGTGTGCGCGGCAAGCTCGGTGATCGAAATCGAAGAGGTATTGCTCGCAAGAATCACGCCGGGGCCCAGCAGCGGGTCCACTTCCTTCAGCACGCGAACTTTCAGGTCGCGCTGCTCGGGGACAGCTTCGACCACAAAATCCGCGCCCACCAGCGGCACGGTATCGGTAACAAGCTGAATGCGGCCCAGCGCGGCGGCTTTATCGGCGTCGGTCAGCTTGCCCTTCTTCACCTCGCGATCGAGATTCTTGCCGATGGTTTCAAGGCCGCGGTCGAGCGAGGCCTTGTCGACGTCGCGCAGCAGCACGCGATACCCCGCGCGCGCGAACACGTGCGCGATGCCATTGCCCATGGTCCCCGCGCCAAGCACGGCGACTGTCTTGATCGAATCGACCGACATGATCGCGACGATGATAAACGAAGTGGACGAGGCAAAGGAAGCGAAGCGGCGAACGAGGTTCGCGGCCTCACTCCGCCGGGAAGAAATAGATTCTCAGCTCGTGCCGGGGCACGAAATTGTCGGCGTGCGCCACAAAATGAGCCGCGTCTCGGCGCTCGATTTTGCCGTTCCAGCAGAAGCTGACGTAATAATTGTGATGATCCTTGTCCGGCTTCGGTTTTTCCACAATCAGCTCGAACGATTTAATGGGCGTCTTCCAAGTGTTTGCGGAAGTGAGAATGTAATCGACCCATTCGAGGTAAACGTACTGTCCCTCGCCCGCCGATCTTGCTGCAATGTCAGCCTTCAGCCGATTCTCGAGCAACTGGTCGACGCACGCGTTGCTGAATTTGGTTTGCAGTTCGTCTAGCTCAACAGGTTGAAACCCGACTTCGGGCGTGTATTCGTGCCGGATGTGGATCATTCGGTGCGCGGGAAAAGTCTGCGTCCAGTGATATTCCTTGTACACGGCCCACGCGAAATCGTGGGAGCCGCGTCCTGGTTTCACGAGGCCGAGGCTTACCAACCTGCTTTGATCCGAAGCCGAGAGGCTTGCAAAAGTCTTCTTCAATCGGGTTCCGAGATCGTCGTTGTCGTCATCCAGCGCAAAGTCGATCTCAAAGCCCAGCTTTCGGAGCAGGTCCGTATAGTCTTTTCCATTGAGCTTCGCTCGAACATCCGTCTGATATTTTATTTCGCGCCCGTCAACCCAAACGCGAAAATCTGAAAAATCTCGGCGCCAGCCGGGATCTCCCCACTGGCCGAACCTGTATGGCGGGATGGGAAATCCGATTTCCGTCGTAACGTCCGTGTCCGATTCGTTCAGGAAATCGAAGTCGATCACGACGGTTTTGTCACTGATCCGAAGGACCTCTTTCTCCATCGAAATGCGCGCTTCCCTGCTGAGCCGGATGCCGCCCGCGGCAACCGAGACAGCGGAATCGTCCGCGCGGCTCGACAAACCGCAGACGAGAGCGAACAGCACGATTCCTACAGCCGTTGTCGCACGGTGAGCCATATCGTATCGGGAGCCTGTCAAGGAACGGTTAAGCCCGAACGCAATTACTGAGGCGGCGCGCCTTCGACCACTTCACGCACGATCTCTTTCGCGCGCTTCTCGTCGGCCGGAAGCACGAAAACGCGATCCTTGCCGCCTTCCGTGTTGACGACGCAACCGATGCCAACGCCGCGCAAGCTGTCCCCCAGGAATTGCGCCATCTCGAGATCTTCGCCGACCCACACCTGCGATGTCGCGTCCTCGGGATGGAAATCTTCGGGCGCATCGTCTGGCGGCAGCTCGGTATCCGTGTCGGACTCGGCCAATTCCCCGCTCCCCCCAGCGTTCGATGGTTCTGACCGGCTGGCGTACACCTTCCGACGAACGTTGAACGGATCCATCCATGCCAAGTGATCCAGATTCGGAGCCTCCTGAGGCGGCCCATCGGCGTCGGCATCGGCGAGGACTTTGCCAAGGACGGATCGTGCCGCCTCGCGAACGCGCGGGTCGATCCAGATGAACTGCGCGCTCTCCGTAAACGTTGGCACGGCGCCGAACTGCTTCTCCACATCGGTGTGCGCAATGCTGGCGGCATCGAGCGCGTCGCGAATGGCCTCGTAGAGCTTCGCCGAGAGGCCACTCCAGAGCAGCTCGCGGCCCTCCGAATCGGTCGGGACGTCGTCATCGCCCCCGGGACGGCCAGGCGGCAACTGCTCGACCAGGTCAACGCCGCAATCGGCGCACTTTGTGAATCCGGGGCGATATTCGGTGCCGCAGGCAGGGCAGAACATTTACGCACGCCCCACCGGAACCGCGGACCGCGAGGACGTCGCAAGCCAGGCGACCAACGACGCGAGCTTCTCGTCCTGTGACCACGGAGGGCCAAGCGGGCGGCCAAGATCGGCGACGCGGTGCGTGAGGTCACCCGGCTTCCGATGAAGTGCGCGCGACGCCGCATCGAGAAGCTCACGCTCCTTGACGGCCAGCGGCTTCAGCCCGCAGCGGCCGCTCGCGTGAAGCAGCGCCTCGCGGAAGAGCTCTCCATCGGCGGCGTGAATCAAAGAATGGGAAGCGAGAATCCGGTCGAGGGTCGGCAGAGGCCTTCCGGAAGCGAGAAGCAGCCCGCAGCGCGCGAGCGAGTAGCCTTGCGCCTGCAGATCGTCTTTCAGTTTGCGGATCGCGTGAAATGCCAGCCTCCGCGCTTCCGATTGCACGCGCGAAATAAAGGTGCGTCCTTGATCGGGCGGCATTTTCTCCGCGGTGTGGTACGGCTGGCGAAATTCGTAGGTGAAGGTTTCAACGAGATGGACGCGCTCGCGTGCGAGCACCGTCGGCACGCCGTTGTTCACGGCAAGCGCGATCAAAGCAGTCCAGCCGGAATGCGCGCGAAAACCGACGGCCGCATGCTTCATGAATTCTCCGCAAGCAGGAAGAGGATGCCTTATGGACGCTCTACCGCCAAGGCGACGGCGTTGCCGCCGCCGAGGCACAGCGCGGCGATCCCACGCTTCAGGTTGCGTCGCTGCAATTCGTACAGCAGCGTGACCAAGATCCGCGCACCCGATGCGCCGATGGGATGGCCATACGCCACCGCGCCGCCATTCACATTCACCTTCGCGGGATCGAGCTTGAGCTGGCGCGTCACCGCAATCGCAGCCACCGCGAACGCCTCGTTCAACTCGTATAGATCGACGTCACGATCGCGGTCCCATCCGGTTTTCGCAAGCAGCTTCTCGACCGCGTCGACCGGCGCCATCATCACCCACTTCGGCTCGACGCCGCTGACGGCCTGCGCGACGATCCGCGCCATCGGCTGCTTGCCGAGACGCACGGCGGTGCGTTCGCTCGTCACGACCAGAGCCGCGGCGCCATCATTCGTGCCGGGAGCATTCCCGGCAGTCACCGTGCCGCCTTCCTTCTTGAACGCAGGCTTCAGCTTCCCGAGTGCCTCAAGCGACGTATCCTCGCGCGGCGATTCGTCCGTCTTGATGATCACGGGCGCGCCCTTGCGCTGCGCGATCTCGACCGGCACGATCTGCTCGCTCACGAAACACGACTTGATCGCGTGCACGGCGCGGCGATGGCTTTCGAGCGCGTAGGCGTCCTGCTCGGCGCGCGAGATGCCGTATTTTTCGGCGACGAGCTCCGCCGTCATGCCCATGTGAAAATCTTCGTACGCGTCCCACAACCCGTCGGTAATCATCGAGTCGAGCAGCTCGGCATTGCCGAGGCGAAAACCGGCGCGCGCGCCCTTCATCAGGTACGGAGTGTTCGACATCGACTCCATCCCGCCCGCCACCACAATCTCCGATTCGCCCAGCGCCACGGCCTGCGCCGCTAAGCCGACCGCCTTTAGCCCCGAGCCGCACACCTTGTTGATCGTCATCGCGGCGACGCGCGCATCAAGCCCGCCGCCCAGCGCCGCCTGCCGCGCCGGATTCTGCCCGAGGCCCGCCTGCACCACGTTCCCAAGGATCGCTTCGTCGACCAGCTTCGGTTCAATCCCGGCGCGCCTTACGGATTCAGCAATCGCGCGCGCGCCAAGCTCAGTCGCCGTGAGCGGCGACAGTCCTCCCATGAATTTGCCGATCGGCGTGCGAACAGCGCTCAAAATCACCGGGCTTTCCATCCCACACCTCCTGCCATAGCACGATCGCGAGATCTCAGTATAGGCACCCGGAAATGACCGGTCAATTTGATGAGAATTTGTAGCGATACCTTCGATTTACTGCAAGTTCTTGAACTACTGGCTGCGGTCGAGTCCCGCCATCAAACCGCTCTCCTGCCGGCTCTCACCTTGGCGGTACGGGGCTAAGGGGCGGATTCGAAGGCGCGGAAGCGGCGCTCGAGTTCCCACTGCGCGCGGGCTTTGTCGCTGTGCGCCAAGAATGCCGCGCACGTCGCTGACGGTTTTTCCGCGCCGAGGGCATCGCGCGCGCACGCTGCTGCAGGTTCGCCAAACGTATCCGGGGCTCGCCATAGAGTTTCGCCCGGTAGGAAATCGTGCTCCATGCTGGTGCGAGCCATCTGCTTCAGGTCGGCGTAGGGCAATCCGTAGGTTTCCACGGCGCGCACGTATTCGTGCGTGAGATCGATGCGGGAGACACCTTCATCGTCGGTTGAGAGCGCGACCGGCACACCGTATCTGCGATAGACCGGGAGGGGATGATCTTTTCCCGCGACACCGAGGATCACGTCGTTGCTGGTGAGGTTGATTTCGACCATCACGTGCTTCGCGGCCATTTCCCGCAACAGATCGTAGGGGCGATCCTCGTACATCACGTCGACGCCGTGGCCGATGCGCTCGGCGTGCCCTACCTCGACCGCGAGGCGAATGTGGCAGCAGAGGCCTTCGTATGGGACAAGACCGGGCGCGAGCTCGCCGGCGTGCAGCGTGATGTGAACCTTCGGATACAGCGTGTGCAGGAAGCCGACCATGCGCATTTGCAGCGCGTAGTCGCGCATCGAGATGTAGCCGTCTTCGGGCATCACGAAGTTGATTCCGACGACACGCGGATCGGCCGAGGCAGTTTCAAATCCGAGGAGCGTTTGCGCGAAGACCTGCTCTTTCGGGAAGCCGCGCAGCACCTGATAGAGGTAGCGGATTTCGACGCGGCACGCGGGCGCGGCGTCGGGCCGGCCGCAGTGCTCGATCTGGCGGCGGCCGTTCTCGGCGCTGTCGATTTCGGCGCGGGCGACGGCGACATCGTCGCGCAGGCCGCGGGCGAGGAGTTCGTCGCGGAGCTTGGCGAAATCGTCGTTCCAGCCGACTGCTTTCGAGAGCGCGATCGTGCGATCGAAATTCGGCGTGTCCATCAGTTCGAGGTATTGCTCGTTTTGCGCGGCCGCGCGCGTCGCAATTTCGTCGACCCACTCGCCGATGTGGCGCGCGCCCAGGGCAAAGAATTTGTCGAAACTGTCGAAAAAGTGGTCGTGCCCGGTCGTGCCGGTGGCAGGCACGAAACTGCGCATCGAGAAGGCGTCGACGAGCGCGTCGTAAAGGTGCTGATCTTCAAGCGCGCGCGAGGCGGGCACCTGGCCGTCGGCGCAAGTCGCTGCGAGCGAAGTATCGGACGTGCGCGGCTTGACGAACGAATGCGAGAGGATGTCGACGCAGAGGCCGTCTTCGGCTCCGTCCTTGATGAGTGTTTCCGCGTAGACCGCGCCGGAAAGGTGAACGTGCAGATCGGCGCCCTTGGGCATGCGGTAGAGGAAGGCGTAGAGGTCGAGCGGATTGGCGCGCGCCGCTGCGAGCAAACGCTCGACGCGCTGCTCGCCGGGCGTTTGCGGTGCGGTCTTGCGAGAGCCACTTTGCCCGGAAACGCCCGCAGTTGCGACTAGAAGCAAGATAGCAAGTCGGACGCTGCGAAGGCTCAATTTCCCGAGTTTCAATTGCACTTCAACGTCCTTCTCAGCGTGGGTACCTGTAGATTTTCTCCATTGCCAGAACGTCTGGCAAGGAAACTGATTCGATCTCGTGAAAGATTGCACCGTCGGTCCAGGCCACGGCGTGGAGGGTGTCGTCGGGCTTATTCTTGCCTGATGGGAGGACCAGCTGGACCCTTTCGCCGACGACTTTGCCCTCTGCATCCCTCTTAGGGCCGCGGCCTTCGCTTCTAACGGCGCGAGCAAGCTCCTTGTCGAGGATGGCTGTGGCCTCAGTTTCATCGCGAAAGCGGTTATAGATCACGATCAAGCTGTTGCCATCCGGACAACCATAGGTTGTGAATCCGAAGTCTGTCCCGTCTTGGATTAAATCGCCGGACATACCTGTTGTCGCAGTAAACGTTGACCTCTTTGGATGGGAAGCCCGGGGCGCGCTCTCAGAGTGACTTTGCCCGCCCGTCACGATCGAGAGGAACGCCACCAGCAAAACCGCCGTGAGACAACGCACTGTCGTCCTCCCGAGACGCAGTAATCCGGAACATCTAAGGATAACCGAAACATTTGGGCCTCCATCAAAGTTATTGACGCCATCACCGAGCCGCGCTACATACTTGGCTGCAAAAATACTTTTCGCCGCCGGACTGGGTACCCGGAGCCACGGAGCAGGCATGTTCCTGGGAAAAAGATTGTTTTGCGCGGCGGTATTGGCGTTGGCCGCGGCTCTTTTCGCTTTGCCTGCGGGCGCGCAAGAGCAGAAGCACACGCCGCCGCTCGCGGGATTTCCGATCGGGCCTTCGGGGCATATCGACAGCTACACCGCGTCGCCGGCGGTGATCCAGGCGGGCCAGTCATCCTGGCTCACTTGGGCGGCAGTGAATTCGGACGACACGTCGATTGACCAGTGCGTGGGAATCGTCGCAACGCGCGGAATGAAGATGGTCATGCCGAAGGCGACGACAACATACACGTTCACGGTTGGCGGCCGCGGTGGAAACGACAAGCGGTCGCTGACGGTCACCGTGGTCGGCACCACGCCGATTTCGCCCGAGGAGGGCAACAAGAGTTGCCCCGCCGAAACGATCCCGCAGATGGATGGGCATCCGGACCTCTCGGGCGTTTACATCGGCGGATTCGGAATCGTGCCGAGCGGCCATCCGACGCTGAAGCCGGGCGCGGAGAAATATCGCATCGTCGAAGACCCCAACGATCTCGGGCAGGGCGCGCTGTGCGTTCCGCCGGGCCTGCCGGGAGCCACGATGCAGCCCTACCCGCTGCAGATCATCCAGAAGCCGAATCTTGTGGTGATTCTCTACGAGGCCTACAATCTTTTCCGCATCATTCCGATCGGCGTGTCGC
>Ga0335073_10017397_pt1 | contig 10057 bp, 10 predicted proteins | sample Lox_Sample_22_FD_207093 | JGI IMG/M metagenome (GOLD analysis project Ga0335073, IMG submission 207093) | Soil microbial communities from Loxahatchee National Wildlife Refuge, Florida, United States - Lox_Sample_2.2 | ecosystem: Environmental > Terrestrial > Soil > Wetlands | place: USA... | reverse complement strand
GGCTGGTAGGCGCCGATCGAGATCAGGTCCTCCTTCTCCCGGTACGCGGCCAGCGCCGAGCGGAGCCGCTCGCCGGCCTCGCGGACCTCGGGCGTGACGATCTCGCCGATCAGACGGGACACGCTCTGGAGCACGTCGATCGCGGGGTAGTGGCCCGCGTGGGCAAGCGACCTCGTCAACACAACGTGCCCGTCCAGAATCGACCGGACCGCGTCGGCGATCGGCTCGTTCATGTCGTCGCCGTCGACGAGCACCGTGTACAGGCCGGTGATCGATCCGCGATCGCTTGTCCCAGCGCGCTCCAAGAGCCGGGGCAACAGCGCGAACACCGACGGCGTGTAGCCGCGGGTGGCGGGCGGCTCGCCGATCGCGAGCCCGACCTCGCGCTGAGCCATCGCGAACCGCGTGACGGAATCCATCATCAGCATCACGTCCCGGCCGGCGTCGCGGAAGTGCTCGGCGATCGCGGTCGCGGTGAACGCGGCGCGGATCCGCACCAGTGCCGGCTGATCCGAGGTGGCGACGACCACCACCGAGTGCGACAGCGCGTCGCCGAGGTCGCGCTCGATGAACTCGCGCACCTCACGGCCGCGCTCGCCGACGAGCGAGATCACGTTCACCTGCGCGGAGGTCGACCGCGCGATCATGCCCATCAACGACGACTTGCCGACGCCCGAGCCGGCGAAGATGCCGAGGCGCTGTCCCCGGCCGCACGGAACCAGCGTGTCCAGAGCACGCACGCCGAGACTGACGCGGTCGCTGATCCGGGGGCGGGTCAAAGGATCGGGCGGGGCGCCGTTCGTGTCGCGCCACGACACACCGGACGGAGGACCGAACCCGTCAAGCGGATTTCCAAGACCGTCGATGACCCGGCCGAGCAGCGGCTCGCCGACGGCGACGCGGAACGGGCGGCCGGTCGGATGCACGCTCGTGCCAGGACCGATCCCGTGGAGCTCGCCGAGCGGCATCAGCAGCGTGCGGCCGCCGCGGAAGCCGACGACCTCGCACGGGACGGAGTCGCGCCCACCCCGGTCGCGACCGTCGCCGACCATGCATACCTCGCCGATCTCGACCTGCACGCCCGTGGCCTCGATGATCAGCCCGATCAGGTCGCTGACCCGGCCGATGCGACGAGACAGGTCGGCGCCCTGGAGCGCACGGGCGGCGCGGGCGAGGCTACTCATCAGCAGCGGGCTCGCGCGCCAGTGCGGCGGCGACGATTTCGCGGGCGCGCCCAAGCTGCGCGTCCAGGCCGGAGTCGATCTCGCCCGAGTCGGTCCGCGCGATCGCGCCACCGCGGCCGATCCGCCGGTCCGACTGGACGGCGAGGTGCTCGATCCCGCCGAGCTCGGACTGCAGCTGGTCGACGCACTCGCTCACGAGCTCGAGGTCGTCGGGGTTGACGACCAGCGTCACCCGGCGGCGCTCGCTCAGGTGGCGAAGGGCGTTCCGGCCGACGTCGAGCACCCGCTCGGGCTCGACCGAGATCACGCCGGCGAGGATCTGCTCGGCAAGCCGCATCGCCATCTCGACCGCGTCCTGCTCGAGCTCGGCCAGCATCTGAGCCTGCAACCCGGAGACCGCCTCAGCCGCGGCCGCGATGGCCGCGACCGCAGGGGCGGCTTCGGTGCGGGCGGCGGCGATCCCGGCGGCACGGCCCTCGGCCTCGCCGGCGGCCCACGCCTGGGCGCGGATCTGCTCGGCCTCGGCCCGGACCGCGGACAGCACGTCGGCGATCCCGTTCGAGGTGCCCGGCGGCGGAGCGTCGAGCTGGCGGAAGGCGTAGCTCGCGGCGATTGACTCAGACAACTGCGTCTTCCTCGCCGCGCGAGAGCACCAGGGCGCCGGCCTCTTCGAGCTTGCGTACGATCGCCACGATCCGCCCCTGGGCCTCCTCGACGACGCGCTTGCGCTGCGGCGGCTGGTAGGCCATCTCCTCGACGAGCATCGTCGCGCCGCGCTCGGACATGTTCGACAGGATCCGCTCCTTGACGTCGTCGTTGACGCCGCGGAGCGCCAGGGCCAGATCCTTCTGATCGGCCTCCCTCAAGACCAGCTGGATCGAGCGGTCGTCGAGCTTGACGATGTCCTCGAACACGAACAGGAGGCGCCGGACCTCGGCCGCGAGCTCCTCGTCGGCCTCGGTCAGCGAGTCGAGCACGTTGCGCTCGGTCGAGCGGTCGGTGCGATTGAGGATCTCGGCGAGCGACTTGATCCCGCCGGCGGACGAGTACTCCTGCTGGACGACGCTGTCGAGCTTCTTCTTCATCACGCTCTCGACCTGCTTGACGACGTCCGGGCTGGTCTCGCCCATCCGGGCGATCCGGATCGCGATATCCGCCTGCTCGGAGCCGGGCAGGTTCGCGAGGACCTGCGAGGCCAGCGTGGTGTGGAGGTTGGCCACCACGAGCGCCACGGTCTGCGGCGACTCGTTGCGCAGGAACGTCACCAGTTGCTCGGCCGGCGTGCGGCGCAGGAACTCGAACGGCCGCATCTCGATCACGCTCGACAGCCGCCCGATGATCTCGAGCGCCCGCTCCGGCCCCAGTGCGCGCTCGAGCACCTCGCGCGCATAGTCGACGCCGCCGGACAGCAACGAGTCGTAGGCCTCGACCGTCGCCGCGAGCTCCTCGAGCACGGTGGCGGTCGTCAACGGGTCGACCCGCTGGAGCTTGGCCATCTCGAGCGACAGCGTCTCGATCTCCTCGTCGCGCAGATGCTTGAACACCTCGGCGGCGCGCTCGGGACCGAGCGACACGAGCAGCACCGCGGCCTTCTTGCGGCCCTTGATCTCGAGCTTGCGCTTCGCGGGCGGCTGAGCCGCCGCGGCGGGGGCGGCCGGGGCGGCCGCGGGTGCCTTTTCGAGTTCGGCTGCCATCGAAGTGAGCGGCTAGTCCTCGCTCATCCAGGCGCGCACCTGCTGGGCGACGCGATCCGGATCGCGTTCCACCAGTTCCTCGACCTGGCGCTTGGGAACGTTGACCGGGGACCGCAGCCGCTTGACCTCCGTCTGCGGCTCATCGCCGGAGACCAGTGCGGCCAGTGGGCGCGGGGTCTCGAGCTCGCGCAGCCAGGTCGGCTGCCCGGTGAACGTCTCCCGCTCGCGCCGCTTGATGCTCCGGCGCATGAAGAACAGGAACAGGAGGGCCCCGAAGCCGATCAGCGCGTACTTGGCGTAGCCGATCATCTTGGTGGTCGAGGCCGGAGCCGGAGCGGCGGCCGGCTTGGCGAATGCGATCTGCGTGACCGACAGCGTGTCGCCGCGCTTGGCGTTCAGGCCGACGGCGCCGGACACCGCGCTGCGAATCGCCGGGAGCGCAGACGCCGGCACGGACTTGTCGACGAGGACCGACACGGTCTGGCTGTTGACCGCGCCCGGCGCGATCACCGAGTGGGTCACGGTCTTGTCGACGCCGTAGCTGGTGTTCGCGGTCTTGTTCGAGTAGTTGGAGTTGCTGCTGCCGGTGCTCGCGGCGTACGCGGGGATCGTGCCGGTCGTGCCCGACGCGGTGGGGCTGCCGCCCTTGAGCGTCTCGGTCTGCGTCTGCGAGGTCAGCGGCACGCCCTTCTTGCCGTAGGTGAGCGTGTCCGACGTCGCCTGGTTGGCGTTCAGGTTCGCGTTCACGACGACCTGCGCCTTGCCGGGACCGAGCGTCTGGGCGAGCAGGCCGGTGACGGCCGCGGCGGTGGTCGCGTCGTACTGGTTGTCGGCGGCCTGCTGCGAGGTCGCGCTGCCGTCCGAGGCGTCCGAACCTGACGCCGGCCATAGCAGGGAGCCGGTCGAGTCGGTGATCGTGACCTTCTGGTCGGACAGGCCCTGGACGCTCGAAGCGACGAGCTCGGCGATGCCCTTGACCGAGTTCGCGTCGAGGTTCCCGGAGTCGGACAGGAGCACCGATGCGCTCGACGTCTGGGTGTTGTCGCCGAACAGCTGGTCCTGCTGGTTGGGCAGGACGAGGTTCACGGTGGCGGAGTCGATGCCCTGGATCTGCTCGATCGTCTGGTCGAGCTGGCCCTCGAGCGCGCGCTGATAGGTGACCTGCTGCTGAAAGTTCGAGGCGCCGAGCTGGGAGCTGTTGAGCAGCTCGAAGCCGGGCTGGGTGCTGCCGACGCCGAGCAGGCCGGCCGTGGCGAGCGCGATCCGAGCCTGGCTCGTCTGGCTCGACTCGACGGCGAGGGCGGTGCCGCCGTTCTGGATCTGGTAGGCGATCCCCTTCGACGAAAGCGTCGTGGTGATCTTGCCCGTCTGCGCCGGGTCGAGGCCGGTCAGCAAAGTCGAATAGCTCGGCGCGGAGGCGAAGTGCATGATCACGACGAGGAACACGATCGCAGCGGCGACCGAGCCCCCGACCATGGCCCAGCCCTTGGGCGTCAGCTTGGTGATGAATTGACGAATGTCCATTTACGCAGTGGCGGGGGAGGTTGAGGGAACCGGGGGAATCGAGGGAACCGGCAGGGGCGGAGGGCCCTGAACTACATCTGGGTCTGGAACACCGTGTTCACGGCGTCCACCAGCTTGGTGCGGACCTGTGAGGCGAGGTCCATCGCCAGCGAAGCGTTTTCGACCGAGGTGATTGCCTGGGTCGGGTCGGTCAGCTGCCCGGTGGCGAGCTGCTGCGAGGCGGTGGTGGCATTGGCCTGGCTCGTCTCGAGCGAGTTGATCGCCCCGGTGAGCGCGCTGCCGAAGCTGCCGTCGCCGCCGCCCGTCGCGGCCGTGCCGTTCGTGCCGTTCTGGCCGACCGAGCCGACGCCGCCCACACTCCATTCGCTCGGGCCGAGCGGCCCGACTGCGCCTGAGATCGCCGGAATCATTTCAGGAGATCCAGGGTCTTCTCGTACATGTCCTTGGCGGTGCTCATCGCGGTCACGTCGGACTCGTAGGACCGCGACTCGTCAATCATGTCGACCATCTCGTTGACCGGATTGACGTTGGGCATCTTCACGTACCCCTGGGAGTTGGCCGAGGGGTTGCTCGGGTCGTAGACCTCCTGGTCGGGCGTGGGATCGTTGACGATCCCCGCGACCTGGACGCCGCCGGCGGCGGTGCCGTTCACCGAAGAAGTTCCCGGCATCGCGCTCATCGCGCCCGACAGGGCCGCGCTGAAGCCGCCGCCGACCTGCTGGAGGACGACCTCCTGGCGCTGGTACGGCTGGCCGTTCGCGCCCTGAGTGGTGTCGGCGTTGGCCAGGTTCTCGGACGTCACGTCCATGCGCGTGCGCTCAGCCGTGAGGCCGCTGGCGGCGATGCTGATCGCGTCGAAGAAGCTCATCAGGACTGTCCGACGCCCATGGCGCTCTCGAGGATCGACTCGCGCTGAGCCGCCACCTGGGTGAGCGTCTCGTACAGAAGGCCGTTGGTGGAAAGCGAGGCTTCCTGCTGTTCGGGGCTGACCCCGTTGCCGTCGGGTCCGACGGACTGCGCGACGGAATAAGGCTGGTAGGAGACCGAGCCGAGCGGCTGCCCGGACTGGATCGCATTCGCGAGCGTCGATTGGAAGTTGACGTCCTCGGGCTGGTAGCCGGGCGTGTCGACGTTCGCGAGGTTGTTCGTCAGCAGCGTCTGACGGAGCATCGAGCCGCTCATCGCGGACTCGAGGGCTTGCTGAGTGGTGTCAAGGAGGGACATGTGAGGTGCGGTGAAAGACGCGCCCTCCTTGGGCTCGGTTACGACTCGATCCATCGAGTCTCTCCATGAATCGGCCTGCCGGCAAGATCCTTTAGCGGCTCGCGACGCAGGTCGGGGAGTGTCCGAGCCGGCCGCTTAAACGGGTCGCGCCGGGCGGGACCACGAGGGCCCGCGCCCGGCGCGGAATGCCTGGATCGGAAGTCCTGCTAAGCGAGCGTGAACTTCCCGACGAGCCGCTCGAGCTCCTCGGCGGTCCGAGCGAGTTCGGTCGCCGAAGCGGCGATCTCCTCGGTCGAGGCGCTCGTCTGCTGCGTCGAGGCGCTCACCTGCTCAGACGAGGCGCTCGATTCCTCGGCGACCGCGGCCACCGAGGTCATGCTGTCCTGCACACGGCTACCGGCGCTGGCGATCTCCTGGATCGACCCGGCGATCTGCTCGACGCGGTTGCCGACGTCCTGCACGGCCGCCGAGATGCGGGCGAAAGCCTCCCGGGCCTGCTCGACGGTGGCCGCGCTGTCCTCGCTCTGTCGCGCGCCGTCCTCGACGACCTCGACGACGTGGCGAGTCTCCTGCTGGATCTCCTGGATCAGGGTTGAGATCGAGGAGGCAGCGGATTGGGACTCCTCAGCCAGCTTGCGGACCTCCTCGGCGACGACCGCGAAGCCGCGGCCCTGCTCGCCGACGCGGGCGGCCTCGATCGCCGCGTTGAGCGCCAGCAGATTGGTCTGCTCGGCGATCCCCGTGATCGTGTCGACGATCTCGCCGATCTGCTCGCTCTTGGCGTCGAGCGAGCGGATGGCGCTGCTCGCCTCGGCGCTCGAGTCGCGGATCGCCTGCATCGCCTCGGTCGCCTGCGACACCGCCTGGGCACCCTGCTCGGCGATGTTGCGCGCCTCAGCGGCCGCCTCGGCGGTCTGCTGGGCGCCGTCGGCCGACGCGTGCGAGGCCATCGCCACCTCGTCGGAAAGGAGCTTCGCCTCGGCGATCGAGCGCACCTGGTCCTCGGCGCCGGCGGCCACCGAGCTGACCGCCTGGGCGATCTCGCCGACGGCCCGTCCGGCCTCCTCCGAGGTGTTCGCCATCTGCTGCGAAGACAGCGACAGCTGCTCGGACGTGCTCGAGATCTCGCGGAGCATGGTCGCGACGTTGGCGCGGGTGGTGTTATAGGCGGCGACGCTCGCCTCGGTCTTCTGGACCATCCCGTTGAACGTCCGGGTCAGCTCGCCAATCTCGTCTTCCCGGCTGGTCTCGATCTCCTCGACATCCGGGCGCAGCTCGCGGGTCAGGTCGCCGTGGGCGATCGCGCGCAGCCCCGTCTCGAGCTCGGCCAGGGCGTTCGCGTCGAGGTCCGTGATTCCATCGAGCAGCTGCTTGATCCGGCGGCTGAAATCGCGTGAGAGCACGACGCTGATGGCACCGGCGGCCAGCAGCGCGATCAGCGCGATCACGAGCATCAGCGTCCTGGAGCTGCTCGCGGTCGAGCCGGCGGCGTTGGTGTTGGCGGCCGAAATCGCCTGGCTGGAGTTCTGGACCGCGGTGGTCAGCGCGTCGGCGGCGTCGTTGGCGGCGCCGTTGGCCAGATCGGATGCGGCCTTGGTCTTGTGGGCCTTGGAGAGCGTCACCACCTGGTTGTCGAGCGCCTGCCAGGCGTTGAACTTGGCGTTCAGTGCGCTCATCGCGCTCTTGGCGGCGGGCGTCGTGGCGTAGGCGCCCATCGACTGGACTGTCTGGCGGAAAGTCTGGACGTCGCCCTCGTGGTCCTGGGCGCTGCTCGGCTGGAGCACCGTGGACACCTCGGACGCCACCATGTCACGCGCGTGGCCGGTCGCCTGCTCGAGCGTGGGAAGCTCCTTGGCCCCCGACTGGACCATGCCGTTGACCGAGCCGATGCTCGACCAGCCGACGACAAGCGCGATCACGAATACGACCGAGACCGCGATGAAAGCGCCGATCAGCTGTCGGCGGACGGATGAGATCAGGAAAGACACGGGGGCAGGGGGTCCTTTCAGGGGGATGGAACGACCAGTTGAATCGACCGCGGCCTTGGAAAGCTTGAGCCGAACACCGCGTCCGCTGAGCGGTTGATTTGTCTTATGCGGCCTGAGCGGCGCCGGCGACCGGAACGGGATTCCAGCCGGCGATCTGGATGCTCGGATCCGCGGTCAGCGACACGTCGACCGGGGCGCCCGGACCGCTGATGATGCGGACCACGGGGCGGTCGAGCGCGAGCTCCGAGACGCTGACCACGACGGCGCGGCGGCCGTCGGTCAATTCAACTTCGACGCCGGGCGGGAACGGCGCGACCCGGCGGGAGAAGACATCGGTGATCGTGGGATCGAACTGGGTCCCGGCCCCCGCCAGGATCGCCAGCACGCCCACGTGGGCCGGCTTGGCCGGCGCGAATACGCGCTCGGATGTCACCGCGTCGAACACGTCGGCCACGGCCGCGATCCGAGCCATCTCGTGGATCTCGCCGCCGGCCTTGCCCTCCGGGTAGCCGGTTCCGTCCCACCGCTCGTGATGGCGGAGCACGCAGGCCTGGACCAGCGGGCACCAGGCGCCGGTGTCCCGGATCAGCTTGACGCCGGCCTTGGGGTGGGTCTTGACGATTTCCCACTCCTCCTCGGACAGCTTCCCCGGCTTGTTCAGGATCGCCTCGGGGATCGCGAGCTTGCCGACGTCCGAGACGAGCAGGCCCATCCCGAGACGGAACAGGCGCTCCTCGTGACGGTCGTCCTGGCGCTCGCCCTTGTAGTCGAGCCACCCGTGCTCAACGATCAGGCGGCGGCCGATCAGGAGGCCGAGCGCGGTGACGTCGATCGGGTGCTGAAGGTTGTAGGCGTCGGCGGCGCAGAGGTCGGAGAGCACGACGTACTTGCCGTCGAGCTCCTCGATCTCGAGGAGGATCTGGTCGACGACGTCCGACAGGTCGTCGGTGGCGTCCTGCTCGAGCGCCCGGCCCGACACGGCGCATCGCTTGGCCGCTTCGTAGACGTCCGCGATCGCGCGCGTTGCCAGGCCGCGCGTCTGAGCGCTGATGATCGGCTCGGAGTCGATGCCCTGGCTGTGCTGATCCTCGACGTAGACGGCGAGGATGCCGGCCCGGTGCAGGTGATCGATGAAGCGCGCGCTGAGCTTCACGCCCGCCCGGAGGAGCGGGGCAGCGTCGCGTCCGGTGAGGATGTCCCGCGCGAGCGTCGTGTCCTCTTGAAGGTCGGATGTGGCAACAAGCCTCATGGCCCGCAAATTCGGCAGGAAATTCCGAACCTTTAGCGCAGCTGTACGAGCTCCGACTACGCGGTGGCTTCGACGTGCCGGAGCGGCTCGCGGTGAGGCGAGTAGCCGCGCGCGGTTCGGCCGACACGCTCTATGTTGGCCGCCTCGAGCATCAGCGCTTCGCGCAGGCGGAGGATCTCGATCTCGAGGCGCTTATTCATCAGCGCCGCCCGCTGGAGCGCCGGGCGCGCGGACGCGGGCGGGGTGTCGGGCAGGCTCGCGATCAGCGTCTCGCGCTCGGTCTTGAGCGCCGCGAGCGCGTCGTAGTCGCCGGTGCCGATCAGCTCGAGCTCGCGCTCGATCATCCGCGCGAGCGACTCGTAGGGAACGGAGTCCGGCGAGCTCATTGGCCGGCGATGGTCGCCCAGGCCTCGCGTAGGTCGCCGAGCAGGTTGCTGACTTCGTCGAGCTTGTTCGCGTCTCGGTCGAACCGGGCCTGCTGGAGGTGGCGCAGGCAGAAGAGGTAGATCGCCTCGAGCCGCTGGGAGATCTCGCCCTGCTCCATGTCGAGCACGTCGACCAAGTGGCGGATGATGTCCTCGGCGCGCCGGAGCTTGCGGTGCGTGAGCTCGATCTGCCCGTCGCGCATTGCCACGCCGGCCTGGAACAGGAACCGGCGGGCGCCGTCGTAGAGCATCACGACGAGCGTCTCCGGCGCGGCGCTCAGGACAGCGCTCTCCCGGTAAGCGTTGGGCGTGGGGGCGGCGATCGGGGGCGTCATCGTGAGGGGGTCTCCTGGGCGAGGTTGAACTGGGCGACCAGTCCCTGTAGATGCTCGGCCGTGGTGGCGAGCTCTTGAGCGGACGCGGCAATCTGCTGCGTGGAGGCGCTGGTCTCCTCGGTCGTCGCCGACACCTCCTGCGCCGAGGCGGATGACTGCTCGGCCACGGCGAGCGCCTCGTCGAGGCTGTGCTGCATGTTGGCGCTCGAGCCGACGAACGACTGGAGCGCGACTGCGATCCTGTCGACACGCTCGCCCATGTCCTGCACGCTCGAGTCGATCCGCACGAACGCCTCGCGCGCCTGCTCGACGGTCTCGACGCTCTGGTCGGTCTGGCGCGACCCGTCGGTCACGACCTGGACCGCCCGGCCCGTGCCGGTCTGGATCTGACCGATGAGCGTCCCGATCGACGCCGCCGCGGTCTGCGACTCCTC
>Ga0335073_10017396_pt1 | contig 10058 bp, 8 predicted proteins | sample Lox_Sample_22_FD_207093 | JGI IMG/M metagenome (GOLD analysis project Ga0335073, IMG submission 207093) | Soil microbial communities from Loxahatchee National Wildlife Refuge, Florida, United States - Lox_Sample_2.2 | ecosystem: Environmental > Terrestrial > Soil > Wetlands | place: USA: Florida... | reverse complement strand
CTTCGCCCCTCGCAGTTTGTCATCACATTCGGGCCGGGCAGTGTCGTCGAGACGGGATCAGGCCCGGTTGTGCTCAAGTCAGTGGACACGCTGTTCAACGCGATCGGCCGGTCGCCCCAGGACTTCGAGATCTTCGACGACAGGCTCAGCAGGCGCGAACTGGGCGGGGCGCGTATCGCGCGTGTACCCACCAACGCCGAGCTTCAACTGCCCGCCGACAACCCGATCTATCCTTCGTCCGCGTTCCCGGCGTGGGCGTTGTGTGCTCAGCACCGGCCGCACCAGGTTCTGTACGAAGCGGGTTCCGGGTGTCCCGAGTGCACCGCAGTTCCTGGATGGCGACGGCGGCAGAAGGCGGGGCGAGAGGCGATACGTTTCGTGGTCGCCTGCGAAAACGGTCACATGGACGAGGTGAACTGGCATCGGCTGGTGCATCCAGGTTCCCGCTGTGGCACGCACCACTATCTCTGGCATGGCGGCGGCCGTGCTCTCCGCCTTGTGTGGATCGAGTGCCCGAAATGCGGTACCCCCGCGAACTTCGGCCAGGCTTACGCGCGTCCATGGCCGTGCACCGGCCGTCTGCCCGAATACGGCCAACGGCCAGAGCCCGGGGCGCTCAGATGCACCAAAGACTCGCGCATCGTGCAGCGAGGATCCGCCAACCTCAGGCTGGGTGAACTCGTCACCGCGCTGACCATCATGGACATGCCGACGCGTCTTCACAGCATCCTGGCAGACCGCTCACTACTTGGCGCCGTCAGCGCGCTCCACCGCAGAGATCTTCTCGACCATCAGGCGCTCCTCGACGAGGCGGCGCACGCTGGCTTGTCCTCGGACGCAATCGCGTACCTGACGCGCACCCCTTGGGCCGACATCCGGGCTGCTCTGGACCAACTGCTGGGCATCCGCCGGCCCGAATCGGTGTCCCTGCGTGACGACGAGTTCGAACGTCTCCACTACGCGGCGGCCAACGGTGCCCCGGCGATACCCCATCCTCAGCTCGGCAGCCCTCCACTGTTCGAGGTGCGCCACGCCGACGTTCGTTCAGTCCCCGGCCCGGACGGGCGACACACGCTGCGCATCTCCCCGGTGAGCCGTCTCCGGATGGTGATGGTGCAGGCCGGTTACCGGCGCTTGGACCCGCAGGCGGGGGAGGTGATCCGCACCTCCTTCGACTGGAACGGCGTCACCTGGTATCCGGGCATCGAACTCTTCGGTGAGGGAATCTTCATCGACCTCGGGGACACCGCGCTCACCCTCGGCGGAGACCGGATCAGCCCGTGGCAGGGCCGCCATCTCTCGGACCCGGCACTCAACCCGGTGCTCCACCCTGTCCACGTCTGGTGGCACAGCCTGTCCCACCGCCTTCTGTGGGCGCTGTCGGTCGATTCCGGCTACTCCTCAGCCGCAATCCGGGAACGCGTCTACCTGCGGATGGAGGACGGCCTGGTCACCGGAAGCGGGCTCCTGCTGTATACGGTCCAGCCTGGCGGCGACGGGACCATGGGCGGAATGGTCGCCCTCGTCAGCAGATTCGAAGACGTCCTGACCCGTGCTCTCCAGGATGTGGATACCTGCTCCAACGATCCGCTGTGCGAGGAGGCGCCGACGGTCGGCGCGGACGGCGCAGCGTGTTATTCGTGCCTGTTCGCCTCCGAGACGTCCTGCGAGCATCGAAACTATGGCCTCGACCGGCTTCTGCTGAGTGACAATCTGCCGTGACGGGTCACCAGCGGCAGCTATCCGACTTCGCGCCGGCACCAGGTGCCGCCCACCGGTCCGTGACGTCTTGTCACGAGGCCCGCCCGTTCGTCCAGTAATCCGAATACATGGTGAAGGCGAGCTGCCCACGGAACCGGATGTTATCGCTGACGTCGATGACGGTACATTTGGCCGTGCCTCCAAAGCGCGGCCCTCGCATTCCACGGCCGATCATCTGTTCGTAGACGACCCTGCTGGTGGTCGGCCTGCCAACTATCAGCGCCTGCACCCGCGGCGCGTCGAACCCGGTCGTCAGCACCCCGTAGTTGCACAGAACCGACAGGCGTTGCCCGCGGAACTCCTCGATCATCGAACGACGCGTGGCGCTCCGGGTGCCCGAAGTGACGGCTTCGGCCCGCCGTCCGGCTCGCCGAAGGAGGACGGCCATCGCGATCGCATGCTCGACAGTGCATCCGAAGAACAGCGTGGGCCAGTCGGCGGGCACTTCCAGCAACCGGTCCAGAAGAGCACGGTTCCTCTCTTCAGACTGGCCGACTTCCTGCAGGAATCCCGGGTGGAAGTCGTTGAACTGCTCGAAGTGTTCTACGAAGCGCTGATTATCGGCCATCGGGAACTCGGGCCCGCCGTAGTCGATCACCTCATGCTCGGGTTCAGAGAGAACCTGCTGCCGCCGCAGTGCTCCCACCACGTCATCACCGAGCGAACGGGCGGCCAGCAGGCGTTCGTGGAACCGCACGGCCAGTTGGCCAGTCTCCCTCTCGTCGCTGCGGAAAGGCGTGGCCGTCAATCCCAGTAGCGGCACTGCCGAGAATGACGCCGAAGGATCAACACCGAGGAATCCCAGGACCTCGCGGTAGCTGGGGGCCAGTGCTCGGTGGGCCTCATCGACTACAACCGCACCGAGGCGTTCAGCCAGCGCGGCGAGTTCCTGCCGCCTCTGGGGGTCTTGGTCGCTCACCACCCTCTGAAGTTTCTGGATGCTCGCTACTACCACGTCCGGATCGTCCGGTACCGTCGCGCTGCCCCAGAACCTGGCGACTTCGAGGCTCTGCCTCACCTTGCTCTGACGGTGGCCCAGGTCGGTCCACACCTCCCTGAAGGCCTGGACGGCCTGTTCGCACAGTTCCTCGCTCTGCGCGATCCAGAAGATGACGGGCCTGGCCTCCTGGGACAGACGCCACTCGACCAGGCTCTCCACAGCGGTCCGGGTCTTACCGGCTCCGGTCGGGAGGGTCAGCACGCCACGGTTGGCCCCCGGCGGGCCACACAGCACCTCCAGTACTTGGTCCTTGAGCTCAACCTGGAAGTCCCACAAGGTCGGCAGCGGGACAAACGGGGAGACCTCCAAAAGATCGGGCTCACGCGGCGACCCGGGGAGACCGGCGAACACAGGCGGAAGATCGAGAATGCGGGCGAAGTGCCGCGGCCAGCTCTTCCCGGCCTCCCAACGGCGCTCGGCAATCTTCTTCGCCTTCGCTTGCCGCCCGCCTCTACTGCGCGCCGCGCCCGCGTAGTCGTGAAGTCGATCCAGCTCGTCGTCGGCCGCCCGCAAAGCCAGCCGCTCCCTGAGCACCCTGGACTGAAGAAGGTCGAGGCCACACCGGTCGACGAGGAAAGGTGCGAGTTCCTCATCGGAGAGCCGTGAACGCAGACGGGGCGATTTTTTCTCGGTCTGCGCGACGATCCACTCAACCGACTTCCGCCGCCGATGGCCCGCGCTGCCCTCAAGGTCGTTTATGACCATCCGAAGGTCTGACTTGTGAAGACGCCGGGACAACACCTGGATGGCATGGGAGCGAGCTTCCTCGCTCAGTTGGCCGAAAGCCTCCATGGCTCGCACTCCCCCATAGGCACTCTGAGTCACCGTCGTCCTACAACCAGACGATAGTGATCTGCGAAACGCCGAGGGGAACGAAACGCCAGAATGGCTAACGGGGGGCGGTTAAGTGGACAATCAGACTGTGGTCCCCCAGTACGACGTGACGCCCACGATCGAGGTCGACTACGCCAGGCTGAAGATCCCCACGGCCTACAAGGTAGTCAACGGCTTCGCAGTCGTACGAGATTATGAACCCCTGATCGACGTGGAGTGGGACGACGCTCGCCAGTGCGTGGAGGCAGAGGCGCGATGGCTGGCCCGGGCAGCGCGGGCATCGACCGCTAGCGAGTTTGACCAGATCCTCGCCAGCGCAGCCGAGGAGGAGTCTCCAGACGACTTCGACTGGCTCTTTCGCTACCTCGACGTCGGAGTCGCCGGGCTCACCCTCGTGCTGTCCGCCGCCCACCACACGACGTGCTACTCATGCCGCCCGCACGCGGCGATAAAGGGCGAGCGTGTGCCGCAGGTAATCATGGCCGCCGAACCACAACGCGTTCATGTCCTCGCCGAACACGCCGCACGTGCTGGTTGCGGCGTCGAAAGCATGGAGGATGGCCTCGTGTGTGTATATGCCGCCTCCGTGGACCATATCCATGCGCTCGCGGACATGATGCTCGCCGCGCGCGGCGAATTGGTAGAGCTTCCCCAGCCGTCATGGCGTCCACGCGTGCAGGAATACCTAGACTGCGAAGACCCTGACGAGTTCCAGTGGAGCGACGACGAGACAGGCTAGCAGGTGAATTAGCGGCTTCTGATGACGATCGCGACGTCGCTGGCGTTGTCCAGCTCCCGTAGGGTCACCAGCCAGCTAGCGCTTCAGGCTGAAATAGAGGCTCGGCGGCGCCGGATCGGCACCGCACAGGCCAAAGTTGCACAGGCGCCGGATCGATCGTCTTCCTGAAAACCCAAGCGTACGTTTTGCGGGAACGCCGATCCGCGGCCTCGACGCGATTCGATTTCCACTGCAGCATAGGCGGCTTCCCGGTGGCGTCCTGCACGCGAAAGTCATCGTAATGGGCGACCGTGTTGCCCTGGTGAGCAGCGCGAATCTCACCAGTCGGGTCATAGAGACCAGTCTTGAATGCGGAATCCTGATCGGCGGTGTCCCGCAGCGCCGCGCCATCCGTCGGCACATCACCGAGCTGCGTGCCCAGACTCTGCTGCGACGGCTCGGCTGAGTCGCCTACTGGCGTCGGATTTCGAAGCGCTCGGGCCGCAACTCCCGGCGGCGATGAAAGGTGACCATCCGCCCCTCGGCGTCAATCCACCAGCCCGCGCGCTGGGCTTCGATTGCCTGGTCGTACTGGCTTCTGGAAACGATCACCCACAGAGCGCGCCGGTAAGGCTCCCTTGCATCGCTGAGGAACTCTCCAACGATCTTGATCCTCGGTTCCTCGCCCGCGCGCATATTCAGCGTCTCGACCTCACCGATGATCCGCGCATGTCCGGACTTGGCTAGCCGCTCAAGCTCATCGCCGGCCCGGGCAAGAATGCCAGCCATCTGCCCGGTGAACGCGATGGCCTCTCCCGGCTCCTGGGCGGGCATGCCGCGAGCCCAAGCGAACCCGATTTCGAAGGGCCGGTCCTTAGACGATCCGCCAAGATCCCCTAATGCTCTGCACAGGTTGGCGGAGATGCCCTGCTCGACGGAATCATCGAATACGTCGAGCCGCTCCTGCCTTTCGGTCGTTCGCCGGTCTATCACTTGCTCGGCAGCCGCCTGCGCAGCCCTGACGGCGCGATAGAGCCGCGACAGCACTGTGCGGCCTGATATTCCAGTCGGCCGGGTGCCTGCTGCGCCGTTTGCCTTGCCGTCCTCCCAAAGGCTGAGCTGCGGCTGATCGGGAGCCGTGACCGGCACGCGCGCAGTGAGCACATAGCTGCCTGGCCTGGCTGCACCCAGCATGACCCGTTGCAGAAAATTCTCAACAGGACTGCTGCGGCGCCCCTCAAAGAGCAGCCGTGGCCCCTCTTCGACTGTACGAGCGGCGGTACTGATAAGAACGTGCACGCCATTGAGCGCCTTGACACCCGACGGCAGCGGGATCGTCCCCGAAGGCGCTACCGGATGGGTGCGGAAATACTGTGAGTCCACCATCGGCTCGGTAATGTCAAGGAGAAGTTCCCGCTCGGGCCTCTGCTCGTACCCGGCGAGCTTGCGAACGGCCTCCGCGATAAGCTCGCCGTCATCCTGGTATTCGCGGTGATCGGGGATGAGCAACCGGCCGGATGATTCCAGCTCCCACACGCCGGCGCCACGCCAACTGCCCTCGCGACGCCACCCCCGGCTCACCAGGTAGCCGCTCAATTCGGAGGGATCGAGGACGGGCTCCGGGTCAGGCATTACCCCCTCCTTCCCGCGAGGTCCGCGTTCTCGCACAACGTGCTCAGCGTCTCCACCGTCAGCAGGTTCTGCCGAGGGACAAGGACCGGAACCTTCCGTTCGCACGTCGGCTCGCGGATCTTTGCACGATGGGCGAGCGACACCCAGTAGGCAGCCCGGCTAAGCCGCAGGAACTCATCGTCAGCGTAGGCGTAGGTGCTGACATCGGGCGGAACCACGACCAGGAACAGGAAGCGAGGAACCCGCCGGGGGCCAGCCAGTGCGTTGAACCGCTTCTCGGTAAGCCCGCCATAGCGCCAGGAACCGCCGGACTCTCTTGGCACGGACCACGACTTCACCTGAACCTTGACGCAGGGAAAGTCATCGCGGACTTCCCGGGTGCCGGAGATATCTAAATCGACACCGGTGCAGTCAGGAGTCAGTGGGCTGCACTGCAACCCAGCAGCCGCAGCAAGAACCTGGACGAAAGACTCGCCGTACCAACCCTGACGGTTGTTCTGGTCCAGACACCATTCGCACCCCAGGGCGGGCCTCCAGCACTCCCATCCGGGCGACCATGTCGTGAGGCCGCGCCGTAATTTACTATCCAGCACCACCGTAGCGGCCGAGTCTCCTAGCGGAAAGGGCGCGAGGACCGCTTCAGCTACCTCGTCGAACTGCGCCAAGACGTCTGCGCCTAATGCGCCGCCAACCGCATCGGGCTGGCGTCAGCCTCAGAGATGCAATCCACGAACAGGTCAACGACCCTCATTGACCTCCGTGTACCGAGATGGTAAGGCGGGTCTGGAGTCCGACAGCGGTGTCAGCGGACACGAGGATTCTCTACAAACGCAGATGGCTTCCCGCCTGGCGGTCAGCCCAAGATCCCCAATCACGGGCAGTTCGTTGCCGCCCATATCCGCCGTACATGTTCAAGGCGCATTGCTGCCGCGCCGCTTCCGGTGCTCGGGCCGTAGTCGCCCTGCGCTCCGGGTCGGCTTGCCATCGATGATCTGGGGATCTCGCCGCTGCGGGCGAGGCGTCGGCTGAGGTAGGGGCAGGATCGGCTGCGTCCCAACCGGGTTCCCGCGTCACCTTACGCAGCCACGAACCGAGTGTCGCAGACAACAGTGAGATCCCGATGTCCGCTAACAGGCGCTGCCGCGCACTCGCCAGAGTGTCGGATACGCCAAAGCCGATCTGATGGTGGTGCAGGCCCCGTTCGGTGATCTGGCGGCAGCGAACGCGGCAGCCGCGGCGTGGTGCGCCGAGGTCAACGGCGTGACCCACAGCGAGATCTGCGCGGTGCCGGCTGAGCGGCTGGTGATCGAGCGGGAGCTGCCGGCCCCGTTGCCGTCGCTCCGGGCCAGCATCGGGAAGGTGGTCACCCGCAAGGTAGACCGGCTGTCCTGCGTCCGGTTCGGGTCGGCCCGCTACTCCGTGCCCGTCCGCCTGATCGGCTCGCAGGTGCAGCTGCGCACTGATGACGGGCGGCTGTTCGCGGTGGTGGCGGCCACCGGGGAGGTGGTCGCCTAGCATGTCCTGGTCGCGCCCGGCGAGGCGTCGGTGCGTGATGAGCACTACGGCGGCCCGCGGCCCGCGCCGCGGCGGGCGGTGCGGCCGAAGACCGCTGCGGAAAAGGCGTTCTGTCCGCGACGGTGAACCAATGGCAGCCGATGCTCGGTCAAGCGCAGATGAGCATTAGGGTGGGGTGTTCCTTGCGCACGATTATCCGTGTCTCCGTGGGCCAGGCCGAGAGGTCCAGCGTGCTGGTGATCTCGGCCTCCAGGCATCGGCAGCAGTCGCATTTGACGACGTGGAGTGCGGAGGCCCGTCAAGTGGAGGTCAACTGTTCAGCGCTCCGCCAGCCCCATGCCAACCGCCTAGTCGGTTGAGCGCTGACCTACAAGACTCTCGCTCGCCGAGCGGCGGCAAGGCTTGGGCGGCTGGTTGGCTGCATAGGAGAGCCGGACGACTCGGGTTCTGGCGGCGTGCTAGCTCGGGTCTCCGCTCCGCGCTAGCGGGCCTGTGTTCGTCTGGCGTCGCCTCGTTAAGGCAGCGGAGGTAATGCTGTGGACGGAAGTACCGCCCGGAGTCCGTCGAGTCACTTCATTGTGCATTTCACCCATGTCAGCAACTTGCCGGGAATCCTGGCGGCGGGCTGTATTCAGTCTGACAAGCTGGTCGGGCGCGGGCTGGGTCTGCAGGTGGAGGCTGCCGATCTTGGGATCAAGGCGAGCAGGAGAACGATTCCTGTTCCGCTCGCGCCCTTCGGCTACGTGGCGGACTACGTTCCTTTCTACTTCGCGAGCCGGTCGCCGATGCTGTACAAGATTTTTCGGGGCGGGCTGCCCAACTACACCGAAGGACAGGATCCGCTCATCTACCTGGTCTCCACAGTGGAGGCCGTCGTCCAGGCAGGCTTGCCGTGGCTGTTCAGCGACGGCAACTGCGCTGCTACCGTCACGCAAGTGTTCGATGACCTCAGCCAGCTGGACATCGTTGTCGACTGGCAGGTCATGCGAGCACAAATGTGGAACAACACTGCGGAGGATCCAGATCGTATGCGGCGCCGCATGGCGGAGTTCCTCGTACACGAGCGCATCCCGGTCGGCTGCCTCGCAGGGGTCGTCGTCCGCACTCACGCCCTGAAGCAGCAGGTAGAGGCAATACTTGCCGCGTATCATTCCAGGCTCCGGGTGCGGGTACAGCCCGGCTGGTACTTCTAAACCGTCAGAACCGTGCGGTATGCATGTACTAGGCCACAGGGAGGTGATCAATGCTCAGCGAGGCCAGGGGCAACCTGCTCGATGCTGCTGCCGACGCGGTAGTCAACACAGTGAACACGGTCGGGATAATGGGCAAGGGCATCGCCCTCCAGTTCAAGCAGGCATACCCGGACAACTTTCGGGCGTACGAGGCCGCCTGTCGTCGCGGCGAGGTTCAGCTCGGCCACATGTTCGTCTTCGAGACGGGCCTAATGGGTCAGCCTCGCCTCATCATCAACTTCCCGACGAAGAAGCACTGGCGTGCCCGGTCGAGGCTGACCGACATCAAGGCGGGCTTGACTGACCTGCGTCGGGTGATCCGTAACTACAAGATCACATCCGTCGCGGTTCCCCCTCTGGGGTGCGGAAATGGCGGACTGGACTGGCGGGACGTGCGGCCGCTGATCGTCGAGGCGCTCGGTGACCTCCCTGATGTTCAAGTGATGGTGTATCCGCCCGCAGGTGCACCGCCAGCCGAGTCGATGAAGGTCGGCACGGAGCGGCCGAAGATGACGCCGGGGCGGGCCGCCTTGCTGGCGCTGCTGGCCCGGTATGTCCGCATGAGCCAGCTTGAGGAGCCTGCGGCCGCCGAAGGGGCCTCGCTGCTGGAGGTACAGAAGCTTATGTACTTCCTTCAGGAGGCTGGCCAGCCGCTGAGCCTCAACTTTGTCAAGGCCCGGTATGGGCCGTACGCCGAGAATCTCAACCAGGTGCTCCAGAGGCTGGAGGGTCACTACTTGCGCGGATACGGTGATCGCACGCAGGAAGTGAGGAAGCTCAGCCCGATCTCCTTGATGTCGGGTGCCGAGGACGAAGGAGACCGCTGGCTCCAGGGCCACCCCGATGAGGCTGCTGAGCGCATTGAGGCTGTCCTGCGCCTGATCGCTGGCTTTGCGTCGGCCTACGGACTTGAACTGCTAGCCACGGTGCACTGGGTTCTGACTCGCGAAGGTGGCAGTCAGTCCGACTCGGAGGCGTTGACGCGTCTGGTCAGCAGCTGGAACGAACGTAAAGGTCGGCTGTTCACCGATGTTCATGTCCGCAGGGCGGTAGATCGCCTGCTGGATACGGGATGGGTCGCTGCGACTTGATGGCGGTGGTCTGGTTGAGCAGCGGTTGAGGGTGCTGGCTGAAGGCCCACAGGGAAGTCGTTTCCGCAGCTCACGGCGTGTCTGAGATTGCGGCAGGGAGCGGTCTGTAAAACCGTCGGCTCAGCCTACGTTGGTTCGAACCCAACACCTGCCACTACTGCCTAGGTTCAGGACATCGAGGACGGGTGTCTCAAGACATGCAGGACACCGGCGCGCCTCCCCTGGTGACGGGCCGACGGGCTGGACGCTGCCGGGATGTCGAAGGCCAGGCTGGT